>Ga0307415_100000015_pt1 | contig 79927 bp, 89 predicted proteins | sample DK1Cmetagenome_FD_204524 | JGI IMG/M metagenome (GOLD analysis project Ga0307415, IMG submission 204524) | Maize rhizosphere microbial communities from greenhouse at UC Davis, California, United States - DK15-C-2 | ecosystem: Host-associated > Plants > Roots > Rhizosphere > Soil | place: USA... | reverse complement strand
TCGCCGGCAAGCCGATCTATGTCCAGCGTCGGGAGCTCGACGACGCGCGCAGCGAGGACGACTACACCATTCGCGAGTGGGTCGAGGCGCCCGGCGTGCAGTACATGCCGGTCGACGGCGAGCACGAGCTGCTGCCCGGGCTCCGACTCGTCCCGGCGCCGGGCCACACACCCGGCATGCAGATGGTCGTCGTCGAGACTGGCGGGCGCCCGGTCATCGTCGGCGGCGACGTGGCGGTGTGGTTCGGCGAGTTCGACGAGCCGCCCACCGAAGGCCGGCAGCGGGTCCTTGCGCTCGACCCCGAGCTCGTCTGGCTCACGCACGAGCACGAGCCGTGGCGACCCCGCACCGTCTGAGGCATCACGCCGGCGCTCTCTGAGTCGTCGAGTGGCATGTAACGAGGAGTCTTGTCGAAGACGAGAATGATTGGGCGCGGAACCCGGGAGGCCCAACGAGCTGTCCCCGATCACAAGGATCGATACAGCCCGCGTGCGACCCGTTCAAAGGCGGCCGACCGCAGCTTCATCGAGCCCGGCTCGCCGTGGCAGAACCCGTTCGTGGAGTCGGTCGGCTCCCGCGTCCGCGACGAGGTGCTCTCGGTCGAGGCATTCGACTCCGTGCTCGAGGCGCAAACGGTCATCACTGACTGGAGAACCATCTACAACCACCGGCGGCCACACAGGGGCCGGTCAGTCGGGGGACGCGCTTAGTTCGGCCCAGTAGTTCTCCACCAGGAGAAGTTTCGTCCGGCCGCTTGCGACGGCCGATTCGGTACTAAGCCGAAACGGGTGGGGTGCAGTTCCCGGATGACCGCGGCGCGGGCAGGGGTAAGGCTGACTCCATTGTCCAAGAGAAGGAGGTGCCCCGGATGGCCGAGTTATAGATGGCGCGAGGAGGCTGCTGCGTCGTGTGGTGGACGTGATCTCAGGCGTGTGGCGCAGCCGAAAGACCACGAAGGCCCTGTTGTTCGCTGGGATTGTCGCTGCTGCGTTGTATGTGGTCGGGGATGTCGTCTCGGGTCTTCTCTACAACGCTTCCCGCCCGTACAGCTTCAAGGACCAGTGGATCAGCGAACTGACGGCGCTCGGTTCTCCCGTTCGTCCTCTGATGGTGGCGATTCTTACGGTGGATAATCTGCTCTTGGCCGCGTTCGCCGTCGGGGTCTGGAGAGCGGCAGGTCAGAAAAGAAGCCTGCGCTGGGTCGGAGCTTTGCTCCTCGCGGCAGGAGCCATTACGATCTCGCTCCATCCGTTCTTCCCGATGAGCTCTCGGTGGATGGAGCGGGGCTTCACTGACACGATGCATGAGACGTTGACGTTCGTGTGGCTTCCGTTCGCCATCGGGGCGGTGGCGCTGTCCGCCGTCGCTTTCCGAGGATGGTTCCGGCTCTACTCGGTCGGGACGCTTCTGGTCATGACGGGCTTTGGAATCGCGTCAGGGAGTGCCATCCAGGGGCTCGAGCAGAACGACACGCCCTGGGCGGGAGCTTTCGAGCGCTTCAGCGCCTACGCACTCATGCTGTGGTTCGCCTTGCTGGCCGTGATCGTCTTGCGTCGGTGCTTCACGGAAGCCACAGAGGAGCGCACGATTGACGTTCGGCACACCAGAGTTCAGACAAGTCGACCCTCACTGGCGGGGAGGAGTTAAAGAAGGTCGGCCGCGAGCGACAGCGCCCCGGCGAGACGCAATCGTCGAGTGTGCGTCGGGGCGTTGTTGCTCGAGAGGATCGCCGGCTTGCGGAAGGGCGGCGGCGGGCTACGGTGAGGAAGGAATGGACTCCGAAGTGGGCCTGGCCGCGTGGGTTGGCTTCTGCCGGAGCAGCTAGCGTCTTACGGGCAGACGCCGCTTTCTTGACGGGGCGTCAGAAAGCTCCCACCAAGCACTCGTGCCGCTCTCCGATGTTTCGCGCCAATCCGACAGGAAGTCGTCTCGGTGACGGTCTTCGACCACGTGGTAGCGGGCCCTGCCAGCGGTAGAGAACGGAGCCAGCAGAGCCACCATGCGCTCGGCGTAGTGACGGGCGCGGTCTGCGCCTTCCCATTCATAGACGCCCGCATAGACACCGGTGCGAACGTCATCGGCCCATAGTTTCCAGCGGAATCCCGGAAACCCGGCAAATAACGGTGTGTGCAGAATGCATTCACGGCGGAAGGCCGCGTGCAGGTCGGGTTACTGCCAAGGAACGCGAGGCGGAACTGAATCACGATCACCGACGGGTCGTCGGTGGTCGCTGCCCGCCGTGCCGTCTCGCGGAACACGAAGGGAGACGTGCCGTCCTGGAACTGAAGCTCTACCCCGACCCACTCCTTGGGCGACGTGAGCTGTTGGTCCTTAAATTGCCCCATGCCTTCGCGCACTGCGCGAAGTCACGAACTGCCGACCACCGCCGCTCAGCCAATACGGCTGACCATACGTAGCAGGTGCAACGGGGTCAAACACAAGCACTGCGTCGCACGAGAAACGTGCGTACCGTCCCCTTAGGGCAAGACGGCGCGGTCAAGGGCGCTATCACCACGAGATCGGGCAACCTGGGCATCGCTGCAGCAAGGGGGCCAGCGGACCCGCGCAGTCAGAAAAGATCCCCCTCGGATCCAGGAGCCGGAACGCTTACGGAAGGGCGGCGGCGGGCTGGTCAGGACTTCTTCGCGGCCCAGTCCTGGGCAGCCTCCTCTTCCATGCGTTCTAGGCGCTCGTAGTAGTCGGGAAACTCCTTCATGTGTGCGAGCGCAATCTTGCCAGTCAGGATCGGGTCGTCCCCAGTCACGTCCGTCTGCGGGTCGTGGGAGCCATGCTCGAATTCGACGTCCATGCCGAAGCGAAACTGCTCCAAGTCGAAGCGGCCCCAGTCGACCCCGATCTTGTCGCCCACACGCCGCGCCTCTTCGCTCGTCGTTCGCCGCGTCTCAGTCATGCCTTTCAGCCTCCTTCAGTTGTCCGTGCCGGACGAGCTCGTCGCCCGGCAATGCGCTCCGCGCCTCCTCGGTAGTCGCGCCCGAGCGGCGGCCGATGCGGTGAAACAGGTACACGCCCGCCACGAGAGCGGCAGTGACGTCGGCGCGCAGTGTCATTGGACGACCTCCATTTGGTCTGGGCCGACCTTCGTGAGCGGCCGGCGTTCCGTGGCGACGTGCGTCCGTTGTGCGACGACGATCCCGGCGGCCAGCCCGGAGCGCGGCCCCCGGAGGGCGGCGCGATGGCCTCGAAGTCGAGCCCGCTCTTGGCGATCAGCCACGAGATCAGTGAGTTGGAGTTCCACATCTCGCCGGTGGCCAGCTCGTCCCGACCCCAGACGGGAGTCGGGACCTCGGCCACGAGCTCGAGCACACGCTGCGCGAGCGAAACCTCGTCGGTCAATAGCTGCGGGCTGTCGACTGCCTCGTCGATGTCTGCGATCACACCGTCGCGCCAGCGGCGCACCTCGTAGCGCAGCCAGCGGAGCGAGCGCGCGTGCTCAGTGCCGACGGGACCTTCAGCCACAACACCGCGGTCAGCGCCGTTGCCCGCCGGAATTGGCCCCGCCTGCTCGATTACGAACCGCCCTGCCGGGACAAGCACGACGAGCGCCGAGTGATAGATGCCGAGACGAGCGCGACGACCGCGCCGTGCGGCGACGGCCTCATAGATCAGCCCGTTCAGCCGAACGAAGTGACCGCCGGCGCCGAGTGGCAGCCAGTAGAGATCGACGCCGAACCGCGGCTCGGGGTTCACCGGTTTCGCCTCCGATCGAGGAGGAGCGCCGCGGTGGCGACAACGAACCCGGCGACGATCAATGGCTCGATTGGGTCGAACGCCCGCGCACCTGGCAGGTCCGCATTCGCCTGGAAGAGCAGTGCAGCCATGTAGTTGAGTTAATGGAGCACGCTTGATGCGACGAGCACCGTCGCCAGCACGAACCCCCAGGCGCGCCGACACCAAAGCAGCACGCCGGCCAGCGCGTACGCGGGGACCAGCAGCGCCAAGTCGAGGACGTAGGCGAGGTGCATGCTGGCGACCGGACTGACGAGCAGGCTTTCCTGCGGCGCGGTCCCGCTGATCGCGTAGCGCAAGGAGTAGAAGATCCACATGCCGCCGAGCGCCAAAGCCATGACGACGAGAAAGCCGCCGACCCAGTGGTTGGCGGGTCGCCACCGCGGCACCGCGATGGCCTCGACGTCAAGGCTGGCCAGCAGGGAAGACGAGCGCGAATAGCGCCAGCGTGAAGAGGGCGACGTGGACGAGGAACAGGTCGTTGAACGCCATCCCGAAGGCGTAGAAGGCGTAGTCGTAGACCGCGTACGCGAGCAGCGCCGCCCAGATGAGCGCGCCCCGTCGGCTTCCAGGCCGCGACGCCACGAGTGCGCCGCCGAGCAACGGCAGTGCGATGACGAGCGTGATCAGGTCCGAGGCACGAAAGCGCGTGCTGACCGCGGCCGGATCTTGGTAGAGGCCGTTCATGAACAGCCCGCCGATTGACCCCGCGGCCGCGAGCGGGATGATCGCCCACGACAACCACCAGGCGGCAGGCCGCGTGAGCTCCCTCCGCTCCTCGATTGGGCCCCGGCGCCCGACGGGCGCTGGAGTCACGCCGGCGCTCAGTGTCGTGGTCATGGACCGCGATCGCCTATCGCTTCCGGCGCGAGGCGGCTTGGCGGCCGCTAAAGACGTCGAAAACCAGGCAGCCAAGTAGAGCGACGGACCAGTCGTTCCACGTCCCGAACCACTCGAGATTCGGTGTCCCCTGAATCACCCAGACGATGAGCCAGACCAGAGTCGCCATACCGACTACCTCTCGGACGACTTCTCGAAGATGACAAGCAGGCTAAGCCCTTCGTAATCGATGCTAGGGCGGCCAGCCCAGCCGCCACGCGAGTGAATGTCGAAGGCGTCGGAGAACGGCATCGTCATGCTGGTCGCCGGCACAAGCGCATCAGCCGAGAACCGGCTCGATCGTGTCTGAGACGACCGCCCGCATGCCCACGACGCCGATGGCACGGCCGTTATCCACGACGGGCAGGTGGTGGCAGCCCTGCTCGACCATCATCAGCGCAGCCTCCGCCGCCGGTGTATCGGCGCGCGCTACCCGAGGGTCGGGGCTCATCCAGTCTCGGACTCGCGCCTCGCTCGAGTGCGTCCGGCCGGCGACCGCTCGGAGGATGTCGCGTGAGGTGATGATTCCGACAAGGCGCCCGTAGTCGACCACGAGCGCCGACCCGGCTTCCTTTTCCGTCATCCGCTCGACAGCTTCGCCAAGCGAGTCCCACGGGTTCACGACCGGAAAGGTCCTCGTCATCAATCTCGATACGGGCGTATGGGTTTTTCTCTCTGTGAACATCTCGCTCTCCTAGCTGGACTGGCGAAGTGTGAACCCCGTCGCCGCTCAGCGGCATCGGGGCGGTCGCTGAACGGAGCTGCGGGAAAGTCCCGAGTGGCTTTCAGAAGGCGCCCCGATGTGGCCGGGGCCAAGCGGCTCGACACTCCGGCCAAGGTCAAGCGCATTTGCCGCATCGGCCATTACCGGAAGGAGTGACGAGATGAGAAAGGTCTTCGAAATCGGAGGTGTGGTGGCCGCCGTGGTCTTGATCGCGTTTGGAGTCACCACGACCGTCATGGGCATGAACGGCCGCTCGACGGTCCAGGACACCCTCAAGCAAGAGCAGATCGTCGGCACGCCCGACATGACGCCCGAGGCAACCGCAGCCGCGGCGAAGGAAGCCGGGTTGACCGGCGACCTCAATATTCCGTCGCTGGCCGTCGCCGACCAGCCAATCGACACGGGCGACGAGGCGCGGGCATTCGCCGGCTACATGCGGATCCACGCCCTCGAGGCAACGGGCGGCCAGACGTACGCTCAGATGCCGCGCTACGCCACCGACGACGGCAAGGGGACGAACGATCCCGAGTTGGCCACGAAGGATGAGAACGGGCAGCCGGTCAGCAACGGTGCTCGCAACATCTGGGTGACCGAGACTGCACTTGCCACCGCGCTCAACATGAGCTACATGGCCGAGCAGCTCTCGCTGTTCTCCATCATCATCGGAGTCGCTCTCGTGCTCGCGGGACTCGGCTTCGGGATCCTCGCGATCGGCGGGGCGCTCCGGAACCCCGATACTGCCCTCCGCTTCGTGCACCGGCGAAAGGTCGCTTCCTCGGGAGCGGTCTCCTAACCACCCAGCGATCATCCGCAAAGAACGGGCCGCCACATTGCGGCCCGTTCTCTCTGTGGGTCTGCGGATTAGCCGCAACCCAGATCAGCGTCGAGGCCGATGTCGCCGGGCCGCCGAGAACGGACACTGGGCACATGACACGAGAAGAGAAATTCCGCGTTGTGATCGCCGGCGGGGGTGTCGCAGCTCTCGAGGCAATGATCGCCCTCCGCGAGCTCGCTGAGGATCGAGTCGACCTCACACTCGTCGCCCCTGACACGATGTTCGTCTACCGGCCGCTCGCCGTCGCCGAGCCGTTCGGGCTCGGCTCGGTCATCCGGGTACCGCTCGACACGCTCGTCGCCGGATGTGGCGCTGCCCACGAGCAAGCTTCCGCATTGCTCGTCTCGCCCGCTGATGGGGAGCTGCACACGAGCCGCGGCACTGTGCTCACGTACGACGCACTCGTCCTCGGATTCGGGGCACGGGCGGAGGAGGCTGTGCCCGGAGCGATCTCCTTCGGGGGTCCCAGTGACCAGCGGGCCGTGACCATGCTGCTCGAGGATCTCGAGCACGGGCTCATCCGACGCGTCGTCTTCGCCATGCCGACAGGCGTGGGATGGACGCTCCCTCTTTACGAGCTCGCTCTCCTCACGAACGAGCACATCGCCGACAACCATCTCAACGCCCATGTCGTCCTAGTAACGCCCGAGGAGGAACCGCTCGCGATGTTCGGGCACGAAGCGAGTGCGGGGATCGCCCGCCTCTTCGAGGAGCGCGGCATCGAGCTGCGCGCCGGCTCGCATGCCCAGCGGTTCGAAGACGGCTACCTGCACGTCGTCGGCCGCGAGCGGATCCAGGCGGATCGGGTCTTCTCGCTGCCGCGGCTGAGAGGGCGGCCCTTCGAAGGCGTGCCCCAAGATGCCGACGGGTTCGTCGCGACGGACGAATTCGGACGAGTGGAGGGAGTCAGCCGCGTCTACGCCGCCGGCGACATCACGCGTTTTCCAGTCAAGCAGGGCGGCCTGGCCGCTCAGCAGGCCGACTCGGTTGCCGAGGCTATCGCGGCGGAAGCGGGCGTCGACATCGTTCCCACGCCCTTCAAGCCGGTGCTGCGCGGCCTGGTGCTCACCGGCCGAAGGCCGGCGTTCATGCGCGCGGAGATCGCGGGCGGCCAGGGCGAGACGTCGGTCATCGACGCGGAGCCCCTCTGGTGGCCGAGCGGAAAAGTCGCCGCGCGCTATCTCGGCCCGTATCTCGCCCGATATGCGACCTCGCCGAGCGGCTCGAGGTACGAGCCGTCAGCCCTAATCCTCTAGCACGCCTCTGGAAATTGCGTACCTGACGAGCTCGGCGCGCGTGCTGATCCGGAGCTTTTGCATGATGTGCGCCCTGTGCGTCTCGGCCGTGCGCACCGACACGAAAAGCATCTTCGCGATCTCCTGATTCGTGTGGCCCAAGGCAAGCAGACGGAGCACTTCACGCTCGCGCTCTGATAGCGGATCTTCAGCAACCGAGCGCTCGGCCTCGGCATCGGCGACCGCCATACGCGCCCCGAGTGCCGGATGGACATAACGACCCCCCGCCGCCACTTCTCGAACCGCCGTGACAAGCTCAGTATCCGCCGCCTCCTTGAGAACATAGCCGCTCGCGCCGGCCGCAAAGGCTTCGCGCACGTACCTGGGGTCGTCCTGCATGGAGAGGATGAGGACCTTCGAGTTGGGCGCTTCGTGAAGCATCTCTGGAGTCGCATCGATACCGCTCTTGCCCGTCCCCAGCATGACGTCCATAAGCACGATGTCGGGATTCGTAGAGCGAGCTTCAAAGAGGGCCTCGCGGGCGTCGCCAGCCTCGGCAACCGTCTCGATGTCGTCCTGACCGTCGAGGAGCAGGCGAAGGCCCGCGCGCACGACGGCATGATCGTCCACGACGAGCACGCGGATGGTCAACGGACGGGAACCTCGACGAGGAGTGTCGTACCCGCATTCGCGGCGGACTCAATTCGAAAGCGACCGTTGACGAGCGCGACTCGCTCACGCATGCCGACGAGCCCGAGGCCACCCTCCCCCTTGCCATCTTCGAACCCGCGGCCGTCATCCTCGATCACCGCGGTGACCACGCCTTCTTTCCGACGCACTACGATGCTCACGTGCTGGGCGTGCGCATGCTTGACCACGTTCGTGAGCGCTTCCTGGACGAGTCGGTAGAGGACTGTCTCAATGTCGCTAGGAAGCCGCTCGTGGCCGAGGCCGGCCTCCAACTCGATAGCGATGCCGCTCTGCTCGGAGAAGTTGTCCGCGAGACGCTCGAGCGCAGCCGTGAGGCCGAAGTCATCCAGGGCGGTTGGCCTCAGCTCGACGGCTAGGCGTCGAACGTCCTGGAGCGTCGCGACGACAAGCTCGCGGAGAGCTCGCACCGCGGCCTTGGTTCCCTCGCGATTCTTAGCCTCTTCGAGCGCTCTCAGACCGAGCAGAATCGAGGTGAGCGCCTGGCCGGTCTCGTCGTGGAGTTCCCGAGCAAGCCGCCGGCGTTCCAACTCCTGGCCTTCGACCGCCCTGCGAAGCGCATCTTGGGCAACACGGGCCGTGGTATCGACGGCGATACCCGCCTGGGCGGCAAACGTTTCGGCGAGGCGGAGGTCGTCGTTGGTGAAGCGGCGATCCGCGGCGAGCTTGTCGAGTGCCTGGATCACGCCGATCGGCCTCTTGCCAACGAGGAGCGGAACGAATAGCGCGGCGCGCATGCCCATGGGTCGTGCGAAGTCGCGGTCGACCTCCGGATCGTCCAGCAATGAATCGAGGCGCTCGCTCCTCCCTCGATCCAGAACGCGCCCGCTCTTGGAGGATTGGCGATCGAGGCGCATGCCGACGAACTCCGCTGCATCCTCGCCGTCGGCCGATTCGACGCGCAGAGTTCCGTCCTCCGTCGGAAGGGCGATGAGGACCAAACGCGCGCCGATCAGCTCCCTCAAACGGCGAGCAATTAGGTCGAGCAGGCTCGGCAGCTCGGTCTCACGAGCGAGCGCGGTCCCGACCTCGATGAGCGATTCGAGCTGCTGCGACCAGCGCGTCGCGGACTCATACAGCCGCGCGTTCTCGATCGCCACCGCGGCCTGGCCGGCCAGAAGCTGCACGATCTCCTCGTCCTCCCGCGTGAAGTCTGCGCCGCCAGCCTTCTCGGTGAGGTACAGGTTGCCGTAGGCCACTCCTCGCAAGAGCACGGGCACGCCCAGAAACGTCCGCATCGGCGGATGGTTCGCGGGGAAGCCGACCGAGCGAGGGTCGTCGCTGAGGTCGTGCAAGCGCAAGACCGCTGCGTCCCTGATGAGCGCACCCAGGATTCCTCGTCCGCGCGGCAGGTCGCCGATCGCTGCGTGCGTCTGTGGGTCGATACCAGTCGTGACGAAGCGTTCGAGCTCGGTGCCCGTCGGATCGATGACTCCGAGCGCGGCGTAGCGGGCTTCCGTCAGCTCCGCCGCGATCTCGACTACGCGCTGGAGCAGGGCATCGAGCGACAACTCGGAGGTGAGAGCGACGCCGGCGTCGAGCAGCGCGCGCATCCGGTCAGCCATGCGTGAAACGCTATCCGGAGGAAGCCGCAGCCGTGCGCAAGTTCGCCCTCATCCCGAGGTCGTTGTGTGGGGATAAGCCGCTCTCGGCTCGGCTTAGGCCCGGCTCGAAGGAAGCGACCTTCATTTAGTCACGGTTTGCTCCGCTATCTCCAAGCGGCTAATGGAATCACGGAAAGAAGTGAAAGCGTGACTCGAGGCGCATCGTCATCGGACTGACCGATCTGTTGCCCTCAGTTCAGCGCGTCAATCAACCGCCGGTCGCTTCGGCCGGTCATCCTTCTCCGGGGGATTACCGGCTACAGCCGGCTCCTTGCGGCGATTTCAGGCGGATTCCCGCGCGGGATCTGCGCGGGATGGAAAGAAGCCGGCGGTCGTTATGTCAAATACATATGCTGATTTGCAGGGCTTTTACGGGAGCGACGGGACTCGAACCCGCGACCTCCGGCGTGACAGGCCACTTCGACGGTCACGACGATCGACGACCATGCACGCGGAATCGCTCTATTTATACGCCTTTGCGGAAATCTCGGGCTTCGACTCCGCACGGCTGAGCGAAGCGTTTTCAGCACGTTTGCTGCCCGTTTGCTGCCCGAATGGATGTCGGTCTTCGGCAGCGAGCCGACTAAGCGAGGACCGGCTCCGCAACGACATTTCCGTGCGATGGAAGAGCTGCCTGAGCTCGTCCCAGGCGCCTCAGTCGAGAGGATTGTGAGTGTGTCGTAGCCCCGTCTGGGGCTGTTGTCAGGTTGGTGCCGATGCTCTTTGCTCGTGACTCGGCGAGAGGATGACCCTGTCCGCTTAGAGCTGGAGGTCGTTACGGATGCTTGCAGATCAGTTGGACTACGTCATTGGTGTCGCCCGCACCGAGACGCGCACGCGCTCGCCGTCGTGCACGTCCTCAGCGGCGCGGTCGTGTTCGAGACGACGGTCGCCGCAGACAGCGACGGCTACTCAGAGGCACTGAAGCTCGCCGACGTGCACGCCGGAGGTCGGCGTGCGTTCGCTGTCGAGGGGACCGGATCGTTTGGTTCCGGTCTGACCCGCTTCCTGAGCGCGTGTGGCGAGCGAGTGCTCGAGGTTGGCAGGTTGCGGCGGGAGCGTCGCTCGGGCGGCAAGACAGACGCCCTCGACGCGGTCCGCGCAGCCCGCAGGTGTGCTCACGAGCGAGCGGCCCGAGACACCTCGGGCCGGCGGTGACCGCCAGGCGTTGCAGGCGTTGGTGGTGGCACGCGAAGGCGCGGTGAACGCCAAGTGCGCCGGGCTCTGCCAACTGCGAGACCTGCTGATCACAGCACCCGAACCTCTCCGCAGCGCGCTGCGGCCACTCACGCAAGCCCCCCTCCTGCGTCGTTTGGCCACGACCCGGCCTGGCGGTCGACGCGATCCAGAGCTCCGCGGGAGCCTGCTCGCGCTGCGCTCGATCGCCCGACGGATCCTGCAGCTAATCGCCGAGGAACGCGAGCTCGCACGCGAGATCGAAACGATCACCCGCAAGCTCGCACCGCAACTGCTCGACCAGCCAGGCGTCGGACCGCACGCAGCCGCACAGCTCGTGCTCTCCTGGTTCGGGTCTTGGATGACCGGGGAAGGCTGTTGGACGTGGTTGAACGGTTGGGAGTTGGAGGCATCGCCTGATGCCGATCGGTCTAGCTGTTCCGGTCGTCTTTGTGGGCTCGGCCACGGCCTGCGCCCTCACTTCTTGGCGACGGCTGGACCGAATGTTGCCGAGCGCGTGCCACGAGGATCAGATCGTGAACCTCGGGCTGATGGCAACGGACTTCCCGCAGTACCGCTTGAGCTTCGACCGCCCCGAGTAGGCGTCACGTAGCACGCGAGCAACAGGACCCGACCCGGATGCGGCCCACGGGTCGGGCGTCTGTTACGAGCCCGAGGCTGCAGGCAGACCTACAGCCCCCCGGCAGCCTCCGGCGGCCAACCTCTCGGGCTGACCCGGCCGGAGGCCGTCCAGCGATCCTTTAGAGCGCGGCGCGCGATAGCGGTTCCGCAGCGCCTCCACCGATGCTGGATCGACGCGAGGAAGGCGACTTACTTGGTCGGCTGGTAGAAGAAGTAGTCGGCCGTGTAAGGCACAAACGCCTTATTACCGACGTCTGTTACCGAGCTGCAGCCCGTCTTCGGTGCGAGCCCTCCAGTGGTGTTCAGCCGCTGGACGAAGGTGGTCTTCGCCAGCTTGTCGCCACCGGTCGGTCCGTTCTGGTGTCCAACCGCATCGAGCAGGAGCCAGGCAATCGCTTCCTGGTCGACGGTGACCGCTCCATTGGGTTGGTGCACCTTGGCCCAGACCCTGCTCGTGTCCTTGTCCTGCCACGTGGCGCGGATGATGCCATCGGCCACCACCTTTGGATCAGCGTTAGGTTCATCCGGGTTGGGGCTGTTGTAGTGGGTGATGATTTGCACACCGTCTTCGCCGGAGAGGGTGGCCTGCGGCGTGAAGAGTACGTAGGCGACGCCAGCGCCTGAGGGCTGGCAGACGTAGTTCTGGGTGCCGACAGCGTGAGTCCCCAGGAACAGCTTGTTCCCCTCTGGCACCGGCGCCATGCCGTCGGGCAGGGGTGGCGGTGTAATGCCGCCGGGCGTGGCCGCCTGCGTCGACGAGGCCGTGAAAGCCGTAATAGTGGCGACTCCCGCCAACACCATGCCTGCTACGGCCAAACCTCCGATCGTTCCGAACAACTTTGACTTCAAAGTCCTATACGACATTTTGATTCCTCCTTATTCACCTTGTGGGGAGTTGTTGCGACAGCCGCCGTCAGTACGACGGGCACTAGGTTCATGTTCACCTCCGTCATCGAGTAAGCGAGACGACATCGTGCGGCCCGCGGGGTTTCGTTCGCACCGTGGCAACCCCCCTGTCTTTTGAAGCCGACCTCCTAGTGGTGGACGAGAGCCGTCGAGCCCTCGAAGCAAGCTGGATCCGCGCGGCATGAGCACCTCGCGCACGGCGTCCGTCTTCCTGCCCCCCGCCGCCTTTGGGGCTACGGCTCCATCCTGTCTAGCCGATCTCGATGACGACGGCCAGGACGAGGTCGTCTTCTACTACCCCGTGTGCGCGGGGCAGGAGTTTCACGGCGTCGAGTAACTGGGCGGGTACGGGCCGGGCGACTACGGATGGCGATCGCGACGATTCACGAGGCGCGGTTCGTTCTCTTCGACGACAACACGCGGCTCGCATGCATCACGAGCTTCGACGGGGAACGCGCGGAGTGTCCGCGCCTGCCCGCGGCGGACAGGCGTTTGCTACCTCGACAAACCGACGTGCGCAGGAGGTGCGGGCAGGCGCGGGTCACCGCGGGCACGAAAGCGCTGCGAGTTGAAGGGATCTGACGAACAGGCATGACCCGCACGTGGACGCGCGTGGCCGGCGGATGTTCGCACCACGTTCGCGTGGTGGATGCGCGGGTCTGCGTCCCTAACGTTGCTCACTCGCCAAACCAGCGTGCGAGGTGCTCGAGCTCGAACGTCTGCCTTCTCGCCGGCGCGTTCGGCGCTGGGACCGTCGATCGTGACGATTGGTTCGGGCGTCGCGGTTCGCAAGCGGGATCAGCGTCACGTCGCCGACCGCGTACACGCGCGGGTGTGTCGTCTCGAGTGTCCCGGAGTCGACGGCAATCCAGCCGTGCGGGCCGGCGAGGCCGCTTTCGGAAACGACTTCGGGTACGCGGTGGGGCAGCACGGCGATCAGGAGATCGAAGTGCTGTTCGCTGCCGTCCTCGAACACGACGAGGCGATCCTCGACACGAGCGACCTTCGCTGCGACCCGGGACGTAATCCCGCGCGACGAGAGTTGCTCCATCATCCAGTCGGAGCCCGCGCGCCCGGCGTTCGGCATCCCGGACCCGCTACGAGCTGCAGAGGAGACATTCGCGGCCCTCGGCTTCGTGACGCTGGCCGAACGCCCCCGCAAGAACTCCCAGCGACCGGAGAAACCGCCGGCGGATCAGGTGGCCATCGTCGGGGTAGTAGACGGCTCTGACATGCGGTAGCGTTGTTCCTGGGTTCGTGCCATTGCGACCGGCTACCGCTGGAAGTGCGCCTAGCCCGGTGCGGTCGCGTGTTCGCGATGAGGTCTATGTCCAGGTCTGCCTGCGAGCGGGCCTCTCGCTCACGAAGGTCGACCTGCCGCATCCTCAGGGCTTGACTCGGGCGGCGTAAGTGCGGGTCGTCGGCGTCAACACCGAAGCACCGTGCGCGGTTTGGCTCCGACAAGCGGGCGCAGGTCGATGCGTGGCTTGCTCGGCGGGGTGAGGAGGCCGAGGCGGGGCCGATCAACTGGGAGCGGCTTCAGTCCAGCATCTGTCTCGGGCCTCCAGTCGCACCGTCGCTCGCTGACTAGATTCCGACGCCGACCGCGCGGAAGAACCACAGTGCGCTCGTGTACCAGACGGCGACGATCACGCCGAAGAGAAGTCCGCCTGCCGTCGGGAGCACCCAGCGCGGAAAGCGGTGCAGGCGCACGATCAGCACCTTGGATGCGAACGCGCCGTAGACGCTGCAGCCGAGGAAGGAGTGGGCCAGGACGCGCGCGGTCGGGTGTTGGAAGCCGAGCTTGAAGACGCAGTGGTAGGCAACCGGAAGGGTGCAGGCGAACGCTAGCCGGCCAGTCCAGCGGTGGAGGGCGGGGATCCACACGGGACGCGGCCAGGGGAGCTTGCGGAAGATCCAGGCCGCCGTGAAAAGTTGAGTTAGTGCAAGCACGACCGCGGCGCTCGCGAACCAGGCCTTCAGATGGAGCGTGTCGCTGAAGAAAAGCTGGAAATAGCCCTTCTCGGGGTCGAGCCGCTCGCGCGCGACCAGGCCGACCGTGAGCGCCACGAGCGCGAAAGCCGTGAGCGGCGCCGCCAGCCAAAGCGAGCGACGGAGACCGGGCTGGCGCTCGGTGATCACTTCAGAAGATCCACACCACGGCGAGATCGGGATGATCTTACGAGGCGATGTCCTTAAGGCTGAGCAGAACGCGTGAGTTGCATGAGCGAGAGAGCCTGCCGACTCTCTTCCGGGATGCGGAGAGGTATCGAAGACGGTTGACCCTGACGACGAAGGGGGTGGTCGTCACCGAGAGCTCGAATGAGCCACGACTGACTCGGGCCATTCGATGAGCACGCACGCGAGGTCGTCGGTTTCGTCCGGGACGGGATGCCAGCGATGATGCAGGGCATGATGGGCTGACGCACTAGCGAGCGCGCGTCATGTGGTAGCAGCCGCCGCATCTCCGGCTTTTGAGACAACGGGCTGAACGGCCCCTGAGAGCGCGAAGACGATCAGTCCCCAGAGAATCTCCCAGAACATCCCGAACGCGAACGAGACCGCTTCCAGCAGTTCGGCGCCCACATGGAGCGCAAGCAACACGGTTCCCGAGGTACCCGTTACGGGGCGGGCGAATACTCCTCCGGAATGCCATCGCCCTGGGTGCGCCGGGCGGTGGCTCGAGTTCGACTGCTTGACCGGTTTTCCGCGGCCCGCCGAATTTCGGCGGGGAGCAAATCGGTCGTTTGCAGGCGCTTCGGAGACGGGTCTCCAATGGGCGACGGGCGTGGGCAGCAAACGATCGATTTCAGCCCGCCGCCTTGTGCCTAAACAGTCAACACGTCATGCCTATTTGCAGGTATTTCGTGAAGCGGGAGCGACGGGACTCGAACCCGCGACCTCCGGCGTGACAGGCCGGTTCGAGAGTCACGACGATTGACGACGATCGACACGTAATCGCTCTATTCATGCAGGTTTCTGGCCTCAAGCCCGTCCCATTCCGCATGGTTGAACGAAGCCAATTTGGGACGTTTGCTGCCCGTTTGCTGCCCGGGCAGGGCCGTCAGACGAAATGTGCGGGGCCAGTCTCCGTCTCACGCTCGCACGGTCCGGACGGTCGCCCGAACCGCCAGAGGAGAGCTTCCAGGTGCCAGCTCCGCCCTTTAGCTCCAGCGCGGATTCTCGCGAGCGAGGAATGCGTGAAGCGATGCCCGCCTTGCCGCTCCGCCCGCTCACGCGCTGTCATACTCGTCGCGGCGGCGCATCCAGACGGCGGCGTGGAGGTCCCCCATTCCTCGCACCATTGTCTCGTTGCGCCCGCGTGGCGCCCGGTCGAGCCACTGGTACATGCCCCAGAGGCCGTCGAGCCCACGGATGTACGCCGAGTAGGTGTGGTAGACGACCCCGTCTTCGAGCGCGAACGCGCTCATGCCGGGCGCTTCCCGCAAAGCCGTCGCCACGTCCGTGCCATAGACGGCAAGAGTCCGTTGGTCGGCGAGCTCGCTGCGGGTATCCATCGCGCGGAAGTTGTGCTCGACGACTCCCGACTGCTGCTGCTCCTCGGTGAACGACACCTGGAAGTCGTAGTTGAAGTCGCTCCCGAACGACGATGCCCAGGGGAAGCTCCAGCCCATCCTCTGCTTGTAGGCCCACAGCTTCTCGAGCGGCGCGCGTGAGACCGCTGAGAATGCGACGTCGTGGTTCTCGAGGTGGACGACAAAACCGTTGAATCCGTCGGCGATCGCCGAGCAGGACGGACACCCGGCCGTGTACTCGGGCCCGAACATGAAGTGGTAGACGAGGAGCTGCGAGCGACCTCGGAAGAGGTCTTGGAGCGTGGCGCTCCCCTCGTCGCTCTCGAATCGGTACTCCTTGTCGATGCGAACCCACGGCAGCTCCTGTCGCCGCCGCGCCAGCTCGTCGCTGCGGCGGGTCAGCTCCTTCTCGGCCTCGAGGAGCTCGAGGCGGGCTGCGAGCCACTCCTCGCGCGTTCCTGTGCTGTGGTTGGTCATCGGTTTGTCTCCTTTCTCGTGCTAGGTCGAGTTGGTGGAGTGCTCCTGATTCACATCGCTTGCGTGAGACCCGGAACCACCGAGGGCGCCAGTACGACGAGGATTCCCAGGGCGACGATCGCGAGCCCCAGCGGCGCGTCGATCGAGGCTCTCGGCGGCAAGAGCTTCTGTCCGAGGATGAGGACGGCGACGACGGACATCCAGGCGACGCTCATGACGCCCAGCGCCAGCAGCATCACCATCAGTCCGACGCTCGAGCCGACGCATGAGAGCCCGAACCGCACTCCAGAGCGGACGTTCTCGCGGCAGCGCCGCCGGAAGTGGCGCTTGAGCGGTGTGAGCTCGTAGAAGCCGGCAACGATCGTCAGCGCACCGGCGACCGCAGTGCCGTGCGGCCGGTACAAGGCATAGACCGCGAGGCCCACGAGCGCCCAGACTGCGAGGTACGAGCCGACGAAGGGCGGCACGGCGAGCGAACGCTCGCTGGTGCGAGTGTGTCCGAGCGCCGCCGGGGCCGCGCCCGGCAGCATCATCGCCGCCATCATCGACACCCACGCCGTCACGAAGAACTGGAACGATCCGAGCTCCGTCGCGACGCCCATGTCCATCCCCTCCGTCTGGTGAACCGCGACGATCCACGATGCTGCGGCGAGTCCGAGCGTCGCCGTCAGCGCGGCGGCCGTCATCGCGCGCCTAGCCGTTTGCTCCGTGACCGTCATGGTGTCCTCCTTGTCGCTGCCGCCCGTAATTGGCGACCTCGACAAGACGTCGCAGCGCAAAAGGCGATTTGGACAGCCTCCGGTAGGTCGCTCAGCCGGCGTGCAGCGCGCCGAGCCGCCGCTCGAGCTCCGCCCGTTCGACGGCGTTGGCGCTGAGCGCGATTGCCCGCTCGTAGGCGCCTGCGGCGGCCGACGCGTCGCCGGCGCGACTCAGCAGCTCGGCGTGCGCTGCGTACAGCGGCTGGTAGCGCGCGAGCGCCGGATCGCCCAGCAGCGACTCGAGCAGCGTCAAGCCGGCGGCGGGCCCTTCTGCCAGGCCGACGGCAACCGCTCGGTTGAGCTCGACCACAGGCGACGGGTTGAGCCTGGCCAGGGCGCCGTAGAGCTCGGCGATCTGCGCCCAGTCCGTTTTCTCGGCGTCCGGGGCCTGGATCTGCAGCGCGGTGATCGCGGCTTGCAGCTGGTACTCGCCTGGGCGCCGCAGGCTCACTGCGCGCTCCAAAGCCGCGAGCCCGTCAGCGATTAGATCTTGGTCCCAAAGCGACCGGTCCTGCTCGTCGAGCGCGGCGTACCGCCCCTCCGAGTCCACGCGGGCGACGCGCCGCGCGTCGTGCAGCAGCATGAGCGACAAGAGGCCCCACACCTCGGCGTCGTCCGGCATCAGCCGGGAGAGCAGCTCGCCGAGGCGGATCGCCTCATCGCACAGCTCGCCGCGAACGAGGCGATCGCCCTCGGTTGCCACGTAGCCCTCGTTGAAGATCAGGTACACCACGCGCAGGACGCCGCGCAGGCGGTCTGGCAGCTCCTCGTCGCTCGGCACCCGGTAGGGGATGTGCGCGTCCGCGATCTTGCGTTTCGCCCGCACGATCCGCTTGCCCATGGTCGGCTCGGCGACAAGGAAGGCGCGGGCGATCTCGCCGGTCGTGAGGCCGCCGAGCGTCCGCAGCGTGAGCGCCACCCGCGCCGGCATCTCCAGCGCCGGATGGCAGCAGGTGAAGATCAGTCGCAGCCGGTCGTCGACGATCGGGCTTTCGTCGTCCATCGATGGCTCCTCCTCGTCCTGGGCCTCCAGGCGCGTCAGCTCGGCCAGTCGCTCGGCCCGATCGGTCACCGACCGGTCGCGGCGCAGGCGATCGATCGCCCGCCGCCGCGCCGCGGTGGTGATCCACGCCCCGGGATTGGCGGGAATACCATCGCGCCGCCAGGCCGTGACCGCCGCCTCGAAGGCGTCCTGCACCGCGTCCTCGGCCAGCTGGAAGTCGCCGGCCTGCCGGATCAAGGTGGCCAGCACGGTCGGGCGCTCGTCCCGAAACGCCCGCGCGACCGCGACCGAGACCGGGTCGGCTGGGTGAACGCCGCCGCTCATGCCATGTCTTTGACCGCCTCGTCGGGCAGGTCGGCGCCGGCCTCGCGCGATACGCGCAGCCACTCGTCGGCCCGCATGATCGGGCGCACCTCCACCGTACCCCAGCGCGCGGCCGGCACGCGCGCGGCCTGCTTGAGGGCCTCGTCGAGGTCGGCGCAGTCGAGGATGTAGTAGCCGGCGAGGACTTCCTTGGTGATCGCAAAGGGGCCGTCGGTGATTTCCGTTTCGCCATCGCGCACGCGGACCGACGTCGCGCTCTCGGTCGAATACAGACGCTGGACGCCCACCAGCAGGCCTGCCTCGCGCAAGCTGCGGTGCAGCTCCACGAACATCGGCATCTCCCTCTCGCGCTCGGCCTGCTCGGCCGGGTCGACCTCCTCCTGATACACAAGCAACATGTAGTGAGCCATCGCGCCTCCAGCGTTCGTGATCTTCACGGCACCTACGCGACCCTCATCATTACGTCGCTGCACGCCGCGCTTGTTGGACAGCGCTAGTGCGTCCGGCCCTCTCCATTGGCCGAGCGGCGCCCAGTGCGCAAGGACTTGACGGCGCTCACAGCCAACGCCGTGAGGGCCGTCCAAATCGCCCTATCTGCTGCGACGTCTTGTGGAGGCCAGTCCCTCGGACCAATAACAACGACGACTCGCACGACAGAGAGGCTGTCATGAGCGTGAAGGGCGATGACAATCGAAGGAAGGGCAGTTCTGGTGACCGGCGCCAACCGGGTCTCGGGCAGGTGCTGGTCGAGGAAGCCTTGAGGAGAGGCGCGAAGCGGGTGTATGCCGGTACGCGCCAGCCGTTGGTTCACCCGACGAGCGCGTCACGCCGCTGACCTTGGACGTCACGGATCCGGCGCAGGTTCAACGGGCTGCGGAGAAGGTCGGATCACTCGATCTCCTCTTCAACAACGCCGGCGTGGCGCTGCCCGCTGAGTTGAGCGATCGTGCCGCGCTCGAACGGCACCTCGCGGTCAATCTCTTCGGCACGTGGGCCGTGACCGAGGCGTTCCTCCCGCTGCTCACGCGGACCGGCGGCGCCGTCGCCGACGTCGTCTCCGTCGCCGCCCTTGCCGCCGTGCCGGTCTTTCCCCTACTCGATCTCGAAGGCGGCCGCGTTCTCGCTCTCGCAGTCGCTGCGAGCCCTCTTCGCGGGCCGGGACGTGAGCGTGCATGCAGTCATGGCCGGCCCGATCGACACCGACATGGTCCGAGATCTCGACATCCCGAAGACCTCTCCCGAGGCGGTCGCCCGGGGCATGCTCGACGGGGTGGAGAGAGGGGAGGAAGAGATCTTCCCCGACCCGATGTCCGAGAAGATGGCGGAGAGCTGGCGCACTGGTGCGGCCAAGGCGCTCGAGCGCCAGAACGCGGCGCTCATTGCAGCAGAGCCCGCCGTGGCATGAGCAACCGGAGAGGACGCCGCGCATCTTCGGCACGGCCACAAGCACGCCGCACTGCCTACGGGCCCGGCCAGGCTCTCTATGACGACCAAGAGGAGAGAAACCAATGACTAAGGAAATGACTGAGCACAGGATCGGCACACGTGAGGACTGGCTCGCCGCACGTGAGCAGCTACTCGTCCGCGAAAAGGAGCACACCAGCCTCGGCGACGAGATCGCGCAGCAGCGACGCGAGCTGCCCTGGGTCCCTGTGGAGAAGGACTACCGCTTCGACACGGACGACGGTGAGAAGGCGCTCCTCGAGCTCTTCGACGGGCGATCCCAGCTGCTCCTCTACCACTTCATGTTCGGCCCGAGCTACGCGGCCGGTTGCCCGACCTGCTCGTCGATGGCCGACGGCATCGACGGCCTGCTCCCGCACCTGCACGCCCGCGACTTGACGTTCGCCTTCGTTTCACAAGCACCGCTCGAGAAGCTGCAGGCCTACAAGCGCCGCATGGGCTGGAGTATTCCCTGGGTCTCCACCGCGCGCACCGACTTCAACTTCGACCTCGGCTTCTCGAGCAGCGAAGGGCAGACGCGCGAGTGGGTCGAGCCGATGGCCGAGCAGCTGCCGCCCATCGCCGCGCACAACGCCAGCTCGACGGGAACCGATCTCGTTGGCTACCTCACGGAGCTGTTTGGGTTCAGCTCGTTCGTACGCGGCGACGGCACCGTCTACCACACCTACTCGACGACGGGCCGCGGAGTGGAGTTTCTCATGGGCTACTACCCGATCCTCGACCACGCACCGAAGGGCCGCGACGAGGGGGAGGCCTGGCAGGTCTGGATCCGCCGGCACGACGAGTACGAGAGAGAGTGATGCGGTAGGAGGCGACACCGACCTCACCCACCGCCTCCGCATCTTCGATCACGCGGCAGAGGTTGTCCACAGGCGCGCAGGCGACTAGGCGACGGTGTCGCCAGGCTTGACCTCGGGCCATTTGTGTAGTGGCACGCCGGGCTCGCGGTGCGTTTTGCCGCGGCCGGAAACGGCTTGCAATCGTGACCCTCGGCTGGCCTTTCGCACGGTCTTCGCCGTCTTCGGCCTCCCTCGAACGCACGTTTGTGTAATCGGCAAAAATCCGGCGCCTGAGCAGACAACACAACATGCTGGTTTGCAGGTACTTTTACGGGAGCGACGGGACTCGAACCCGCGACCTCCGGCGTGACAGGCCGAGTCAGGCACGACGACGCTCGGCGACGACCTCCTCGGAACGGCTCATTTGCAGGTACTTTTTACACGGGCCCGCCTCCAGCCCGCATGGTTGAGCCAATCGTCCAGTCGACGTTTGGGCCACGAGTGGGCCACGAAAGCTTGCCTTCGTAGACAACGCTGCGCCTGGCGAGAGGGATGTCGGCGACGCCGCGTGCGTCGCGGAGAGGCGAGACAAGGCGACCTCCTCCTTACCATGATCTTTCGAACTGTTGCCGTGTTTTGCCACCGGTTGCCGATCGGGTTATCTGAGGCGTTTTCTGGGCGCGGCCATTTTGCGATCGGCGCCCCGATTCCGGCCGCGCTCTTGCGCCGTCCATCAGCGTGACGGCCATCCGAGCGCGTCGAAGACCGCCACGGGGTCGAGGTAGTCGCGCCAGTGACTGACCTTGCGATCGGTGATCGTGAGTACCGAGATGTACCGGTTGGAGTACGGGGCCCCGGTCGCAACGACTCGGCCTTCGGAGGCGTACTCGAGCACCACGACGCCGGTCTCGATGTCGTGATGGACCGCGAGGTCGTGACATCGGTCTAGGACGATCATGGTGCCGTATGGGCGGTAGAGCTCGGCGACGGCCTTGCGGCCCTCGACGCGCCTTGGGTAGCCGGGAGTCGTGATGATGTACTCGAAGATGACGTCCTCGGCCAGCCAGGTCGAAGAAGTGCCCACCATCCGCAATGCCATCGAGGCCCTTCTCGATGATGCGAAAGAACGGGTCGAGCGCCTTGAAGTCGTGGAGGTCGGTGATCGTCATCATGGGGCCCCCTCTATGTCCTGCGCGCTTCGCCGGGCAAAGTCCGAAAGAGATCGCCAAACGCGCACTCGCCTCCGGCCGTTGCACCGGTAGGCCGACGAACCGGGCGCGACCAAGCTCGCTGCGCCGAAGTGAGTCAGTCCGGACGAATCAGATCAGATACCGGCGGGTGCCGGTGCTCGTGACGGTAGGTCGACCCCCCTCCGCAGGCACGCGCGCATTTGGGCCAAAGCGTCCAAAACTGAAGAACGCTTGAAAGCGCCTTCCCCGACTTTCGCTTCGGATGAAATGGAGCAGCTCCGCGCCGTCCCGACGACGGCAAGCCACAACTACGTCGGCTCCTCTCGGAGATCAACCGCGACAACGAGTATGGGAAGGTCAAGCCGGAACGCCGTCGCCGACAAGATTCCGCCGAGCCTCCGCCGCCTCGAGCAGTTCGGCGATCACCTCTTGGAGCTGCTCGACCAGGTTCTCGTCGCCGAGAGCTCCGTTCTCGTCGAACCGGGTCGGCGCGTGCCCGACCGCGACCTCGCCCTCGACCACGCGTGCACCCGTCGCAGCGAGCACCTTGCGCAGCTCGGCCTGTGACCACACGGCCCCGAAGGCGCCGGTCGAGGCACCCACGACTGCGACGGGCTTGTTGCGAAGCGGGTTCGTCGCGAGCGGCCTGGACACCCAGTCGATCGCGTTCTTCAGCTGGCCCGGCACCGACGAGTTGTACTCGGGCGTCGCGAACAGAATGCCGTCGGCGCCGGCAACGGCATCCCGCAGCGCGGCCACGGATGCCGGCGCCGGGTCGACATCGTCGTCCTCGTCGTAGGGCGGCACTTCCTTCAACCGGCCCCAGAGCTCGAGCTCGACGTCCTCGGGGAGCAGACCGGCAGCCGTGCGGAGGAGGCTGGTGTTGTACGACCCCTGCCGCAGGCTGCCGGAGATGCCCAGGATCTTCACGGCCCTTAGGCCGCCTTGACGAAGTAGAGATCGCCGAGGATGCGGACCTCGTTGGAGAGCGCCGGCTGCCCGGTCGGCAGCGGCATGTTCCAGTTGAGGTCGAAATGGGTCCGGTCGACCGTCGTTGCGAGCTTGAGCGCGAAACGCTGGTTGCCGAACGCGTCCTCCGCCGGCTCGGTAGCCGACCCTGCGAGCGCGATCGGGCGCGTGATGCCCTTGATCGTGATCTCACCGCGCAACTCGGTCGCTTCGCCGTCGAGGTCGAGCTTCGTGGCCGTGAAGCGCAGTTCGGGATGGCGCTCGGCGTCGAAGAAGTCGGGCGACTGCAGGTGCGCTGCGAGATTCTCGTCCTTCACATCGACGCTGGCGACCTTCGCAGCGCCCTCCAGCCGGGTGCTCTCGGCGTCGGCGGCGAGCGTCGCCTCGACGTCACGGAAGCTGCCCTTGAAGGTTCCGGCCATGTAGTCGACCTCGAAGCCGACGGATGAATGGACGGGGTCCAGCTGCCAGGTTCCGACCGGCGCTGCGGTCATCGTCTCGGTAGTGCTCATGTCTTGCTCCTCCTCTTTGTGTGGTGTACTATTGAGTACGCAAGGAATATAGCAGGAAACGATTGAGGGCGCAAGCATTGTCCACACAAGTATCACCAGAAACACCTACGGCAGTCCGAGCGTGGACGCGGCTTCTCCGCGCCCACGCCTCGACGACCCGCGCGCTCAGCGGTGAGCTGCAGACCGACCATGGCTTGAAGCTCAATGACTTCGAGTGCCTGCTCGTGCTCTCTCGCGCGGAGGACTCGCGGATGAAGCGCGTCGAGCTCGCGCGACGGCTCATACTGACCCCGTCGGGGATCACGCGCCTGCTCGAGGGCCTCGAGCAGGAAGGTCTGGTCCGGCGGACGACCTGCCCGACCGATCTGCGCGTGGCCTACGCGGAGCTGACTCCCGAGGGACGAAAGCGGCTCGAGGCTGCCTCGTGCGCTCACATCGAGTCCATTCGCTCCCTGCTCGAGGAGCACTTCAGCGAGGACGAGCTCGCCTATCTCGGCGAGATGCTCGGCCGACTGCCGGGCGTCACCGAAGGCGACGATTCCTGCACGGTTTCCTAGCGTCTAGCCGGGTTCGGGAAAGCCACACCCCGACACGCGGGCTGGCCGCCTTCCCTCCGGCCTCCCGATAGGGCAGGCTAGTGGCATGACCTTCGAGACCGCCGTCATGGCTCTCGCGTCCAAGCCCGCATCGGAGCGCTCTGGACGACTCGCAATCGTCGAGCGGATCGGCCGGCGCGGTGAGATGACTCCGCTCCACATGCATCCCGAGGACGAGATCGTCCACGTCATCGAGGGCGCAGTCACGCTCGTGGTAGACGGAGAGCGGATCGAGCTCCGGGTAGGAGACGTCTACGCGACCCCGCTGAGAACTCCCCACGCCCTGGTAGTCGAGTCACACCGAGCCCGCTACGTGAGCGCGACGGTCGTACGGTCAGCTGCCCGTTACGAGGACTTCCTCCGAGCTGTGGCCGTTCCCGTCCCTGTCGCGGCTGCCGTCTGGCACGAGGGAGGGGATGCTGCGCGGTTGGCGGCGCTCGCCGAGCCCAACGGCATCGAGATCCTCGACGGCCCCCACGCCGTCAGCCCGTAGCGTCGGGGCCCTCCCGTATCGCTCACGAGCCCCTCGCGAGTTATCGCAGTCTCACCTTTGAAGAGAGCTTTCCGGGACAGTCGTGATCGCGAGTGCCTGGGCACCGGCCACCCGTACGGTGGCCGACAACGTGGCGATGTCGTAGGCGCCGTAGTGGCGGCGGCCGTTGATAAAGAACGTCGGAGTGCCAGAGACACCGCTGAGGTCGGCGCTGTCGACGTCCTCCGCGACCCGCGTCGCTCCGGCGTGTGTCCGGAGGTCCTCGGTGAAGCGGTCGAGATCGAGCCCCAGCTGTTCGGCATAGCGGAGGAGATCGCTTGGCCGAAGCGCGTCCTGATTCGCGAGCAGCACGTCGTACATGTCCCAGAAGCGGCCCTGGTCGCTCGCGGCTTCGGCGGCCTCGGCGGCGAGCTGAGCGTTTGCGTGCACGTCGTTCAAGGGAAGGTGCCGCCACACGTACCGAACGTCGCCGAAGTCGCGGAGGAGCTCACGAATGACCTGTTCGGCCCGTCCGCAGTACGGGCACTCGAAGTCGCCGTACTCGACCAGCGTGACCGTCGCCTTGGCCGGCCCACGAATGTGATCCCGCTCGGGATCGACGTCGATGTAAAGGTCGACGAGCGGCTCGGTGTCGCCCAGGAGTGCGCGGGCCCGCGTGCGCAACGGAAGCCTCGCGGTCGCTCGGAAGAGCACCCATGTCAGAAGGGCGGCGGCGAGCGCGGCGCTCAAGATTCCGAGCTTCGCTTCCTCGAGCTCGCTTCCATCGAAGGCGAGCGTGGAAACGAGGAGTGCGACCGTGAAGCCGATCCCGGCGATCGTGCCGCCTCCGGCGACGGCTGCCCAGCCGACAGGCGGTCGCAGGCGACCGCGGCTCAGCGTTGTGATGAGCCAGGACGAGCCCAGGATGGCGAGCGGTTTTCCGACCACATAGCCGAAGAAGATCCCCAGCGTGATCGGTGACGTGAGCGCCCGGGCCAAGAAGCTGGCATCGATCGCGATGCCCGCGTTCGCCAGCGCGAAGAGCGGGACGATGACGTAGCTCGTCCAGGGATGAAACTTCTGCTGTAGCCGCTCGTTGACCGACGTCGCCGACCTCAGCTCGAGGGAGGCGAGACGCGCGAGCTCCGCGGTCGGTTGTTCTCGAAACTCGCGGAAACGCTCCGTCGCGCGCTCGAGGTTCGACCGCGGCGCGGGGAAGGCGTAGGCGAGAAGTCCCATCGCGACGCCGAGGACGACCGGCTCCACCCCGGACTTGAGGAGGCTCACCCAGGCTCCCACTCCGAGTGCAATGCAGATGAGCCCCGGTCTCATCGGGAAGCGACGCGCGACGAGCACGGCCGCGTAGAAACCCAGCGCAGCGAGAAGCGGCACGACGTGGAGGGTCGCCGTGTAGACGGTCGCGATGATGACGAGCGTGACGAGGTCGTCGACGACGACCACGGTGAGCATGAATGCGCGCAAACGCTCCGAGAAACGCGGGCCGACCAGGGCGAGCAGCCCGAGCGCAAATGCGGTGTCGGTCGACATGACGGTTCCCCAGCCGTGCGCAGATGGGCGCCCGGCGTTGAACGCGAGGAAGAGTGCAATCGCGACTCCCATTCCGCCAACTGCGGCAAATACAGGCAGGGCGAAGCGACGCCGTTCGCGCAGCTCGCCCAGATCGAATTCGCGCCGCGCCTCGAGCCCGACGACGAAGAAGAAGAAGGTCATCAGGCCGCTGTTCACCCACTCGCGAAGGTCGAGCGACACCTCTGCGCTCCCCAGGCCGATGGACAGCTTGGTGCTCCAGAACGAGTCGTAGGAGCTCGCGTCGATGTTCACCCACGCGAGCGCTGCGACCGTGGCCGCCAGCAAGACCACCGCGCCGCCGGTCTCGGTGCGCAGGAACTCGCGAAGCGGCGTCTCGAGGTTTCGCGCCCACGCCGTTCGTCCCGAGAACGGTGTGGAAGCTTCGGCCGTGCTCGCTGTGCTCATTCCCCCGAAAAGCGGGCGTGGACCAGTTGGACGGCCATCGATCCTTCGCCCACCGCGGCGGCGCAGCGCTTGGTCGAGCCGGAACGCACGTCACCCGCCGCGAAGACACCTGGCACGCTCGTCTCCAGCAGGTAGTCACTGCCTGCAGGGGCGCCTGTGAGAACAAAGCCGTCCTCGTCGCGTGCGACCGCGTCGCCGAGCCATTCGGTGCAAGGCCGGGCCCCCAGAAAGAAGAACAGGAACGAGAAGGGCAGACGCTCGCCGGACTTGAGCGTGACTGCCTCGAGGGATCCATCGTCACCGTGCAGCGCGCCGATCTCGCTCGAATCGCGAACGGCGACGCCGTAGCGCTCGAGCTCTCGCACGAGGTAGTCAGACATGGTCTCGCGCACGTCTGCGCGTCGATGAAGCAAGGTGACCAGCGCACCGCCTCGCGCGAGCCACACGGCCGCCTGGCCCGCCGAGTTGCCTCCGCCCACCACGCCGACGCGCGAGGCGCCGCAGAGTTGCGCCTCGGGGGGGCCGGCCGCGTAGAAAACGCTGAGCCCCTCGTAGTCGGCGAGTCCCTCGAGCGGCAGCCGGCGGTACTGCGCGCCGGTGACGAGGATGACCGAGCGCGCGGCGATCTCGTGACCCTCTTCCAGCCGCACGAGGTGGCGTCCGTTTCCGGTTTCGAGCGAGACCGCCCGATACGGCGTCGCCGGCCGGGCGTTGAACTTCCGCGCCTGAGTCACCGCACGGCTCGTGAGCTCGGCTCCGCTGATACCCGCGGGAAACCCGAGGTAGTTCTCGATTCTCCGCGACGAGCCGGCCTGACCGCCCAAGGCGGTGCTCTCGACGATCAATGTGTCGAGGCCCTCTGACGCGCCATAGACCGCGGCCCCGAGGCCCGCCGGTCCTCCGCCCACGACGAGCAAGTCGACCTCCTCCCGCGGCGCAAGCTCGCGGCCGATGCCGAGCGCGCGCATGACCTCACCCGTGGAAGGAGCGTGCATTTCCGTACCGCCGGGCAGTCGCACGAGCGGGAGCTCCGTCTCGCCGGGCGGCGCGGATTGGTTCCAGGTGAAGGGAAGGCGATTTGCCCGTGCGAATTCGACCAGGCGCATGGTCGCCGCCGACGACTGCGGACCGACGATCTCCAGGCCGATGCCCTCCACCCGCTGCAGCGCCTCACGCCGAGCCATGAACGTCGAGAGAAGGAGATCGCTGAGCGGACCGTCGTCGAAGAGCAGTGGTCGCAGCGCGTCGCGCTCAACGGCGATGTAGCGCAGGGGTTCCGTGACGATCGCGGTCAGGAAGACCGTCTGCCCGGTCAGGAGGTTCATCTCGCCCAGGAACTTCGACTCGCCGTGACGGACGATCTCATTGTCTGCGGCGTCGAGAATCGCCACCTCGCCCTCGAGAATCGCGATCAAGGGATAGGTGCGATCTCCGACGCGATAGAGCACGTCGCCGACGCTCGCGGCCCGCTCCTCGCCATGCTCGGCGAGCGTCGCCAACTGCGGCGCGGACAGGAGCGGGCTGGCAGGAGCTTCCACAGCGTCGAGCTTAGTCAGCTCTGGCTAACCGGCGACCGCGCGGCCGAATTGTCCGGCGGCCGTCGCCTGGAGTTCCCGCAGCTCATCAGGCGAGGGGCACGCGCTCGAGGTGAAGGCGGTCGTGTCCCACCCGGCGAGGCGAGCTCCGGCCTCGTAGGCGCTCTCACAGAAGGCAAGCAGCACTCGGCGGGGATCGTCCGAGGTCCGCACCTCCTCGTAGGGGAGGATTGCGAGTGACGACGCAGCGCCGGTAGGCATCCACGCGCCAACGGCAAGCGGTTGTTCGCGTAGGCCCTCGGGCTCCGGCGCGGTGTAGGAGTAGTAGGCGGCGTCGGGGACGTTGTCGTCCCCCGGCCAGAAGCCGAACGAGATGACCTCGTGCGAGTAGGCCTCGCGCGTGACTGGATCTGCGCTCGCGTTTCCGCTCGGCCGTCCCGAAAAGCGCGTGACGGCGAGATCGAAGCCGTGCCAGAAGAAGTGCACGGGGCTCGTCTTGCCGTTGAACCAGCCGCTGAACTCCTCGAGGACGGTGTCCGACCAATCGAGGATGTGGCCGAATCGCCGGACGGCGTCGTGGTCCCAGGAGGCATGCTCGGTGTCGTCCCGGAACGGGGTCGTCACGGGGACCCCGAACGGTTTCTCCTGGATGGCGACGTCGACGCCCAGGTTGCGGAGCGCCTCATGGAGGCAGGCGTCGAAGCCGGCGACCGGCAAGCCGCCCGCGAGCGAGAACGATTCCGCGCGGCCGTCGCCCGTCTGCACGACGAGGGCGTCGTCGACGAAGTCGACGATGATCTCGAATTCGGTGTCTCCCTGGTGGAGGCGACGTGTGGTCAGGCCGCGGACGTCGACGTAGAGAGGGACGTTCCACCAGTGGTTCCGCGGCGTGGTCGTCGCGAGCCGAACCTTGCCGAGGATCTGGCAGTAGAGGTGAAGCGTGTCCTTCGTCGGGCGCCAGTCTGCGAGGTGGAGCTCCGGGAGCGTCATCAGGGCTCCAGGACGAAGGCGACTTCGTCGACGTAGCACCAGGTCCAGTCCTCGCCCGCCTCGGCGGAGCGGATGAGCGGATGACCCGACTCGCCGGCGTGGCGCGTGGCATGGCGATTCGGCGAGGAGTCGCAGCAGCCGATCTTCCCGCACGTCATGCACATGCGCAGGTGAACCCAGCTGTCGCCGATCGCCAGGCAGTCCTCGCAGCCCGCGATCTCGTCGGGAAGCGACGTCACCTCGATCGTGTCGAGATGGGTGCAAACGGCGCTCATCGCGAAAGGACCTCGACGAGCGTGGCCGCGTCGTGGGGACCTCGATAGACCGACCCGTTCACGAAGAGCGTCGGTGTCCCCTGCACCTCACCCGAATCGACGCCGCTCTCCACGTCTCGGCGGATGCGAGCGAGCACCGCCTCACTCGTTCGGTCGCTGTCGAAGCGTGCCGCGTCCAGGCCGAGATCGTGTGCGTAGCGTCGGAGGTCTTCGTCCTCGAGGGCGTTTTGGCCGTGGAAGAGGGCATCGTGCATCTCCCAGAACCGATCCTGGCTCGCGGCAGCCTCGGCGGCCGCAGCGGCGGCCAATGCATGCGGGTGGATCTCGCTCAGGGGGAAGTGCCGGAAGACAAAGCGAACGCCCGTTTCGAGCCGGCGCTCGACACGCTCGATCTCCCGGAAGGCCTGCCGCGAGTAAGGGCATTCGTAGTCGCCGTAGTCAACGAGGAGCGGAGCAGCCTCCGGTCCGCGGACGTGGTCGACCAAAGCGTCGATCGCCTGGTGGGCTGAGATCTTCTCGATCATTCGAAAGGCGCCGGCGCCACGGCGAGGCTCGCACCGGAGTGGCATCGGGCAATGGCGATGGGTGAATCACTGATGACACTAGCGGGCAAGTCAAGTCCTCAGAGCCGGATGAGGCTCGACGCCGCCATCGCGCTCGTTGAAGACCGCGAAGAGGTTGACCAGCATCAGCACGCGCATCCGCCCGGCGTCGGTCATCGCGCGACCGCAGGTGTGGTAGCACCGGCGAGATGGGACGAGAGGAGCTGCCCGGCTCGGTCCAGCGCCGCGCCCGCTTCGTCCAGGCCTGCATGCCTCGCATTGCCGCCACCTCGGGCAGCCTAGATCCGGCTGCGGCAGTTCATACCGAACTGCGAAAAACCGCGATTGTCGCGACCAAGCCGAGTTCTCGCGCGGGATAGAACCGGCCCATCCCGGGATCGATGGGACGAAAGTCCCTGCAAACAAGGTCTTTTCCAAGACGTGCGGGATCAGTGCGGGACACGCGAAAAACCGGCGGTCGTTCACGCCCATCTTGGCAACAGAAGATGCCTATTTGCAGGATGTTTTGAGCGGGAGCGACGGGACTCGAACCCGCGACCTCCGGCGTGACAGGCCGGTCGTGGCGCTTTCGGGCTGAGCGGGGATACGCGGGGATTTCCGCCGTGAGCAGGGTCTTTCGGCCGTGGAGTTGCGGGGATCTGCGGGTAGAGGCGGGGGCTTCCGAGAGCCTCGTGCGGGATCAGCGCGGGATGAGGAGTTGCCCGTATGGAAAACAGAGCGGGATGTGGGCGGGATCCCGCGGGCAGGGCCCACGGATTGCGACCGCTTGGCTCCATAAATGCTTCATCGCGCTGGCTACGGTTCTCGGCGTGAGCGGTTCGAGCGCATCGGCATTGCATCGCCACGGACGCCGTGTCCACGAGCACCGGTACGCTCGTGTGCACAGGCATTTCTGGCTTGTTCAGCGCTCACAGCCTGTCGAGCCTAGCGCCGACCACCGTGAGCATGAGCATCACCATTACGGCGAGCACGGGCACTTGCACGGTCTCGTAGACCGCTCCATCGTGCGCTCGCGCGCGGGGCTCAAGGCCGTCTCGATCAGCCTCGGAGTCCTGGGCGCCGCGGCGCTCGTGCAGGCCGGGATCCTCGTCCTGACGGGCTCGGTGGCGCTGCTCGCCGACCTGATCCACAACGTCGGGGACGCGCTCACCGCCGTGCCGGTCGGGATCGCGTTCCTGCTTCGCTCGTTTCGGGCGGAGAAGATCGCCGGGCTTGCGGTGGTGCTCGCGATCTTCATCTCCGCGTGCGTGGCCTTGTACGAGTCGATCGAGCGGCTGATCCATCCGCAGGAGCTCTCGCATCTCTGGGTGCTGGCGGCCGCGGGGCTGGTCGGCTTCGCGGGCAACGAGCTGGCCGCACAGCTGCGCCTGCGGGCGGGCAGGCGCCTGTCGAGTCCTGCGCTGATCGCCGACGGCAACCACGCCCGCGTCGACGGCTTCGTCTCGCTCGGCGTCGTCGCAAGCGCGATCGTGGTCGCGCTCGGCGCGCCGATCGGCGACCCCATCATCGGTCTACTCATCACCGCGGTGATCCTGAAGATCACCTGGGACTCCTGGCGCACGGTCTCCACGACCGAGCCGGGCGAGATCGTCGAGTTACACGAGCACTAGCCCGCGATCGCGGCTTCGGGCGGACGCTCTCCCTCGACGGCCACGGTGCGGAAGGTCAAATAGAGGCCGAGGTCGTAGACGCTCTTGAGCGCGCCGGCGATCAGGAACGGCGCTCCGAGGCCAGCCCGGAGCGTGGCCCCGGCGGCGAGCGGGGCGATCGGCCGGGTGAGGTAGCGGGCGGTGTTGGTGTAGGCGGCGGCCGCGGTGCGTTCGCTCGGGTCGACGACCGCCATCACATACGCCTGCCGGGTGGGCACGTCCATCTGCGAGAGGGCGAAGCGGGCGAGCAGGAGGGCGATCGCGCTTGCCAGGTCGGGGGCGAAGGCGACGGCGATCAGGAGCAGGTTGGAGGGGAGGTGGGTGAAGACCATCGTCCGCAACAGCCCAATCCTGGCGGCGAGGCGGACGGCGGCCTGGAAGGAGAGCGCCTGCAGAATTCCGATCGCGAAGAAGACGATCGCGAGCGTCTGCGGGGAGGCGTCGTACTTGCGTGCGAAGAGGTAGGCGATGAAGGTCTGGGGGACGAAGCCGCCGCCGAGGCTGTCGAGCGCGAAGAGCGCGGAGAGCCGCGTGACGATGCCGCGCGAGCGGTGCAGCGGTTGCCGCGACTGCTCGGAGACCTCGTGCCCGACCTCGACCGCGGGCGAGAGGCGCGCGGAGAGGAGTAGTCCGGCGCCGGCGGCGAGCGGGTAGGCGAGCAGCCACTCAGGTGAGCTGCCGACCAGCGGGATCAAGGCCCCCAGCGAGCCGGCCAGGGTCGCGACCGTGTTGTAGGTGCCGAAGAGCTTCGTCCGCTCGTGGACGGCTGCGGCGTGCGGGAGCATCGCCTGCTCGAGCGAGGTGAAGGGCCCGGACTCGACGACCTCCGTCGAGACGGTGCCGCTGAGACCGGCGAGGATGAGCGCCGGCAGCCAACCGGTCAGCGCGAAGACGGCGCCGGCGATCGCCATCGCCGCGAGGAGCAGGCGGTAGCAGCGCCGCCGTCCGATGCGGTCGCCGTAGCGCGCGATGAGGATCGAGACGAGCGCGCTTCCGGCGAGGAGCGAGGCGAGAACGAGACCGACGGCGCCGTCGGAGAGGCCGCGATCGGCGAGGGTGACGCCGATCAAGACCGAGCCGAGGCCATAGGCGAGCGCCCGCACAGCCTGGACGGCGAGGATCCGGCGGGCGTCGGCGCTCAGGCGCGTTCCTCGAACACGAGCGCCCCGCCGCGTTCGGGGCAGAACACATACAGGCAGCGGCCGTCCGCGTCCCAGCCGAGCGTGTGCGCTCCCTGCTCGGCGGCGACCGTCTCGAGCGGCTCGAGGCGGTCGCTGTCGAAGCTGCAAACGACGCCGGGCTCGCCGATCGCGACGTACAGACGCGCGAGCTCGGGGTCGTGCATGACGACGTCGGGGACGCCTGGCAGGGGCAGGCTCGCGAGCAGGTCGCCGCTGTCGCGGTCGAGGACGGCGAGCACGCCGCCGTCCGCCGCGCAGAAGAGGCGGCCGCGGTCGAGCCAGAGCCCGTGCGGTCCAGCCGCAGGCATCGGGAGCGTCCGCTCGATCTCGGACCGCGCGCAGTCGATGACGACGATCTCTGCCGGCTCGCGGATGTTCGCGTGGATTCGGTCGCGCTCCTCGTCGTACACGGCCCACCGCGGCCGCCCCGGCAACGCCAGCTCGCCGAGAACGCGCATCGAGTCGAGGTCGACCACAGAAGCGGTGCAGCTCTCGCCGAGCGGCTCGCCGAGATTGAACGTGTAGAGGCGGCGTCGGCGGCGGTCGTAGGCGAGCCCGTTCGGATGCGGCCCGACCTCGACCCGGCCGCGCAGCAGCTCGTCGGAACAGTGGAAGACGCTCACGCGCGATGCGCCGCGGTCGCTCGTGAAGAGCAGGTCGTGCTCCTCGTCGATCAAGACGCCGGCGACGCCGGGCAGATCGGGGAGCGAGCGCAGGAACGTCTGCGTGCGGCAGTCAATGACGTCTACGCGATCGGCGCCAGTGTGCGCCACGTAGATGCGGCGGCCGGCGCGATAGAGATCGGCGTGGTCGAAACCTGGCGCCGTGCCGGGCGGTATCGGCACGAAGCCGACGTGGCTCAGGCTCATGCCGCCGCGCGCCCCTGCGCGACCTCCTGCTTGCACCAGGCGTAGAGGGCGTCGTAGACGGGCAGCGAGAGCTCGAGCTGGCGATGGTCGCCGAGCTCGAGCAGGTGGAAGCCCTCGGCCACCGCGAGTAACCCGCGCGACTGCGGCGTCGCGTCGCGATCGTCGGCGATGTCGGCGCCGTGCACGATCCGGGCGAGCAGCTTCACCGCCGGATCGTCGATCCTGTGCTCCTCAACGAGCACCTCGAACGAGCAGAGCCCGTCCCGGTGCGTGAACTCGGCGCCGGGCGCGTCGTAGGAGTGCGCGCCCTCGCGCTCGGCCACCTCGAGGACCTCCTCGGCAGGGAGGTACAGGAACTCCGCCCCCGGGTCGATGAACTTGCGGATCAGCCAGGGACACGCGATCCGGTCGGTCTTCGGGCGCTCTCTTGTCACCCACTTCATTGCTGCCTCCTTCAGTCGTGGAGCAGGATCCCGGCGAGCGCCGCGAGGGCGACGACCGCCGGCTCGGGCGCGCGGACGCGCTTCTGGAGCAGCAACGCGAGCACGGCCAGGCCGATCGCGATCGACAGCCAGCCGCCGAGCGTCTGTCGAGCGATCACGATTGCCGCTCCGGCGATCGCGCCCGCGGCTGCCGCGGTCGCTCCCTTCACGAAGCCCTGCAGGCGCGGATGGCGCTCGTGTCTGCGGAACCACTTCCCGGGAACGACGACGAACAGGTAGACGGGGATGAAGACGGCGGCGGTGGCGACCACGGCGCCGACCACCCCGTGTACGAGGTAGCCGGCGAAGGTCGCCATGATCACAACCGGGCCGGGCGTGATCAGCCCCATGGCGACGGCGTCGACGAACTCTTGCTCGGTGAGCCAACCGTGCTCCTCGACCAGACCGGCGTGCAGGAAGGGGACGATCGCGAGCCCCGAGCCGAACGTGAACGCGCTCGCCTGCAGGAAGAAGAGGCTCATGGTCGCCAGCGAGGCGCCGGAGCCGATCCAGGCGAACCCCTTGATCGCCGCAAGAAGCGGAAGCGGCGAGACGCTCGCCACGCCGCGGATGCGCGGCAGGCCACCCCCGTAGTAGATCGCGCCGAAGACCGCGGCCGCGAGGAACGGCCAGATGATCTCCTGGCCGGTGATGACCGTCGCGACCGCCTGTACCGCGGCGATCGCCCACAGGATCGGATCGGTCTTGTTGGTCGCGCGGGCGAGCTTGTACGAGGCGATCGCGATGATCGCGAGCACGGCCGGCGCCACGCCGAAGAAGACGTCCTGCACGAGCGAAAGGCCCTGGTAGTGCGTGTACAGGACCGCGATCGCCGTCACGATCAGGAACGGCGGCACGACGAAAGGGAGCGCGACCGCGAGCGCCCCCGTCCACCCGCGCTCGAGGTAGCCCAGCCACATCGCCAGCTGAGCGGCGAGCGGCCCCGGCATCGCCTGCGAGATCGCGAGCCCCTGTTGGTACTCGTCCTCGGTGTACCAGCGGCGATCTTCGACGAGGTCGCGGTGCATGTAGCCGGCGAGCGCGATCGGGCCGCCGAAGCCCCAAGAGCCGAGCTTGGCGAAGTAGCGGACGAGCCCGGCGAGCGTTCGCTCCTCGCCCGCTAGCTCGATGCGCGCCTCGGCGAGCGCCTCCTCGCTCACGCCGGCTCCCGGCCGAGCATGAGCGCGCGCTTGCGGAACTCGTACAGGCCGTCGAATAGCGGCCCGGTCAGCTCGAGCAGGCGCTCGTCGTCGACGACCATCGAGAGGCCGCGCAACGCGACGTCGAAGCCGACCGCCTCGGGAGCGTCGTAGCGCTCGTCGTCGAGGTCGGCCTCGTGCACGATCCGCGCGATGTCCCAGAGCACCGGGTCGTCCAGCTCGTAGCGGCGCAGGAAGGTCTCGAAGCTGCAGTCGCCGCCGTGGTGGGAGAGTTCGACCCCGCGCATGTCGAACGCGGTCGCGTCCGCCGGTACCTCGTCCGCGTCCTCGACGAAGACGAATTCAGCCTCTGGGTCGACGAAGCGGCGGATCAGCCACGCGCACGCCGCCCGATCGATATGGCAGTGCTTGCGCGTTGCCCACTTCACTTCGCGACCGCCTCCTCGAGCGTCGCCGCCAGCTGCTCGACGGCAGCCTCTGCCCGCTCGCGCTCCGCCGGCGGGAAGAAGTCGCGCCGGCGGATGCGGTTTAGCTCGCGGCGGAGCCGCGCGAGCGTCCGCCGCCGCAACCATGGCTCCTGCTCGCCGGCGGCACTGGCCTCATCAGCCACCGCCTCGTACTCGGACGCGACCGCCTGCGCCATCTGCGCGGCGAGCGCGCGCTCCTGCGAGCGCGACGCCGGCGTCGCGATCCAGACCGTCGCCTCGCCGCCAGCCGCCTCGACGTCGTCTGCGACCCACTCGAGCGCCTCGCGCGTGCGGCTATCCAGCGGCAGCGCCACCAGCCCGTCGAGCAGCTGCGCGATCCCCAGCCGCTTCAGGCGCCGCCAGATCGCGATCCGTGGCGTCGACGGCTGGCGCGGGACACGGTAAGCGAGCATGACCCACTCGCCCGGTCGATCCGCAGGCGAATGCGCTCCAACTTCGTCCTGCAACCAGGGTTGCATAACGAGAATGATAGACGATTTCGCTCGCCGCGGAAGTCGGTCGAGCGATGCTTCAGACCGCACGCGTTGCGCCCGGGGCGCTCATCGGCATGCCAGGTCGTGAAGGAATTAGCCTCGATTCCGGTCCACGGGTCATTCCGGGCGCGGGATGAAGCCGGCGCTCCGCTGGCCGATCCGACGGAAAGACCTGCAAACCGATCATTTTTCTGTCTCGTGCGGGATCGGCGCGGGATGCGCAAAGCCGGCGGTCGTCCGCGCCCGAACAGGCAACAAAACATCCTTATTTGCAGGAAGTTTTCAGCGGGAGCGACGGGACTCGAACCCGCGACCTCCGGCGTGACAGGCCGGTCATGGCGCTTTCGGGCTGAGCGGGGATAGGCGGGGATTTCCGCCGTGAGCAGGGCCGTTCTTCCCTGCTGCTGCGGGGATTGGCGGGTGTGAGCGGGAGCTTACGGCGACCTCCTGGGGGATGAGCGCGGGATGTGTCGTTGCCTGAACGGAGAACGAGACTGGTATTCCTCTCGAGGCGTGCGGCAATTCCCCTGATCGTCATCTGCCAGTGTGCGGTGGCGCGGCGGGTAGTTGCACCCTGACGCGGAGCCCGCCGGAGGCCCGGGGGGTGAGTGTGAGGGTTCCGTCGTGTGCTTGGGTGATGCTTTTGATGATTGCCAGGCCGAGGCCGACACCTGCGTGGTCGGTGCGTATGCGTTTGGTGCCGCGCTGAAACGGCTCGGCAAGCGTGGCGACTAACTGTGGGGTGAGCTTCTCGCCGGTGTTCTCGACGGTGAGCACCACACTCTTGGGGTGACCGTTGGTCGTGACCCACACGCTGCCCTGTTCAGGGAGATTGTGGACGATCGCGTTGTGCACGAGGTTCGTACTCATCTGCAGCAGGAGCGCGTGTGAGCCGGTGGTGGGGGTCGCGTCGCCGGAGGTCTCGATGGTGAGGCCGCGTTTTTCTGCGAGGGGAAGGAGCGTCTCGGTGGCTTCTTCCGCTATGAGGGACAGGTCGACGTGTTCTCGGGTGAAGGACCGTTGGTCGGCGCGGCTGAGCAGGAGCAATGCTTCGGTGAGGCCGATTGCTCGGGTGTTGACGGCGTGGAGGCGGTCGACGAGCTCGCCGGTGTCGCGGTTCAGATCGTTGCGGGCCACGTCGAGAAGCGACTGCGTGATCGCCAGCGGGGTGCGCAGCTCGTGGGAAGCGTTGGCTGCGAACCTCTGCTGTTCGGCGACGTGGTCTTCGAGCTGCGCGAGCATGGTGTCGAAGCTGTCGGCGAGCTGGCGGAACTCGTCCTGACGTCCTTCCAACTCGATCCGGTGGGAGAGCGATCCGTTCGCGGCCACGCGTGTGGCGGCGGTGATGCGAGTCAGGGGAGCGAGCATGCGGCCGGCGAGAAGCCATCCTCCCAGCAGACCGAATACCAGCAGGAACGCCATGACGATGGCCGCGGTCGGAGCGAAAGCGCGCAGGAGGTCGGCGTGGCTTTGCACTATGAAGATCACACCAGGGTGCACACCACGGGAAAGGGAGAAGTACCCGACGGCGAGCAGCAGGGCGCCGGCGAGCATGAGGAAGCCGGCGTAGCTAAGGGCGAGCTTGAGGCGAACGCTCAAGCCAGGGGGTCTATCCATGCTCGTCTCCCTCAGGTTCGGTGTCTGGTTGCGTGTCGATGCGGTAGCCGACGCCGGGCAGGGTGGCGATGATCCAGGGCTCGCCGAGCCGTTTGCGCAGTGCCGAGACGGTGATGCGGACGGCGTTGGTGAACGGGTCTGCGTTCTCATCCCATGCTCGCGCCAGGAGCTCTTCGGCGCTGACGACGCCGCCTTCGGCGGCGACGAGGACTTCGAGCACGGCGAACTGCTTCCGGGTCAGCGCGACGTAGCGGCCGTCCCGGTAGACCTCGCGGCGGAACGGATCCAGCCGCAGACCTGCGATCTCTCGCACGGGCGGCCTGTTGTGTCCGCGCCTGCGGTCGAGCGCTCTAAGCCTGAGCACGAGCTCTCGGAGCTCGAACGGCTTCGTGAGGTAGTCGTCGGCGCCGAGCTCGAACCCGGTTGCCTTGTCGTCGAGACGGTCGGCAGCCGTGAGCATGAGGATAGGCATGCCGCCGCCGGAGGCGACGATGCGTTCGGCGATCTCGTCACCGGAGGGCCCGGGGATGTCTCGGTCGAGGACGGCGATGTCGTAGTCGTTGACGCTCAGCAGCTCCAAAGCGGTGTCGCCGTCACCTGCGATGTCTGCCGCGATCGCTTCCAGGCGCAGGCCATCGCGGATGGCTTCTGCCATGTAGGGCTCATCCTCGACGAGCAACACACGCATGCTCCAATGCTAGAGCCGCTGCGTATCGCCGGCGTATCGAAAACCGCATACGTGCTGGCAACACCCGGCTCCCTTGTATGGCGGCATGACCCGCCGCGAATTAGCACGAACAACACTCCATCGGACCAGGATTCGCAGGAGAAGTGTTGCGAGTGTGATCGTCGTCATCGCGGCGATCGCGGCTCTCGCCTACCAGATGCTCGGGTCCTCGTCTTCGACGGCCGGATCACCCACCGACGTCTTTCGCAGTGACCACCGTGGCGCGCGTGGCGAAGCGCTGCCCAGCACGGTGTGGCCGGCATACGGCCAGGCCGCCGTCCAGATAGGACAGTCGCAGGTCCAAGTCGGCCCGAACCAGCACGCGGCTGCGATCGCCAGCGTCGCGAAGGTGATGACCGCCTATCTCGTCCTCCGTGATCACCCGCTACGGCTCGGCCAGGACGGCCCGACGATCACGCTCACCGACGCCGATGTCGCCGACACCGACCGTCGGCGCCAACAGCAGGAGTCGGTCGTGTCCATCGCCGCCGGAGAGCAACTGACCGAGCGCCAGGCGCTGCAGGCGCTGCTGCTGCCGTCGGCAAACAACATCGCCGCCGTTCTGGCGCGATGGGACGCCGGCTCGGAGGAGCGCTTTGTTGTCCGGATGAATGCCACCGCACGCTCGCTGGGCATGACCCACACCCGCTACACCGACCCGAGCGGCTACGACGACGCAACCGTGTCGACTGCCGCCGACCAGGTGCGCCTTGTAGATCGGGCCATGCGCCTGCCGGTGTTCGCGAGCATCGTCGCCACACCGAGCGCGACGCTGCCGGTCGTCGGCACCGTGCACAACACCAACACATTGCTTGGGCACAACGGGTTCGTCGGCGTCAAGACCGGCTCGACCGCAGCAGCCGGCGGCTGCTTCGCCTTCCGAGCCATCCGCTGGATCGACGGCAAACGGACGACGATCACCGGCGTCGTGTTGGGCCAGCCCGGCCACATCGCGGCGGGTCTCGCGGCCGCCGACACCATGGTCGACCGCATCACCGGTCATCGAGCTACGCCAGATCTAGGGCAGCCAACCTTGCCACCACTGCCTGCGCCCGGAAGTCACTGATTACGGCTGCACGCTCGGCAGAGAAACCGTTGTCAATGCAATCAGCACACGAGGGAGAAACCATGACTGGACTTCCGCCCGAAAAAAAGAGACCTATTTGCAGGGACTTTACAGGAGCGATGACCTCGAGCCCGCGACTTCCGGCGTTCCGCAGAGCCCCGGACTTGGCTCATGGTCATTGCTCGGTGGCGATGCTGAAAGCGTAGATCGCCGCGTCTATCTTCACCGTGGCGAAGGCCGCCTTCGCTGGGACGTGATCGGGGACCGGGATCGCGTGATCGCCGGCGGCGACCCGATCGTCGAGGAGTAACAGGGAATCGCTCCTGGGGTCGGGCGGTACGAACGATTTCTGCCACCAGGCGGTTACCTCGACATCGGCCGTATCGGCGAGGTTCAGCTGGATCGACCGGTCATCCGACATGTAGGTCGGTGCCCGGGTGGGGTCGCGGCGGTTGGCTGAAAACGCGCCCTCGACCTGGTTGATGATGAGCCCTGGGATGCCGGCCAGTCCTTGGACGAAGATGATCCCTGGGTTGATGGCGCCGATCTCTTCTCTCAGCTCAGCCTTGCGGTCTGGGGGGACTTGTCCGCCGAAGACGACCAGATCGATCTCTTTCACATCGAACCGGCCGGTGAGGTCGGTGGAGTCGTTGGTCGCCTCGGCTTTGTAATCGAGGGCGCGGAGGCCGACGACCGACTCGTTGAGCACGAGTTGGCTCTTGCCGATCAGCAGCACGCTGCGCTGGGCATCGTCGGTTGTCATGTCAGCTCCTCGTCTTGCGCCCGCAATCGCGCCTCCATCAGGTCGAAGAAGACGGCCCAGCCATCCCTGGTGCGCTCGTACTCCTCCGGCTGCCTGGGCCCGCGCTGCTCGAAGAGCATCTCGGTGCGCCCTGAGCCGAGGTCGTTGAGGACGACGGTCACGACCTCGTAAACGTCCTCCGGACTGTCCGAGAACGTCAGCACCAAGCGCTCCGGCGCGACCACCTCGAGGTACTCGCCCTTCCACCGGATCGCGCGGCGATCTGGGCCGAAGAACATCGTCGCGCCCCAGAGGCCACCAGGCCGCACGTCCATCGTGACCGTCTCGAGCGGGACCTCCGCCTCGGGCCCGCCAACCAGCTGGCGAAGAGCTCGGGCTCCGTCCACTCCTGCCACAAGCGCTCGGGCGATGCTTCGAACACGCGCCTGATCGTGAAGCCGTGTTCAGCCACGGAGCCGCCGGTCGAGGTCGTCGAAGCTGGCCGCCCAGAAGGAGCGATACCGCTCGAGCCACTCGGCGGCGTCGCCGAGCGCCTCACCTCGCAGCCTCGACGGGCGGAGCTGTGCTGCTCGGCTGCGTTCGATCAGGCCGGCGCGCTCGAGCACTCGAAGGTGCTTGGACACCGCCTGGACGGTAATCGGAAACGGCTCCGCGAGCTCGTTGACGGTCGCCTCACCGGCGGTGAGCCGCTCGAGGATCGCCCGCCGCGTCGGATCCGCCAGCGCGGCGAAGGTCGCACTCAGTTGATCAACCATCTGGTTGAATAGAGTACTCCGACGCACGGACGGGCGGACGAAGAGCTCGCCGAGATCTGAGTCAGTCCCAAGACCTCAACGAAGGGAGAACCGAGATGGGCAGGATCGTCGTTACCGAGTACATCTCCGTCGACGGCGTCGTGGAGGGGCCGAGCGGAACCGAGACCTTCGAGCGCGTCGGCTGGACGGACGCCTTTTCACGCGGCCCGGAGGGCGACCAGTTCAAGTGGGACGAGACGATGCCATCCGACGCGATGCTCCTCGGTCGCGTCACCTACGACGGCTTCGCCGCCGCCTGGCCGCGGTACGAGGGCGAGTTCGCGGACAAGTTCAACTCGATGCCGAAGTACGTGATCTCCTCCACGCTAGAGGACCCCGAATGGAACAACACGACCGTGCTGCGAGGTGACGTGGTCGAGGAGGTGACGAAACTCAAGGAGAAGTACGAGGGCGACATCGTCGTGCACGGCAGCCCGCAGCTCGCGCAGACCTTGATCGAGCACGACCTCGTCGACGCAATCCACCTACAGGTCTACCCGGTCATCGTCGGTGCCGGGAAGCGGCTCTTCGCGGACACGAGCGTCACGAAGCGCCTTCGCCTCGCCGAGGCGAAGACGGTCGGCGACGGCATCCACATCCTGATATACGAAAGGGTCGCATGACGACCAACGCTCACAACACCCGAGCCGACGTCAATGCCGCGGAGCGTTTCTTGCTCGCCAACGCCCGCCTGCTCGACCGCCACCGGCTGGCCGTCCTTCTGCACGACGGACCGATCGAACCGGTTCTCGACGCCCTCCGCGCCTACCGCAACCCCGACGGCGGTTTCGGCCACGCTCTCGAGCCCGACATCCGCGCTCCTTCGAGCGAGCCGTCCGCGACGATGCGTGCGCTCGAGGTGCTCGAGGAGGTGGGTGCGCTCGACGACCCGATGGCTGGGGAGGCTGCGGCCTGGGTGGCCTCGATCGCCGAGCCCGACGGCGGCGTCCCGTTCTCGCTGCCCGAGGCGGCCGCTCATCCCCACGCGCCCTTCCTCACGCTGCCGCCGTCGCCCGGCGGTTCCTTCTTCACGCTCGCGCTGGCGGGCCTGCTGTGCGCGGCGGGCTCCGACGAGCCATGGCTCGAGCGTGCAACGGACTGGAGCTGGGCGAGGCTCGAGGATGCCGACGATCTCGACGCCTATGGCGTGAAGTGCGCGATCGACTTTCTCGACCGGGTGCCCGACGACGCGCGAGCCGGGGACGCCCTCGAGCGCCTGCGGCCGCACTTCCGCCCGGACGGATCGATTCCGGTCCGCGGCGGCGCCGAGAACGAGCGACTGACCGCGCTGACGCTCTCGCCGCGGCCCCGATCGCGCAGCCGCGCCCTCTTCATCGAGGAGCAGATCGAAGCCGATCTCGACCGACTCGCAGAAGAGCAGCAGGGGGACGGTGGGTGGACGTTCGACTTTGGCGCCTGGTCGCCCGGACAGCTCGCCGAATATCGGGGGCTCGTCACCCTCCAAGCGCTCGCAACACTGGACGCGCATAGCCGCCTAGGAGACGTTGGAGCAAGGACGTGAGAATCGGCATCGGGCCCCGCGGCGGTGCCCCACACAGACATGACCACTCTCGGGCGCTGGGCCACCGAAAGTGAGCACGCGGGCTTCGTCTCCGTCGGTGTGATCGACCGTCTCGTCTACGACAACCTCGATCCGCTAACGGCCCTCGCGACCGCCGCCGGTTGCACCACGCAGGTCGAGTTGCTGACCACCGTGCTCAGCATCGGCTGGCGCAACAACCCGGTCCTCCTGGCCAAGCAGATGGCCTCGGTCGACTTGGTCTCCGGAGGACGATTGACTGCGGGCCTGGGGCTGGGTGGATGGGCCGAAGACTTCGCCGCCAGCCGGGTGCCGCGGCCTCGCGGTGCCGCATTCTGGGAGGCGACGCTGAGGACGATGAGGGAGGCCTGGTCAGGGAAGATCAGCGGACAGGGGGGAGCGATGCCCGTACTACCAGACGGGCGGCCCGCCCTCCTGGTCGGAGGGCTGGTGCCTGCGGCCTTCGAGCGGGCAGCCACGCATGGCGACGGATGGGTGGCTCCGCTGTTCGGGCTGTCCGTGCTCGAGGAAGGAACGGCAGCCGTACGGACGGCCTGGGGCGAGGCTGGACGGCCAGGGCAACCGCGGATCGCGACCGGCCGGTACTTCTGCCTCGGCGATGGCGCCGACTCCCTTGCCGACGAGTACATCCGCCACTACTACGGCGACGAGTTCTTCCCCGCCGCCCGCGCCGACACGCTGACCACCCGCGAACACGTGCGGACCGAGCTCGCAGCCCTGGAGGGTGCTGGGGCGACGGACGTGGTGCTCTACCCGGCCTCGGGCGAGCTCGAGCAGGTCGACATGCTGGCCGAGGCTCTCCAGAAGGCCGGATTCCTCGCGGGCCGCGGAGCATGACGATCAGACGAGCGGTCCCAAACATCAGGTCAGAGCGGCCCGCCGAGACGCGCGACTTCTTCTTGGAGCTGGGTTTTGAGGTGGTGATGGACATGGGTTGGGTCGTGACCGTCGCGTCGCCTGCGAATCCCTCTGCTCAGGTGACGATCGTCGGTAACGACGACACATCCGCCCCGGGCATCTCGGTGGAGGTGGATGACGTCGATGCCGTGCACGCCAGGGCAACGGAGCAGGGCTTGGAGATCGTCTATCCGCTGCGCGACGAGGATTGGGGGGTCCGACGCTTCATGCTTCGCGAGCCGAGCGGCACGATCGTGAACGTCTTGTCCCACCACTTCTGATCTACAGAGCTTTACGGGAGCGACGGGACTCGAACCCGCGACCTCCGGCGTGACAGGCCGGCGTTCTAACCAGCTGAACTACGCCCCCTGGGCGCAGGCATTCTAGCGAGGCCTTAGCGAGTTGAAGCGGGCCGAGCCCAGGCGACGAGCGCCGCCCTTAGCCCGCCGCCAGGTCTTCAGTGACGTGCGTGGTCGCGGCCGCCTCTTTGTGCGCGGTGACCTCGTTCTGGAGCTCGAGCTCCGCGATCACCCGACCCAGCGCGGAGAGGGTCGCTTTTTTCGCCGGCCCGTCGAGCCATCGCTCAATCTCGGCTCGCCTGTTGCGCAGGGCGGCCAGAGTAACTTCGGTTTCTTGTTGGTCAAGCACTGGAAGGGCGCACGTGCCTCATACCCGGAAGCGGGAGGCTGCCAAACCGGTCGAAACCGCCTCCGTCGATACGAACGAGGAAAGACAGTGGGGCCGGAACGGCTCGCCGGGCCTAGGGAGCCAGCCACAGCGGAGCCTTTCACCCCGGGTAGGTTCATCCGGCCCCGTGTCATGTTGAAGCCGTCATCGGTCGGAGAGTGGATTGCGCACCTGGATCAGGACAGCCTGTACGAACATCTAGTTGACCCGCCTTGGATCGTGGCCACAGTGAGATATGCGGCCCCGCTGCGGCAACTCGGGGGCGCGCCTGCGGCAGTGACAACGGTTCACCTCAACGATCCCGAGCTGGTCGATGATCTGATGGAGCTCCTGCGCGGCTCCGATTGCATCGTGGACCGCATCGGCCCGCGTTCGGTCGCGATCCGCTCCGGCTGGCCCGTCCGCGACGACGGGGCTCAGTACGAGCTGGACGGGTACCTTCGGGTCTTCGAGGCGATGCATCCGGGCGCCCGGGCGATGCGAGATTGCCGCTAAGGCTGCCCGGCCCTTACTTCCTCATGATCCACGTATTGCTTCGGTCTGTTTGACGACCGGTCGGTCAAGCGAGACACTTGGCGCGGCACGATGGGATCTGGACTCCATGACGCATCGGAGGCGATCCGCGAGCGAGTGGGCCTCGACGCGCATTACGCCCCGTTCAAGCCTCCGCGCTTGCAAGACGCCCCACGGCCTCGCGGCCAACCACTGGGCCGCCTGCTTTGGGGGGCCTCGCTGGTCCTCCTCATCGCGGTCCTCGTGCTTGCGATGCTCGTCGCGCTCGGGCTCTGAGGCGACTACAAGAGGGTGATCGAGGTGGGCCGGGCAGGATTCGAACCTGCGACCTTGGGATTAAAAGTCCCCTGCTCTGCCAACTGAGCTACCGGCCCTCGGATTGAAGGGTATCGAGGGAGCGCGGGTATCCTTCGGGGGCCGGGCCCCCATCGACTAGCGGCCCAGGTCACGGCCCTTTCAAGGCCGTAGCGCGGGTTCGAATCCCGCTGGGGGCATGGGCGGTTAGCTCAGCTGGGAGAGCGCCTGGTTTACACCCAGGAGGTCGGCGGTTCGATCCCGTCACCGCCCATCAGTTCGATTCCCGCCGCGCCCATTCGATGGTGCCGTGGGGGACGCTGAGGTAGACGCGCTCCCGAGCCGGATCGACATTGGAGACCTTGTTGAACGATACGGTCGCATAGCGGTCCCGGAGGAACGCCCTCCGTCGGATCACGACGTTGTCCGGGTGGTCCATGTGATGCTCGTAGCGCACGTGGTCGAGCACGCCCACGTCACGCCCGTCGAGCGCAATCACGCGAAAACCTTCCGCGGCCGCCAGGCGCGATCCGAGCTTGAGGATGTCTTCTCGTTCGCGCTTCGTCGACCCCGCCTCCCGGCATCAAGGTTCGCCCCGGTTCCTCCGATACCTCCTGTAATGGCGCCGGCAAACCGCCTACAGGCACTTCTGGACCTCTCACACAAGGTCTCGTCCACGCTGGACCTGAGCGATGTGCTCGAGGCCTTCGTCGGCCAGGCTGCGGAGCTGACGGGGGCGACCGCGGCCGAGCTCTCCTTCTGGGACCGGGATCGCGACTGTCTCGTCATGCTCGTCGAGCACCTCCAGGAGACGGTCGAGATCACCGAGGACGGCGGGCAGATCTACCGGCTGTCCGACTTCCCGGCCACACGCCATGTCCTGACCGAGCAGCAGCCGCTGCAGATCCGGGTCTCGAAGGAGGACGACGACCCCGCGGAGCGACAGCTGCTCGAGTCGCGCGGCCAGAAAACCCTGCTCATGCTCCCGCTCCTCGCGCAAGGAGAGACGATCGGGATGATGGAGGTCATCGACGTCGAGGACCGCGAGTTCGACCGCCACGACGTGGACTTCTGCCAGGCGCTCTGCGACGTGGTCGGTGTCGCGGTCCGCAACGCGATGCTCTACTCGGAGATGCATGAGCTCGCGGCCCGCGACAAGCTCACCGGTCTCTACAACCGCCGCCTCTTCGAGGAACAGTTCGACGCCGCGGTGGCGCGAAGCCTCCGCAACGGCGAGGAGCTCTCGCTGCTCGTCGTCGATCTCGACGGGCTCAAGCGTATTAACGATCTCGGCGGCCACCCCGCTGGCGACGAGGCGCTCAAAGCGGTGGCGGATGCGCTGCGCGCGTCCATCCGCGCAGGCGACGTTCCCTGCCGGCTGGGAGGCGACGAGTTCGCCGTCATCCTGCCCGGCGCGACCCCGGCGGATGCGATCACGGTTGCGGAGCGCGCGCAGGAGGCGCTGATCGCCCGCGGCCCTTACAGCTTCTCGGGCGGCGTCGCGCGAGCTTCGGCCAACCTCGGCTCGATCTACGACCTCTACCGGTCGGCTGACATCGCGGCCTACCGGGCCAAGGCCGCCGGAGGGGCACGCACCCTCCTCGGCGTCGAGTCGCGGACTCCGGCCTAGCCGCGCGCCGCGATCGGCTCGGGCGCCGCGCGAACGGCGACTGTCTCTCGCAGCACGTCCAGCATCGCGTCGATCGCCGGCGACCTTCCGCCGGCGCGATGGGCCGTGTAGATCCGGCGCTTCAGGGGATGAAGGGCGACCGGCCGGGCCAAGACGCCCGGGTGGAGGTTCTCGAGCGCCAGGTCGGGGGCGAGCGCAACTCCGACGCCGGCCGCCACGAGGCCCTGCCAGACACCGTGGTCGTCGCTCTCGAAGCCGATATCGGGCTCGAAGCCCGCCGCCCGGCAGCTGCGGGCGACGAACTCGTGGCACGAGGAGCGCGGGGTCGAGGTGATCCAGCGCTCCTCGGCGAGAGCGTCGAGGGGCACCGCCCGCCGCCGGGCATGGCGATGCCCGTTCGGCAGAAGGACGCGGATCGGGTCGTCGGCAAGCGCGAAACGCTCAACCGAGTCGTCTTCCGGAAGCGGGACGTAGTCGTACTCGTACAGAAGAGCGAGATCGAGCTCGCCCGACTTGAGGCGAGCGATGCTCATGAGCGGATCGGCCTCGGTCAGCGTCAGCTCGACCTCGGGATGGCGCGCGCGAAATTCGCCGATCGCCGCCGGCATGATCGTCGCGTAGGCAGTCGGGAAAGACGCCAGCCTGAGCATGCCGCCTCGCACGCCGGCGATCGCCTGAATATCGGCCTCCGCGGCCTCCAGGCTGGCGAGGATCCCGTCGGTGTGCTCGACGAGGGCCCGTCCCGCCTCCGTCAGCCGGATCGAGCGGGCACCGCGCTCCACGAGCGCGACGCCCGCCTCGCGCTCGAGCGTGGCGATCTGCTGCGAGACCGCAGAGGGTGTGAAAGAGAGCGCCTGGGCGGCAGCTGCGATCGAGCCTCGTTCGGCCACCTCTCGGAGGACACGCATGCGGCGAACATCGAGCATAAGCGAAGCTTAACGGATGACGAAGCAAGTTCAGTGGCGATGATGCTCCGCTCCTGGCAGCGTTTCGGGTGGTGACCGCCCTCCGCCGGGTTGCCTTTCCGCTTCGGCTCGCAGCGGTGCGGCTCTCGCACCGCGGCGGCCGGATGGCTCTGCTTGCCGCTGGGATCGCGGCGGGCGCGGCCGTTCTCACCGCTGTCCTCGGCGGCAGCCTGATCGCGCAGGACCGGGAGACGGCTCGGGCGCTCGAACGAGTCCCTCCCGCGCAAAGGACGGTGACCGCCATCTATGCCGACCTGGGCGTCGTTCGCCGTGGAGAGACACTGAAGACGATCGAGCCAATCGTCCGTCGCGCGCTCACGACGGTGACGCCGCAAGCGCCGGTTCGCGTTCTGCAATACAAGCTCCTCCGTCTCCAGGGAGCCCTCGTCAACCTGGCCGGGATCGATGACGTGGGCCGCTGGGTGCGCCTACGCTCGGGGCGCCTCCCGCGCACGTGCACCCCGGAACGATGCGAGGTCGTCAGGCTCGGCGGCGGCGGGCGGATACCAGCCATTGCCGGGCTTCATTTCGTACAGGTCGGCGAGGGCGCCCTTTCCTCGCCGGTGCCCTTCGGCCGACTCCCCGGCGTTAACGCCGCGCGGATCGGCGAAACCTTCCGGCCGGCGGAGGAGCCGCCGTTCATCCTGGCGGAGGGATTCGATGCGCTCGCACGCCTGCCTGGGCTTCGGTCGTTGTACCGGACGTACGCCTGGGTCGTGCCGCTCGACCCCGACCGTATTCACCCGTGGGAGGTCGACGGCTTCCTCACGTCGGTCATCCGTGCCCGCTCGACACTCCGCGCCGAGTCCCTCGTCCTCGATCTCGACGCGCCGATCGACCAGTTGGCGGAGGCCCGCGAGGTCGGGCAGGTCGCAGGGCGGAGGCTGCTGCTGATCGGCGGACAGGCCGCGGCGCTGCTCCTCGCGTTCGGCCTCCTGGCGGCAGCAAGCCTGCGCAGGGATACGGACGCCGCCTGGCAACGGCTGACCTGGCGCGGGGCACGCCGGTGGCAGCTTGTCTTGATGTCGGCTGCGGAGACCGGCGTGGCCGCCCTTGCGGGAGCGCTCGTCGGGTGGGTCCTCGGAGCGGGCGTGATTGCCATCGTGGCGGAGCGCGCCTCCTCACCGCCGGCTGCGATTCTCCGGCACTCGGCGCTCGGCGGCGGAGGGATCGCGGCCGCCGCGGGAGTCGCGGCCGTCGCCGCGCTCGTCATTCTTCTGGGCCTGCGCGCCCCCGCGCTTCCTCTGGGTGGGCGCACCGTCTCGACGGTCGACGTGGCGGCCCTCGGCGCGCTGCTCGCAGTCGTCGTCGCGCTCGCGCGCGGCCAGGCGGATGCCGACTCGCTCACGGGGTCGAGCACGACCGGCACGTTTCTGCTCCTGCTCCCGGGTCTCGTCACTTTCGTAGTCGCCGTCGGTATCGCACGGGCGCTCAGCCCGGGGCTTCGCCTCCTCGAGCGCGGCTCGCGCCGGACTGCCGTGTCGGTGCGGCTGGCGGCGCTGTCTCTCGCGCGCAGCCCGGGGCATGCCGCAGTGGCGGTGACCTTCCTCGTGGCGAGCGTCGGGCTTGGCCTCTTCGCGCTCGTCTACCGCGGAACGCTCGAGCAGGGAAACGCGGACAAGGCCGCCTACGCCGTCCCGCTCGACTTCATGATCCGTGAGGATCTCTCGCCCACGAGGCTGGTGCCGCCTCTTGACGCGGCCCCGCCGGCCCGATACCGCTCGCTCGCGCCCGCTGTCGAGGTAGTGCCGCTCATTCGCCAGAGCGGAAGCGTAGGCGCCTTCGGGGGCTCCAGCCGGTTCACCCTCCTCGGCCTCCCTACGGGCTCGCGACTGGAGCTACGCGGCTGGCGCGATGACTTCGCCGACGTCTCGTTCCCCGACCTGCTGACGCGAATCCAGCCCGAAGGCAGCGTCGCCATGCGCGGGCCGCATGTTCCCGCCGACGCGACGGCGCTGATCCTGCCCGTCTCGGTCGTCGGCGGGGACGTCTCGGTGCAGGCGGACGTTCTCACACCAAACGGGCGCTTCCTCCACCTCGACCTCGGGGTGACGAACGGTCGGCCGGCTCACGAGCTGCGAGTCGCGCTTCCTCCGGAGGCGCGAGGGGGCAAGGTCGTCGCGCTTGCGATCGGGCGTGCGCTCGACGTCGAGGCGCACGCGCCCGAGTTCACACGAGTGGACGGCGTCCTCCGCCTTGGCCCTCTGACCGTGGAGGGACCCGACGGGCGCAGTCCGATCCTGACCGACTACGGGGCCTGGGTCGGAGTGAACGGCGCGACGCCGGTGGGCGACTCGGCGGTGCGCTACCTCGTCAACGAGGCGGCCGAGCGCCGCTTCCAGCCGCAGCAGCCGACCGACGGCGAGAGCGTGCCGGTGATCGCGAGCCCGCGCCTCGCCGCGGCGGCCGACGCTGACGGAGTGCTGCCCTTGCGCGTCCCGGGCGGCGTCCTTCGGGCCAAGGTCGTCACGGTCGCCCGCCACTTCCCCACCCTCGAGGGAGACTTCGTCGTCGCCGACCGGCGCCTCGTCTTCACTGCGCTGAACGCGACGAAGCCCGGGGCCGCGACCGTGAACGAGATCTGGATCGGGACGCCGGACGAACGGACGGCGGACACGGTTGGACGCGAGCTGCGGCGCCCGCCCTTCGACGTCCTGGCGGTCTCTTCGCGCCGGGCGCTGGCGGCGGACCTCGCCGGCAACCCGTTGTCGCGCGGGGCGCTGATCGTGCTCGTCGGCGCGGCGGTCGGCTCCGTGCTCCTCGCGCTCCTCGGCCTGCTCCTCCTGCTGACGGCCGACGTCCGTGACGAGCGCGGCGAGCTGCTCGACCTCGAGGCTCAGGGAGCCGGGCCCCGGATGCTTCGACGTCACCTCCGGCTGCGCGGTGGTCTCGTGGCCGCGCTCGGTCTCGCGGGCGGCCTGGGTGCTGCGGCGGCGCTCGCCGCCCTGGTAGTCGGTGTCGTCACGGTGACGGCGACTGCGGCGGGCGGCGGGCCGCCTCTCGTCCTCCACCTGGACGCGCGTCTTCTACTGGTGGCGTGTGCAGGCTACGCAGCCGCAGCGCTCGTGCTCGTCTGGGCGGCAACTCGAAGGGTGGCGAGATGACTGCCGTCGAGGCTCGGGATGTGTTTCGCGTCTATTCGACGCCCGAGGGAGACGCGGCTGCCCTGCAGGGGCTCACCGTCTCCGTCGAGGAGCGGGAAGTGCTCGTCGTCCTCGGGCCGAGCGGCTCGGGCAAATCGACGCTGCTTCGCATCCTTTCCGGACTTGACCGTCCGTCCGCCGGCGTGGTCTCCGTGTTCGGCCGGGACGTCGGCAAGCTTCGAGGTCGTCGGCTCGCCGAGTACCGCTCGCGGCTCCTGGGCTACGTCGAGCAGCATTACTCGCGTTCCCTCGATCCGGACCTGACTGCCCGAGACCTGGTCGCGCTTCAGCTCGGACTGGCGGGCGCCGAGGGGGCGGCGCGAGAGAAGCGAGCCGACGAGCTCCTCGAGCGCGTCGGTCTCGCTGACAAGCGCCTGAGCCGCCCGGGCGAGCTTTCGGGCGGAGAGCAGCAGCGGATCGCCGTCTGCGCCGCGCTCGCGCACCGCCCGAAGCTCCTGCTCGCCGATGAGCCGACCGGTGAGCTCGATGCGGACACTGCGGCGCTCGTCTACGAGCTCCTCGGCGAATTGGCGCGCGAGGAGGGCTGCACCACCGTCGTGGTCAGCCACGACGTGGAGTCCACCTCGATCGCGGATCGGATCGTTCGCGTTCGCGACGGGCGAGTGAGCGAGGAAGCAGCTCGAGCAGGCGACGAGACCCTCGTGGTGGCGCGCGGCGGGTGGCTTCGGCTCCCCGAAGAGCTGCTGGCGCGCGCGGGTATCGGGGAACGCGCCCGAGCCGAGCTGGCCGGTCGGGGGATCGTCGTGACGTCGGCAGGTCCCGCCGCGAGCGAGGTTGACGTGGGGGACTCACCCGCGGCTCCAGCGCCCACAGTCGACGGCCGGGTGGTTGCCGAGGTGCAGGGCCTGCAGAAGTCCTATGGGCATGGCCCTCAGAAACGAGTCGTCCTCGCGGGGCTGAACGCGTCCTTCGCGACGGGCAAGCTCATTGCCGTCACGGGACCGTCCGGGTCCGGCAAGACCACCCTGCTCAATCTGCTCGCGGGGATCGCCGAGGCAGACGCGGGGGGCGTTGCCGTTTTCGGCCGGCGCATGGCCGACCTCGATCGCGAGGCGCGGTCGGCGCTGCGCCGCGACCACGTCGCGGTCATCGGCCAGGATCCGGGTCTGACGCCCTTCCTGAGCGCCCGGGAGAACGTCGAGCTAGGGCTCGCACTGCGCGGAATGGGAGCCGAGGAGGCGCACGAGCGTGCCCTCGAGGCGCTTGGTCGGGTCGGGCTCACCGAGAGGACGGAGCAGCGCGCCGCGCGGCTCTCCGCCGGCGAGCGCCAGCGGGTCGCCATCGCGCGCGCAGTGGCCGCGGGAGCGGGGCTGCTCCTGGCTGACGAGCCCACCGCGCGGCTCGACGAAGCGAACGCGCTCGCCGTTGGGGCGCTCTTCTCGAAGCTTGCCCGGGAATTCGGCGCCGCCGTCGTCGTGGCGACCCACGACCCGCTTGTCGTCGAGCAGGCCGATGCGACCCTGCGGCTCGGCGGTCATGAATCGAAGCCGTCCGACCGCTAGCGTACGGATGGTGAGCGATCGCCATGGAATCGAGGCTCAAGGGCTCGTTCGTGTCTTCAAGAAGGGCCCTCGCGCCGTCGACGGAATCGACCTCCGGGTCGAGCCGGGAGAGATCTACGGCTTCCTCGGCCCGAATGGAGCAGGTAAGTCCACGACGGTGCTCATGCTGGTCACGCTGCTTCCGCCCACCGAGGGCACCGCGCGCGTCGCTGGCTACGACGTCGTCAGCGAAGGGCCCAAGGTGCGTGCGTCCATCGGCGCGGCGCTCCAGGAAGCCGCGCTCGACCCGCTGTTGACCGGCCGCGAGCACCTCCGTCTGCAGACGACGATGCACGGGATGTCGGCTGCCGACCGGAAGCGGCGCAGCGGCGAGCTCCTCGAGCGCGTGGGTCTGAGCCAGGCAGCCGACCGGAAGGTCCGCACGTACTCGGGCGGGATGAAGCGCAGGCTCGACCTCGCGCTCGCGCTCGTCCACTCACCGAGCATCCTCTTCCTCGACGAGCCGACGACGGGTCTCGACATCCAGAGCCGCCTGGCGCTCTGGGCCGAGGTGGAGCGCCTCGCCAAGGAGGATGGGGTGACGGTCTTCCTCACGACCCAGTACTTGGAGGAGGCCGACGCGCTCGCCGACCGGGTGGGGATCATCGACCACGGCAGGATTGTCGCCGAAGGATCGCCGGCCCAGCTGAAGGCGCAGGTCGGGCGTCCGACCGTCGAGGTCGTCCCGGCCGATCCTGAGGAGCGTGAGCGCGCCGCCGCGATTCTCGCTCGCTTCGGCGATCCGTGCGCGTCGGCGGCGGCGGGTGTCGCCGTGCGACTGGGTTCCGGTGAGGCCGACCTGGCCGAGATCGTGCGCGCCCTCGACGCCGAAAACCTCAAGGTCGAGAATCTCCAGCTCCACCAGGCTTCGCTCGACGACGTCTTCCTCGCCAAGACCGGTCGCTCGCTGGAGGGGGCGGGGGACGAGGAGGAAGAAGTTCCGGCGGCCGAGCTGGCGCTCGAGCGCGCATGAGCAACGTCTTCGCAGGCCAGGTCCTGACCCTCGCGCAGCGCTCCGTCGTGCGCACGGTCCGCCAACCGGCCAACATCGTCTTCCCGCTCGTCTTCCCGCTTCTGCTCCTCGCCGTGAACGCCGGCGGACTGGAGGCGGCCACTCGTCTCCCGGGCTTCCCCACCAACTCGTTCGTCGCCTTCGCTCTCGCCATCCCCTTCATCCAGGGGGCGCTCTTCGCGACCATGAATGCAGGAACCGACCTCGCGCGGGACATCCAGACCGGTTTTCTGAATCGCCTCGCGCTCACGCCCATGCGCGGAATCGCGCTCCTGACCGGGCAACTCGGCGGAATCGTCACCATGGGTGTGATCCAGTCGCTGGTCTATTTGGGCGTCGGGCTGGCCGTCGGCGTCAGGCTCGAGTCGGGTGCGGCAGGCGCCGTCGTCCTCATCGCGCTCGCCGTCCTGATCTCGATCGGCTTCGGCGCACTCGGTGCCTTCGCAGCGCTGCGAACGGGGTCCGGTGAGGCCGTCCAGAGCCTGTTCCCGGTCTTCTTCGTCTTTCTCTTTCTCTCGTCGATGGCCATGCCACGCAACCTGATCGAGATCGACTGGTTCCGCGCCGTGGCTACCCTCAACCCGGTCTCCTATCTGATCGAGGCGATCCGGTCACTGATCATCGTCGGCTGGGACGGGGAGGCGCTCGCGCTCGGCTTCGGCTTCGCGTTCGTCATCACCGTCGCCGCGGTAGCTCTGGCGAGCATGGCTCTGAGGACGAGGTTGGCGCGATCATGAGGGCGTTCGCCGTCGCTCGCGGGGTTGCGTGGCGGACGCTGCACAACGTCTTCACGAACCCATCGCTCCTGATCCCTTCGCTCGTCTTCCCTCTTTTCTTCTTCGTCGCCTTCGCAGGTGGGCTCTCTCAGGTCGACAACGTGCCGGGCTTCGAGTTCGCGCTCGGCTACACGGCCTTCCAGTTCGTGTTCGTCCTCCTCCAGTCGGCGGCGTTCGGTGGCGTCTTCACCGGTTTCGGAATCGCGCGCGACTTCGAGACAGGTTTTGCGCGCCGGCTCTTACTCGCGGCGCCGAATCGCACGGGCATCGTGCTCGGCTACGCAGGGGCCGCGCTCGTCCGCTGGCTCGTCACGGCGGCCGTGCTCACGGTCGTGGCTCTCCTCGTGGGCATGAACGTAGGCGGCGACGGCGTCGACCTGCTCGGCCTCTACACACTCGCGCTCCTCGTCAATATCGCGGCCGTCCTCTGGGCGGCGGGGGTCGCGATGCGCTTGAGGACGATGCAGGCGGGACCTGTGATGCAGATGCCGGTCTTCCTCGTCCTCTTCTTCGCCCCGGTGTACGTGCCGCTTTCGTTGCTCCAGGGCTGGATCCACGGGCTGGCGACGGTGAACCCGCTCACGCGCGTGCTCGAGGCGGGCCGAGGGTTCCTCGCCGGTTCGCCGACGGAAGTGGGTGTAGCCTTCGCCGTGGCGCTCGGACTCGCCGCTCTCTTCTCCCTCTGGGCCCTTCGTGGGCTGCGCAGCGCAGAGGCAGCAGGCTAGATGCTCAAGAAACCGGTTTCGCCGCCGACAAGAGAGGGGGTAGGAGAAGGGCGCCGGGCGCCTCCGCCGAACCCCTAGGCCATGGTCGAAATCGACATTCTCGCCCGTCTCGTCGTTGCTGCGATCCTCCTCTGGGCCGCCGCGGCGAAGGTCGTCGCGCGGGATCCCGAGCGGCTCGAGCCATACGGTGTTCCCCGGGCTCTTCGGTCACCCGGCTATTTCGGCTTGGCTCTCGTGGAGGCGGCCGTCGGGGTGGCGTTGCTGGCAGGGCTTTCCTTCGCGCCCCTGGTTGCCATCGCGTTCGGCGTGCTCTTCACGCTCGCGCTCGCGCGCGCGCGAGCGCGAGGATTTCGGCGGCTCGACTGCGGTTGCTTCGGCTCGAAGGAGCGCCGAGTGGAGGTCCTGATCGTGCGAGCGCTCGCCTTTACCGCGGCCGCCGGGCTCGCGGCGTTCCCGCTGGAAGTTTCCCGGCCTTCGGCCCAGGCGCTCGTCGTGAGCGCATTGGTGATCCTTACGGTGGCGGTCGTCGCGCTCGCGGCGCTCGTGCTCGCGCTCTACCGGCAGGTCGGTCTCCTCACTCTCAGAGTCGGCCCAGGGGTCGCCCTCGAGCTTGCCGAGGAGGGCCCGCCCCTCGGGGATGCCGCCCCTGAGCTCGCCGAGCTCGCGAGCTCAGGTCCCGAACTGGCGGTCTTCTTCAGCCCCGGCTGCCGCCTCTGTCGCCAGCTCGCACCGGGCGTGCGCGCGCTCGGGCGCGAAGGCCTGGCCGTTCACGTCGTCTACGAGAACGAGGCCCCGGAGACGTTCGAGCGCTGGGCAATTCCGGGGACGCCCTTCGCGGTCCATATCGTGGACGGGGTCGTGATGGCCAAGGGAACGGTGAACACGCTGGAGCAGCTAGAGCAGCTCGTCTCCATCGGAGCGGAGAGAATGGAACGTGCGGCGGCCTGACGAGCTCGTCGACGGTGCGGCCCACGCTCTCTCTACCCGTCTGGCCGGAGGGCTGACGCGCCGATCGTTCCTGGGGAGGATGGGGGGAGCCGTGCTCGCCCTCACGGGAGGAGCCGCCGTAGCCGCGGCCGTCCGCCCTGAGGAGGGCGAGGCCTTCCACTTCTGCGGCCACATCTGGACGACCGGTTCGTGTCCAAGCCCGACGGGCAGGCCGCGCATCGACCGGCACGGCTATCCCTTGCGCCCGGGGGACGGACGGCCGATCGACAACCTCGGCCGTCTCGTCAACGCCGAGGGTTACGCGATCGATTCGGCGGGCGAGCGCCTGGTCGGCCCTGACGGCGAGCCGCTCCCGCGTGCGCCGCGCACCCGTCTCTGCGAGGAGTGGGTAAACGAGCGCTTCGGTCTGAACTCCCATACACAGGGCTCCTGGTACCGCTGCTGCGGCAACCAGATTCGGAAGCTGGTCGATTGCTGCTCCCGGAGCAGGCGCCGCATCAACGGCGACGCCTCTCTGGTCGGTTACTGCTGGCACGGCAACCGGGTCTTCTGCGTCATGTACTACGACTCGGGACTGTCTTGCTGATCGGAACGGCCGTTGCCGCGGCGGCTCTGGTCGCCGGGGTCTCGGGCGCCTGGTCTCCCTGAGGACTTTCAATGGTCGAGACCTTCACTCCCGCCGTGTGCGGGAGCAGACGACGTCAGCGACTCGCACTCGCAGGCTTCGCCCTCGGAGCGGTTGCGGCGTCCGCGCTCGTCGGCGCATCGCTCGGTGCAGTCGGGGCGCTGCTGGGGACGCAGCTGGCCTTCGTCGTGGCCGCCCTCGCTTTGCTCGCGGCCGCGCGCGAAGCCGGCATCGTCCGCCTGCCGCTCCCCCAGCTGCGGCGCCAGGTCCCGGAGCGCTGGCGCTCCGAGCTCCCCCTTCCGGTCTGGAGCGTCGGCTACGGGATCGGGCTCGGACTCGGCTTCCTCACCTTTCAGCCAGTCGCAACCTTCTGGGTCGCCTGCGCCGCCGCGGTCGCACTCGGGAAGCCGCTCGCCGCCGGCCTGTGCTTCGCCGCCTACGGCGCCGGGAGAGCGCTGATGACGGCCTGGCCTCGCCACGGGCAGCCTGACCCGACGTCAGCGGTCGAGAGCCTGGCTCGCCGGCGGCGGCTCCTGCTCCTCGGTAACGTCGGCGCGCTCCTCTTCTGCGCCGGCCTCCTCGCGGCCGCGCCTGCCGCGGGAGCTGCGGTTCAGACCCTCGGTGCCGGTCTCGATCCAGCCGCGGCGGGAACCGTGCTCGGGCGGGCACGCATGGACTCGGGAAGCTCGAGCGTGCTCGTCCAGCCGCGAGACAGGACACCGATCGCAGTTCCCGGCGCTGCCGCTCCTGCGGTGGACGGCGGCTTCCTCGCCTACGAGGACGGGCAGGGGGTGAAGGTGATCGACTGGCGCACCGAAGATCCCGTCGCCCGTGTCGACGGACAGGTGGCGAAGCCCGCCCTCGACTGGCCCTTGCTCGCGTTCGTGCGCACGGACTCGACCTACAAGCGGCTCGTGGTCGCCGACTACACGAATCCAGCGTCCCCGGTCGAGCGCGTGATTACTCGGATCTCCGCGGTGAACGACCTCGGACGCCCTTCGCTCGCTGGCGGCCGCATCGCTTGGCACAAGGTGACGGCGACCTCGTCGAGAATCTACGCGCAAGTGCTGGCGACCGGCCGGCGCTCGGTGATCGCGCGGAGCTCTGTCTTCGTGCTCGCCAATCCGTCCATTACCTCGAGACGGATCGTCTGGGTCAGGCAAAACTCGCGTTCCTGCGCTCTGCTCATGCGGCGGTGGGCCAGCCCCGCGGTGAAAAGGATTTACCGCACCACCGGCACCACGCGCCTTCTCTGGACGACGGCATTGACCGGCCGCACCGCGTACGTGACCCGCTGGTCGCTCGGTACGGCCGCCTCAACCCTCGTTCGAGTGAACTTCTAGGGTGCTACCCCATTAGGGGGACGTAGCTCCGTTTACGATCCGTACAGTGCGTTTCGAGGCGTCGAAAGGCGGCTCGTGGAGAGAGTAGTTAACGGAGAGGAAGAGGTCACCTTGCGGCTGACTGTATCTGTGGTTCGCCTGCTCGTCGCGGCAACACTTGCGGCGCTCGCTCTCATCTGCGCGCAGGCCGCGGATGCAAAGAAGGCCGGCGGTCTCCCGGACTCCGCGGCCACGCCGGACAATCTCTCCGGCAACCAGTGGGCCCTGACGCGAATCAAAGCTTTCCAGGCGCACGAGGTCACGGGCGGGAGCCCGCTCGTCCGCGTCGCGCTCATCGACTCCGGGATCGATCCTGATCATCCCGAGTTCGCGGGCCGCCTCGACAGGGAGAACAGCGCGTCGTGCATCACAGGGGAGCCGGTTACCGATTCGACTGGTGCGCTCTGGAAGGACAATGTGGGGCACGGGACTCACGTCGCGGGCATCATCGCTGCGGGGGACAACGGGTTCGGAACCGTTGGGGTCGCGCCCAACATCGAGCTTCTCGTCGTAAAGGTGACCGACCCAGGCCTGCCGATCACTCCCGCAGCCGTCGCCTGTGCGTTCGAATATGTCGCAGGCAAAGGCGTAGACGTTGCCAACGCGAGCTTTGCGGTCGACAAGGGCGCGACCGGCGCGGCCGACCCGCTCGACTTCTTCTGTCCCGCCGATGAGGCGGACGAGCGCGCGATCGATCTGGTTGGGGACGGCGTCGAGGATGCCCTCGAGTCCGGTACCACGATCGTCGCGTCCGCCGGGAACAACGGCATCGACATGGCGCACCCCGCTGCTGGAGCCGACTGCATTCGCATGCCCGTTCAACTCGACGGAGTAGTCGGCGTTGCGAGCGAGGGCCGCAACGGTCTCCGCGCTACGACGAATCCACCCGGAGCCTCGAACTTCGGCCTGGGCGCGATCGACCTCGTCGCTCCAGGCGGCGACCCCGCCCAAGGGGGCGTACCGGGAGGACTCATCTTGTCGACCTTCCCTTCGTACATCGCTGTCCCGCCCACGGCCATGCCCAACATCGTTGATGGGCCGCCCTCCTCGACGTATCGCTACAACGCGGGGACTTCGATGGCCGCGGCGCACGTATCCGGAGTGGCGGCGCTGATCGTCAGCCGCTTTGGCGACCTCAAGAGCCCGAAGAACGGGAAGCTGAACCCGAGCTGGGTTGTGAACACGCTCCGCAAGACGGCTGTTCCGAAGCCGTGTCCTGAGGACCCTCGGTGCGAGGGCTCCGCGGAGTACAACGGCTTCTTCGGCTACGGCGAGGTCGACGCCCTCGCCGCCGTCACCCGCTGAGGCACACTCAGCGTGACGCCTGAAGGAGCGGGCAGCTGCCGGCCCCTTCGTTATCCTCGGGCCATGGCCGAGCTCGTCGGGATCTGGCGCTCGCCGAAGCGGCGGGAGCCGATGGAGCCGTTGGAATCCGCGCGCGTCTTCGAGAACGAGGGTGTCGAGGGCTGTGCTCACCGACGCGGCGGCAAGCGGAACGTCCTCTTCGTTGCAGTCGAGGATCTCGAGGCTCTAGGCGTCGAGCCGGGCGCCGTGAAGGAGAACTTCACCGTGCGCGGCGCCGAGGTGATGAAGTGGCCCCTCGGCCAGCGGCTGGGGATCGGCGACGCCGAGTTCGAGGTCTCGATGATTTGCGATCCCTGTGAGCTGATGGAGACAATCCGGCCGGGCCTCCTGGCCGAGATCGACGGCCGGCGGGGCATGCTGGCCCGTGTCCTGAAGAGCGGTCAGGTGGCCGTCGGGGACACGATCACGCTGCTTTGACGCCAGCAACGAGCTTCTCGACGGAGGACTTCGCGTCGCCGAAGAGCATGGCCGTCTTCGGGTTGTAGTAGAGGTCGTTGTCGATCCCGGCGAAGCCGGGGCTCATGCTCCGCTTGAGCACGACCACGTTCGCGGCCTCGTCCACGTTGAGGATCGGCATGCCGTAGATCGGGCTCTCGGGCACGCTGCGCGCCGCGGGGTTCGTCACGTCGTTGGCGCCGATCACGAGCGCGACGTCCGTGCTCGGGAACTCGGGGTTGATGTCCTCCATGTCGAAGAGCTGCGGATACGGGACGTTCGCCTCCGCGAGCAGGACGTTCATGTGGCCCGGCATCCGTCCTGCGACCGGATGAATGGCGTACTTGACGTCGACGCTGCGCTTCTCCAGCAGGTCGGCGAGCTCCCGCACGGCATGTTGGGCCTGCGCGACCGCCAGCCCGTAGCCGGGCACGATCACCACACGGTTGGCGTAGGCGAGCATGACGGCTGCGTCCTCCGCCGTGATCTCCCGGTAGGACTTGCCCTCGGTGCTCGCCGCCACGGCAGCTCCCCCCACGGGCGCCGCGCCGAAGGCGCCGAAGAGGACGTTCGCGAGCGAACGATTCATCGCCCGCCCCATGAGGATGGTCAGCAGCGTTCCCGAGGCGCCGACCAGGGTGCCGCCGATGATGAGCGCGGTGTTCTCGAGCACGAAGCCCGTCGAGGCGGCGGCGAGGCCGGTGAACGCGTTCAGCAGGGAGATGACGACGGGCATGTCTGCGCCGCCGATGGGGAGGACGAGGAGCATTCCGAACAGGAGGGCGCCGACGAGGAGCAGCACCATCCAAAGGCCGTCTTCGGTCGCCCCTGCCAAGGCACCGCAGGCCACGACGGCAGCGAAGAGCGCCGCGTTGGCGCCCTGCTGCGCCCCGAACACGATCGGGCGGCCTGGTAAGAGCTCCTGGAGCTTCGCGAACGCCACGAGGCTGCCCGCGAAGGAGATGGAGCCGATCAGAGCGGAGAAGAGCATCGCGCCGATGTCATCACCGGCGAGATGGCCGCCCGCGGGCGCCAGACGATGGAACTCGGAGGCGGCTACGAGCGCTGCGGCCCCGCCGCCGACGCCGTTGAAGAGCGCCACCATCTGCGGAATGGCCGTCATCTTCACGACGCGCGCCGAGGCGACTCCGACAACGGTTCCCACCGTCATCCCCGCTGCGATCAGCCAGTACTTGTCGATGTCCGGATCGAGGAACGTGAAGACGATGGCGATGGTCATCCCGACTGCCGCGATCACGTTCCCGGAACGGGCCGTAGGCGGAGCGCTGAGGCGGCGAATCCCGACGATCAGGAGGACGGCCGCGACGAGATAGGTGAAGTTGATCGCCGTCTGCGACAGCGCGAGAGGAGTCGTCATCTCCGCTTGAACATCTCGAGCATGCGGTCGGTGACGAGAAAGCCGCCGACGACGTTGACTGTGGCGAAGACCACGGCGATGAACGCGAGCACCTGCTCGAGCGTCGAATCGGCAGATCCGGCCACGAGCATGGCGCCCACGAGAACGATCCCGTGGATCGCGTTCGTCCCCGACATCAGCGGGGTGTGCAGCATCGCCGGGACCTTGGAGATGATCTCGAAGCCGATGAAGACGGCGAGGACGAAGATGGTGATGCTGTTGAGGAGGCTCAAGCGGCCACGGGCTCCTTCAGCACCCGGCCGTCGTGGGTGATACACGTCTCGCGTGTGATCTCGTCGTCGAAGTCGAGCGTCAGCCGGGCGTCATCGATTAGGTGGTCGAGGAACGTGTAGACGTTGCGCGAGTACATCTGGCTCGCGTGGATCGGCATGGTCGCGGCCAGGTTCGTCTCGCCGACAATGGTGACGCCGTCCTTGACCACGGTCTGGCCGGGCTCGGTCGGCTCGGCGTTTCCGCCCGCCTCGGCCGCCACGTCGACGACGACCGAGCCGTGGCGCATTGCACGGACGGCCTCCGCGGTGACGAGCAGGGGGGCCGGCCTGCCTGGGATCAGCGCGGTCGTGATGACCGCGTCCGACTCCGCCACGTGACGGGCGATCAGCTCCTGCTCGCGTTCGTGCTGGTCCTCGGCGAGGGCCACCGCATAGCCGCCCACACCCTCCGCACCCTCGACGTCGAGCTCCAGGAAGGTGGCCCCGAGGCTCTCGACCTGCTCCTTGACGACCGGCCGGACGTCGAAGGCGGAGACGACTGCGCCCAGTCGGCGCGCGGTGGCGATGGCCTGAAGGCCGGCGACGCCGGCGCCGAGGACAAGCACTCGGGCGGGTGCGATCGTTCCGGCGGCCGTCGTCAGCATCGGGAAGAACTTGCCCAGGTGCGAAGCGGCAAGCACGACCGCCTTGTAGCCCGCGACCGTGCTCTGCGAGGAGAGCGCGTCCATCGACTGCGCGCGCGTGATGCGCGGGATCGAGTCCATCGAGAAAGCGGTGACGCGTTTCTCCGCGAGCGCGCCCACAAGCTCGGGGCTCGTCAGCGGCTGGAGGAGCGCGACGAGGGCCTGTCCCTCCCGGAGCCGCCCGATCTCCTCCTCGGAAGGGCTCTGCACCTTGGCGACCAGGTCGGCGTCGCCGTAGACATCTCCGCTGATCGTTGCCCCGGCTTCCTCGTAGGCCGAGTCGAGCGCAGCCGCCTCGTTGCCGGCCCCCTTTTCGACGAGCACGTCGACGTTCGCCTCGGCGAGCCGGCGAACCGAGTCCGGAATGAGGGCGACACGCCGCTCGCCGGGGGCAGTCTCTTTGGGAACGCCCACCTTCATGCGGAGCGGAGTCTACGGGTCCCGAATGTCGCTCCCCGCCTTGAAGAGACGCTGGACGATGCTACGGAGCGGGTATGGGCAAAGAGACCTATCCTGCTTTCGCAATGGACGAGTGGCTGTCAGAGGCGCGCGACCGGCTGGCCGCCGCCGCCGGTGAGGACCCGGCCGGCCTCGAGCTCTCCCAGGAGGAGGTGGACGAGCTTCTCGAGCTCGCCAGGATCGCGGCGCACGAGAGCGGCGAGAGGATCAACGCTCCGCTTCTCTGCTACCTGGTCGGCCTGGTGCATGCTCGCCGCGACGGCGAGCTGGCCGATCTCGTGGACGCCGCGGTCGGCAAGCCGTAAGTAGGCATCCCTCGAACGGGTGATCCGCCCGGAAACGCGCAAGTTTTCTCCTTTTCTGCACTCCTCTCCTGCACGAAAACGGAGGGAGCGATTTGCAGGTAACGATGGAGACAGCCCGCACCGCCGCGACGCCCAAAGAGACGATCGAGCGGATCCTGACCCTCGCTCGCCGCCAGCTCGGGATGGACCTCGCTTTCGTCGCCTCGATCGAGAATGGCCTCGAGAAGGTCCGCGCGACCGAGGGCGACGCCGAGTCGTTCGGCCTCGACGGCGGGATCAGCATTCCCCTCGAGGAGTCGTACTGCAACCTGATGGTCAAGGGACAGCTGTCGAACGTCGTTCCCGATACGAAGGCTGACGAGCGGGTCAAGAACCTCGCGGTCACAACTTCGGCGGACATCGGCGCCTACATCGGCGTCCCGGTCCACCTCTGGGACGGGCGGCTGTACGGAACTCTGTGCTGCCTCGGTCATGCCGCCGACCCTTCGCTGGACGAGCGGGACGCGCGCTTCATGCAGGTGCTTGCCGCGGTCATCGGGGACCAGGTCGAGTACCAGACCCTCCAGGACGAGCGGAAGAACGTGCTCTCGGACCGAGTCCAGGGGGCTCTCTCGAGAGGCGTGGACATGGTCTTCCAGCCCGTCTACGACCTCGAGCAAGGCGATGTGTTCGCCTACGAGGCCCTCGCGCGCTTCCCGGTGGAGCCGTACCGGCCGCCCTCGGACTGGTTCGCGGACGCTGCCGAGGTGGGTCTCGGCGTGGAGCTCGAGCTCGCGGCCATCGACAGCGCGCTCGTGAAGGTGGAGGACCTGCCCGAGGGAGTCAGGCTGGCGCTCAACGTCTCTCCGCTGACAGCTCTCTCGCCGCACTTCTTCAACCTTCTCGCGCCACGTGCGAACCGCGTCATCATCGAGGTCACCGAGCACGAGCGGGTCGAGGACTACGACGCGCTCAACGAGGCCCTCACGCCGCTACGGCGTCTCGGGGCCTGGATCGCCATCGACGACGTCGGCGCCGGGTTCGCCAGCCTGAGCCACATCCTCCGTCTCGCTCCCGACATCGTGAAGCTCGATCTCAGTCTCACGCGGGGTATTGCGGGCGATCCCGCGCGGGATGCTCTCGCATCCTCGCTGGTCGACTTTGCCTCGGGGATCGACGCGACCATCGGCGCCGAAGGCATCGAGACGCAGAGCGAGCTCGACCGCCTCCGCGTGCTCAAGGTCAGGTATGGACAAGGCTTCCATCTCGGCGTGCCCGCGGCGCTCGAGGTGCCGGACGAGCACGACGACGACCCCTGGGCCGGTGAGGACGTTGCGTGACGCGATCACGCTCTTCTATCTGCTGCTCGCGCTTGCGGGGAGCCTCGTCGCCCGCCTTCCGGACGCTTTCTAGGCTCGAAAAGCTCGACGGCGGGTCCCTACGCTTGCGGCCCGTCGTCACGTAGTCCTGCTCGTTGCGCTTGCGGCACTCTTCGTGCCCGCGAAGGCTCAAGCCGGCGGCGGCGCGTACGTATTCTCAGGCGGGAGCGAGGCAGCGCGGGCGCACGTACGAGCGGCGCTCGAGGCGAGCTCTTTCGACTGGGGCCTCGTTCCTGCGACGGTGACGGTTCGGATCGCGAACTGCGGCTGCGCGGGCTCGAGCCCCGGTCTCATCGTCCTCGACGAGACGCTGCTGGCGGCGGCACCCTACGGCCGCGCGTACACCTGGGCGATCGTCCAGCATGAATACGCGCACCAGGTCTGGGATTTCGCGCTCGACGACGGCGCTAGGGCGCTTCTCCGAGCGCGGCTCCGCGGCGCAGACCTGTGCTATGAGCAGTCGGGCCTCCCTCACGATGCGCACGCGTGCGAGCGGTTTGCGGACACTCTCGCGTGGGCTCCCCGCGAAGGCGGCATCACCGCACTTGAAGCCGTGAGGGAACGGGGATAACCCGGAGGGGAAGATAAGCTCCGGCGCGTGCCGGAGCTCGCGGGCTACACCGCCGTCGTCACGGGCGCCTCGAGCGGGATCGGCGCGGCGACGGCGACCGTCCTCGCCGGGGTGGGCGCTCGGTTGGCACTCGGCGCCCGGCGGATCGAGAGGGTCGAGCAGCTCGTCGCGAAGCTGCCGGGAGACGACCATTTCTCCGCACTGCTCGACGTCACGGACGCCGACAGCTGCAAGAAGTTCGTTGCGGAGGCATCGAGCCGGCTTGGCCGGCTGGACTTGCTCGTGAACAACGCCGGGCTGGCTCTTGGCCGGAGCACGATCCTGGACGCCGACGAAGAGGACGAGCGGGTCATGTTGGAGACCAACGTGCTCGGGCTCACGCGCATGACCCGGCTCTGCCTGCCGCACATGGAGGACGGCCGGGGGCACATCGTCAACCTCGGTTCCTGGGCGGGCCGGGAGGCCTACGCGCGGGGAGGCATGTACGTCGGCTCGAAATACGCGGTCCGCGCCCTCACCTACGTCCTCCGCAAAGAGCTGGTCGGGCGAATCCGCGTCTCGACGGTCGATCCCGGGATGGTGGGCGACACGGAGTTCTCCGACGTCCGTTTCCGGGGAGACGGCGAGAAGAAGGAGGCGGTCTACAAGGGAGTCGACTACCTGACGCCCGCCGACGTCGCTGATTGCATTCTCTGGGTGCTGACGCGTCCGCCTCACATGAATATCGACGAGATCGTCGTCAAGCCGTTACAGCAAGCGAGCCAGGATCAAATCGTCCGTCACTAACTTCGCGTGGCTTTAACGATCCTCGATGGCTCGACGTTCTGCGCGTCCGACGAGCGCGGCGACATCACCGCGCCCGTGATGGGCCTCTTCGCCGACGACACCCGCTTCCTTTCCCGCTGGATACTGACGATCGACGGCGCGCGCCCCCTCGTTCTCTCGTCCGACAAGGTCAACTATTTCTCGGCCGCCTTTTATCTTCGCAACCCGGTGGTCGGCGATCTCGGGCCTGACGAGATCTCCGTGGGACGCGACCGCTTCGTCGGGGACGGCATGCAGGAGCACATCGTCGTCCAGAACCACGCTCCGCGGCCTGTCGAGTTCGAGCTCGCGCTGGAGATCGGGGCGGACTTCGCGGACATCTTCTCCGTCAAGGCGTACGACTACGCCCTCGGCGATCCAGAGCACGCGCCGCCGCTCCCCGAGCCGGTGACGCCCGTTTTCGACGAGGCGGACAACCAGCTGATCCTCGCGGACGACTCGGCTTGCCTGACCCAGGTCATCCTCTCGGAACGAGGGGCGGTCGAGGATGGCACGGTCCGCTACCGGCTCGCGCTCGGCCCGCGGGAAAGCTGGCGCCTCCGGGTGGACGTCATCCTCGCCACGGACGCTGTGCGCACGACCCCCTCGCGGGCCGAGCGGACCTTCGGCGACGAGCTGGCCCGCGTCCGGGATTCGCTCTCGGCCTGGCATCTGCGCGTCCCGCAGCTCCGGGCCTCGTGGGAGCAGCTCTCCAAGAGCTTTTCCCAGTCGGTCGCCGACCTCGCCTCGCTCCGCATGGACGAGGATACGCGCTTCCCGGGCCAGCTCCCGGCCGCCGGCATGCCGTGGTTCATGACCGTCTTCGGGCGCGACACGCTCATCACGTGTCTCCAGACCTTGCTCTTCGGGCCCGAACTGGCCCACAACGCGTTGCATGCGCTGGCCGAGCTTCAGGCGCGCGAGGATGATCCCGAGATCGACGCCGAGCCGGGGAAGATCGTCCACGAGGTCCGGCACGGGAAGGGAGCCGACGCCTGGTTCCCGCGCTACTACGGCACCGTCGACGCCACGCCTCTCTACCTCGTCCTGCTCTCTGAGGTCTGGCGCTGGACCGACGACGCCGCGCTAGTGCGCGAGCTGCGCGAGCCGGCCCTGCGCGCCCTCACCTGGATCGACGAGTACGGCGACCTCGACGGGGACGGCTTCGTCGAGTACAAGCGCCGTTCCGAGCGCGGGCTCGTCAACCAGTCGTGGAAGGACTCCGGAAACTCACAGCTCTTCCACGACGGGCGCTTGGCGGAGGCTCCGATTGCGCCCTGCGAGGTGCAGGGGTACGTCTACGACGCCAAACGGCGAGCGGCCGAGCTCGCACGGGCCGTCTGGCGCGAGCGCGAGCTCGCCGACCGGCTCGAAGCGGATGCGGAAGCGCTGCGCCGCCGATTCGACGAGGCCTTCTGGGTCGAGGAGCGGGGCGGCTTCTACGCCTTGGCACTGGACGGGGACAAGAACAGGGTCGATTCGATGACCTCGAACATCGGCCACCTGCTTTGGAGCGGCATCGTCCTGCCCGAGAGGGTTGACGCCATCGTCGACCGGCTGATGGGAGAGGAGCTCTGGTCGGGTTGGGGGGTACGCACGATGGCCGCCGACGACGCCGGCTTCAACCCGCTTTCGTACCACAACGGAACCGTCTGGCCGCACGACAATTCCCTGATCGCGTGGGGTCTGGCCAAGGCGGCGCGCTGGCCGGAAGCACACCGCATCACCCGGCGAATGATGAACGCAGCAGGACACTTCGGCTGGCAGCTGCCGGAGGTCTTCGCCGGCTTCTCGCGCACGGCCACGCCGTTCCCGATCGCCTATCCCACTGCCGCGCGTCCTCAGGCCTGGGCCGCGGGCACCCCGGTGCTGCTCCTTCAGCTCCTCCTCGGTCTCGAGCCGGACCAGCGCCGGCAAGTGCTCGCCACCGCGGCTCCTCCGGAATTGCCCTCGTGGGCCGGGTCGCTCAGACTTGCGGGAGTGCGCGCGTTCGACAAGACCTGGAACGTCTACCTGGAGGACGCGGCGGTAAGGGTCGAGGAGGGATAAGCCTGAAGATCGCTGTTCTCAGCCCTGTGTGGTTCCCCGTCCCGCCCACTCGCTATGGGGGTATCGAGTGGATCGTCGCGCTCCTCGCCGACGGTCTCGCCGAGCGAGGCCACGAAATAACGCTTTTCGCCTCCGGCGACTCGACGACGAAAGCGAGTCTCGTCTCCGTCTTCCAGGAGGCTCCATCCGAATTCATCGGGACGACGCTGCATGAGCTGCACCACGCCCTCGCCTGCTTCGAGCGTGCAGAGGAGTTCGAGATCGTCAACGACCACTCGGGAGCCCTGGCCGCCGCTCTGGGGGCCGGGAGCACTACTCCCGTCGTGCACACGGTCCACGGCCCGCTCAATCGGCGATCGGGAGAGCTCTACGAGCAGATCGACCGCTTCGCTCCCCGCGTCGGCCTCATCTCGCTGTCGATGAACCAGCGCTCTCCGCTTCCGCATCTGAACTGGATCGCCAATTGCCCAAACGCGCTCGACCTCTCCTTGTATCCCGTGCATCCGCACCGAGGCGACTACCTGCTCTTCCTCGGCCGCATGAGTCCCGACAAGGGCGCTCACCGGGCCGTCGAGGTGGCACAGGAGCTGGGTCTTCCGCTCAAGCTGGCGGGCAAGATGCAGGAGCTCCGCGAGGAGGAGTTCTTCGACGCGGCGATCAAGCCGCACCTGGGCGGCCAGATCGAATATCTCGGGGAGGTCTCGCACGGCGAGAAGGTCGACCTCCTCCAGAACGCCCGCGCGACGCTTTTCCCAATCGAGTGGGCGGAGCCCTTCGGGCTCGTGATGATCGAATCGATGGCCTGCGGGACTCCCGTCATCGCCACACGGCACGGAGCCGTCCCCGAGGTGCTCGAGGACGGTCGCACCGGGATCATCGTGGACGACTACAAAGAGATGCCTGCCGTCCTCGAGCGCGCGGACGCCATCGACCCGCTGGAGTGCCGGCGCTATGTCGAGGAGCGCTTCTCGAAAGAGCGCATGGTGGCCGACTACGAGGCCGCGTACCTGAAGGCGCTAGGAGACTCTGGCGTTGATCGCGGCGAACGCCTGCTCGAGGTCGGCGACCAAGTCGTCGACTGACTCGATCCCGACGGAGAGGCGCACGAGGTTGCCCGGCACCGCGAAGGGCGCGTCGGCGGTGGAGGCGTGCGTCATGCGCGCGGGTTGCTCGATCAGGCTCTCCACGCCCCCGAGACTCTCGGCCAGCTTCCAGATCTTCGTCTCGGCGACGACCCGGATCGCATCCTCTTCGGAGGCGGCGAGGAAGGAGATCATCCCCCCGAAGTCGCTCATCTGGCCCGCTGCGACCTCGTGCCCGGGGTGCGAGGGCAGTCCCGGATAGAGGACGCGCTCAACCGCCTCGTGCTCGTCGAGCCAGGCCGCCACGCGGCGTGCGTTCTCGCAGTGGCGCTCCATGCGCACGGCGAGCGTCTTCAGCCCACGCAGGACGAGCCAGCAGTCGAATGGCCCTGGAACCGCCCCGAGCGACTTCTGCAGGAAGCGAAGGCGCTCGGCGATGGTCGGATCGTTCGTCGCCACGAAGCCGCCGATCACGTCCGAATGCCCTCCGAGGTACTTGGTCGTCGAATGGACGACGACGTCGGCGCCCAGCTCGAGGGGACGCTGGAGGTAAGGCGTGGCGAAGGTGTTGTCCACCACGACCATCGCCCCCACGGCGTGTGCCGCCTCGGCCGCAGCGCGGATGTCGATGATGTTCAGCAGAGGGTTGGTCGGAGTCTCGAGCCAGACGATGCGGGTCTCTCCATCTAGATGCCGGGCCAGGCCCTCGCCGATCGCGTCGGCCGAGACGAACGTGAAGCGGTAGCCCTTCGGCTCGTAGACCTGCGTGAACATCCGGTAGACGCCGCCGTAGACGTCGTTGACCGAGACCACGCGCTCGCCGGGGGAGATGAGATGCATGAGCGTTGTGACCCCGCCGAGACCGGATGAGAAGGCGGCCCCGTGGTCGGCGCTCTCGAGTGACGCGAGACAGGTCTCCAGGGCTGTGCGCGTCGGGTTGCCGGCGCGGGAGTAGTCGTAGCCCTTGTTCTTCCCGACCTCCTCCTGGAGGTAGGTAGAGGTCTGGTAGATGGGCGTGACGAGCGCCCCGGTCGCCGGATCTGGTTGCTGCCCCTCGTGGATCGCGCGCGTCTCGAAGTCCACGATCTCAGTGTATGCGCCGCGTCCGCCACCAAAGGGGACACGACCCGGGGTCAGACCCCTGCATGTCCCGAATCGACAACGGCCTCTCGGCGGAATGCGGCATTGCGCGCGCGTTGACCACAATCGCCGCGTCCGACTCGGCCATGCCCCGGGGTCAGACCCCGGACATGGCTGACTCGGCCACGCCCGAGGTCAGACCCCGGACATGGCTACAAGGGACGACTAGGTGCCGTCCCGAGCCTGGTTGTTCGCCAAGTACTCCAGGAGGTCGGCGCGGGTGAGGACTCCAACCGGCTTGCCTCGCGTGGCGACGATGACGGCCGTGTTCCCGGCCTCGAGGTCGGAGAAGACCGTATCCACGGTTTCCCCCATCTCCACGGCTCGGAGCGGCGGATCCATCGCGTTTGCGACCTCCTCGTTGAGCGTGTCCGGATTGCGCAGCACCCGCTCGAGCAACCCTCGCTCCTGGATCGATCCGATCACGTCCGCAAGTGAGTCGGCGGGCTCGTGCCGGATGACCGGGATCTGCGAGATCCCGTAGCGGTGCATGAGGTCGACGGCTTCGCCGACCTTGCGATGAGACTCGACGAAGATCAACTGCGGGACGTCGGCCTCCTCCCTGCGCTTGAAAGCCAGCACCTCTTCGATGGTGGGGGCCGGCGCGTGCCGGTCGACGATCCCGTACTCGCGAAGCCAGTTGTCGTCGTAGAACTTCGACAGGTAGCCACGCCCGCCGTCGGGGATCAGCGTGGCCACCGTCGCATCGGGGCCGAAGCGCTCCGCGATTTCGAGCATCGCCCAGACAGCCGTGCCACCGGACCCGCCGACGAGGAGACCTTCCTCACGCGCGAGGCGACGGGCCGTGATGAACGAGTCACGGTCGGAAACTGTCACGTACTCGTCGACGACCGAGGGGTCGAAGGTCGTCGGCCAGAAGTCCTCCCCGATTCCCTCGACCAGGTAGGGATGCACCGTCTCCGACCCGTAGATCGAGCCTTCGGGGTCCGCGCCGACGACGAGGAGATCCGGTTTTCGTTCCTTGAGGAAGCGGGCGGCGCCCGAGATCGTCCCGCCGGTCCCGACGGTCAGGACCAGCGCGTCCAGCTTTCCACCCGTCTGCTCCCAGATCTCCGGTCCTGTCGTCTCGTAATGCGCCTGGGGATTCGCCGGATTCGAATACTGGTCGGGCTTGTACGCGCCGGGAATCTCCTCCGCGAGGCGCGCGGAGACCGAGTAGTAGCTCTCGGGCGACTCAGGCGGAACCGCCGTCGGGCAGATGACGACCTCGGCCCCGAACGCGCGCAGCAGCGAGATCTTCTCCTGGGCGATCTTGTCCGGCATGACGAAGATGCAGCGGTAGCCCTTGAGGGCGGCGGCGATCGCGAGGCCGACGCCGGTGTTGCCGCTCGTCGGCTCCACGATCGTCCCACCCGGCTCGAGCTTCCCCTCTTGCTCCGCGCGCTCGATCATCCGCAACGCGATCCGGTCCTTCACGCTCCCGCCGGGGTTCATGTACTCGAGCTTGGCCAGGAGAAGAGGGCCGTCCTCGCGGCCGAGGCGCTGTAGCCGAACAAGCGGCGTGTCCCCGACGAGGTCGAGGACGGTGGGATAGTCGCGCCCCATTCCTCGTAACGATACGGGCTGTGTCTTCGGCCGTAGTTCTCGCGCTCCTCGTCGGCGGCCTCGTGCTCGTGGTGGTGGGCGCAGAGCTCTTCCTCGAAGGGCTTCTCGCCGCCGCGGCCCGCCTCGGCGTCTCCGCTTTCGCGCTGACGGCGCTGGTCTCGGGCTTCGAGCTCGAAAACATCGCCGCTGGGATCGCCGCGAACGTCAAAGGGCTCGAGAACGCAGCCGCCGGTACATTCCTCGGCGGAACGACATTCCTGGCGCTCGCCGTCGCGGGGCTCGGGGCGCTCGTGGCCCCGCTCAGAGCACAGCTTCCGCCCGCGGTCCTCGCCTGGACTGCCGCGGCGCCAATGCCTCTCCTTCTCCTCGCGCTGGACGGCGAAGTCTCACGGCTCGACGGCGGGCTGCTCCTGGGCTGGTTCGTTCTCGCCATGGCCGGGTTGTGGCGTGCGGGCCGTGGGCTGCTCGGCGTTCCCGTAGAGCGAAAGCGCTTCATCCTCCTCCGGGTCCTCTTCGGACTCGCCCTTCTGACCGCGGCCGGCGAGATGCTCGGCGAAGGCCTTCGGCGCGTCATCTCCCGTTTCGGAGTCTCTGAGACGCTGCTCGGGAACACGGCGATCGCGGCCAGCGTCGAGGCCGAGGAGGTGGCGCGCGTCGCCGTCCCCGCGCAGCGAGGACGCGGAGACATAGCGCTCGGGAACATCGTCGGCACGATCGTGCATTTCATCGCCTTCAACGCTGGTGTAATCGCGCTCGTCCGCCCGCTCGACCTCGACTCGGCCTCGCGCTGGCTCCACCTGCCTGTCGCCGCTGCGAGCCCGGTCTTCCTCGTCTTCCTGCTCGCCTGGCGCGGGAGCCTGGGCCGGGCCGCAGGCGCGCTGCTCGTCGGCCTTTACGTGGCCTACGTGGCCGTGGCCGTGATCGTGGCGGTGAGCTAAGCCCGCCTAGAAGCCGATTCCGACTAGGTCAAAGAACCAGACGGCGCTCGTGTACCAGACTGCCACGAGCACCGCGAACAAGAGGCCGCCCGCGGTCGGAAGCACCCACATCGGAACAGATCGGTCGGCGAGGAGAAGCGTGGACCTCGGCGATCACCTCAATGTCTGAAGTGGCGGCGGCGCGTGAAGACCATCGTCGCGCCTGCCTGCTCGACGGCGGCGATCACGTCCTCGTCGCGCTTGGAGCCGCCCGGCTGGACGATCGCGCCGATCTCGGCCTCGAGTGCGAGTTCGGGGCCGTCCGGGAACGGAAAGAACGCGTCGGAGGCGAGCGCGGCCCCTTCCAGCGAATGCCCGTGCTCACGCGCCTTGTCGAGGGCGATACGGACCGCGTCCACGCGGCTCATCTGGCCCGCGCCGATGCCGATCGTCTGGAGGTCCTTGGCAATCACGATCGCATTCGAGAGGACGTGCTTGCAGACGCGCCAGGCAAAGAGAAGATCTCCCCAGCCGGCCTCGTCCGGCGCCTGCCCGGCGACGACCTCCATCCGCTGGCGGTCATCGATGTCGGCGTCCTCGTCCTGGACGAGAAAGCCGCCGAGCACCCGGCGGTAGTGGCGCTCGCCGAGGGAGGCGCGCCGTCGTTCCCGGTCCTCCAGGATCCGGGTAGCAGGCTTCTGCGTCACGATCTCGACGGCGTCGGCCGTGTACTCGGGGGCGATCAGCACTTCCACGAACTGCTCGCCGAGCAGCTTCGCGAGCGGCGGGTCCACGCGGCGGTTGACGGCCACCACACCCCCGTAAGCCGAGACCGGGTCGGCGGCGTAGGCCTTGGCGTAGGCGTCCGAGAGGTCTGCGGCGACGCCCACGCCACAGGGATTCGTGTGCTTGACGATTGCGCAGGCAGGAAGCTCGAACTCACGCAGGACCGCACGGGCGGCATCGAGGTCGGCGAGGTTGTTGAAGGAGAGCTCCTTGCCCGACAGCTGCTCGACGCGGGACAGCAGGTGGCGGCGGGCGCCGACCTCCGAGTAGTAAGCAGCCCGTTGATGCGGGTTCTCGCCGTACGGCAGGTCGCGCTCTCGCTCGAGCGAGACGATGAGGCGCGGCGGGAAGGTCTCGCGGTCTGCGAACCAGCCGGCGATCGAAGCCTCGTACGCCGCCGTGTGCGCAAAGGCCTCCGCGGCCAGCTCCCGACGCGTCTGGGCGCTCAGGTCGCCGTCCAGGCGAAGCTCGTCGAGCACGGGCCCATACCGCGCGAGAAGGCATACGGGCGCGACGTGGACGAAGTTCTTGGCCGCGGCGCGAAGCATCGCCGGCCCGCCGACGTCGATCATCTCGACGGCCTCCTCCTCGCGGACGTCCTTTCTGCCGGCGACCTGGGCGAAGGGGTAGAGGTTCACGCAGACGAGGTCGAAGGGCTCGATCTCGTATTCGGCGAGCGCGTCGAGGTCTTCCTCGACGGTGCGCCTGGCGAGGATAGCGGCGTGGATCCTGGGATGGAGCGTCTTCACCCGCCCGCCGAGCATCTCCGGGACGTCGGTGAGCTCGTCGACGGGCGTCACGGAGAGTCCCAGCTCGGAGATGTACGCGGCGGTCCCGCCACTGGCCACGAGCTCGACGCCAAGCTCGGAGAGGCCGGCAGCGAACTCGTCCAGTCCGGTCTTGTCGAAGACCGAGATGAGGGCTCGTTTCATGGAATCAGGAGCGTAGGGCCCCGGCCAGATAGAGCCTGACCGCCTCCGGCAGCAGGCGGTGCTCGACGGCGCGAATGCGCTCGTGGAGCGTCTCGGGCGTGTCTCCAGCCTCCACGGGCACGGTCTCTTGCAGGATGACGGGCCCGCTGTCGACTCCTTCGTCGAGGAAGTGGACGGTCACTCCGGTCTCGGGAACCCGGGCGGCGAGCGCCTGGCCGATCGCGTCCACGCCCGGGAAGGCGGGGAGCAGGGAGGGGTGGACGTTGATCGCCGGGAAGCGCTCCAGGAACAGCGGTGTCAAGAGCTGCATGTAGCCGGCACAGACAACTAGCTGCGCGCCCGCCGCGCCCAACCACTCCGCCATGGCGAGGTCGCGTTCTTCACGAGATGCGTAGTCCTCGAGCTCGAAGACTCCCGTGCGAATGCCCGCCTGCGCGCCGCGCGCGAGAGCAGGCGCGCCCCCCTTGTTCGAGGCGACGGCCGAGATCGGCAGGCCGGCGTCGATGAGCGCCTGGAGATTCGAGCCGGCGCCCGAGACGAGAACCCCGATCACACGAGCCGCCCGATGACGGTGCCGGCGCGAGCATCGCCTTCGGGTAGCACCGCGCACATGCCGATCCCCAGGTTGAAGACGCGCCTCTGCTCGTCCTCCGAGACGCCGTGCTCCGTCAGCCAGCTGTAGACGGCCGGGCGCTCCCACGACTCCCAGTAGATCTCCACCCCGATCCCTTCCGGAAGGACGCGAGGAAGATTGCCGAGGATTCCGCCGCCGGTGATGTGCGCGAGCGCTTTGACGTCGGCACCTGCGCGGAGCGCGCGAATCTCGTCCACGTACAGCCTGTGGGGTGCGAGCAGGAGGTCGGCGTCGAAGTCGCGGTCACCCACGAGCTGTCGCACGAGCGTGAAGCCGTTCGTGTGCAGACCGGACGAGGGGAGGCCGACGACGATGTCGCCTGGCTCGCAACGGGTCCCGTCGAGCAAGTCGTGGCGCCGCACCAGCCCGACGCAGGTGCCGGCGAAGTCGAGCTCCCCCTCACGGTAGACGCCGGGGAGCTCCGCCGTCTCGCCGCCCAGGATCGCGCACCCGGCCTCGCGGCAAACGGCGGCTGCGCCCTCGACGAGCTCGGCTACCTCCTCGAGGTCGATGCTGTCGGACGCGACGTAGTCGAGGAAGAAGAGCGGGTCGGCGCCGGTCGTAAGAACATCGTTGATGCAGTGGGCCGCGAGGTCACGACCCGCGTCGAAAAGGCGTCCGGCCCGGTGAGAGAGCACGAGCTTCGTGCCGATGCCGTCGGTCGTTGCCGCGAGCAGCCGCTCGTCGTCGAGTTGATAGAGGCCCGCGAATCCGCCGACGTCGCCGCCCGTCGAGGCGACGGCCGCGCGCAGGCGCTCCACGATCGCCTCCGCCTTGCCCAGCGACACGCCAGCCGCGTCATACGCGCTCATGTCAAAACCTCGGCGACGAGCTCGGGTCGGCCCTCGGGACCGCCCGGCAGGAAGCGGACGATGGTGTCTCCCACGGATACCTCGGTCGCACTGCGATCGAGGTCGAGGATCTCGGCCAGAGCGACGGCTTTCTCTTCGGGGTCGTTCGCCCGCACGTGGATCTCGTCGAGGTGGAGGTCGTCGGCCTGTGAGAGCGCTTCCTCGATCCAGTCCCGCGGAGGGTGCACCTCCAGGCGATAGCCGGCTTCGGTCGTGACGAATGTTCGCTTCCCGGGATGGTCCTGGATCTTGAGGCCGAGCTCGCCCGCCCGTTCGATGACCGTCTCGTACTCCTCCTCGTCGAGCGCGATCCCGAAGTGGTCGACGCGGGGCACGTCCCAGTGCCCAGGCTGGATGACGACGTTGACGGCTCCGCGCCCCAGCTCGACGAGGCGTAGGCGAAAGCCCATCGCGTCGAGGTCCTCCCAGGAGGTGCCCGGCTCGAACCATTGCGAGCTCTCCCCGCGCCACCCGTAACGCCCGATCAGCTCGAATCCGAGCTTCCCCAAGTAGCGCCCCTCGAGGAGCCGGACCTTGCTCGTCACGAGGTGGTAGTGAAACAGCTGCACGATCGCCTGCCTGCGAATCCTACGCGGAGGAATCGACGCCTCTGCGAGGTACTACGGCTGCACTATGTCGACCCAACAGACTCCACCACCACCGCCGACCCAGTCCTACGGCCAGCCGTACTACGGGATGCCCACCCTGCCGAGCTTGAACGGCGAGCTGATCGTCTTCGTGCTCGTGTGGGTCATCGTCTTCATCATCACGCTCGCCTCGGACACGGTCGACTGGCCCGCCTTCATCACCGCCTCGGTGGTCCTGGCCGCGGCGTACATGATCTCGCGCGGGATCGCGAAGGCCGGCAAGGTCCTCGAGACGCACTAGGGCCGGACGGGCCCGGCATGCAGCCGGGCCCTGTCCCGGTTTTGTCCCAGCGATTCGAGGCGTTTTCTCCCCGCAGAGACTTGTGGTCGCACGAGGTGAGTGGCCGAGAACCTTCGACACGCGGGCCAACCCGGCGTGGCAACCGCTTGCTTCGGGGCGCGTGACTGCGTAGGTTTTTGGCCGTAGCGTCGAAACCACCGTGCTGACCGTCCAGGACATCGCCGATCTCCCCGAGCTCGAATTGGCCGTCGCGGCTGGATCGAGCGGGTTGAGCAACGAGGTCAGCTGGCTCCACGTCTCGGAGCTGACGGATCCCACCCAGTTTCTCGAAGGGGGCGAATTTCTCCTCACGACCGGGCTCGGAGTCGGTGAGATGGCGACTACCCAGCGCGCCTACGTCCGCCGACTCGCCAAGCACGGGATCGCCGGACTGGGTCTCGGCCTTGGCTTCGGCTTCGCCGAAGTCCCAGCGCCGATCGTCGAGGAGGCGAACAGGCTCAGCTTCCCCGTGCTGTCCGTGCCGTACGAAGTTCCCTTCGTCGCGATTACGAAGGCGGCAGTCACTCATCTCGCGAGCGAGCAGCTCGAACAGCTGACGCGCGCTCTGGTTGTTCACGAGCGTCTCGCCGACTCAGTCCTCGAGGGTCGTGGCCTGCAGGCTCTGCTCGCCATCCTGTGCAACCACCTCGACTGCAGCCTCGCTCTGCTCGACGAGCACGGGCGTGTCGTCGCCGAGCGCCACGCTCGCAAACGGCTCCACTTCGACCAAGCACTCGAGCTGTCTGTTGTCGCCGGCGGCCAGCCGGCCACCCTCAAGGCGACCCGGGACGACGCCGAGTTCGGTGAGTACGATCTGCTGGTCCTCCATCACGGTCAGACGGCGCTGGCCCTCGAGCTGTCACGGCGCCGTGCCGTCAGCGCCGCCGAGTTGCGGCTCGCGGGAGACCTGCTCGAGGACCTGGAGGACAACCGCCTGGACGAGCGAGAGGCTGCTCGCCGCATGGCTGCGTTTGGTCTCGAAGCCGACCGCGACTACGCAGCGCTGCTTGCAGTGCCCCGGGACGGGCTCTCGAGCGAGCGCCTCCGCGAGGAGGTCGCCGAGCAGCTCGAGCGCGAGGGCGTCCAGTATCTGTCGACCGCACGTCGTGACCGCGCCGCCTTCCTCGTCGGCGCCGGGGAAGAGCGAGAGGTGCTCGCGCTCGCGCGGCGCGTTGCCCAAGCCGAGCCCCTCTCGCGCGTGGCCGTTGGTCGCCCTGGACGAGGAAGCGCCCTCGGACGCAGCCTGGTCGAGGCCCGGGCGGCGCTCGATGCAGCCAACGGGGACGTCGCTTCCTACCGCGACCTCGGCTCGCTCGAGCTCCTGCTCAGCTTGCCCGACGCCGCGCTCGACGCTTTCGTCGACCGCGTCCTCGGGCCGGCTGCAGAGAACACGTCGCTTGTCGGCTCGCTCACGGCTCTCCTCGACACAGGCTGCCGCTGGAGCGACGCGGCGGAGCACCTCGGCGTCCACCGCCACACGCTTCGCTATCGCATGGATCGCCTGCGCGAGCAGACCGGCCGCCATCCCGACGATCCGGAACAGCGCATGGAGCTCTGGCTCGCCGTAAAGGCGAGACAGGCAGTCGCAGCCCGCAACGGACCCTCCCGCTAGAGATTCCTCATCTCGTCCGCGAGCTCGCGCGCCTTCTCATGATCTCCCGTTCTTTCCAGCGCCTTGATGCGACTGAGGAGGTTGCGGGCGCGTTCACGTCTCGGGCCGTGGGCCAGTCGCTCCCGCCAGAGCGCTTCGAGCTCCTCTGAGAGCGAAGCATCACTTCTCTCAGGCTCGGGCTCTTCCTCAGCTTGCTCGGTTCGCGTGGCGACGAAGGCAAAGAGCACGAGCAGCGCTGCCAACGGGATCCAGCCGACGAGTTGGGTGACGAGCGTGACGGCGCGGTCGCTCCCCGAATAGACGAAGCCGAGCTCCTCGCGGTCGCCGATCTCTCCCGCCGAGGCGATCCAGAGCGCGAGCCCCAGCACGACGAGCCCGAGCGCGGCGTGCGCAGCCGCGAGGATTGCGACGCCGTTCCGCACGGGCGCGTGGAGCCGCTCGAGCCGGCCCGGAGGTTCGCCGAGACCGGCAAGAAGGCCGAGGGCGCCAACCGCGAAGACGGCAGTTGCGAGAGGTCGGAAATCCCAGAGCGCGGCCCCGGCACGCTCGAGGGCGCTGAGACCTGCGAGGTCGACGGCGAAGCGATCCTGCACCGTCTGCGCGACATCGGCGCTCGTTGCGAGGATGACGGCCGCGCCGCCCGCCACGAGCACGTCCCCCCGGGTCCATGCTGTGCCTCTCATCGGCGTGAGGGGTTTTAGCAGGGAAATCACTGCGTTAGACTCGGCGCGTGACCGAACCCGTGGGCATCTCCCTCGAGAACGTCAGCAAGCGCTTCGGGAAAGTCGAGGCGGTGCGCACCCTGTCCATCGATATCAAGGAAGGCGAGTTCTTCTCGCTGCTCGGTCCAAGCGGCTGCGGGAAGACGACGACCCTCCGCATGATCGCCGGTTTCGAGCAGCCAGACGAGGGAGGCATTCTCCTGCGTGGTACCGATGTGACCGGGACGCCTCCGAACAGGCGGAACGTGAACATGGTGTTCCAGCACTACGCGCTTTTCCCACATATGTCGATCTTCGACAACGTTGCGTTCGCACTCCGGCTGAAGCGGGTGCCGAAGGGGGAGCAGAAGCAGCGCGTAGAGGAGATGCTCCGCGTCGTCAGGCTCGAGGGGCTCGAGAAGCGTAAACCTGGACAGCTCTCGGGCGGGCAGCAGCAACGAGTCGCACTCGCGCGCGCACTCGTCAACCGGCCCGCCGCGCTCCTCCTGGACGAGCCGCTCGGTGCCCTCGATCTCAAGCTGCGAAAACAGATGCAGCTCGAGCTGAAGCGCATTCAAAGCGAGCTTGGGACCACGTTCGTCTACGTGACGCACGACCAGGAAGAGGCGCTCGCCATGTCAGACCGGATCGCAGTCATGAACGAAGGTATCGCCGAGCAGGTCGACGGGCCTCGAGAGATCTACGAGCGTCCGACGACGGCTTTCGTAGCGGACTTCATTGGGTCGCTGAACGCCCTCGACCTGAGAGTGGACGAGGTCACCGACGGCCAAGCAGTCGCGCACGTTTCTCCCAAGGAACGTCTCATAGTCCCGACGGCCGGCCGCGCGAAGGGGGAGACGCTGAAAGTGGCCGTACGGCCCGAGCGAGTACGGATCGACGCGGCCGAGCGACCCGCGCCCGAGGGCGGCACTCGTCTGGAGGGCGTCCTGGCCGACGTCGTTTATCTCGGCTCGCTGACACAGTTCCACGTCGACACGAAGCTGGGTCGGGTCGTCAGCTTCCGCATGAACGAGGAGGGCGGCCCTCCGCTCGAGGCCGGGCGCAACGTCGTCCTCACGTGGCCGGCGGAATACGGCTCGGTGCTCGCCGCGTCCTCGGAGCGGACGGCAGCGGTGCCCGCCTAGGTGTAGTTCCTAAGCACGTTGGTTCATCCGGGCCTCCCTGGAGGCTGAGAGCTGCCAAGCAACTCAGTCCAA
>Ga0307415_100000014_pt1 | contig 81236 bp, 70 predicted proteins | sample DK1Cmetagenome_FD_204524 | JGI IMG/M metagenome (GOLD analysis project Ga0307415, IMG submission 204524) | Maize rhizosphere microbial communities from greenhouse at UC Davis, California, United States - DK15-C-2 | ecosystem: Host-associated > Plants > Roots > Rhizosphere > Soil | place: USA... | reverse complement strand
ACCGACCACCAATCCGCACACAGAAACGATCAAGCTCGTCCTGCCACACACTCAGCGCTTCCCTCACGCCGAGACAACGCCAGAACTCCGCCGAACGCCACGCCCAGATCGAACCGCCGTTGCAGTACTAGCTCTTGGCTCTTGGCTCTTGGGCTCTTGGCCGCTTCCGTTACGCTGCGTAGCCTGTGCGGTGGAGACACCTGTACCTGTCTCCAGCATCTGCATTGCACACCTATGCGCGTCAGGGGTTGTGGCCTGCGGGTTCGCCCGCGTGCCGCCGGATCGGGCCCGCGCCGCCTACGCTGCGTAACCCCCGACCGGAGCCGGCTCCGATCCTGGACGCCGAAGACCCCCCGTGCACCCGCCAGAGCTCGCTTATCCTTGCTGCCTTCCGGCCCTGGGGAGGTTCACGAGGTAGCGCCACACGAGGGGCTCCCGCTGATTCTACCCGAGTGCGCTGGTCCGGCGGCCTTCGGTATCCTGGCCCGCGGAGGATTCGCCTAGAGGCCTAGGGCGCACGCTTGGAAAGCGTGTTGGGTTAACACCCTCACGAGTTCGAATCTCGTATCCTCCGCCACACCCACGTACGGAGCCCCGCTGCCAGCGTTCCGCTGAGCCGCAAATCTTGGCACCTTGCGGTGGCGATGACCGCCACACCTCAGCACGATCGCCGGCCGGGCGTGTCGATGGCCGCCCTGCGGCACAGCGGAATCCCCCCTCGGTGAGGGTCTACTCCGCCCTGATGGCCCGCACGATGTCGACGAACTCGCTTTCCGGGGCCGCCATTGCCTCAAGCTGAGCAAACCTGGTCCTGTAGCGAAAGTCGCTACCCGGACCTTCGCGGACCACCATCTGGCTCCAGCCCTCGAGGAAGATGACCTCGCCGTCGTCCAGGTCGGCGAACTCCAGAACCGCGAAAGGGCCATTCATCCCGGGGTGGACACCCTTTTCGAAGCCCAGCACGCGCAGGTGGACGTGTGGCCTGGCGGCGAGGTGGACGAGGTGCTCGAGCTGCGCCGCCGTGACTTGGCACGACCCTACCTTGCGGCGTAGCACCGCCTCGTCCAGCATGAAAAACATTTGAGGCGGATTCTCCCGCTGAAAGAGTAACCTCTGACGCGTGAGGCGGGCATCGAGGAGCCTCTGAATCCGAGGTTCGTTGCCACCCGCGACGATACGCAGCACGGCCCGGGCATAGTCCGCGGTCTGGAGCAGACCGGGCAGCAACAATGACTGGAAGCTCCTTATAGTAGCGGCCGCGTTTTCGTAGCCAAGATAGGCAATGAACTCGGGCGACAGGACGTCACGGTAGGTCGTCCAGTGGTGGTACCTCGCAATCCGTGCCATACCCACAAGCTCATCCACCCGACCCTCGTCCGTTATGCCATACAGACTAAGAAGGGCCCGCAAGTCGGTGACCGTTACACGCACCGCACCATTCTCGATGCGCATCAGCTTGGACGTTGACCAGTAGAGCTCCGCAGCCGCCTGCTTCTGCGTCTTGTTGGCCGCCACCCGCGCGTTGCGAAGGATGATCCTCAAGCGGCGTCGCTGCACCGCTGGGTCCTGGTTGCCGCTCATCGCCACACGACCCGCAGTCGCCCAAACGCCCAGTTTCTCGTGGAAACCCGCACGGGGCGCCCAGCCACGGCCTCGGGCCGGGTGGGCGCCCTTACCTCGCCGACCGGGTCGGCGCGATGCGGGTTAAGTCGCGGTTCCTCGAAGGGCACCACTCTTGATGTCGTCAAGAAGATCGGCCCACGACGCCGCAGAAAACGCGAGAGCCGGACCGTCGGGATCCTTCGAGTCTCGAACCAATACCTCGGCAGGCCCCAAGGCGACTTCGACGCAGTCGGAGTCGTAGCTCCTCGTGCTCTTTCGCCAGAGGTGACCAGACGATTGTTGCACCAGTCCTCAGCACCCTTCGCGTAGTGGTCGACAACGGTGGACCGACTCCGCGTGACGAGGCTGTGCATCAGACAGCGCCGCTCGATGCACAGCCGTGGATTGCCGGAACCTAGGCCCGGGACATGATCATACACGTCACGGACCGCTCACCGGGTCCGACACTCTAAACTGCCAAATTGCCTCCGTAACGCAACGGCGTTGGGCCACCAGAGAAGCCCACAGGTCCGATCAGCCACGGCGAGTACTGCAACCACGATGCCCAGCGATGCCGCAATCTCAACTAGGCTCAGATCTAGAACGGCTGCCACGGTGATCACGATGACGAACAACAGCAACACCGTCAGGCTCTTGGTGGTTGTGTTGCTCGATCGGTCTCGGCTGTCGCGTTCGTTCGCAAATGATCCGCTCATTGGACGACCTCTTCCCCTTGCGGTGCGCTCGGATGGCGCGAATACGGCCCCTCAACTAGGATCGCTGATCGACAAGCTTCGCAGTAGTCCATCGATGGCGACAAATGACTCGAAATGCAACAAACCACGGCCGCCACCCCGGCGATGGGTATGAGGTGTCATAGTGACTGATCGCTATGTGCGAAGTTCCTGATCGCGGTTGGTACATCTGACAATCAGCACATGGCCATGCGGCTGGATCGAATCCAACAGCGGCCGGCAGGGATGCGTCGACATAGCGCATGCTCCTTGACCATCGCAATTTGCGTGGCACGGCTTGCCCGGGTTCACCGCCTGCCAACCATGGTTCGGGAGAGCGATCACCGATCGGCCGGAGGAAGATATCTGCGGCGGGGCGTGCCCGGACTTGCCGGCGCTCTGGAGACCACCGATGGGCATGGCCGACCGTTGGGCGGGGCTGAAGGAGAGCGGTGGTGCAGGGATTTGAACCCTGGGAGGACTCACGCCCTCACACGCTTTCGAGGCGTGCTCCTTAGGCCGCTCGGACACACCACCGCCGAGTAGGCTACCCGACGACCGGAGCGGTCGTCGCGTGGGTTGCCGGTCCGACCCGGCAAGGCAAGCGTCGGCCGACCTGCGAAGATCTCTCGCATGAGCACGCACATCGGCGCTGAGCGGGGTCAGATAGCGGAGCGGGTCCTCTTGCCGGGCGACCCGCTGCGAGCGAAGTGGATCGCGGAGAAGTACCTCGACGACGCCACGTGCTACAACACCGTGCGCAACATGCTCGGCTTCACCGGTAGCTATCGGGGTACGCCGGTGTCGGTCCAGGGCTCCGGGATGGGCATGCCGTCATGCTCGATCTACACGCACGAGCTGATCACCGAGTACGGCGTGACGTCGCTGATCCGGGTCGGCACCTGTGGGGCGCTCGTGGACTCGCTCGACCTGCGCGACGTGATAGCGGCCAGCGGTGCCTCGACGGACTCGGCGATGAACCGGCTGCGGTTCGGCGGCGTGATCGACTATGCGCCGGTGGCCGACTTCTCGTTGCTGCGGGCGGCCGTCGACGCCGCCGCCCAGCGGGGCACCGACATGAAGGTCGGCCCCATCTTCGCCGCCGACGCGTTCTACAACGACCATCCGGAACTCTACGACCGGCTCGCCGAGTACGGCGTGCTCGCGGTGGAGATGGAGACCGCGGCGCTCTACACGATCGCGTCGAAGTTCCGGGCCCGCGCGCTGACGGTCCTCACCGTCAGCGACCACATCCGGGCCGGGACGCACACCTCGGCCCACGAGCGCGAGCAGACCTTCGGCGCCATGGTGGAGATCGCCCTGGACGCCATCACTGCCTGAGCCAGGTGTATGCAGGGGCACCCTACAGAACAAAAAGCGTCAGTAGGGTGCCCCTGCATACACACCAGAGGGGCTAGGGGGAGGCGAGGGCGTCGGTGGGGGCGAGGCGACTGGCCCGGACGGCCGGGTAGAGCCCGGCCACCGCGCCGATGAGCAAGGTTGCCACGACGCCGCCAAGCGTCGCCCAGACCGGCACGACGGACGGCCAGCCCTGGGTGGCCGCGTACACGGACGTCACCGCGATGCCGAGCAGCACGCCGCCGACGCCGCCGAGGGCGGACAGCAACTGGGACTCGACGAGGAACTGCAGCCGTACCTGCCCGCGGGTGGCCCCGAGCGAGCGCCGCAGACCTATCTCGCTCCGCCGCTCCAGTACGGAGATCACCATGGTGTTGGCCACTCCGACTCCACCGACGAGCAGGGCAACCGCGCCGAGCCCGAGCAGCAGGGCGGTGAACGTCTCGTCGGCGGCCTGCTTGGCGGCCAGGGCGTCGGACGGGCGCGACACGTCGACCTCATTGGGATTGCGTGGGTTGGCCGTCGCGGCCAGCACGGCGCGGACCGACTCGACCCGGTCCTCCCGCGTGCGGGTGTACACGGTGGTCGGATAGCCGTCGAACCCGAGCCGGGCCTCGGCCACCGACCAGCCGACCAGGGCCGCGGTGTCCAGTTCGGGGGCCAGCGGCGCCTCGGCGAGCAGGCCGACGACAGTGAAAGCGCGACCGCCGAGATGGACCTGCTGTTCCGGACCGGCGCGGGCGACGCCCAGGCGTTGGGCCGCCTTGACCCCGAGGACCACGGCCGGGTAGCGGGCGGTCGCCTCGTTGAGCCACGTCCCGCTCACCACCGTGACGCCGACGGTGTCGAGCAGGTCGAGCCTGGTCGCGTAGACGCCGATGCCGCCGGACTGTCCCAAGGGAATGCGGTCGTTGCGGTACACGTGGGCATCGGGCACCCGCCCGATCGCCGAAACGGACGTCACCGGTCCGATCCGTCGGATCATCGTGATGGCCTCGTCGGGCAGGTGCGAGGCGTCGCCGAAGAGGCTCTGCCCCGGCGCGACCGTGAGCAGGTTCGTCCCCAGCCGGTCGAGGGTACGGGCGAGGTCCTCCCGGCTCGAGGTGGAGATCCCGACCACGGAGACCATCGCGGCGATGCCGATCGCGATGCCGAGCGCGGAGAGGAACACCCGCAGCGGCCGGGTGCGCAGGCCGGCGCCCCCGACCCGCAACACATCACCCGGCCGGAGGGGGGCGGGCGAGAGGGGCGCGGTCACGGCAGCACCTCCCCGTCGCGCATGTACACCTGGCGGGGCATGGTGGCGGCGATCTCCCGGTCGTGGGTGATGACCAGCACCGTGGTGCCCGCGGAGTTCAGCCCGCGCAGCAACTCCATCACGGCCGACCCGGACGCCGAGTCCAGGTTCCCCGTGGGCTCGTCGGCCAGCAGCAGCGCCGGATCCCGTACCACGGCCCGGGCGATCGCGACCCGTTGCTTCTCGCCGCCGGACAACTCGTGCGGCCGGTGCTCGAACCGGTGCTCGAGGCCGACCCGCCGCAGCGCCTCCTCGGCCCGCCGCCGGCGTTCGCCCGCCCGTACCCCGGCGTAGAGCAGGCCGTCGGCCACGTTGTCGACCGCGGGCACGCCGGCCGCGAGATGGAACTGCTGGAACACGAACCCAATCCGGCGGGCCCGCAGCGCGGACAGCTGCCGGTCGGACAGCGCCGCCGCGTCGTGCCCGTCCACCCGGACGGTGCCCGAACTTGGCCGGTCCAGCGTGCCGATCAGGTGCAGCAGGGTGGATTTGCCCGATCCGGACGGGCCCACGATGGCCACCATCTCGCCGTACTCGACCCGCAACGACACGTCGGCCAGCGCCGCCACGCCGCCCGGATACACCTTGCTCACGGCCCGCAGATCCACAACCGTCATGCGGGCATCCCGACGACGGTGCCTTCGGCGATCCCCTCGCCGCTGATCTCGACCCGCCCGTTGGCGAACAGCCCGGTGGTGACGGCGACATAGGACGACCCGCTGCCCTCGATGACCTGGACGCCGTATCCACCCTCGGCCAGCGCGACGAGCGCGGCCACCGGTACGGCCAGCACGTTCTCCCGCGTCTCGGACATCAGGGTGACCGACACCGGGGCGCCGTCGAGGTTTCCGAGCGCCTTCTGGTCCTTGATCGAGACCACCACGTCGATCGTGGTGGTCCCCTGGCCCTGGCCGGTCGCCGGTGTCGTCGTGGCCACCGTGCCGACGCTGGCGACCTCGCCGGCCACCTCCGTATCGTCCGGCAGCGTCACCGTCGCGGTGATTCCCTTGCGTACCAGGTGTTGCTTGGCCACATCGAGCGCTATCTCCACGACGCGGGTGGTCCCGGTCCAGGCGAGCACGGGCCCGCCGGCCGGGTCGCCGGCCGAGGCCTTCGCCTCCGCGACGCGGATCGGGCCGGGCGCGACGACGACGCGGCTCGGTTCGACGGTGCCGGTCTCGGACACTCCCAGGTCGGACTGCCACTCCCGGACCGCCTCGGCCGTGGCCGACGTGAACGAATCGTCCACCGTGAACCCCTCGTACCCGAGGGCGGCGAGGTTGCGCTCCACCTGCTCCACGTCCTTACCCTCCACACCGGACCGCAGCACCCGGTACAGCGGCAGCGTCCCGTACAGCAACGGCACCGGCGCGTCGTCGGCCCGATACACCGGGCGGCCGCGCTCTACTGTGGAACCCTCGGCCGGCAGCCAGGTGAGCGTGCCGCCGGTCCGGGCGCTGATCACCTTGGGCTCGCCGTACCCGAGCGAGCCGGTGACGTCCTCGGTCTCGGTCAGCGTCATCCGGGTCACCGTCGCGGTGGCCGGTGGCAGGCCCGAGGCGGCGGCCGGCGCCTGCTCGCCCACCTCGAAGCCGTACGCCGCTGCGGCCCCGACGGCGACCACGGCCACCGCCGCGCCGGTGAGCGCGATCCGGGTCCGCCTCCTCACCGGGCACTCGCCGGCGTACCCGTCCGGCCCGGGAACAGGCCGGTGAGCTTGTCCCGGCACGCGGCCAGGGCCGACTGGACCTTGGGGTCGCCCGGGTTGACGTTGCCGAACCGCCCGCCGCTGCCGAGGCGGAGCGTGCCGTCGGGGTCGGGGTCGGGCACGTCGACGCCGTGCTCGCGCATGCAGCCGGCGAACTCGCGGTACCGCTCGAGCTGGTCCGGGTTGAGCTTCGGCGGCTCGCCACCGTTGGGCAGCTTGGTCCGACACGCCTCGAAGGCGGTCCGGAAGTCGGGGTCGTTGAACACGCCCGATCCGCCGACCATACCGAGCCCACCGGGGCCCGGCTCGGGGTCCGGCATGTCGACGCCGTGCTCGCGCATGCAGCCGGCGAACTGGCGTATCTGTTCCTCCCGGTCGCCCGCGGACGCCGTCGGGGTGGCGCTGGCCGCCGGCCGGTCGCCCCCGGCCGTGGCCACGTCGGGCCCGTCCGGCTTGCCACAGCCCGCCGCCAGGGCCACCAGCGCGATCGCCGCCACACCGAGCGGCCTGCCCAATATCCTCATGCGCACCATTAGAGCGGTCGGGGCGTAAACCGGCGGTAACCGCGATGGTTATGCCGGCGTTAGCCGCGCCACGGGAGGATCTGAGGATGCGCATCCTGGTCGTCGAGGACGAGCGGGTCCTGGCCGACGCCGTCGGGGAATGGCTGCGGCGCGAGGCGTTCGCCGTCGACATCGCCTACGACGGCGACGCGGCGCTGGAGCGGCTCGCCGTCTTCGACTACGACGTGGTGGTTCTCGACCGCGACCTTCCCGTCGTCCACGGCGACGACGTGTGTCGCGCCATCGTGGACTCCGGCCTGCCGACGCGCGTACTGATGCTGACCGCGTCGGCGTCGGTCCGGGAGCGGGTCGCCGGCCTCTCCCTGGGCGCCGACGACTACCTACCGAAGCCGTTCGCGTTCGTCGAGCTGTCGGCCCGCGTGCACGCGCTGCTGCGCCGGACCCGTCCGGCCGCACCGCCGGTGCTGGAGCGCGGCGGCATCACGCTCGACCCGGCCCGCCATGAGGTGTTCCGCGACGGCCGCCCCGTACCCCTGGCCCGCAAGGAGTTCGCCGTGCTGGTCGAGCTGATGCGGGCCGACGGCGCCGTCGTGTCGGCCGAGGACCTGCTGGACCGGGCGTGGGACGAGCACGTCGACCCGTTCACCAACGTGGTGCGGGTGACCATGATGAAGCTGCGGCGCAAGCTGGGCGAGCCACCCGTCATCGAGACCGTCGCGGGAGTGGGGTACCGGTTGCCATGATCGGAACGAGAGCGGCGTCGCTGCTGCCACGGAACTGGACCATCCGGGTCAGGCTCACGGTCGTGTACGGCGGGCTGTTCTTCCTGGCCGGCGCCGTGCTGCTGGTGGCCACGTACCTGCTGGTCAAGCAGAGCCTCGACGTCCGGGGCGTGCGGGTCGCCCAGCCGGCGGCCATGGACCGGCTGCCCGACGTCATCCGGGCCCGCTTCGACCCCCAGGCGCTGGCGAAGGTGATGGAGGACATCGAGCGCGACCAACGACAGTTCCGGTCCGAGACGCTCAACGCCCTCATCACCCAGGGCTCGATCGCCCTGGGTCTCGTCGGCGTGGTCGCGGTCGCGTTCGGCTGGCTCGTCGCCGACCGGGTGCTGCGACCGCTGCACCGCATCACCGAGACCGCGGGCCGCATCGCCGGCGCCGGACCGGCCGGGCGTGGCCTGCACGAGCGCATCGCGCTGGCCGGACCGCGGGACGAGATCACGAAGCTGGCCGACACATTCGACTCGATGCTGGAGCGGCTGGACCGCTCCTTCGACGGCCAACGGCGATTCGTGGCCAACGCCTCGCACGAGCTGCGCACGCCTCTGGCCATCAACCGCGCGCTCATCGAGCTGGCCGTCACCCGGCCGGACGCCTCCGACGAGATACGCCGGCTCGGCGACTCTCTGCTCGCCATCAACGCCCGACACGAGCGCCTGATCGACGGCCTGCTCACGCTGGCCGACACCGAGAACGCCCTGGGCGAACGGTCCCGTGTGGACCTGGCCGATGTTGCCGGGCACGTCGCCCGCGAGGCCGCTCCGGTCGCGACCGACGCGTCGGTGGAGGTCACCACCGACCTGGCCGCGGCCCCGACCACCGGCGACCCCGTGCTGCTGGAACGGCTCGTACAGAATCTCGTCGAGAACGCCATCCGGCACAACCGATCGGGCGGCCGGGTCGCCGTGTGTACCCGGGGATCGGGCGACGCGGCCGAACTGGTCGTCACCAACACCGGCCCCGTGGTCCCGCCGTACGAGGTTCCGACGATCTTCCAGCCGTTCCGGCGGCTGTCCGGCGAACGGGCCAGCGCCGACCGCGGCTTCGGCCTCGGGCTCTCCATCGTGGCCGCGGTGGCCGTGGCCCACGGTGGACGCGTCTCCGCCGTACCCCAGGATGGAGGTGGCCTGACGGTGACGGTGACGTTACCGGCGGCGAGCGAAGAACTCTCGCAATAGCGCGCCGCATTCCGCCTCGAGCACACCGCCATACACCTCGGGCCGGTGGTTGAGGCGCGGATCGCGGACCACGTCCCAGAGCGAGCCGACCGCGCCGGTCTTCGGCTCCCAGGCCCCGAAGATGAGCACGGAAACGCGGGCCAGGACGAGCGCGCCGGCGCACATCGTGCAGGGCTCCAGTGTCACCACCAACGCGCAGCCGTCCAGGTGCCGGTCGCCGCGGGCCAGCGCCGCGCGGCGCAGGGCCACGATCTCGGCGTGGGCGGTCGGGTCGCCGGTCGCCTCACGCTCGTTACGGCCGTACGCGAGCTCGGCGCCGTCCGGACCGTAGACCACCGCGCCGACCGGGACATCCGAGGCAGTCGCCGGCTCGACCGTGGTGGGTTCGGCCGCCACCGCGAGGGCGCGCCGCATCCAGGTCTCGTGCGTTCGCCTAAACGTCACGCAGCTCTTCGACCTCGTCCCCGCAGCCGATCGCCTGACAGACCTCGGCGGTGATGTCGCTGGGCAGCATCCCGTCCTGACCGCACAACTCCAGCAGACGGCTCGCCGGCATGCCGAGGTCGGCGAGCAGGTCGGCATCGCCGGCCGGTTCGGCGTCGGCGGCCACCGGGGAGGCTGGCCCGTCCGCCTCCTCGGAGTCGTCGGCGCTGGGCTCGGGCACCTCCAGATCCACCGTGCTCAGCTCGACGACCGGTTGGGCGATCTCGTCGAGAAGGAGGGCGCCCAGACGGGACTCCTCGGCGAAGGCCACATCCGAGCCGAACACCCGCAGATCCTCGCCCTGGTCCAGGCGGAGGATCACCAGGTACTCGTCATTGGACTCCACAAAGAGCAGGGAGACGTCCGCCGCCGGGTTGACGTCGCGCAACGTGTCGGCGACGTCCTCGATATCGGCGGCATCGCCGAGCGACACCTCGTGCGCGGACCACTCGTCGGCGACTCTCACCACCGCCGCGGCGAAGTTGGACACGTTCCCCCCGGACGTCTCTCACACACCGGCTAACAACGAATGATAGTGACGCGGACCGCTACGGGTGTCAGCTCGCCGGGCGGCGGCGCACGATGAGCTCCCGTATCGGTTGGCTGCGACCGGAACTGGCCCGCAGCCGGAGCCGTACCGCCTTGGCCCGGCCGGCCAGCAGGCGCAGGCGTCGCCGCTGCTGTTCCGCGTCGAGCCGTCGCCGGTCCATGCGCCGAGGGTCCCGCCTGGCGGCATCGCAGTCAATAGCGGACCTTGGACACAGCGGCGCGGTCGGCCTACCACAACGGCCAGCCGCTCGTGGCCCACCGGGCGATCACCAGAACGAACGCGATGGCGACGCCCATCCCGGCCGAGATGGCCACGCCGACCGCGACGCCCCGGTCACCGAAGCGGGCCAGCACGAGCGCGATGAGCCAGCCGGCGACGCACACGGCCAGGGTCAGCCAGACATAGCCGCGCGCCGATGAGCCGAGCAGCCCGAACAGAAGCAGGCCGGCGGCCGTCATGGCGGCACCGACAAGCACCGCACCCGTCCTGACCGGGTGCGGTTCCCTGAAGGCTGGCCTCGGCGGGCCCGATGGAAACAGGCCCGAGGGCGCCCGTGACTCCACGGTTGAAAGCCTAATGTCGCCCGCGGGCCGGCGGCAGTGAACTCGCCGGGTCCACCCGCGACACGCCGGGCACTAGTGTGATCGGCGTGAACGTCGCGGTGATCGGAATGGGGCTCATCGGGGGTTCGCTCGTGCGCGCCCTCGCCGCCGCCGGTCACTGGGTCACCGGGTGGGATCTGGACCCCTCCACCCGGGCGATGGCCCGCACCGGCGCGGCCCAGGCACCGCGGGAGTCCCGGTGGCGGGTGGCACCGTCCATCGCGGACGCGGCATCCTCGGCCGAACTCGTCGTCGTCGCGACGCCGCTGACCGCCGTCGCGTCCGTGCTCGACGAGGTCGCCGAGTCCGGGTTCACCGGTCTCGTGACGGATGTGGTGTCTGTCAAGGAACCGGTACGCGAGCTGGTGGCCCGACGCCTGCGCGGCGGCGGGCTTCGGCTGGCCGGTTTCGTGGGCGGGCATCCGATGGCCGGTCGGGAGACCGCCGGCTTCGCCGCCACCGACCCGGCCCTGTTCCGCGACTGTGCCTGGGCCCTGTGCCTGGACGAGGAGACGAGCCTCACCGACTGGCTCACCGTCGCCCGCCTACTGACCGGACTGGGCGCCCGGGTCGTGCCGACGACGGCCGAGGACCACGACCGGGTCGTGGCGGCCGTCTCGCACGTACCTCATCTGCTCGCGGTGGCGCTGGCCACGGCCGTCGCCGACCCGCTCGCCGCGACCCTCGCCGCCGGCTCGTTCCGGGACGGCACGCGGGTGGCCGCGAGCGCGCCCGAGCTGACCGCCGCCATGTGCGGCGGCAACGCCGCCCTGGTGCTCGACGCGCTCGACGCGGTCGTCGGTGAGCTGGACCGGGCCCGCGAGGCGCTCGAGTCCGACGACCCGATCGCCACGCTGCGCCGGTGGGTCGCGCCGGCCCACGCCGCCCGGACGACCTGGCCCCGCGGATGGGGCACGGACCACCAGATCCCCGCCACCGTCGACGACCTGCTCGCCCTCGGCGACGAAGGCGGCTGGGTCACGGCCGTCTCCCCCGACGGCCGGACCGTCACGTCGGCCCGCCCCGTCTGACCCGTCCTCTCGCTGTCAGGAGGGGCACCCTCCTAGTCAAAAAGTGACTGTAGGGTGCCCCTCCTTACATGTGCGGCGGGCGGATGACGCGGCGGTCGGTGACGATCGCGGTGACCAGGTCGTACGGCGTGACGTCGAAGGCGGGATTGACCGCGGCCGCTTCCTCCGGCGCGACCCGTACGTCGGCGAAGCCGAGCACCTCGGCCGGACCGCGGTCCTCGATCTCGACGTGCGAACCGCTGGGCGTGTCCGGGTCGACGGTGGACTCCGGGGCGACGACGAGGAAGGGAATGCCGGCCGCGCGGGCCCCCAGGGCGTGGGCGTAGGTGCCGACCTTGTTGACGACGTCGCCGTTGGCGCAGACCCGGTCCGCGCCGAGGATGACGGCGTCCACCTCGCCGCGGGCCATGAGATACGGCCCGGCCCCGTCGACGGCGATCCGGTACGGGATGCCGTGGCGGCGCAGCTCCCACGCGGTGAGGCGGGCCCCCTGCAGCAGCGGTCGCGTCTCGCTCGCGACCACCCCGCCGAGCGCGCCGCGGCGGTGCAGCTCGGTCACGACGGCCAGAGCCGTGCCGCCGGTGACGGAGGCCAGCCCACCCGTATTGCAATGGGTGAGCACGCGCGGAGCGGGGCCGCACAGCTCGGTGACCAGATCGGCCCCGCGTCGGGCCATCGCCTCGCTCGCCGCCATCTCCTCGTCGCGCAGGGCGAGCGCCGCGGCCAGCACGGCATCCGGCCCGTCGGGAAGGCGGGCCGCGGCCAGCCGTACGCCCCGGGCCAGGTTGACCGCGGTCGGGCGAGCGGTCTCCAGCCGGCGTACCGCCTCGGCCAGGGCGTCCGGGTCGTCGCCGTGGTGGCGCGCGGCCAGGGCGACGCCGAGCGCCCCGGCCACCCCGATGGCCGGCGCGCCGCGCACCGCGAGCCGTACGATCGCCGCCACCACTTCATCCACGGTGGACAGTCGCAGGCGGCGCTCGGTCGTGGGCAGGACCGTCTGGTCGATGATCTCGACGGCCCCGTCGACCCAGTCGACCGTCCGCATCGGCACAGCGTACGCCGCGCCCTGGAGTACTCTCGGCGTCGTGCCCGCCCGCAAACGCGCCCAACCCACCGGCGATTCCGCCGGGCCCGCCCCGGCGCGACCGGCCCCGACCGGGCCCGCCCGCGACCCCGTCGCCGACCTGCACCAGATCGCGTTCCTGCTGGAACGGGCGAACGAGGCGACCTACCGGGTGCGGGCCTTCCGGGGTGCGGCCACCGCGCTGGCCCTGTTGAGTCCGGACGAGATCGCCACCCGGGCCAAGGACGGGACGCTCACCAAGGTCAACGGCGTGGGCGACGTCACGGCCCGCTGCGTGCTCGAGTCGCTGGCCGGCGAGGAGCCCGCCTACCTGCGGCGCCTGAGCGAGGCGGACGGGTCCGATGTCGGGGAGGCGGCGACCGCCCTGCGGCGCGCGCTGCGGGGCGACTGCCACTCACACAGCGACTGGTCCGACGGCGGATCGTCCATTGAGGAGATGGTCACGACCGCGATCCGGCTCGGCCACTCCTACCTCGTGCTCACCGACCATTCGCCCCGCCTGACCGTGGCCCGCGGCCTGTCGGCCGATCGGCTGCGCGAACAGCTGGACGTCGTGGCCGCGCTCAACGAGACGCTGGCCGCGTCGGATGTGGACTTCCGGGTGCTGAGCGGCATCGAGGTCGACATTCTGGCCGACGGCTCGCTGGACCAGGAGGAGTCGCTGTTGGCCGCGCTCGACGTGGTCGTCGGCTCTGTCCACAGTGGTCTGCGCGACGACGCGGACACCATGACCAGGCGCATGCTGGCCGCGGTCCGCAACCCCCACATGGACATCCTGGGGCACTGCACCGGCCGCAAGCTGGCCGGCGCGGGCGCCGGCAGCGACCGCGCCCACCGCGCCGGTCGGGGCCGTCCGGAGAGCCAGTTCGACGCCGACGCCGTGTTCACCGCGTGCGTCGAGGCCGGCAAGGCCGTCGAGATCAACTGCCGGCCGGACCGGTTGGACCCGCCCAAGCGCCTGCTGAGCCGGGCCTACGAGATCGGCTGCATGTTCACGATCGACACCGACGCCCACGCGCCGGGCCAGCTCGACTGGCTGCCCAACGGATGCGAGCGGGCCGCGCTCTGCGGCGTCGAACCCGAGCGCGTCGTCAACACCTGGCCCACCGACCGCCTGCTGGGGTGGGCCGCCTCCCACAGCGCCGGTTAGTGCCGGGAACGGCGGGTCAGGCGCAGTCCCTGGGAGACGGCGATGCCGGCCAGCACGATGAGCGCACCCACGGGCTCGTACCAGTGCAGGTGCTCGCCCAGCACGAGGATGCCGAGCAGGGTGGAGAACACCGGCAGCAGGTACGTCACCGTCGACGTCGTCGTCGCGCCGGCCACCCGGATCAGCCGGTAGTAGAGCCAGAACGCGACACCCGTGCCCAGCGCACCCAGGGCCAGCGCGCTCGCCACGACGTCCGGGGACAGGCTTCCCGGTGCGGGCGGACGCCCGGCCAGCAGGGGCGCCAGCACGGCCAGCTCGGCCGTCGCGAGCAGCACCTGGCTCGTCGCCAACGCCACGCCGGACACCGCGCGCCCGCTGACCACGCGCCGCGTGTACGGGATCGCGAACCCGTACCCGGCCGCGGCGGCCGCGCAGAACAGCTGGCCGACGAGCTCGGCCTGGCCGACGCCCCGCCACACGCCCAGCAGCACGAGCACGCCGACGAACCCCACCGCCAGGCCCGCGATCCTGGCCCGGGTCGGGCGCTCCTCCGGCAGGATCACCATCGCGACGACGAGGACCATCAGGGGCGTCGTGCCGTTCCAGATGCCGGCCAGGATGGACGAGATGCGCTGCTCGCCGTACCCGAACAGGGTGAACGGGATCACATTGCCGATCAGGGCGATGACGGCGAGGTGGCCCCACAGGCGCGCCTCGCGGGGCAGGCGGGTGCGCGTGACGAGCAGCAGCACGACCAGTGTCGCGGCGCCGGCCGCGGACCGCACGAACGCGAGGTACATCGGGTGCAGCTCACGCACGCCGACCTTGATGAACAGGAAGCTCGACCCCCAGATCACCGCGAGGGCGGCGAAGGCGGGCAGCCAGGCGGCCGGGCGGGGCGACGGGGCACGGGCCGCGGTAAGGACTGGGGCGCTCACGACTCCTATCCTGGCGGGTGGGTACGACGATGTCTCGCCCGACCGGAACGATCTCGGTGGCGGCGGCGTCCGACCCTCGCCTAGGGTCGAGTGGTGGGACAGATTGATGAGATCGCCGACCGCTACGTCGACGAATGGGCACCTCTGGATCCGATCGAGGCCACCAACGCCGGCATCGCCGGCCACGACGACCGGCTGACCGACCTGTCACCGGAGGGTTACGCGGCGTTGGCGGACCTCAATCGCCGTACCCTGGCCCAGCTCGCCGTCGTCGCGCCGGCCGACGAGCGCGAGCGGGTGGCCAAGGACGCGATGCACGAGCGACTCGGGGCCTCGTTGGAGATGTACGACGCCGGAGCCACGACGAGCGAGCTGACCGTCCTCAGCGGGGGGCTGCACTCGGTGCGCTCCGTCTTCGACCTCATGCCGCTCGAGGGCGAGGCGGCCGCCGCGACGATCGCCACGCGCATGGCCGGCGTGCCGACGGCACTGGCCCAGTCCCGCCGCAGCCTGCTCGAGGCGGCCGAGCACGGACACGTCGCCGCGCGCAAGCAGATCCTGGAGGTCGCCAAACAGTGCGACACCTGGGTCGCCGTCGACGGCGACGACTTCTGGCCGGGCCTGGCCCGCCGGGCCGCGGCGGCGGCCGACCTGCCGGCCGCCCTCGTGGACGACCTGGAAAGCGCGGCCGCGGGCGCCCGCGAGGCGACGGCCGACTACGCGCGCTTCCTGCGGGAGGAGCTGGCGCCGAAGGGCCGGGAGAACCAGGCCGTCGGGCTGGAGCGCTACCAGATCGCGTCGCGATACTTCCTGGGCGCGACCGTCGACCTCTACGAGACGTACGCCTGGGGCTTCGAGGAGCTGGCGCGCCTGGAATCCGAGATGCAGGCCGTGGCTGACAAGATCGTCTCCGGTGGCTCCGTGGACGACGCGGTGGCCGCCCTGGAGGCGGACCCGGCCCGCCGGATCACCGGCAAGGAGACCTTCCGGGACTGGATGCAGGCGCTGGCCGACCGGGCGATCGCCGACCTGCACGGCACTCACTTCGACATCCCGGAGTCGGTACGCCGCATCGAGGCGTGCATCGCGCCCACATCGGACGGTGGCATCTACTACACCGGCCCCAGTGAGGATTTCACCCGTCCGGGCCGGATGTGGTGGGCCGTGCCCCAGGGCGTCGACACCTTCTCGACCTGGCAGGAGGTCACGACCGTCTACCACGAGGGGGTACCCGGTCATCACCTTCAGGTCGGGCAGACGGCGGCCCGGGCCGACCTGCTCAACCGCTGGCAGCGCCTGATCTGCTGGTGCTCCGGACACGGCGAGGGATGGGCGCTGTACTCCGAGCGGCTCATGGACGAACTCGGGTACCTGGCCGACCCGGGCGAGAAGCTCGGCATGCTGGACGGTCAGGCCATGCGGGCCGGACGGGTCATTGTGGACATCGGCATGCATCTGGAGCTGGAGATACCTCCGGACAACCCGTTCGGCTTCCACCCGGGCCAGCGATGGACGCCCGAGCTCGGTTGGGAGTTCATGCGGGCCCACTGCCGCACACCGGAGGAGCAGTTGCGGTACGAGCTGAACCGGTACCTGGGGTGGCCGGGGCAGGCGCCGGCGTACAAGGTCGGCGAGCGCATCTGGATGCAGGCCCGCGCCGATGCCCAGGCCCGCCAGGGCGCCGGTTTCGACCTGAAGGCGTTCCACGGCGCGGCCCTGAATCTCGGCGCTCTCGGCCTGGATCCGTTGCGGGCGGCCCTGGCGCGGCTCTGAACCTCACGGCTGAGCCGGCATGACCCTTCGTACGGCATCTGCTCCGCACACCTAGGCGCGACCGGGTATCTACCCGCGGCACGCCGACGAACCGGTCACATTGGACACACGTGCTGATACGGGCGGTCGGGCAGGAAGCGCCGCCACTCGTCCAGCGTCATGTCGCGCCCGGCCATCGCGCACGCCAACGCTCGAATGTCGCCCGAGCCGGTCGCTCGGGCGGCCAGGCCACGCGATCCGCTGAGATCCCATAACAGAGCCAGGCCGTCGCGACCGACGGACATCACGGCGCGGCCGTCGGCCGTGAAGGTCGCCGATCGCACCGGGCCGGCGTGCCCGGTGAAGACGTGCCGCGGTCGCGCCTCGATATTCCCGCCCCCCAGCCCTTCGGGCCCACCCCCCGTGTCGGCCGCCCACACCACGACCAACCCGTCGGCTCCCACCGACGCGAACGAGCGCCCGTCCGGCGACCAGGCGGTGGCGAGCACCTCGCCGGTGTGCCGGCGGGCCTCGGTCCGGCGGCCGCGGGAACCCACGCGCCAGATCTCGACGTCCTCGCCGCGCACGGCCAGCAGCGTGCGGCCGTCGGGGCTGATCGATGAGGGCCGGCGGGCGTCGGCCAGCCGTACCGTCTCACCGGTGCGCGGCTCGAACACGACCGTGCCGTCCTCGGTGCCGAACGCCACCAGCCGACCGTCCGGCGAGAGGACGAGCGCGTCCACGGGGGCCGAGGGCAACTCGTACGCGGTCGACGGCGTACGCGCCTCGATGCTCCACGCCACCGCCTTTCCGGCGTCCGGGTAGCCGACGAGCAAGGTCACGCCGTCGGCCAGCAGGCCTCCGGCGTCGGGCGAGGCCTGACCAAAGGGCGCGCCCTCGGTGCGGCCGGAGGCGGCGTCCCACACGACGATGCCCTCACCGTCGCCGTCGCCACCCCAGGCGACCAGGCGCCGGCCGTCGGGCGTGTAGGCCAGACCCCGGACCGGACCGCCGCCCGGGTAGGTCAGGCGCTTTCCCGCGTCGCGCAGCGTCCGCGCGTCGAGCAGCCGGACGCCGCCGTCGCCGGAGCCGACGGCCAGGGTGTCCCCGTCGGCGCTCGCGGCCACGGCCGTGATGCCGCCCGCGCCCACGGCGATGAGGTCGGGCGCCCGGGCCAGCGTGTGCCGCATGGCGTCCGTAGCCGACGGGTCGAGCCGGGCCCCGGCCACGGCGAGCAGCATGGCCAGGCGCAGGTCGGGCTCGGTGGCGGCGAGCGCTCCGAGCCGCACGGCGTCCGCGTGCCGCGCCTCGCCCGCCGCGCGGGTCTGCTGCGCCACGGCCAACGCGGCGATGGCCACCGCCGCCACGAGCGCGAGCACCAGGGCCACGAGCCAGCGCCGCAGCCGGTCCACCGTACGCCGGCGCCGGTTCTCCTCGGCCAGGAGCAGTCGACGGCCGGCAGCGAGAAAGTCGTGCTCGACCTGAGTCAGGTCCTTCGCGTGGCCGGCGCTCCAGTCCAGTACGGCGACCAGCCGCGCCCCCCGGTACACGTCGGCGCGACCGTCGGACCAGGCCGCGGCCGTCCGGCTCAGGTGGTCGCGCAGGTCGCGTTCGGCGCGGGCGTCGTCGGCGAGCGCGCGCAGGCGCGGCCAGCCGTGCCGGATCGCGTCCCGGGTCAGCCGCACCCCGTCGTCGTGCACGGTCACGATCTGATGGGCGGCCAGCGTATGAGCGGCGGTGACCTCGTCGGCCCGGGGCTCGATCCCGGGGCCGGGCCGGACGAGCCGGACGAGCAACCGCTCCGCGGCACCGCGATCGTCGACCGAGGCCAACGCGCGCTCGGCCAGCGTCTCCACGGCGCCGGCCAGGCCACCCATCCGCCGGTACCCGTCGAGCGTCATCCCGCCCGGTTGGAGTTGCCGTAGGGCGCAGGCCAGCGGCACCAGGTCGCCCGACCGCCCGGCCTCGTCGGCCAGGATGGCATCGACCAGACCGTCCTCGAGCGACACCTCGGCGTCGACCGCCGGCGCCACGATCACCCGCCGCAGCTCATCGGCCGACATCGGGCCGAGCAGGTACGTGTTCGCCGTCACCAACCGCGACAGCTCGGGATGGTCGGCCAGCCCGCCGTAGGAGTCCGACCGCATCGTCAGGACAACGCGCGCGGTCCCGGCGACGTCGAGCAGTTCGGACACGAACCGCGGCCGGGCGTCGTCGTCGAGAGCGGTGAACAACTCCTCAAACTGGTCGACCACAAGGACTACCTCGTCTGATCGCCCGAGGTCCTCCGGGGCGCCGTCGCCATCGGGCACCTCCGCCCCGCCGTCGGACTCGCTCCCGGGCGCCGGGGTCTCCTCTTCCGGAGAAGGCAGGTCCTCGGGTGGGGCGGCCAGCGCGTCGGCCAGCGAGCCGGCCGTGGTGGGCGTGACGACGACCTGGCGCCATCGCGCCGAGCCCGGCAACACGCCGGCGGCCAGAGCCGGCAGCAGCCCGGCCCGCACCACGGAGGACTTGCCCACCCCGGCCTCGCCCACGACGGCGAGCAGGCGCGCTTCGACCAGGTGGGCGACCAGTTCGGCGGCGACCCGCTCGCGACCATGGAAGACCTCGGCGTCGTCGGCGCCGAGCGGGTTGATTCCCCGGTACGGGTCGGCGACACGGCGGCCCTCGGCGCGCAGCAGCCGGGCCTGGGCCCGCACGTGGGCCAGGTCCCGCACACCGCCGATCACCTCGTCGCGGATGGACGCGAGCCAGCGGGTCGGTTCCGCCGCCGCCTCGACGGCGCGGTCGATGCGGCGGCCGGCGCGGCCGAACGCCCACTCGCTGGCGGCCCGGTGGATGCGCGCGGGCACGCCACCGGTGTTCGCCATCGCCGACACCGCCGTGGCCTCGGCCACGGCCGGGGCGTAGAGGCCCACGATCCCGGCCACGGACGTGTCGTCGAGCCCGCTCATCACGAGCTTGGGCAGACCGGCCAGGTCGCCGACGCGGACCGGATCCCGGCACGTGAGCAACGTGACGACGGGGTGCTTGAGCGTGGACCGGACGAAGGTGGTCACCGTCTCGCGGTCGGCCGGCGACGCGAGATCGAGGTCGTCGATCAGCAACAGGCTCAGCCGGTCGGGGTCGGCGATGAGCGCACCGGCGTGGGCCCGGTAGTAGCGGACGACGATGCCGCGCGCGGCGGCGCGCCGGGCCAGCTCGGCCAGCAGGCGCGTCTTGCCCATGCCCGGCGATCCGACGATGAGCCGTGGTTGAGCCCGCCTGGTGGCGGCGATGTCCAATGCGGACTCGAGCCAGCCCAATTCCTCGTCGCGGCCCAGGCATGGCGGGGCGGGCCCGGCCAGCTCGTCCGGCACGGTGCTCGGGCCCGGCGGCGCGCCCCACAGGGCCGGATCGTTGGCCAGCACGGACCGCTCGGCCGAACGCAGCTCCGGGCCGGGTTCGGCGTGCAGTCCCTCGGCCAGGAGCACCTGGGCGCGGCGATGGGCGGCCAGGGCATCGCCCCGCCGGCCCAGCCGGTAGAGGGCGATCATCAACTGCGCCCACAGGCGCTCGCGGTGCCAGTGCTCCTCGGTCAGACGCTCCAGTTCGGACACGAGCGACTCGGCGGCCGCCGGCGCCGACAGGGCCAGCAGCGCCTCGAACCGGTGCTCGACGGCGGCTAGGCGGAGATCCTCAAGGCGGCCGGCCTCGGCCCGGGCGACGTCGATGACGTCCTCGTACGCGCTCCCGCGCCACAGGGCCAGGGCCGCCTCGAGGCGTTCCCGGGCGAGGCCCGGCTGGCCGACCTCGAGGGCGCGACGGCCGTCGGCGACCAGCCGCTCGAAGGTGACGACGTCCACATTGGGCGCGATGACGTCGAGGATGTAACCGGACGGCACGGTCACGATGACCTGAGTCGGGTTCACGGCCGGGGCGATCCCGGTCAGCGCCTTGCGCAGGCGGGAGATCTGGGCGGCGACGACGTTGCCCGGGTCCTCCGGTGGGGCGCTGCCCCAGATCGCGCCGATGATGCTGGCGGTGCTGACCTCCTGGCCGGCGCTGCGGGCGAGCAGCACGAGAACGGTACGGGTGATGCCGGTGACCTCGACGGGCGTGCCGTCGTAGCACAACTCGACCGGGCCGAGGACGTTGAGCCGCCAGCCGGACGAGTCGGAGGGGTGACGGGCCGGCGCGCTGCGCTCGCGGGCGGCCTCGGTGATGGTCACGGCAATGCACCACCCCTGTTCCGGGAGGGAACGGCACGGCGCCAACGCCGCCGGCGCGGCCAGCAGACTGGTTCCTCACGATAGGCGCCTGTGCGCGGTTTGCGGAAGCTTAGCACTGACTTTCTCCACTTCGGACCATTCGCGGCCCGGTCTGTCGCGCGCGTCGGTCGCCACTGGCGCTGCTGACGGCGGCGACCGCTCAGGGTATGCTTCAGCGCTCGCGGCGGGAGGACTGGTGCGGTGCGGCTGATCGACCACTACGGCCCAGACGGCTGGGGCGCCGAGTCGTCGACCGGCCTGTTGCCCCGCCAGGTCGTGGCGCGCGATCTGGTCGCGGCGATCTTACGGGCGGGGAACGGATCCCGGCGCGTGCTCGACGCGGGCTGCGGCGACGGCTCGTTCCTCGACGCCCTGGCCAAACACGTGGGCGACGAGCGGGTCGAGTACATCGGCGTCGACTACTCGGAGCACCAGATCGAGAAGGCGGCCGGGCTCCCGTACGAGTTCCGCCGGTGCGACCTGGGCGACGGCATCCCGATGGCCGACGGCTCGGTCGACGTCCTGCACGCCGCGGAGGTGATCGAGCACCTCTACGACCCGGACGACTTCGTCGACGAATGCTCGCGGGTGCTCCGGCCCGGCGGCCGCCTCGTGGTGTCGACGCCGAACCTGCAGGCCTGGTACAACCGGGCGCTGTTCCTGCTCGGGGTGCAGCCGCTGTTCTACGAGACGTCCAGCCGCACCACCGAGATCGGGGCGGGCGCGCTGCGGCGGTTCAAGCGCACCACCCGACCCGTGGGGCACCTGCGGGTGTTCAACCGCACCGCCCTGCTCGACCTGTTGCGGCAGGGTGGGTTCGCGCCCGTGCTGGTGCGGGGGGCGCGCTTCCACGACGTGCCGCGCTCGCTGGGCTGGCTGGACGCCGCGTTCTGCGCGCGCCCGTCACTCGCGTCCATCCTCCTCGTGGACGCGATCAAGTCCTGACCGACGGTGTCAGGTCGGGTCGGCTCCGCCGACGGAGGCGCCCCGACCGGGTCGTCCCTGCCACGTCGGCGTGCTCGACGGGACCGTGTCCGTCAGCGGACCGTCGTGGCTGGGGGCCTCGTCGCCCTTGAGCCGGTGCCTCGGCTTGGGCAGCGAGGAGTCCCAGGAGTTCGGCTCCGGCGCCGGCCTCGTGGGGCGGCGCCGGACCAGCAGGTAGCCGGCCAGGATGGCCACGATGGCCAGCACGATGGCCACGAGCGGACCGTAGAGCGTCACGAGCCTCAGCCGGGAGTGGTTGTTCTTGGCCGAGTTCACCGCGTTGGTGACGGTCTGGCTCGTGTACTTGAAGTCCGCCTGGAGCAGGGTGGTCTCGGCGCCGACGTCGGGCACGAGGATCTTGGTCTGCTGCTCCCGCACGTTGAGGTAGGCACCGGTGACCGGGTCCACCCACACCTCGCGGATGTTGCTGTAGAGCACCCGGGCCGTGGTGGCGGTCGGGGCGAACTTGCTCCTCAGCGCGGCCAGGCTGGTCGGCGAGAGGTTCTGGACCTCCTGGCGGTCGATCGTCTGCTTGAAGTGGTACGCCTCCAGGCCTTCGACGTCGGTCACCTCGACGAACTGCGCCGGCAGGGCCTTGCGGAGGTCGCGGTCGTAGAGCTGGTAATCGGTCTTTTGCGTACCGAATGGGAACTTGTATACCTGTCCCTCGTACTTGACGTTGCCCCGTGGCACCGCCTGCAGGTCGTCCTCGTCGAGCCACTGGCCGTCCCAGGGCACGGCCGCGCCGGTCGTCCGGTCGATCGCCAGCTCGGTGCTGTACGCGCTGATCAGCGCCTCGTTGTTATCGACGTGGCGGGCCGCCCCGTAGACCGTCCAGACGATCGCGTTGTCATCGAGACGGTTCGCCGGGCCCGACTGCTGCCAGTCGGCCGTCGTCTTGGGCTGGGGTACCACCTCGGTCGTGCTGCGCAGGGTGCCCTGGCGGATCTCCACGCCGTTCTTGTCCAGGAACGTCGCGCCCGACGCCTCGGCAACCGACGGTTTGAGGCAGCCGTCCGGCTGCGGCTGATCCGCCGGCGGGCACAGTCTCATGTCGTACGGCAGCTTGGTCACCGCGGGAGCGACGTAGACCCGCAGACCAATGCCCAGGACAAGGAGCAGACCGCCCAGCCCCACAAGCACGGCGGCAAGGAACCGACGCATACTGCCTTCCTCTCCACACGAAGCGGTGGTGACCGACTGTTGCGCTGGAAACTGAAGTCCCTAGTATCGGCGGAAGGTTACTACCAAGTAAACGCGAAAGCGACCCCCGGATAGGGCCATGTCACTACCCACGCCGACAGACCGCCGATCGAGCCGCATCACCGCGCTGGACTCTCTGCGCGGCTTCGGGGCGACCGGTGTGCTGGTGTCCCACGTGACGTTCGCGACCGGGGCCGTCGGCGACCCGACGTGGGGCCCGTGGTTCTCGCGCCTGGAGGTTTGCGTCCACTTCTTCTTTGTATTGTCGGGATTCGTCCTCTTCCGACCATTCGCCCAGGCCAACGCCACCGGGGCTCCCCGGCCGGGCATCCGCCGACACCTCTGGCGGCGGTCGCTGCGGATCGTGCCCGCGTACTGGGTGCTCGCCGTCATCAGCCTCACCCTGCTCGTGGACGAGATCCCGCCGTGGACCACGTGGCTGAGCCACCTGACCCTCACGCAGTTCTATTCCAGTGGCCGCCTGCTGCCGGGCGTCGGACCGGCCTGGACACTGACCGTGGAGATCGCCTTCTACGCCCTGCTGCCGCTCGTGGCGTTGGTCACGCTCTTCCGGACCTGGCGGCCACGGCGAACCGTCCTCCTGCTCTCGCTGAGCGTTCCGGTGACGCTCGCCTGGATCTCGATGGTCGGCGTCGGATGGCTCAACGTGTACATGCATCCGCTCTGGATCCCGACGTACGCGGCCTGCTTCGCCGCCGGCATGGCCCTGGCCACGGCCCACGTCGCCCTCCGCACGGGGACGGCCCCGCGCCGGTGGCACCTTCTCGACGAGGTCTCGCGTGCGCCGTGGGCGTGTTGGACGGTGGCCGGCGGCCTGGTCGCCATCTCCACCACGCCCATCGCCGGCCCGCTGGGCGGCCTTGGCATCCCCAACGGCTGGGAGATGGCCACCAAGAACGTGCTCTACCTCGGGGCCGCGGTCGCCTTCGTGCTCCCGGCGGCCTTCGGTCCGCCCACGACGCTCAAGCGCATGCTCGATCATCCCGTGCTGCGCTGGGTCGGCACCGTCTCGTTCGGACTCTTCCTATGGCACGTGGTGGTCATCGACGTGGCCGCGTACGTGTACGGGCCGCTGCTCGGAAAGGACAGCCTGCCGCTGGTCCTGGTCACGATGGCCGGCGGCATCGTCCTGGCCACGATCAGCTACTACGCGATCGAGCGCCCCCTCCAGGACTGGGGCCGCAACCTCTGGAGTGGGCGGCGCCGGACCGATGCGGGGGCCGGACGCCCAGATCCACAGAAGGGCAACGGCCAGTACCCCGGCGAGCTGCGGGATAGCCGCCCGGTGACTGTCCTCAGTGGTCAATGACAGCCACCCGCCGGCGAGGAGCACGGCGGCCGGCAGCCACCGCTCGAGCGTCCTCGTGGCCCGCCCCGTGGCCTGGGGCCGGACGTTGAGCCGGTAGGCCGCGACCACCAGGGCGGTCACGACCACGGCACCGCCCAGGTAGCCGGCCAGCGACACCATCGACGCGGCCCCCACGACGAAGGGCACCACATGACCGCTGCCCCGCCAGGCCGGGGCCGGGGGCACCGCATGGGATCCGCGCTTGCGCGCGGGCAGCACGGCCAGAACGACGACCAGGAGCAGGAGCAACGCGCCGCCGGCGAGCCCGGCCCGGTAGAGGCGGTCCGGTACGAAGTCGACGACGATCTGGCCGGAGGCCCCGGCCGGTATCAGCCACCCCTGCTGCCATCCGTCGACCACGATGGGCGCGAGCACCTGTCCGCCCAGACGGGCCCGCCAGCCCGGATTGGTGTTCTCCCGCATGGCCAGCACGCGGTCGGCGGAATGCTCCTGGACGCTCAGCCGGCGCTCGGTGGCCGACCACGCGTCAACCCGCACCGGGGTGCGGGTGGGCCGGGCGCCGATACCGCGCGGCTGAAGGGCGATCCGCGAGGCGGACGCGTTGCCGCTCGGCGTCGCCACCACCCGGAGTGACCCGCTCGAGAGCGACACCGGCAGGACGCCCTGATCCCCGCACGGTTCGGCGACGGTCTCCCGCATCTCGAGCAGATCGCGCCTCGTCGCGGTCAGCCGGGTCGAGATCGTCGCGCTCCCGATGCGCAGGGTCGGTCCGCTGCCGCAGTCCCAGGCGACGGACATCGGCGCTTCGAGGTCCATCGGCGACGTGGGCCGCCCCGGCAGCACGGTGACCTCGCCCACCGCGACCGGCAGCAGTTCCGTGCGGACCGTGTAGGGGTCGAAGGAACGCGCCAGCGGCGAATCCAGGAAGAAGATCGACAGGTTGTCGGTCTCCATCGGCTCGAACAGCAGGAAACCGTCACCGTTGAGGAACCCCCACGCCGTGCCGCCGTTACCGACGACGCGGATCGCGCCGGGCCGGGTCGCGGCCACGCGCTCGTCCATGGTCAGTTGGATGCCGCTGACCGTTCGGGGCGCCGGCCAGGACAGGCGCAACATCGGATTGCGGTCGTTGGATGCCGGCATCCAGGCCGTGGAGGGATCGCCGTCGAGCACCGCACCGGGCCGGCCGGCCGGATCGTCGACCGCTGTGGTGGAGGCGTCGGCCGACGGGGCCGGTCCCTCGCGGTTCGAGGCCGCCGCCTCCCGATCGAGGACGGAGTTGAGCCAGTACCCCGGCAGGGGGCGCGTCCAGATCTTCGGCTCGTAGGACCCCGCGGCGGGCAGCGTCACGGTGCGGTCGATCCGGTCGCCGTCCTCCGAGGCCCGGGACACGGCGGGCGAGCACCGGGGACGATCCTCATGGAAGAAGCAGGCCGGCACGCTCGGGGCCGCCGACAGGACGACCGTCGCCGGTTGATCGGTCACCGGCGATTCGGGCACGACGAGCGTGCGTTCCCCGCGGACGCCGGGGATGTCTATCTCGGCGATGCCCACGGCGGCGGGCAGGGCGGACACGAGAACCTGCTCGATGTTGAGGCGAACGGTCCGCGTCGCGTGCACGCCGGGCAGCGTCACCTGGGTGCCGGTCAGGAACGTCGGCTGGGCCACCCGCTCCGCGCCCGCGTCGACGGAGATACGTATGGGTACCGCGCCCCCGCCACCGTCAAAGGTGATCTTGACGGTCGACACGCGGCGGGCCTCCTTGAACTCGATCTCGATCCACTGTCCCTCGGCCCGCCGCCCGGGCTGGGCGCGCCATGATGTCGCCGGATTGCCGTCGAACGCGGCGAACGGCTGGTGCTCCGGCCGGACCCCGCTCAGCGCGCCGACCCGGGCCCACGAGCTGGACGCCCGGACCGCCACGATGCCCTGGTAGGTCACGGTTGTCGCGAGGTCGTGGCCCCAGTCGGGGATGTAGTCGCGGGCGACGTACCGCGCGTTGTCCGCCTCGTCCTTGGTCAGCGTGGCCGAGACATGGTCCCGGCCCCGTCCGAACGACACCTCACGCCGTCGCATGCCGTCGGTCACCGACACCGGGCCCAGCGCCAGATCGGGCGGGCGATCGCCGGCGAGCACCGTGGGCGCGTTGCCGAGCTGACCGGACGCGGCGAGGTCCAGAAGGGACTCCGGCCCGCCCACCACCGTGCGGACGCCCGTGGTGTCGTACGCGATGACCGGCGCCACGTCCCGTTGCACCTCGTAGACCTCGAGGGCGCGGACCCGGATGCCCAGGCCGTGGTCGGTGAAGCCGAGGTCGGACACCGGGGTGCCGGTGTCCGGCCCGAACGCGGCCACGAGTCCGAGGCCGGGCGACCGGGTCAGCGCCTGTTGCACCATGATCGGCTGGACGCTGCCCGACCGGCCATAGTCCAGGTCGGAACGGACGAGCACGTAGCGCACGCCGGAGCGGGCCAACAGATCGGCGAGACCGGCCGATCCGGCGCCGGTGGCGAGGGCGGACTCCACGGCGTCGAGCAACCGGATCGTCCCCGGTGGGGTCAGCGGTATGGCGTTGCGCACGGCCCACGCTCCGCTCAGCAGCGGTTGCGTCATCTCATCGAGCGTGCTGCCCCACCAGTAGTTCGGGAACCGGGCACCGGGTATCACGAGAACGCGATCGTTGCTCAGCCGCTCGTCGAGCCAGTCCGCCGCCTGCTGCCAGTACCCGGGAACCCCCACGAAGCCGCCGGTCGGAGCCAGCCCGCGGCCGACCGCCGGTACGGTCACGAGCAGGACGGCCGCCACCGCGCTCAGCGTCACGGCCGCGGTCGGCGCCGGCGCGTACCGGAATCCGGGTCGGCGGACCGCGCCGGCCCGGTTGAAGATCCCGAGCAGGTGGACCAGGCCCAGCACCAACGGCAGGCGGATGACGACGTCGAACTTGTGCACGTTGCGCAGCGGCGCGCCGACCCCGTCGAGGAACTGGCGTTGCGCCTCGCCGAAGGTGCCCGGTAGGTCGCTGACGTGGCCCAGCCCGAGCAGCGCGAGCCCCACGAGGAGGCCGGTGACGAGGAACCGGCGCCCCGGCATACCGGGACGGGAGAGGCCGGCCAGACCGAGCGCGGCCAGGACGACGGTCCCGACGATCGCTACCGTGTCGGTGGCCACCTCCCATCCGGCCGGTAGCGACGGGCCGAACGCACCGTTGAGGTACGCGACCCAGTGCGAGGCACCCCGCAGGTTCGTCACCGTGTCGGTCACGCCGGTCGTGGCCGCCGCGTTCTCGATGAAGTCGAGGAACGGCGGGCTGTAGACGCCGAGCACGAAGAGCGGGATGAGCCACCACGCGGTCGCGCACAGTGTGGCCCCGCCCCAGGCGAGCAGCGCGACCAGCCGTTTGCGCATGGGCTCGAGGGTCAGCAGGCAGAGCACCGCGAGCGGCACTACGGCGAACACCGCCGTCGCGTTCACACCACCCGCGGTGGCGACGGCCAGGGCCGAGAGCGCCACGGAGCGACGCAGGCTGGCCCCCTTGGCCAGGCCGACCAGCGGGAGGACCACCCACGGAGCGACCGCGCTCGGCCACGCCTCGACCGACAGGGCGCCGATCTCGGTGAGAAACCGCGGTGAGAGGGCGAAGACGACGCCACCCAGCAGTCGCATCGCCGGCGTCCCGATGCCCAGCGCCGCGGCGAGCCGCACCACGCCGAGGAACGCGACGCACATGACCAGCGCCCACCACAGCCGCTGCACGCCCCAGGCCGGCAGGCCGAGGGCCGAGCCGCCGGCGAAGAACGGGCCCATCGGCCACAGGTACCCGTACGCCTGATTCTGCAGCTGCCCGAAGGCTCCGGCCGGTTCCCAGAGGTGTAGCGCGCGCTCCAGCCATCCCGTCGGGTTCAGGGCGAGGTCGATCTTCGAATCGGCGACGATCTTCCCCGGCTCCTGCAGAAAGGCCAGGGCCGTGAGCAGGACGCATACGGCGAATTCGCGCAGGCGCCACACGGTCGGGGTCGTGGGCTCCGCCTCCGCCGCAGCGTCGGCCGCCCCTGCACCCCGCATACGCATCTCCGTTCACCCGTTGCGGCGCCCGCGGGTGCGCCCTATCGTGACGCGATCGAAGAAGACTACTAGGGAGTAGCTATGGGCGGACAGACCCACGGCGCGCCATCCCTGCATGTGCTCTTCCTCAACTGGCGCGACAGCCGCAACCCCGAGGGTGGCGGCTCCGAGGTGTACGTCGAGCGGATCGCCGCGGAGCTTACCGCCCTGGGTCATCGCGTCACGATCCTGTGCTCCGCGCATGCCCACGGGCCGGCCGAGGAGCGGAACGTGGCCGGCGTGTCGATCCTGCGTCGCGGGGGCCGCCTGACGGTCTATCTGCGGGCCGCGATGCTGTACCTGGCCGGTTGGTTGGGATTTGGCAGGCTATCGGCGCGTGGGCTGGGCCGCCCTGACGTGGTTGTCGACGTTTGCAATGGTTTGCCATTTTTCTCGGTGTGGTACCGGCGTGGACCGGTCATCGCGCTCGTGCATCACGTGCACCGCGAGCAGTGGCCGGTCGTCCTGCCGCGACGGCTGGCCCGACTGGGTTGGTGGATCGAATCCCGGCTGGCCCCGTGGGCGTACCGGCGTTGCGCGTATGTGGCCGTCTCCGAGGCGACCCGTGTCGAACTGGCCGGCCTGGGCGTGGCCCCGGCGCGGGTCACCATCATCCACAATGGAACGCCGGAGGCGACGTCCCCGCTGGTCGAACGCGGTCCGTCGCCATCAATCGTCACCCTCGGTCGGCTGGTGCCCCACAAGCGGGTCGAGGTGGCCCTGCACACCGTGGCGGCGCTGCGGGACCGGTACCCGGACCTGGAACTCGTCGTCGCCGGACAGGGGTGGTGGGAGCCCCGGCTGCGTTCGCTGGTGGACGACCTCGGCATCGCCGACCGGGTCCGGTTCGCCGGATACGTCAGCGAAGCCGACAAGGATCAGCTGCTGAGCCGGGCCTGGGTCGCCCTGATGCCCTCGCTCAAGGAGGGCTGGGGGCTGACGATCGTGGAGGCGGGGATCCGGGGTACCCCGACGGTGGCGTTCCGCGAGGCGGGCGGGGTCGCCGAGGCCCTGGTCGACGGCGTGACGGGCCTGCTGGCCGACGATGACGACGAGTTCGTGGCACTGGTCGGGGACCTGCTGGCCGACGAACAGCGACGGAAGCTGATGGGCGAGGCGGCGATCACCCACGCCGAGCGGTTCACCTGGCCGGCCGCCGGGCAGGCCTTCGCGGACCTGGTGGAGGGCGTCGCCGGCTACCGGTTGCCGTAGAGGCTGGGCTGTTCTTGCTCGATCTCCGTGGCGACGTCGCCCGCGGACGGCGAGACGGCCGGGGTCAGCGCCATGATCCCGACCACGCCTATGACGACTCCGAGAACCATCGAGACCACCGCGGTCAGGAACACCGACTGCGTACTCGCCATGCCAGCCTCCTTCGATGCGTGACGCACGTTACCACGGGGTAGCTCGCCCGCGAAGACGCCAAAGCGCAACGATCATCAGCGCCACCGCCAGTACGTACGCCGACACGATCAGCCAGCGGCGGCCGGCCGGGCTCGTTGGAGCCTCGACCGCCGACGGATTGGCGTAAAGATCGAGATCGGCGCCGTCGTACACCAGGCGCAGGCCCTCCAGCGCGGTCGGCGCGACGGTCCCACCCGCGCCGTGCTGGACCAGCACCCACGCGACACCGGTCCCGCCGACCGACTGCCCGGCGGCGAGCAGCTCGCGGACCCGGGCCGCCCGCAGATCCTCCCCGGCCAGCACGACGTCGCCCACCCGCAGGCGGTCGTCGATCAGCACGTCGGCCGGCAGGTACCGCGGCGCGGGGTCGATCACGATCCGGCCGCGGTTCCACTCGTACGCCCGGTACTCGCTGAACGGCAGCGCGAGCACCTCTCCGGGTTGGGCCCGGATGACCTGCGCGACGCGCGACCAGTCCGCGGGATAGCGCACCGGCACGAGCTGGCCGCCGCCGCCCCCGGCCAGGTCGGGCATCAGGCCCACCGGGAGGACGGCGGCGGCGACCAGGAGCACCCGGGCCCGCGGCAGCGCGAGACGGCTGGCCAGGCGCTCCGCGCCCAGGGCCACGCTCAACGCGAGCAGCAACGCGTAGGGCACGAGGAACTTGTGCCCGTCCCGCAACAGGCCGGCGCCCGGCAGGTGGTCGACGGCCCAGGTCAACACGGCCGCCGTCGGTCGCGTCGTTCCGAGCATGGCCAGCACCAGGCCGCCCGCGGCCATCAGCCCCAACCGGTTCGCCGCACCGCCGGGCCAGCGCCGTCGAAGCACCGCGAACCCCCAGATAGCGAGGGCCAGCAGCGCGACCGTGACGATGGGTACCAGCACCGACGACCGGCTCGTCGGCGTCGTGTCCCGGTTCCAGATCCCGCCGGTGCCGAGCACCGCCGCGAGCGGACCGGCCCAGTTCTCGGCCCGGACGGCGAACACCGCGACGCCGGCCGGGTCGGTCCGGGCCGGCGCGGCCGTCGACAAGGCCGCCACGATCCACGGCGCGTTGAGCCCCAGCACCGCGGCTGAGGCCAACCATCGCGTGTCCCTATATGCAGGGACCCCCGGCAAATCTTCTTTGTTCATAAGGGGGTCCCTACCGACACGGGGGCCGGCGGTCAGCATCACCGTGGTCGCCAGGGCGATCAGGCCACCGGTGGGGGTGATGGCGCAGATCGCCGCGGACACGACCAGGCGCGGCAGCCACCCGGGTGCGCCCTGGCGAACGCCGATGGCCGCCGAGACCAGCCAGGGCAACGCCCCGTACGCCAGCAGCAGTCCCCACTGGCCGAGCAGCAGGCGCTCGGCCAGGAACGGCGTCCAGGCGTACCCGACGGCCGCCACGACCCGGGTCAGCAGGCGCTCCGACGGGACGAGACGGCCCGCGCCGAGGGCAGCGGCGAAGACAGCGCCGACCAGCGCCACCCGCTGGATCAGCCAGCCCGGGACGACCAGGCTCAGCACCGAGACGACGGCGTCCTGGGGTACCGCCCGGGGAAGCCCGGTCGTGGGCGCGACCAGGTCCCAGCGCAGCGGCTGGTGCGGCACGAAGACCATGTCGTAGCTCAGGACGTAACCCGGCCAGATCAGCGGCGCCAGGACGGCCAGCGTGACCCCGGCCCCGACTCCGGACAGGGCGAGCCGGTCGCGGGTCGTCATCGCTTTCGCAGTACCAGGGCGAGGTTCCAGGTGGCCACCTCCCGGACCCCCGGGACGGCAACGATGTGGCGGGCCCAGGCCGGCAGGTAGCGCGGCCCGAGGTCGACAACCGTCACCGCCGCCTGCGCCCGGGCCCAACGCACCGCCGCCGCGACGGACACGGGAAACAGCGTCTCTCCGTACCGGTTCTTCGGGCGCCGCCCATTTCGCCGCTCGTACCGGCGCGCCGCCCAGTGCCCGCCGAGGTAGTGCCACGGCGAGGTCTCGTGACCGCCCCAGGGCGAGAGCCAGTTCGTGTACGAGATGTAGATCGTCCCGCCCGGCCGGGTGACCCGGACCATCTCGTCGGCCATCCGGAACGGGTCGGGCACGTGCTCGAGCACGTTGGACGAGAAGCAGACGTCGACCCGGTCGTCGAGCAGCGGCATCCGCAGCGCGCTGCCCAGCACCGCCGGCCGCGGAAGCTCGCCGCCGCGCGCCGACATCTCGCCCGCGTCCACATCGAGGCAGACCACGCGGGCCCCCGCCCGCCGCAACGCCTGCGAGAAGTAGCCCGCCCCGCCGCCGACATCCAGCGCCAGGGCGCCGTCGAGGCCCACGTGGGAGCGCAGCTGAGCCACGGTGTCGTCGGCCAGCATCCCGTAGAACAGCTCGGGATCGGTCTGTTCCTTGCGGAACGCCGCGAACAGCCGGGCCGAGCGTCGCAGGTCCGCGCGGAACGGTGCGGCGGTGCTCACCTCTTGCCGCAAGGACGCGCCTCCTGACTACGCTGGCCGCAACGACGCCGTTGACCGTGGCGACACTGTACTTGCCCTGGAGCTTCGCCTGGAGAGAGTCGGGACCAGATGACGGACGTGCGCACCGGCGAGGCGGTGGCGCCCCCGCCGGGCGCCAGCGCCCGTACCCGCGGTGTGCTCGGGCGCCTCGGACCGGCCGGCGTCGCGGTCACCGCGTCCGGCCTGCTGGTCAACGCGCTCGGCTACGTGGTGCCGCTTCTCGGTGCGCGCCAGCTCACCGCCGAGGGTCTGAGCACGCTGGCGACCGTACTCGCGATCGGCGCCATCGCCACGGTTCCGGGGCTGGGTCTGCAGGCCGCCCTGGCCGTCGAGTGGGCGCGGCACGGCGGCGTGCCCAACGCGTCCCGGGGGACGGCCGTCACGGCGGCGGCCACCGGCGCGGTCCTGCTCGCCGGGCTGCCGGTGTTCCTCGTCGCACTCCGGCTGCCGGTACTGCCGGTGCTGCTGGTCGCGGCCACCACGGTCGCCGTGGTGCTGGCCAGCCGGTGGCTCGGCGAGTTTCAGGGCACGAAGCGCTTCGGCCTGCTCGCGCTGGCCATGTCGATGGTCGCCATCGGCCGGTATGGCGGGGTGGTCGTCGGTCTGGTGGCGGGGGCGGGCGTGACCGGATCGCTGGCGCTCGGCGCCGTCGTGGGATGGCTGCTGTTGCCGGCGATCGCTGTTCTCGCGCGCCGATCCCGCCCCTCGGGCCCGGCCCCGGGGCCGGCGCCATCAAGCACCGACGGATCGCCCGGCCATCTGACGGTCCGCGCGGTCGCCGGGGCCGGCGGGGCGACGCTGGCCATGCTGGCCACCTCGTACGCGGACCTGATCCTGGCCCGCGGCCTGCTCGCGCCGGACCAGGCCGGCGCGTACGCCGTCGGCGCGGTGCTGACCAAGGGAGCCCTGTGGGCCCCGCAGGTCGTCACCCTCCTCGTGCTGCCCTGGCTCGCGCAGGGCAGCCGGCGGGCTCTGGCCGTGGCTCTGGGCGCGGTGTCGGCGTCCGGGCTTGTCCTCGTGGTCGCCTCGGCCGTCGCCGGCGACCTCGCCATGTGGATGGCCGGGGGCGGCGCCTACACGAGCCTGGGGCGGTACGCGGCGGGGTTCGCGCTGGTCGGAGCGCTGTACGCGATCGCGTTCGTGCTCGTCAACGCCGAGGTCGCGGCCAAGGTCCGCTGGCCCGGCGCGCCGCTGTGGGTCGCGCTGGTCGGCCTCGTCGTCGCCACGCGGATGCTGTCCTCGCCCACGGTCGGCTCGGTGTTGGCGGCCTCGGCCGGTACGGCCACCCTGGCCGTCCTGATCATGTCCGTCAGCCTCCGGCTGCGCCGCCCCTGACGGTCTTGACGCCCTCGTGTATGCAGGGGCACCCTACGGGCCTGAATCCGCTATAAGGGTGCCCCTGCAGCCACGTCGGACGGCCAGGGGCGGGTGGCGATGGTGACCAGGCGGTGGGTGGCCCGCGTCAGCGCCACGTAGAGGACCCGCACGCCGGCCGGGGACTCGGCCGCGATCTCGTCCGGCGCCACCACGACCACGGCGTCGTACTCCAGACCCTTGGCCCGCATCGCGTCGACCACGAGGACGCGTCGGTCCGACGGCTCGGCCACCGCCGCCGCGATCTCGGCCTGGCGCGCCACCGGTGTGATCACGCCGATCGTGCCGTCGACCAGGTCCCGGAGCCGCTTGACCTCGTCGGCCACCGAACCGGCCAGCGAACCGGCCACCGGACCGGCCACCGGACCGGCCAGCGCGCCGGCCGGCACCGTACGGTGCTCCGGCTCGATGCCGGTGCGGCGTACGGCGTCGGGCAGGTCCGCGTCGGGCACGGCCCGCCGCACCACCGACGCGGCGAACTCGAAGATCTCCGCCGAGTTGCGGTAGTTCGTGCCGAGGTGGAACCGGCGCACCTGCTTGCCGCGCAGCGCCTCCTCGCGGGCCCGGCGCGCCTCGGCCAGGTCCGGCCAGGCGCTCTGCGCGGCGTCGCCCACGATCGTCCAGCTCGCCATCTCCCCACGCCGGCCGAGCATGCGCCACTGCATGGGCGAGAGATCCTGCGCCTCGTCGACGAGGACGTGGGCGTAGCCGTCGTAGTTGTCCGGGCGCGGCGGCCGTTCCGGCGTCGAGTAGTAACGATCGGTCACTGTGGACAGTTCGCGGATCGTGTCGCCGGCGTGGTCGATGCCCATGGCGCGGGCGCGGCGTTTCGGCGGGCGCGGCGGCTCGCCGACCAGTACCCGCAGCTCGTCGATGAGGGCGATGTCGGCGATGGACACCTCTTCGCGCCAGGACGCGGCCAGCGCCGCGCTGTCGGCATCGGTGAGCCAGCCCCGCCCGGCCCGCCGGACCCTGGCGGCGTCGCCGAGCCAGGCCAGAACCTGGGTCGCCGTGACCACCGGCCACCAGGCGCGGGCGAACCGCTCGAACTCGTCGCGATCGGCGACCTCCTCGGCGAACCGGCGCGCGTTCCAGGCGACACCCTCCGGCCGTACCGCCCACAGCGCCTCGACAAGCCGGCGCCGCACCTCCGGGCCCGCCGTGTTGGGGTGGTGCACCCGCGCGTGCAGCTCCCGGCGTACCCGGTCGAGGTCATGGTCCCGGACCCGCAACACGTCGCCGCCGTACGTCATCCGCAGCTCCCGCGGCGCGTCCGGCGGCCCCTCGCGCACCGCCCGGCGCAGCAGGCGGACCATCCGGGCCGAGCCCTTGAGGGCGGCCAGGGCCGGCCGGTCCAGCCGGTCGGAGCGGAGGCCGTCGACGATCCCGCCCAGGGACCGCAGCTCGGCCGTGTCCTCCCCGAGCGAGGGCAGGACCCGTTCCACGTACGCCATGAACACCGGCGACGGTCCGACCAGCAGCACGCCGCCGCCCTCGTAGCGGCGGCGATCCCGGTAGAGCAGGTGCGCGGCGCGATGCAGCGCGACCGCCGTCTTACCGGTGCCGGGTCCGCCCTCGATGAGCGTGACCCCACCGGCCGGCGCCCGGATCGCCTGGTCCTGCTCGCGCTGGATCGTGGCGACGATGTCGCGCATCTGACCTTCCCGGGCCCGGGCCAGGGCGGCGAGGAGCGCACCGTCGCCCACCACCGGTAGGGCCGGCCCGGTGCCGGCCACGTCCAGCAGGTCGTCCTCGACGTCGAGCACTCTGGCCCCGCTGCACCGGATCACCCGCCGGCGCACCACGTCCATCGGCTCCTCCGGCGTGGCCTGGTAGAACGCGGCGGCTCCCGGGGCCCGCCAGTCGATCACCAATGGGTGGTACTCCTCGTCGCGCAGCCCGAGGCGGCCGATGTAGCGCACCTCGCCGTCGCGCAGGTCCAGCCGCCCGAAGACGAGTCCCTCGTACTCCGCGTCCAGCGCCCGCAGCCGCCGCGCCGCGTGGTAGACCATCGCGTCGCGCTCCACCAGCGAGCCGGGCGTCCGGGCCCGGGCCAGGCGGTGCCCCTCCCGGTGGATCTCCTCCGCCTCGCCCCGCAGCGTCGCCAGCCGGGCGTATACCCGGTCGACATGGCGCTGTTCCGCGGCGATCTCCGCCTGCCGCGTCGCATCGGACAACGTCTCCGCACCCCCAGGACCTCAGCCGTCATGGCCGACCGTCAAGGGTACGTCGTGGCCATGTGGCCCAGACAACAGCGGTTGCGCGTATTACTACACGCTGCCGACCGGCGGGCCGGCCTAGCCTTTCCGAAGCTCCCCTACAAGACGCGAAGGATCGATGATGACCGTCAGCCCCGGAGAATTCGCCGAGCGCCTGTTCGACGCGACTCTCGGTCTCGTCGATGTCCTCGCCGTCTATCTGGGCGACCGGCTCGGCTGGTACCGCGCCCTGGCGTCGGGCGGCCCGGCCACGCCGGAGGAGCTGGTGGCCCGGGCCGGCGGGTCGGCCCGCTATGCGCGGGAGTGGCTCGAGCAGCAGGCCGGCACCGGCATCCTCACCCTGGACGCCGGCAGCCGGTTCGCCCTGCCGGCCGGCCCGGCCGAGGTCCTCACCGACGCCGACAGCCTCAACTACCTGGCCCCCCTGGCCCGCATGTTCGGGGCGGCGGCCGCGCAGCTGCCGGCACTGGTCGACGCGTACCGGCACGGCGGCGGCGTGAGCTGGTCCCAGTTCGGCGTGGACATGCGAGAGTCGCAGGCCGACATGAACCGGCCCTGGTTTTCCGACCGCCTGGGCCCGACCCTGGCCGGCCTGCCCGATGTCGACGCGGTGTTGCGTCGACCCGGTGCCCGCATCGCCGACATCGGTTGCGGTGGCGGCTGGTCGTCCATCGCGCTGGCCCGGGCCTACCCTGAGTCCACTGTGGAGGGATGGGATGTCGACCGACCGTCGATCGACCTGGCCCGGTCCAACGCGGCGGCCGCCGGCCTGGCCGAGCGGGTGCGCTTCTTCCCGGCCGACGCGGCCGGTCTCGGTGAGGTCGGCCACGACGCGCTGTTCGCGTTCGAGTGCGTGCACGACATGCCGGCCCCGGTCGACGTGCTGGCGGCCATGCGCCGGGCGGTGCGTCCGGACGGGGTCGTCGTCGTCATGGACGAGGCGGTGGCCGACGAGTTCACCGCGCCCGTGGACGACACCGAACGGCTCATGTACGGCTTCAGCCTGCTGATATGCCTGCCCGACGGCATGTCGACCACCCCGTCGGCCGGCACCGGCACCGTGATGCGCACCGACACGCTGCGCGGCTACGCCAAGGAGGCCGGGTTCGCCGACGTCGAGGTCCTGCCGACCGGTGAGTTCGGCTTCTGGCGCTTCTACCGGCTGGTCCCCTGACGCGGCCCCTGGACGTGTATGCAGGGGCACCCTCCTAGCCAGAAACTGACAGTAGGGTGCCCCTGCTTACACGAGAGCGGAGCGCGGGCTACCAGGTGAAACGGCCGGGGTAGGTCTGCTGGGCCAGTGCGGCCTGACCAGACGAGTTGGGATGGAAGAAATCGATCGCGCTGAGCATGTTCAGATCGAACGCGAAGCTGGCGACGTTGTCGAAGCGACATCGTGAGCCGTAGGCCGCGCAGGCCGCCCGGATCTCGCCGTTGTAGGCGCCGATCCGGTCCCGGAACGCCTGCCGGCGGTTGACGTCCGCCTCGTCGGTGGAGGTCGGATTGCGCAGCAGGTTCGGGCACACCCCCGACCGCCAGGCCACCAGGGCCGGCTTGTGGGTGTGCCCGATCTCCCATACGCGGTAGACGTTGGGCAGGCCCACGACCAGTACCCGCGCCCGGGGCATGGCCTTCTTCAGCGTGGCCAGCGCCGCGTCGAACCGGTCCCGGAATTCGGCCACCGGCGTCATGTCGCCCCGGCACGCGTCGTTGGCGCCGATGAGAATCGTGACGTAGTCGACCCGCTTTCCCGCCGCCCGGCTCGCCTGACCGGGCAGGGCGCTCACCGAGACGCCGGCCTGTGACACGTTGCGCGCGTTGCCCTTCATGGCCGGGTTCTCGGCCGCGATCCGGCGGTAGTGCGAGCGCACCCGCGAGCCGTCGCCGGTGGACCACGAGTTGCGCGGGCAGGAGACCGGCGCCAGGCAGGAGCCATACCCCGAGGTGAGCGAGTCGCCCAGCGCCACCATTGACGACGGGAAGCCGCGCACCGTCGCGGGCGGCGGATCGTCGGGACCCGAGCCTCCCCCGTCGGTCTTGCAGGCGAGCCCGACGAGGGCGATCAGGGCGACGACGAGCGCCGTACGTCGAGGCATGACAACCCCCAGGAGCGCGCGTGGTGACGCTCCCGTCACTGTACGGCGGATGACCCCCGCGCCGGCACCCCGGGCGCGGGGGATCATTGCGATATGACGCAACCACAATCGCAGTGGAGCGAGTTGTCCGACCGCCTCGAGGCGCTCGCGCTCAAGCTCAAGTTGCACCTGGAGCAGACCCAGGACTCCGAGGAGGTGGAGCAGGCCCTGGGCAAGCTGCGCCAGAGCGTGCAGGACGCGTTCGAGGCCGCCGGTACCGCGGTTCGGGACGAGGCCGTCCGCTCCGACGCGCGCGACGTGGGCCGGCTGCTCGCCGACGCGGTTTCGACCACCTTCGCCCGGGTGAGCGAGGACATCCGGGACGCGTTCTCCCGAAAGTCCTGATCGAGGCCGGGCCGTACCTCCACAAGGGACGCCCTCGCTGGCCCGTCCGGCGTTTGCCCGGTACGACCCCCGGGTAGCGTTGAGCTGCGGGGACATGGCGGGAGGTGGCCATGGCGACGGCGATGCCGTACATGGACAACGGCCAGACGTTCGCCAACCGGGTCGAGGGCGGCCGGGCCCTGGGTGCGGTAGTGATCAAGCACCTGGCCGACACCGGCCGCCGCGACCGGCCGCTCGTGCTGGCCCTCCCGCGGGGCGGGGTGCCGGTCGGCTATGAGGTCGCCCGCGCCGTCGGCGGCGATCTCGACGTGATCGTCGCCCGCAAGGTCGGGCTGCCCTGGCAACCCGAGCTGGCGTTCGGCGCGGTGGCGGAGGAGGGCCCGGCGATCTTCAACACCGCCCTGCTGCGCCGCGTCCGTCTCGGGGAGCGCCAGGTGGCCGAGATGGTCAGCCGCGAGCGGGCTGAGGTCGCCCGCCGCCTGCGGCGTTACCGGGGCGAACGTCCCCGGCCCGAGGTGTCCGGCCGGACCGTGATCGTCGTGGACGACGGGCTGGCCACCGGGGCAACGGCGCGGGCCGCGCTGGCCGCGGTGCGAGGTCGCCACCCGGGCCACCTGATCTTCGCCGCGCCCGTCTGCGCCGGCGACTCCGCGGCCGCGCTGCGGTCACATGCCGACGCGGTCCTCTGCGTCGTCGCGCCGGAGGACCTCGGCGCGGTCGGCCTGTGGTACGCCGACTTCGCCCAGACCTCGGACGACGAGGTGGCCCAGCTGCTGTCCGCCGCCCGGACCGCCGACGACCAGAGCGAGGTGCTGCGCTGACGGCGCGAGCGGCCTCAGCCGGCCGCCACGTATCCGGCGGCGGTATGCAGGACGGCCTGGTCGGCGGCCGCGGTGCCGGAGGCCCAGCCCTCCCGGTCCATCACGCCGAACGAGGCGAACCGGACGCCCGGGAAGAGCAGCTCGAACTTGTCGCGGACCGATTCGTCGCGCGCCGCCAGCACCGGCAGGAGCGTGCTCGGGCCGGCATCGCCGGCCGGTAGGGACGCGTCGTCGGCCCGGCGCGTCGCCTCGTCCGCCTTGCGGGTCGCCTCCTCCGTCGCGCCGCGCAACCGGTCGCCGATCCGGATGGCGAACGCGGTCAGGAACGACTTGCGGAAGGCCCGGGTCCGCGACCGTCCGTCGGCGGTCCAGCGGGAACCGGCCCGTACCACGGCCGCCGTCGCCTGCACGTGAAGCGACATGAACAGCAGCTCGACGGCGTTCAGGTCGGCATCGAAACCAACCACCGTGGCGAAGCAGAGCTCCTCCGACCACACCACCCGGCAGCGGTTGGCCTCGGCCACCTTCTGCAGCAGGAGAGCCTTGGCCGCCTCGTACGGCGGGTCGATGCCCACGCGGGCCCCGCCGGGCTCGTCGCGCCGCGCGGTGGCCGCCGCGAGCAGGGCGGCGTCGATGCTGTGCCGGGCCATGAACTCCTGCGCCTTGGCCGTCAGCGCCTCCGCCTCTTCGGGGAACTCGGTCGACTCGGCCTTGGCCAGCAGGGCCCGCACCTTCTCGAGAATCCGGGGCTCCACCGCGGCCCCGTCCACGGGCGCCTCACGCCGGGCCGTCCCGGGCAGCGGGCACAGTATGGGGATCGTGGGGAGCCGGCCGAACAGCGCGAGCACCTCGACGGCACACGTGATCACCGGCTCGCGCTCAACCGCGTGGCGCTCGGCCCACCGGCGCAGGTACTCCTCGTCCCGGTCCCACCACACCACCGCGTCCAGGGAACGGAGCTGGTCGTCCCACCGTCTGTCCACAGTGGTCGACGGATGAGCCCGCATGAGCGCGGCCATGGCATCGACCGCGAGCCGCTCGTGGGCCGACCCCAGCCGGCGGACCATCAGCCGGGCCAGATCGGCCGGCTGCCAGCCGCGCCGCCACGTGAGGGACGCCTCCCGCTGCAACGCGGCGAAGACGGCGTGATCCACCAGGTCGAGGATGGCCGGATCATCCCGCTCGTCGGCGAGCAGGCGCACCGCGCGAGCCATCGCCTCCTCGTCGGACTGGCGACAGGCGCGCACGGCGTCGTCGAGGAGCACCCCGACCAGCTCGATCGGCGAGACCCGGGCCGGCGCCGGCCGCGCCGGGCGGGCGCCGGCGACGCGCTCCCCTCCATGGCGGTGCTGCCCGCGAGCGCGGTGTTTGGCCTTGCGGCGCTCGCGGTTTCGTATGCCCACGCTGTCGTCCTCCCGCTTCTGGACCCACGACGGCCCGAGCGTGCCATAGGTGACCGACAATTCCGGGCAACGGCACGCCGGCCGAACGACCGAACTCAATCGAGCCAAGTCGACGATGCGCGCTGTCGACCGCGGTGGGGGCATCCCGTACGCTGGCCGCAACATTCGAGCATGTGGAGGCGCAACGGTGGTGGATCCGCAGAACGTCCCGCCGGGTGTGGACGCGACGGCGCCGAGCATCGCCCGGGTGTATGACGTCTTCCTCGGCGGCAAGGACAACTTCGCGGTCGACCGGCAGGTGGCGGCCGCGGTGAACCAGATCCATCCCAACGGCACCGTGATGGCCGGCGTCAACCGGGCCCTGCTCGGGCGCGTCGTCCGGTTCCTGACCGCGGACGTCGGCATACGCCAGTTCCTCGATCTCGGTTCCGGGTTGCCGACGCAGGGCAACGTGCATCAGATCGCGCACGCCGTCGACCCCACGACCCGCGTGGTGTACGTCGACAACGACCCCATGGTCCTGGCCCACGGCCGGGCCCTGCTGGCCGACAACCGGACGACCACCGTGATCATGGCCGACATCCGGCGGCCCGAGGAGATCCTGAACAACGGCGAGGTGCAGAAGTTCATCGACTTCAGCCAACCCGTCGGCCTGTTGGCCTTCGCGATCCTGCACCACTTCACCGACGAGGAGGACCCGGCCGCAATCGCGACCACGCTGCGCGACGCCGTGCCGTCCGGCAGTCACATGGGTCTGTCCCACTTCTTCAATCCCGGCGACGAGCTGCCGGAGGCCGCCCGCGAGGCCGTGCAGGTCGAGAAGCTGTTCACCGAGAAACTGGGCACCGGGCGCTTCCGGACCCGCGCCGAGATCATGTCGTACTTCGGTGACTGGGAGCTGCTCGAGCCCGGCCTCGTGCCGTCCGGCGACTGGCGGCCCGACCCGGACACGGTCCAGGTGGAGCGGACGCTCACGTACGAGACGTTCGCCTCCGGCGTCGCCCGCAAGCCCTAGCCCGAGCCGAGCCCGAGCCGTAGCCCGGGCCGAGCGCGGCTACATCCAGCGGTCGCCGAGCAGCATCCGTCTGGCCCAGTCGTCGGTCGGTATGAGCGTGCCGGTGTACAAGGGGTAGTACCACCAGAAGCAGAGCGCGACCAACGCGATGTACGCCGCCGCGAACACCGTCCCGTACAGCCGCCGGTCCTCGGCGGACAGGGACAGTGAGGTCCGCACGCGATCCTCGCCGAGCCGCCCGACGCCGGGCCCGGAGATGAAGGCGCCCAGCACGTAGGTGACCGTCAACACCAGGAACGGTTCGGCCGGCAGCGCGTAGAAGTAGAACATCGTGCGCTGCTTGATCTCGTAGTAGAACCACGGCCCGATACCGGCGAGCACGCCCGCCCCGATCGCGGCCGCCCGCCAGTCACGCCGGCTGATCCCCAGCCACGCCATGCCGACCAGCGCCGGCAGGAACGACCACCACAGCACCGGGGTGCCGAGCAGGGTGATCTCGCCGGAACAGCTCGCCGCGCCGCAGGCCGTGCCGCCGGCCTTGTAGAACGAGACCGGACGCGCCATGATCAGCCACTGCCAGGGCCACGACTGGTACGGGTGGGGCGATGACAGTCCAACATGGAACGTGAAGACGTCGACGTGGTAGTACCAGAGGTTGCGCAACGGTCCGATGATCAGCGGCTCGTCCTTGCCGAGCTCGTCGCGGTAGTAGTGACGTTTCCAGCCCCAGTCGGTGGCGAACCAGCCGGTCCAGGTGGCCAGGTACGTCGCGACGGCCAGCCCGCCCATCAGGGCGATCCACCCCGTCTCGTCGAGCAGGGCGTCCCGCCACGGGTGCGGCGCGCCCACCGTGCGGCGCAGGCCGACCTCCCACCACAGGATGAGCAGGAAGAAGACCGGGAGGAAGAAGACCGCGCTCCACTTGACCCCACAGGCCGCGCCGATCATGACGCCGGCGCCCAGCCGCCACCACGGCACGCCGGCCCAGGTCAGGCCTGGTCGACCGGCGCGCCCGGGCCGGGTCGGGTCGAGGCCGTCCTCCATCCCGCGCAACCACCGGGACCGTCTATGGTCGCGATCGAGCACCACGCAGGCGAACGCCGCCAGCACGAAGAACATCACGAACATGTCCAGGATGGCGGTGCGCGAGAGCACGAAGTGCATGCCGTCCAGCGTCATGAGCAGGCCGGCCGCGCACCCCAGCACGGTGGAGCGGAACATCCGCCGGGCCGTCCGGGTCAGGATCAGCACCGAGATGACGCCGGCCACGGCCAGCATGAACCGCCAGCCTATGGCGTTGTCGCCGAAGATCCTGATGCCGAGCGCGATGATCCACTTACCGAGGGGCGGGTGGACCACGTAGTCGCCGTTGCCCGGGCCGATGCTGTTGCCCGCCTCGTCCTCCAGCGGACGCCACTCGACCCAGTACTGGAGCAGCTCCTTGCCCTCGGTCGCGTAGTAGAGCTCATCGAAGATCTTCTCGCCGGGGAAGCCCAGCCGGGCGAACCGGAGGATCGCCGCGATCGACATGATCAACCCGGCGGCCGCCCACGACCCGAGGTCCCAGGCCGGCATGGGCGCCAGGCGGCGACGGATGCTCTCCGGAATTCGGACGCGCGGCCCCACCGGGGCGGGCTCCGGGGCGGGCTCGGCGGGCGGCCGTTCGTCGATGGTGGCGGCGGTCACGCAGCGATCGTAGGCGGTCGCCGGACCCGGCGTGCGCCGGCTGCCCTCTCGACCACCCCGCAGATCTTGGATGGTCCGTGGGGCTCAGGCCCTACAAATCATCCAAGATCTTCACCGTTCGGCGACGAACAGGCTCTGCGCGGCCCGGCCGATCGTGCCCGCTTCGTCGAGGAGCGCGGTGTCGGCCAGGCCGATCCCGGCAGCGTCGATCAACGTCTGGGCGTCCAGACAGACCCACTCGCCGGCCGGATACCGGTACAGGTGGACGGTGAGATCGGCGTTGATGAACAGGTGTCGACGCCAGTCCAGCACGCTGCTGATCCCGTTGCCGGAGTCCGCGGCGGCCAGGACGCGGACCAGAGGGCTGGGCTCCTCGCCCTCCACCAACGGCACCCGCATGCGAAACCAGGCGGTGGCCGGCCCCGGGGTGAGGAACGCGCCGGAGGCGAACCGGACCTCCATGGCGGTGTGGTATCCCGTCTCGTAGCCGACCGGGAAGAACTCCTGGACGGCCGCCGCGTCCGGACCGGGCGGCCCGGTGACGGCCGGCACCGAGGGCGCCGCGCCGGGCGCCGTCCGGATGAGCAGCACGCTCACCCGCATCACGACCGGCCCGCCGTCCGGGCCGAGCTCGGCCTCGACCACGTCGATGCTGCGGCCCGACCGGACCGTCCGCACGGCCACCGTCACCGCGGCGACCGGCACGGGGCGGTGGATGTCGTACGTCAGGCGGGCCACGCGCATGTCGGCCCGCGCGTCCGGGCGTCGCTCCACCGCGCGCCCGAGCAGGGCCGCCGGCGGTCCGGCGTGCTGCGACCCCGCGTCCCACGGTCCCCGGGTCAGCTCCGTCGCCTCGTACCGGTTCTCCGCCACCTGCACATAAAAGGACACCGCCACAGTATGGGAGGTGCTCATCTCGGGGATAGGGAATGGTACCGATGTGCCGGCGCGAGGTGCTGGACGACGTGGCCAGCCCGGAGGCGGTGGGCGACCGGCTCGTCGGATCCGACGCCATCACGGTGGTCGAGGTGACGCACCTTTTCGACAACGAGGTGGGCGCCCAGGGGTACGTGGTACCGGCCGGCGCCGACGCCTCGCCCATGCGGTCCTACCCCGACCGCGACCTCGCCGGCTGGGCCAACGCGAACGGCGCGGTGGACTTCCTCCGGGCCGCATCGGAGGGCCGGTACTGCCAATGGCGCTACCGCCTGGACTACCTGGCCGACGGCGGGCGCCACTCGATGACGCTGGCCGCGCCGGGTGGCAAGCCGTTCGCGGTGACGGGGCCCCTGACCGATCAGGCCGGCTACGCCTGGGTCGTGACCGGCCCGGCCACACAGTCATGCTGGGGCCCCGAGTCGGACCGCCTGGCGAGGTGGACGGACCGACCTACGCCTCCCGGGGCACCTGCGGCTGACGGGCCCTCACAACCGCGGGTAGCGTCGCTCCCGTGAAGATCGTGGTGGACGACCTCTCCGGCCCGGAGATCGCCGCGTTCCTCGACGAACACGTGCAGCAGATGCGTGAGATCACGCCCCTGGAGAGCAAGCACGCCCTCGACCTCGATGGCCTGCGCCAGCCGGACATCACGTTCTGGTCCGTATGGGACGGCGACGCCGTGGTGGGCTGTGGTGCCGTCAAACGGCTCGACGCGGACCACGCCGAGCTGAAATCGATGCGCACCGCGCCGAGCCGCCAGCGCACCGGGATCGCGTCGCTCCTGCTCGACCACATCCTCGACGAGACCAGGAACCGGGGATTCACCCGGATGAGCCTCGAGACCGGATCGGCCGACTTCTTCCGGCCGGCCCGGGCGCTGTACGAGAGGTTCGGCTTCGACTACTGCGAGCCGTTCGCGGACTACCGGCTCGACCCGCACAGCGTCTACATGACCCGCGAACTCTAGCGTGGGGCCTACGTTTTCGGGTATCGACCCGATATGCAGGACGACGCCGCGCGCCAGGCCGGCCAACCGCGGGGAAGGCGGGGCACGGTCGGACATCCGTACAGCGCCTTGAACCTGCGGTTGGCGCTGGCGTCGTTCGGCCTGGCCGTCGGCGCGATCCTGGCCGTGGTGCTGGGGCTGATCGGCCAACGGGTGTTCGCGGTGATCATGATGGCCGTCGCGGTGACGGCGGCGGTCGACCTGGTGATCCTGATCCGCCGACGCGGCCGGCGGCGCCGCCAGGACCCGGACCGCCGCTACTCGCTGTTCGAGTAACGGGCCACAGTAGTCTGGCGCGGTGAGCGAGCGACTCCCGGTCGTGTGGTACCGCCGGATGGCCGCGCGGGACAGCGGCGAGGCGCACCGCGTCTCCACGCCGCTGGAGCTCCTGTTCGACCTGTGCTTCGTGGTCGCCGTGGCTCAGGTCGCCGCCGAGTTGCACCACTACGTCGTCGCCGGGGACTGGGCCGCCGCCCTCCCGAGCTACGCCCTGGTCTTCTTCGCGATCTGGTGGGCCTGGATGAGCTTCACCTGGTTCGCCTCCGCCTACGAGACCGACGACGTCGCGTACCGCATCGCCACCCTGGGCCAGATCACGGGCGCGCTGGTTCTGGCCGCCGGCGTGCCGCGGGCCTTCGAACACCATGACTTCAGCATCGCCATTCTCGGCTACACGATCATGCGGGTCGCGCTGATCGCCCAGTGGCTGCGGGCCGCCCGCGGCCACACCGGGCCGGGCCGGGCCACCGCCCACCGGTACGCCCTGGGGTTGGCCACCAGTCAGGCGCTGTGGCTGGCGCTGCTGCTCCTGCCGGAGTCCTGGCGCATGCCGGTCATCCCGTTCCTGGTCCTGTACGACATCGCGGTGCCGCCGTGGGCCGAGCGTCGAGCGCCGATCAGCTGGCACCCGCACCACATCGCCGAGCGGTACGGGCTGTTCACGCTCATCGTGCTGGGCGAGTCGGTGCTGGCGGCCACGATGGCCGTGCAGTCGGCGCTCGACGAACACCACGCCACCGGCAACCTGTACCTGGTCGCGGCCGGCGGGCTGCTGATCGTCTTCGCGATGTGGTGGCTGTACTTCGCCAAGCCGGCGTACCGCTTCCTCACCGCGTCAAACCGGGCCAGCTACCTCTGGGGGTACGGCCACTACTTCATCTTCGCGTCGGCCGCGGCCGTCGGCGCCGGGCTGGCCGTCAACGTGGACGTCTCGGTCAACCACGCCGCCATCACGCCGTCCGGTGGGGCGGCGGCCATCGCGATCCCGGTCGCGGTCTTCCTGATGGTGCTGTGGATACTCCAGGTCCGTCCACATCGGACGGGCCGGCGGCACGACGCTCTCTTCCCGGCCGCGGCCCTGCTCGCCCTCACGACGATCCTCATCGACGTGTCCGGGGTCGCCGTGCTGGCGATCGGCGTTCTGATGGCCGCGCTGGTCGCCGTCGGCTTCCTCACCGCCGCCGGACGCCCGTAACGCTCAGCCCGGGCCGCCCGATCGCGACGGTTCAACGGGCTCGGCTTGCTGGCGGCGTCGTACTCCTTGGGCCTTCTGGCTTCGATGATCGCGGCCACGTGTCGCCATGCTCGGTCCGGACAGGTCGTCCAGGCCGGCTGGAACGGGCCGCCAGCCCAGTCCCGCAGGCCCATCACGGCACGACACTCGGCATAGCCATGCCTCCGACCTCGCCGCCCTGTTCAACCAAAGCCACGCCAACGACGACGTCTACGCGCAGACGTAGGGTGGGCTCGGCCTCTGACCGATCCGCAGGCGGACCACGGTCCCGATCTCGGCCACGGTGCCGGGGGCCGGGTTCTGGGTGGCGACCGTTCCCAGGTTGTTGCAGGCCAGATCCACGAAGTAGGAGACCTGGCTGACAAAGCCACCGGCGCTCTGCAGTGCCTGTCCGGCCTGGGGCGCCGTCATACCCCGCACGTCGGGAATCGCGGCCGGCCCGACCGAGTCGAGCCCGACCCACGGCGACCAGATTCCTGGGCTGGTCTCGGTTGTCTGCCACACCGTTCCCCAGTAGTCCATGGCGAACAGGCTGACGAGGCCGTTGGCGTTGGATTCGGCGTCGATGTCGATGATGGTGTTGCCTAGGTAGGACCAGTAGGTCCAGGGTCCGCCCGGCGTACCGCGGTAACGGACTTGAACTGTGCCCGCCCAGAGCCCGAAGAGCAGGAGGCGTCCGTCCACCGCGGTCGCCGTGGCCAGTGCGGTGAAATTGCGCACCGGAGTCGGGCTGTCCACCTGCGACTCGTCGATGTACGCCCACGGGGACCACTCATAGGCACCCGGGCCCTCCCGCCGGAACAGCACATCCCCGGCCACGGTGGTGGCGAAGACGTCCACCCGGCCGGCGCTGTTGACCTGCGCCACGATGGAGTTGATCTCTGGCGGGACGGCGGTCCCGGTCGACTGTGGAGCGTTGCCGAACGAGATCCACGGCGACCACTGGGCCGGGTCGGTGGTGCCGGCGACGTTCTGCAGGCGCCGGTAGACCATCCCCGTGACACCGTCGACGGCGAACATCTCGACGTGTCGGTCGGCATGGCGGGCCACGGCGACCGACACCAGCGATGTCGGCGGCGGCACACCGGCCACCGTCGCCTGGTCGAAGGTGACCCAGTCCGACCAGGGGCCGCCGACGGTGGTCTGCCAGCGATGGGCGATCCCGGTCGGGCCAACGCCGAACAATTCGAGGCGCCCGTCGGCGTTGGCCGCGACCGCCAGGTCGGTGACATTGAGGGCGGGGCCACCGAACAAGTTCGGCGGCGACCAGGTGGCCGCGTTGGGGGCCGTCTGCGTGCGCCGCAACGTCGGCCAGCCACCGTTGTTGCCGTACCGGTCGATGCGCCCGTCGGCGTTGATGGCACTGGCGATCCACGGTCCGGGGCGCCGGCAGTCGGTCTCGCCCGGTTGGGACGGGACGCCGACCGCCGCCCAGGCGGCCTTGACCGCGTTGTAGGCGTTGCAGTCGCCCGGGAAGAGGTAGGTGGCCGAGGCCAGCGTTGAAAGGCGGTAGGTCAGGTAGGAGCTGGCCGAGGTCTTGTTCAGCATCGCGTGGTACAGGATCTGCAGGGCCTTCACTAGGCCGATGCCGGTCACCGTGGTGTGGTTGCAGGTCGGGCTGTACGGCTGCCCGCTCGTCGGGTTGCTGCCCTCCGCGACGAGGTAGAACCAATGGTCACCGACGCCGGCGGCGGCGTGCTCCGGGGGCGTCGCGCCGTTGCCCCAGTAGCAGTTCACCCCCAGAGCCTTCGACGGGTGGTACATGTAACGGGTCGCCTGGAGATACTGGCCGTCACCCTGGTAGGTGGCCGCCTCACCCATGGCGTAGTCCGGCGTGTCGTAGGGCGCGGATTCGTTGGCATACCACTCGGTCGCGGTACCGAACACGTCCGCGATGAACTCCGCCGTGCCGTTGCCCGATCGGCCTCCGGGGGTGGAGCGGTCGATGCCGTGTCCCATCTCGTGGCCAACGATGTCCAGCGAGGTGGCGGGCTTGTGACCGAGGTCATTCATGTATCCGAGTTCGACGGTGGTTCCGGTGAAGCGGCCTCCATCGCCGGCTCCGACCCGGATCGGCCAGGCGCCGCCGGTGCCATCGGAACGGCTGCGACCCAGCCAGGCCGAGAGCATCCGGCCCTGCGTCTGCGCGGCGAACATGGCGTCGACACACTGCGTCTCCAGGTCGTCGAACTGGCCGTTGCCCCAGATCTGGTCGAAGCTCTCGAAGGTCTCCCCGGTCGGGCCACCACAGGAGAGGGCTCTCGTGGAAGGATCCCGCAGGAGCCGGGTTCCCAGATCGCCGTCCGTCAGGGTCGTCAGAATGGACCGAATTCCGTTGTAGGCGCCAAAGCCCCGGTCGTGCATCACGCTCTCGCGACTGTCCAGGACGGCACCGGTGATCGCGTCGACGCGAACGGTGAGCCGGCTCTCGCCCTCGGCACCCCGACCATTCACGGTCGACTCCCAGGCCAACCGCGGTGTTGCGCCCAGGGCGTACACCACGAGCCGGCCAGCCTCCATTTTGGATACGGAGCGCAACCGGCCGGCCGCCGTGCTCCGCGCCGCCGCCAGCGTCACCTTGGGCGCCGTGTCGACTCCCTTCACGGCGTACTTCTGCGCGACCGACGTCGACCTCACCCGACCGGTCGGATCAACGACCACGACGAAGTCGCCGCCGACGACGGGCAGGCCACGATAGGTCCGCTCGTACGGTACATACCGCCAGCCCATCGACGAGATGACCGGCAGCGCTACGAATCCGTCGTCGGGCCCGACATGCAGAGAGGCCGGACGGCCGGCCACCAGGGCCGCCGCGGCGGCCGCCGCCCGGCGCTCGTCCCCGCTCGGGTCGGGCAAGGACGTCGGCGCCACGCCGGCATGGCTGTCGGGGCCGGCCGTTACCGACATGAGCGCCACCATGAACAGCACGACGACGGTGCCCGCCAGCCTACGCATCGCAACTCGCATATGCCCACGATGGGCGGGCGCGACCTCCCGGGCACCGGCAATCCGCCCAGGTTCGCTCCGTTCGCCTGCCCAGAGATTCCCGCGGCTAGTCGCCGGCGGCGGCATCGCCCAGCAGGCCGAGGCGATGCGCGACGGCGGCGGCCTCCGAGCGGGTGGAGACGCCGAGCTTGCCGAGGATCCCCGAGACGTGGAAGCTGGCGGTCTTCTCGGTGACGAACAGCGACCGGCCGATCTCCCGGTTGGTACGTCCGTCGGCGAGGTGGGCGAGGACCTCCAACTCGCGGGGCGTGAGCGCGAACGGAACGGGTTTCCGCCGCACCCGCGGGGCCTCCGGGCGGTCGAGCGGGATGCGGGCCCGACGAGCCAGGCGGCCTATCTCGGTGAGCAGTGGCCGCGCCCCGAGGCGTTGCGCGACCTGGGCCGCGGCGCCGAGCGGTGCGGACACCTCCGGTCTGCTGGCGCGCCTCGACAGGAGCGCCTCCGCGTGCCGCCAGTGCGCGTAGGCGGCCGGGTAGGGCTCGTTGAGCAGATTCCATTGGGCCGCCACCTCGGCCCACACCCCCTCGTCGGGGCGGCCGTGGAGCCGGGCGTGTTCGGCCCGGCATTGGCCGAGCCAGGCGACGGTGTCCGCCGTCAGGCCGCTCCCGGACCGGGCCGCAGCCACGGCCTCGGCGCTGGCCAGCAGGCCGTCCCCCTCGCGCCTGACGCTCTCCACCGATGTCGACGCCCTGCGGGCCAGCAACGCGGCGGCCTGGTCGGCCAGGGCCCGCAGGCCGAGTGCGACCAGCACGGTCCGGGCGTCGGGATGGGCGTCGCCGGCCACGGCGAGCCCATCCCGGACCGCCGCGATCGCGTCGGCGTCGCGGCCCTCGGCCAGCGCCAACTCGGTGAGGCCGCGGGCCAGCAGCATTGCGAGCGCGGGTGCCTTGGTGCGCGCCGATGGTGCCCGGACCTGGTCGAGCAGCCGATGCGCGTCGGTGAGGTCACCCCGGGCGACGAGCAGCCTGGCCCGCCACAGGCGCAGGCAGATCCCCTTCACGCTGGTGCCCTGGTCGCGGTCGACCACCTCACGGCCGCGCCGTTCGGCGTCGTCCCAACGCCCGAGCCGGAACTCGAGATGGGCGGCGAGGCCCTCCAGGTAGTCGCCGTACATGTTCGCCATGCCCAGCCGCCGCCCCATCTCAGCGCCCTCCAGCGCCAGGGCGCAGGCGTCGGTCAGCTGGCCGGTGACCTCGGCCGCCTCGACCAGGCAGATCCACGACCAGCCCAGCCCGTCGATGTCGACCAACTCCTCGGCGACGGCGCGGGCGCGGTGCAGGTAGGCCAGCCCCGCCCGCGGGTCGCCGAGGAGGGTGAGCGCGGCCCCGAGCGCGGCCGCCGCCCGGCCTTCCTCGAACCTGGCGCCGACGCCCTGCGCCATGGCCAGGGCCTGCTCGGCGACCGCCCGGGCCTGCTCGATCCGGGAGGCGAGCAGCAACGCCCGGGCGTGGGCGGCCAGGATCCTCGCCCGCGCGCGGCCGACGGCGGCGCGTCCGCGAGCAGGCCGACGGCCTCGGCGTACGCGGCCAGGGTGCCCGGGTCACCGGCGAGCCAGAGGAAACGGCCGAGCCGCTCCTGCAGCAGCGCCGCCCGAACCGGCTCGGTAGCGGAGTCGACCGCAGCCACCGCGGCCCGCTGCAGGGCCACCGCGCGGACCTGGTCGTCGGTGCGGTGCACGGCCTCGGCCGCGTGCGCAAGGACGCCGGCCCGGTCGAGCGTGGCGACCGCGGCCGCCCCGGGCACCCGGTCCCACAGCTCGACGGCCCGTTCGAAATGGCGGGCCGCGTTGGCGAAGGCGTACACCCGCTCGGCCGCCAGCCCGGCCTCGATCGCGGCTGGCAGGGCATGCTCGAGGTCGAGTGCGGCGTCCCAGTGGTAGGCCAGCTCGGCGGCGACCGTCGCCTCGGTGCCATAGGCCCAGTCCGGGTGGTCCGAGATGGCCGCGGCCAGATCGGCATGCAACCGGATCCGCTCCCCCGGCAGAAGCTCGGTCTCTATCGCTTCACGCATGAGCGCGTGCCGGAAGGCCAGGGCCCGGCCATCGGGGTCGGCGAGCAGTACATGCTCGGCCACCGTCTCGCGCACCGCATCGGCGAGCTGAGGCCCCGAAAGGCCGCTGGCGACTTCGAGAAGCCGGTGATCGACCCGGCGACCGGCCGCGGCCGCCGCGGCCAGCACCGCCTGGGCCGGCCCGGACAGCCGCTCGACCCGGGTCAACAGGGCGTCCCGCAACGATCCCGGCAGGCTCGCCGGCTCGCCCCGGCGCCATCCGGCCAGCAACTCCTCCGCGTAGAAGGCGTTGCCGTCCGATCTCATGAAGATGTCGTCGACGAGCCCGGCCGGGGCCGGCGCCTCCAGGATCGCATCGAGCTGGGCGGACAGCTCGGCCCGTCCGAACGGGCCGAGGTCAATGCGTTCGACGCGGTCGTTGCGGCCGAGCTCGGCCAGCAGCGGTCGCAACGGATGGCGGCGCACCAACTCGTCGGTCCGGTAGGTCAGGACCAGCAGCAGCCGCTCGTCCCGCAGCCTCCGCGCCAGGAACACCACCAGGTCACGGGTCGCGCGGTCGGCCCAGTGGAGATCCTCGAACACGAGGACCAGCGGCGCCTCGCGACCGAGTCGGCGGAACAGGTCCAGAAACACCTCAAGCAGCCGGGCCTGCGCGACGCCGTCGTCCGGCCCGGGTCCCGCGTGCGGTCGGGCCAGCTCGGGCAGCAGCCGGCTCAGCTCGTCCCGGGCCACGCCGATCAGCGCGTCCAGCGCGCCAGGATCCATTGAACGGACCAGCCCGCGCAGCGCTTCGACGATCGGAGCCCAGGGCAGCCCGCCGTCGTCCAGCGCCACACAACCGCCGATGAGCGCGCGGGCGCCCGACCGGTGCGCCCGGGCCGCGAACTCACCGATCAAGCGCGACTTACCCACTCCGGCCTCGCCCGCGATGAGCGCCACCGCCGGCTTCCCCCCGGCCGCCCGCTCGCCGGCCGCCTCCAGCTGGGCCAGTTGGTCCGATCGCCCAACCAGCACAGGACTGGACACCCTGCCCGCCATATCGACCAGTATGGCCAGCTCCCGCACACTGGAAATCACAGCCGACCGTCCGGGTCGGCACACTGGTCATTCGCCCAGGATCAGGCGGTCCGGGTGCCCAGGCCGCGGCCAGCGGGCGCGATGTGGGCGAACATGCTTCGGCCGTTCCACGTCGGGAAGGCCCGTACGAGCCAGGACGGGCCGTCGAGCCGGATCCGCGAGTCCCGGATCGCCTCCGCCCAGGAGAGTTGGCCGGCGTGCCACTTCACGAACGCTTCGGCCTCGGCGGTGACGTAGAGGTCCTCGTCCAGTCCGGGATAGGTCCGGCAGATCTCGGCCTCGCGGTGTTCGAGCAGCAACCAGTACCGCTCGTGGGGCCGGAAGCCGGTGAAATCCAGCCGGACGACCACGCGCTGATCCGGAAGCCGGTCCCGCCGGAGCGCGTTGCCCATCGACCACAGGGCCACGAACGGGTCGAGGTTCTCCGGGGCGATCTCGAGCCACCGAGCACCCCATTCGCCGAGGGTCTGGCAGACCTTGAACAGATCGTCGCCCGACCTCGTGAGCCGGTACCGCTGGCCGCGCCCGTGAGCCTTCGGCATCGACTCGACAATGCCAAGGCGTTCGAGTTGTTTGAGCCGCTGCGTGAGCAGCGTGCGGGACAGCCCGGGCGCACCCACGAGGATCTCGCCGAAGGTCTCACAACCCAGGTGCACGTTCCGGATGATCAACGGCGTCCAGCGCTCGGCGAAGATCTCCGCGCCGCGCGCGATCGGGCAGTACTGGCCGTAGGTCCTCATTGGCCCAGTGTCGGGCGTCGGGCGACCGCGGTGAAGTCCAGATTCTTTACTTCCAAGTCCACATGACTGACTTCTGGCCCGTGGGTCGCCGATGTTGCGATGAGCCCATCGGCAGAGGAGGAACGATGATGGCACCACACACGATCCCCGGGTTCCGGGGCACCGTGATCGCCCCCGACCACAATGGATACGACGACGCCCGCGCCGTGTGGAACGGCACCGTCCAACGGCGCCCTCGCCTGATCGCCCGGTGCAGCGGAACCGCCGACGTGGCAGCGGCGGTGCGCTTCGCCCGCCGGCACGGCCTCGAGATCGCCGTACGCGGCGGGGGCCACAACGTGGCCGGCACCGCGCTCTGCGACGACGGCATCGTGATCGACCTTTCGGCGATGCGCGCCGTCACGGTGGATACCGTCAGGCGCACGGCCCATGTCCAGGGCGGGGCCCTCTGGGGCGACGTCGACCACGAGACCCAGGCCCGCGCTCTGGCCACCACCGGAGGCATCGTGAGTCACACCGGGGTCGGCGGCGTCAGCCTGGGCGGTGGCATCGGTTGGCTCATGCGCAAGCACGGCCTCACCGTCGACAACCTCGTGGAGGCGGAGGTGGTCACCGCCGAGGGAGACATCGTCCGGGCATCGGCCGACGAACACCCTGACCTGTTCTGGGCCCTGCGGGGCGGCGGCGGGAACTTCGGCGTCGTCAGCTCGTTCCGGTTCAGGTTGCACCCCGTCGGCCCTACCGTCATGGCCGGACCGGTTTTCTGGGCGGCCGAGGACACCGCGGACGTCCTGCGCTTCCACCGCGACTTCGCCGCCGACGCGCCGGACGAACTGGGCAACGTCGTCCGGCTCGGCACCATCCCGAGGCTGCCCGTGATCAGCGAGGAGCTTCACTTCCGGCCGGCGATCGCCGTGGCCAGCTGCTATGCCGGACCGGTCGCGGACGGCGAGCGCGCCGTCCGGGCGCTCCGCGAGTTCGGCACGCCGCTCGTGGACCTGGTCGGACCCACGCCGTACGTGGACCACCAGCGCGGAATCGATGACACCGTGCCGCACGGCTGGCACTACTACTGGAAGGCGACCGATCTGGCGGGGCTGTCCGACGAGGTCATCGACACCGTCGCGGAGCACGCCTACCGCGCCACCTCACCGAGGTCGTACGCGGCGATGTTCCACCTGGGCGGTGCGGTCGCCCGGGCCCCGCGCGATGCCACGGCGTACGCGGGCCGCGACGCGGAGCACAACATCGTCATCGAGGCGGTATGGCTGCCGGAGGAGGGTGACGCGGTCGGCGCCGCCGACAGGGCGTGGGCGCGGGAGTTCTTCGCCGCCCTCCAACCCCACCGGGCCGGCGTCTACGTTAACTTCCTCGACTCCGACGACGACGCGAGCCGCGTCCGCGAGGCCTACGGCGACGAGGTCTACCGGCGGCTCGCCGATGTCAAGGCGAAGTACGACGCCGACAACGTGTTCCACCACAACAAGAACATCCGGCCGCGCCCGTCGGCGCCGTGAACTGAGGCGCATCACACTGGAGGCTGGCGCGGCGCCGACCACGGACCCTGTGACACGATGCCCGCGTGGTCGACGAACTGACCGAACACGCGCGCGCGGCACTGGCCCGGTCGCGGGACATCGCGGCCGGCCGAGGAGGCGAAGCGATCCAGACGGTCGATCTCCTCCACGGGCTGATCGCGACCGAGGGATGCGTAGCCAGCCGCGCCCTCGGCGCGCTCGGGGTGACCAGCGAGGCGCTCCACCAGGGGGAGCCGCGCCCGGCGCCCGGCGCACCGCCGCCCCGCCTGGCCGTCGAGACGAAGGGGGCGCTGGAGGCCGCCCGTCACCGGGCCGTGGTGGCCGGGCACCTGACCATCACGACCGGTCACCTTCTGCTCGCCATCACCGAGGTGGCCGACGGCCCGGCCGCCCTCAAGGCGGCGGGGGCGGATCCCGCCGCCGTCGCCGGTGCGGTGGCCGCCCAGCACGCCACCGCGCCGCCCGAGGACGCCCCGCGGCCCATGGGTGCCGTACTGGACGATATCGACCGGTGGGCGGCGCCGCGGATGGCCCTGTCCCGCGTGTACGCGTGGCTGTTCGACCTGCTCTGGTACGCGGCCACGATCGCGCTGATGGCGAGGCTCTTCTGGCCGGACCTGCGCCCGGCCGCCTATGTCGTCCTCGCCGGCCCGGCCGCCCTGATCGCCGTCATCGGTGCGCTTCCGGCCGCGGGCGAGGCCGTCGGCAAGCGGCTGGCCCGCCTGGTCCCCGTGGCGGTCCCGGTGCCGGAGCGGGTACGGGCCGCGCTGGCCGCTCGCGGCGTCACGTCACTCGAGATACGGGTCAGCGGCGATTCGGGGGTGGGCAACCACTCGGCCCGGCTCGGTCGCCGGGCCTGGGTCGTGCTGTCGGCCCGGACGCTGGGCGGCGATGGATCCCTGCGTTTCATCTTCGCCCACGAATTGGCCCACGTGCTGCGCAGCGACTCGCACCGCCGGGCCGTCGCGGCCGGGCTCGGCGTCGGCGTGGTCGCCGGTGCGGTGTTCTCCCTGGACCTCGGCGCGCTGCTGGTGGCCACCGCCAGCGTCCTGGTCCACTACCTCGTCGCCGGCTGGTGGATGGAACTGTCGTGCGACGCCCGCGCCGTACGGTGGTCCGGTGTGGAGTCGCTGCGGGCCTGGGCCGCCTCGCAACGCCTTCGGCGCCAGCCCGGCGTCCGGCCGTTCGTGCAGCGACTCGTCCGCAGCCCGATGCTGCTGTCCCACCCTCCGACCGCGCTACGCGTTGCCCTGTACCGGCGCGCGGGTGGGCCACACTCCTGACCTGGCGGGGTCAGGTAGGGGTCAGCCATCCGACCGGTCGAGTGGTACTCCCATGAAACCATCGGGATCATGGGGCCAAGGGGTAGAAGAACGCCAACTCGTAAGTGCCCATGCTGTCGGCTCCGTACCCTCACGGGCGGCGATTCCCCCACCTGTGGCACCTGCTACTGGACCGACGACGGTAGCGACGACAACGACCTGGACAGCCCGTCCGGGCCCAACGGTTGGCTCACCCTCGCCCAGGCTCGCGCCAACTACCAGGAGTTCGGAGTCTGCGACGAGCGCTTCCGCGCCTAGACCATCGGAGCCTCTGACAGCAAGGGCGTGTACGGCGCTGCGCCTGAGCACACGTCTTCCGGTCGGCCCAGGCGTCAAAGGTGCGAGCCTCACTTGACGCGAGACGCGTGGTCGGCGCCACCGTTCTCGTTGGCTAAGGTGCCTCATGGGCGTCGTGCGACCTTGGCATGTGTTGCTGGTGGCCTGTGTGTGTCTGGTCGTGGTGATCGTAGGAGCGGTCGTGGCGGTGGTGGTCGTCAAGCGCCGGAGTCAATGAGGCCGAGGTGGTGAGCTCAGCGGACGCGCCGGCCCGGTGGCGGCCCGCCTCCGGGGGCACCGAAAACATCCGCCGACGAGCCACGGCTGCGCGACCTGGGAAGACCGGCCAAGCCGCCGGCACGGTCGCCGCCTCGTGGCGTTCCGGCTGGGCCAGGAAGACCCAGAGAGAGGCCGTCGACAAGCTCGGCTTTCCCTTCGACGAGTGACCGGGATGGGGCCAAGGAGATCAAAAACCGGCTTCCCGACGAGGGGAAACCGGCTCTGACCTGCTGCGCGCCCGAAGGGATTCGAACCCCTAACCTTCTGATCCGTAGTCAGATGCTCTATCCGTTGAGCTACGGGCGCGGGCCCGGACCATGGTACATGCTCCATTGGCGCGGAGGCTCCGGGATTCGAACCCGGGAGGGGCGATTAACCCCAACCGCATTAGCAGTGCGGCGCCATAGACCGAACTAGGCGAAGCCTCCTCGGCGATCCGTAACGGTCGGTCCGCGACGAGTCACCGCCGATCGAGGATACAGGGGCAGCGCAGGGGTCGCCAAAGCGACTATGCTGCCTCCGCCAGATTCGCCCACGGGGGACAAGACGGTGCAAATCTCCCCAACGGACCCCTAACCCCCGGCACCCCTTGCGGAGATCGAATGACCAGGCACCGCACACGATGGCTGGCGGCTGGAATCGGCCTGCTGGTCGCCGCCACGCTCGGCGTCGTCGCGCTTCCCGCCTCCGCGCGCGCCGGCACCGGCACGGTAACCGGCCACTTCACGGACGGCGGGACCCCGATCGCCGACGCCGCCGTCGCGCTCTACGACCTCGACTTCAGCCAGGTACGCGATGCGACCACGGACGCGGAGGGGGCATTCACCCTCACCGACGTGCCGGTCGGCCAGTACAAGCTGTCGTTCTCGATCATCGGAGTCGTCACCCAGTTCGCGTTCGGCAAGCCCGAGAACTTCGAGGAGGCCGACATCATCACGGTCTCCGACGGCGAGGTGACCGCCGTCGACGACACGCTCGCCCCCCACGGGGCGATCTCCGGGCGGGTCACCGACAGTTCCGGCGCGCCCGTGCCGTTCCCCATCGTCTCGGCGTTCGGGGTCGACTGCTGCTACTCCGTGTCGACCCAGGGCGACGATGCCGGCAACTACACGCTGGGCTTCCTGCCGGCCGGCTCGTACGTCGTGCAGTTCACGGCCAGCTTCGCGACCCCGTTCCAGTACGCCCGCCAGAAGCGCGACTTCGGCGACGCCGACCCGATCGCCGTCGTGAACGGTGAGACGACCGCCCTCGACGAGCAGTTGCTGCCCACCGGCACGATCCGGGGCCGCTTCACCAGGCAGGGCGAGCCGATCGCCGACGCGAACGTTGAGGCGTTCGACCCGACGACAGGGGATTCGAAGTCGACCAGCACCGGCCCCGACGGCGAGTACGAGTTCCAGGTCTGGCCCGGCACGTACGTGGTCAGGTTCGACCGATCGGAGGGCACCCTGGTGCAGTACGCCCACCAGAAGCGCACCGAACGGGAGGCCGACCGCTTCCCGGTCGCCGCGGGTGACGAGGTCGTGGTCGACGAGGAGGCCCTGGCCACCGGCACCATCTCCGGCCGGCTGACCGACGGCGACGGCAACCCGGTGGCCGACGCCGGAGTCGGCGTCGCCGACGCGACGAGCGACCTCTCCGGACGCACGGACAGCGACGGCCGCTACCAGATCGAGGCGCTCCCGGGCGTGTACCGCGTGGCGTTCAATCCCGGCAACGGCCGCCAGTGGGCGTTCGGTAAGGCCTCGGCCGGTACCGCGGACGTCGTCACGGTCGTCGCCGGCGAGTCCACCGTGGTCGACGACGTGCTGCGCCCGCCCGGTTCGGTCACCATCCGGGCCACCGACGCCGGCACCGGCGCGGCCCTCCAGGAATTCTGTGTGTTCATCCCGGGGGTGTTCGACTCGCTCTGCACCACGAACGGCGTGGTCCATACCTCGCTCCTCGCCGGCCGGTACGAGATCTCGATCACGCTCGAGGCCCCCGGTTACCTGTTCGCCCGGAAGGTGGTCACGGTCGCCAGCGGTGAGGACCTCGCCGTGACGCTGCCCATCCCGCGGGAGGCCCGGATCACGAGCACGATCCGGGACGCCGCCACCGGCGCGCCGGTGGCGAACGCCTGCCTGGAGCCGGTGGAGCCGCTGAAACCGTCCAGCCTGGGCGGACGGTCGTTCTACTGCTCGGACGAGACCGGACGTGTCACGGTCGGCGACCTGGGCGCCGGCACCTACAACCTGTTCGTCTGGGCGCGCGACGGGGTGCACGGCCACCAGTGGGTCGGGCCCGACGGAGGCACCGGGGCACAGGCCAAGGGGCGCCTGGTGACGGTCAAGGCGGGCCAGACCCTCACGGTGCCGCCGATCCGGCTCGACGGAGCCGGAACCATCACCGGCGTGGTGACCAGCGCCGTCACCGGCGAGGCGCCGGAGGGGATGGTCGGGCTCTCCAGCTTCAGCGGCGGTGCCGGCGGGACCGAGGCGCAGGTCACGATCGGGCCGGACGGCCGCTACACCATCTCCGGCCTCGGCCCGTACTCGTGGCCACTGCTTTTCGCGACCTTCGGGCATGCGTACCAGTGGTCGGGCGGCACGCCGAACCGCTTCCTGGCCAGCGGCGTCCGCGTGCGGGCGGGCGCGACGACAACGTACAACCAGACCGTCCGCCGGGGGTCGACCCTGTCGGCCCGGGTGGTCGGCCCGGGTGGCGCGCCGATCGACTTCGGCCGGATCACGTTGCAGAACGCGCTCACCGGCGATCTCATGGGCGAGGCCGACTGCGAGGCGACGACCCGGTGCGACAGGCCGGCGCTGGGCCCGCAGTCGGTCAAGCTCTTCTACAACGTGCGGGTGAACGGGGAGGACTACGCCGGCTACTACCGCGACGCCGCCGACTTCCTTCATGCCACGGTCGTGCTCATACCCTCGTCGGGCACGCGCAACGTGACGGTGCAGGCGACCCGACTGCAGGACTGACCGCACCGCAGGGGCACCCTACGGGCCTCCAGGCGCCGCAAGGGTGCCCCTGCGGGCAAGGGTCACAGCCAGCTGACGCTGTCGTGCAGCCAGAGATAGCCGAGGTAGGCGACGACGTCGAGCAGCGTGTGGGCGATGATCAGCGGGCCGACCCGACGCGTGCGCAGGAACAGCAGCGCGAAGACGACGCCCATGATGGCGTTGCCGACGAACCCACCGAACCCCTGGTACAGGTGGTAGGCGCCGCGCATCAGCGAGCTGGCCGCGACGACCTGCCATGGACGCCAACCGATGTCCGACAGCCGGGTCACCAGGTACCCGACCACGACGATCTCCTCGAGCACGCCGTTGGCCGCCGCGTTCAGGATCAGCACCGGCACCTGCCACCAGACGCTGGGCAGGTTGGCCGTCGTGATCTGGGTGTTGACGCCGAGCGCGACGGCGGCCAGGTACAGCCCGAGACCGGGGATCCCGATCACCGCGGCCAGCCCGGCGCCCAGGCCGAGATCGGACCAGACCCGCCGGCCGGGCCACTCCAGGCCCAGGGTCGGGCGCACCGGACCCCGGACGGCCAGCAGATGCACGGCGAGCAGGGCCGGTACCACGGTGAAGAGGATCCCCAGCAGTTGAAGCGACAGGTCCAGCCACGGCCGGCCGGGCGCCTGGGATACGTTCAGCGCGGTGGTCTGCTCGGCCAACCGCCTCGGCTCGGTGAGCTTCGCGATCAGGTACACCAGGGAGTAGGCCGCCGATTGCCCGAGAGACACAGCGAGGACGAGCAGGACTTCTCTTCGTACCCGCGGTAGGGCATCCGAAACGGCCACGCGCGCGATCGTCGCACACTTTGTGCGATGCCAACCGGACATGAGTGGCACTGTGGGCGAGGTGCACACGGTTCGATCCGCCGAACCCCTACGGAGGTCACGTGCGGCACGCATGGGGCGGTAAACCATGACCAGCCTCGCGATACTCCTCAAGGAGAGCTGGTCCCACGTCGAGGACCGTACCGGCGACCTCGCCAACTACTTCTACGCGAAGATCTTCCTCACGGACCCGAACCTGCGGGACATGTTCCCCGTCGACATGTCGCTGCAGCGGTCCCGCCTGCTGGGCGCGCTGGTCCAGTCGGTCCAGATGGTCGACGACCCGGACCGGTTCGCCGAGTACCTGCGCGCGCTGGGTCGTGACCACCGCAAGTTCCACGTCTCGCCGGAGCACTACGGCGTGATCGGGATGGCGCTGCTCGAGGCGCTGCGCGTGTACTCGGGCCCGTACTGGTGCATCGAGTACGACCAGGCGTGGCGCGACGCGTACGACATGATGGCCACCAAAATGCTGCAGGGGGCCGAGTCCGACACCAACCCGCCGTACTGGCACGCGGAGGTCCTCACGCACGAGCGCCGCGGTCGCGACGTGGCGGTGTTCAGCTGCCGGCCGCTGCAGCCGTTCCCGTTTCACGCCGGGCAGTACGTCAGCCTCGAGTGCCAGTACCAACCCCGCCTGTGGCGCTCGTACTCGGTGGCCAACGCACCCCGGTCGGACGGGACCATGGAATTCCACGTCCGGGCCACCGACACGGGCTGGGTGTCGGCCGCGCTCGTCCGCAAGTTGTGCCCGGGCGACATGATCCGCCTTGGCCCGCCCATGGGCGCCATGACCATCGACCGGAACTCCACAAGGGACATTGTGGCCGTGGCCGGTGGCACCGGCCTGGCGCCGATCAAGGCGCTCATCGACGACATGACCCGGTACAACCGGTCCCGGTGGATGCACGTCTTCTTCGGTGCCAAGGACCGGGACGACCTGTACGACCTGCCGTCCCTGAGCCGCCTCGCCGGGCGCTACCCGTGGCTGTCGGTCATCCCGGCCACGAGCGAGGACCCGACGTACTGGGGGGAGCGCGGCAACATCAACGAGGTGGTGGACCGGTTCGGCCCGTGGGCGGAGCACGACTTCTACGTCTGCGGCTCCCCGCCGATGGTCAAGTCGACGCTCGGCACCCTGGCCGGTCTAGGCGTCCCGCGCTCCCGCGTGCGTTACGACACGGTGGCCACCCTCCCCGAGGGGCCCGGGGTCCGCTAGCCCGCACCGCGCGTGTAAGCAGGGGCACCCTACAGAACAAAAAGTGTCTGTAGGGTGCCCCTGCTTACAAACAAGCGTCAGTATTGCCAGGGGCGGCCATGCTCGTCGTACTGCTCGACGGGGATGAGCAGGCCGTCGGCCGGCATCCGGTCGGGGTAGAGCAGCCCGCCGAGATGGTCCACCTCGTGGGCCACGAGGCGGGCCATCGCCTGGGTGAACGTCGTCATGATGCGCGTCCCGTCCAGCTCCTCGTGCTCGAGCTCGATCACCAGCGGGCGAGGGACGAGCCCGCGGAGATCGAAGAAGGACAGGCACCCCTCGTACTGGTCGTCCCGGTCGACCGACTCGCCGACGATCTTCGGGTTGAGCAGCACGATGGGGCCGGACTCGCCCGGCGCCCGGACGACCGCCGCCGCCCAGCCGATGCCGAGCTGCGGGGCGGCCAGGCCCATCCCCTTGCCGAACTCGTGCACCGCGCTGACCCGGTCGAGCGTGTCCAGCAGCCGGGCCACGACGTCGCGGGCCAGGGCGGCCTGGTCCGGCAGGTCGAACCAGCGGGCCGGCCGCTCGAGCACCGGCGCTCCACGTTGGACAATCCCGATCTCCGTCATCAGGTCGCTCGGGCGGCGCTCGGGCCGACGCCGACCGCCAAGGCTGGCCGGGTTGGTGCGGAAGCGCCACTCCAGCCGGTACCGCGCGTTGAGCGGCGGGTTGTTCGTGGACCAGTCGAAGACGATCCGGTCCCCCTCCCGGGTCTCGGTCATCGGGGTACGCAGCGGCCCGGCCTCCGCGGTGAGCGAGGTCTCCACCCCCCAGACCACCGGTCGGGTCTCGGCCGGGAAGTCCAGCCGGACCGTCAGGCCACGGGTCGGCAGGCGTACGGCCCGCTGGAACCAGTGGCCCCACTTGTCCTCGCCGACCGTGTAGGCGTACTCGATCGTGGCGCGCTGTCCCGGGTACAGCGGGAACCGGGCGTTGTCGTTCTCGAACAGCAGCCAGATCTCCTTGAACGCGTCGCGGTCGTGCTTGGGCCGCCAGTGCATCAGCTCCTCGCCGCACCGGGCGTCCAGGTCCAGCTCGGTCCAGGTCAACGGATGGTCGCGGTAGTGGCGGTTGGACCGCTCCGGCTCGCCCGGATACCGGTCGACCGAGATCCGCACGAGGTACCTGGTCACCGGCTCGGCCCCGGCGTTGTAGAGGTCCCGGCGCACCACGCAGCGGTACTCCCCGTCGTGGTAGGACAGCCGGGCCAGCTCCCGCTCGACGAGCAGGCCCGCCGTGTGCGGCAGCCACTGTTCGGGCACCATCTGATCGCGGCCCGACCGCGGCGTGACCGGGGACCGCGGCCCGTGCCGGGCGTCGTCGTACTCGCGGTAGCGCTGGAGGATCGCGCCACCGGCCGAGAGCACCGTGTCGGCCCGGCGGGCGAAGTCCTCGGTGGGCCGGTGCCGCCTCGCCTCGACGTGGCTGACGTAAGAGGGATCGAAGCCCATCTCCGCCGCGAGCTGCTTCTTCGTCAGCCCGCGGGCCAGGCGCCACTCCTTGAGCTCGGCGGCGAATGCCTCGGCGGCCCGATCGACCACCGGGTTGGACATCGCCACCTCACCCCTGCGCCAGTCTAGGTGGGTCCGCCCGTGATCTGAACTGTGGTTAGGCTAGCCTTTCTCGGGGTAAAGTGATCGGCCTGGACCGACGATCGGAGCAGGGTGGCTCGTAGACGGGCGGACGCGGGATGACGCGACGGGGGATGCTGGCCCCGCCCGGTCCCGAGCCTCTCGCCGCGGTCCGGGACGCTCTGGCCGCCATGGCCGCCCGGCCCGAGCTGCCGCCCCTGGTCGGGCTGGCCCCCGGCCTCACGGCAACCGCCGGCGACGGCTGGATGCCGGCGGCGGCCCTGGTCGACGGAACCGCGCTGCCCGACTTTCTCGACGCCGCCCAGCGGCGCTGGCGGGCCACCCCGCATGCCGCGGCCGCCCTGGCCTGGAAGTGCTACACGTACTGGCTCGCGCTGCCGGCCGTCCTGGGCTATGCCGTGGCCCGGCGCGTGCCGCTGGTACGGCCGGAGGCAGTCGTCGTCCGGTGGTCGCGCCACCAGCCGTTCGTGGCCGTCGGGCTCACCTCGCCCGAGGTGGCCGTCCGGTCCAACGACCCGCTGGCGATCACCGCGGGCGCCGGCCAACGGGGCCCCGGGGGGGCCGCCGGCTCGGCCGTGCGCGTCGTCGCCGACGACGCCGCCCTCCTCGCCGAGCTTCGGGTATCGCTCATGGACGAGCATCTGTCGCCGATGTTGGAGCAGATACAGATCCGGGTACATCTGGGTCAGCGCACACTGTGGGGATCGCTCGCTTCCGGCGTGGCCTACGCGATGTCCCGGGCCGCCGACATCATCCCGGAGCCCGCACTCCCCACGACGTACGAGATCCTCAAGACGCTCGGTCTCGACGATCTGGTCGAGATCTCGGCCGCTCGCGACGGCCGGTCGGGTCTCGACATCCAGCGGCGCACCTGCTGTCTGGCCTTCACGCTGCCCGAGCCGAAGATCTGTGCCGGCTGCTGCATCCGCTGATCCCCTGACCGCTCTGGGAAATCTTTCTCGCCTCCGTTACGCATCCACTTTGGTGGGTAGGCCGTGGGGGCAGACGCATTGGTGCGTCTCGACCGAGGAGGACAGTAGGAATGTATGACCAGGAGGCTTCGGAGCGGAGCCGCTCGCCGGGCAGCGCCCGCGAGAAGGTCGCCGAGGTGGCCGAGACGGCCAAACACGAAATGGGAACGGTGGCCGACGAGGTCAAGCACCAGGCCGGCCGCGTGGCGTCCGATGTGCGGACCCGGGTCCGCGAACAGGCCAGCCACGGCCAACACGAACTAGCCGACCGCCTCCGCCAGGGCGGGGAAGAGCTGCGCGCCATGGCGGCCGATCGCGAATCGTCGCCGGCCCGGACAACGGTGGAGCAGCTCGCCAGCCGCACCGAGCAGGTGGCCGACTATCTCGCCAAGCACGGGCCGGAGGAACTCCTCGCCGACGTGCAGGACTTCGCCCGCCGGCGGCCCGGCGTGTTCCTGGTCTCGGCGGCGGTCGCCGGCTTCGTGGTTGGCCGGCTGGCCAAGGGCGTCGTCGCCGAGCGCACGTCGGGCGGCTCCGGTGACGGCTCGACCTACCGCTCGACCTACGCCACCGGTTCTCCGGCCACCACGGCGGTCGACCAGGTGCCGGCCGTCGGTGTCGCGACGGCGCCCGACGCCGGTCCGACCTATGCGGCTGGGGTGGCCCCGGTGCCCACGTCCGTCGCGGCCGAGCCGGTGCCGCCGGAGACCGCTCCGCCGACACCCTTACCGCCGACGCAGGTACCACCGGCGGCCGGCGGGCCGGCGCCCGGAGGTGAGCAGCGATGACGGCCCCGCGCGTCTCGGAACCCGCGAGTGACCGGCCGCGCACGGATGATCAGAGCATCGGCGAGATTCTCAGCGAGGTCGTCTCCGATGTCACGCGACTGTTCCGCCAGGAGGTGGACCTGGCCAAGGCCGAGCTGCGCCAGGAGGCCGGCAAGGCCGGGCGGGCCGGCGGGATGCTCGCCGCGGCCGGCGTCGCCGGGCTGCTGACCGCCGTGATGGTGAGCCTGGCGCTGGCTTCGCTGCTGAGCGAGGCGATGCATCCGGCCTGGGCGGCGCTCATCGTCGGCGTGCTGTGGGCGATCGCCGGCGCGGTGCTGTACCGCACCGGCCGGGAGCGCCTGCGTACGGTGTCGCCGATTCCGCAGCAGACGGTCGAGACGGTGAAGGAGGACGTCGAATGGCTACGCAACCGGAAGTGATCAGGTCGCAGATCGAGGGCACCCGCGAGGATCTCGCCTACGACATCGACCGTCTCGCCGACCGCACCAGCCCCCGCCGCATCGCCCAGCGCCGGTGGGACTCGATGCGGTCGCGGGTCGGCACGGTCAGGGACCGCGTCATGGGCGTGTCGCACGAGGCGGCCGGAAAGGTCCGTGACGTGTCCGAGGACGCGGCGTCGACCGTGCGGGAGGCGCCGGAGGCCGTGGCCCGCACCACGCAGGGCAACCCGATCGCCGCCGGACTCATCGCGTTCGGCGCCGGACTGCTGGCGGCATCCCTGCTGCCGGAGACCGAAGCCGAGCGCCGGGTGGCCCGCGAGGTGAGCGAACGGGCGGAAGAACTGGCCGAGCCGCTGATGGAGACCGGGCGTCAGCTCGCCTCCGATGTCGGCGAGTCGGTCAGCCAGGCCGCGACGGAGGTGAAGGAGACCGCCACCGAGGCGGCCTCGACCACCGCCCAACGGGCCCGCGAAACCGCGACCTCATAGAGGAGCAAGCCGGACCGCACGGTTGGGGCATACGTCCGGTCCGCGCCGGGGGCCGGGGCACGCGCGTCGTGCCCCGGCCCTTCGCGTCGGTGCTAGGTTGTTACGTTGGCGCCGCTCGCAAGCTCGCGTCGGCTCGGCTCGACCGGCGGCCGCTGACCGAGGAGGTGCCGTGGATCCGCGTGACGGTACGACGCAGGGCCTGTTCGCGGACGCGTCGAACTTCGACCTCCGGTACGTACCCGACTACAACCGGATCACCGAGATCGTCGCCGCGTTGCGGGTGCTCGGGCTCAAGGTCGTACTGACCAGCGGAACGTTCGACATCCTGCACGAGGGCCACTCCATGTACCTCGAGGCGGCCCGGGCGTACGGCGACTTCCTCATCGTGGGCGTCGACAGCGACGAGAAGGTGCGCAGGCGCAAGGGACCCTGGCGGCCGGCGGTGCCGGAGCTGGAGCGGCTACGCATGGTCACCCACCAGCGCGGCGTCGGCCTGGTCACGCTCAAGCACTCCGACGATCCCACGTGGTCGCTGATCAACGCGGTGCGGCCCGATGTGCTGGTGGCCACGGCCGACACATACACGCCGGAGGAGATAACCGAGCTGGAGGCCAAGCACTGCGGCCGCGTCGAGGTGCTGGAACGGATGGCGACCGTCAGCACATCGGCCCGGCTGCGGCTGCTCCAGTTCAGCCTGGGCGAGCGGATGTCGCAGCGGCTGACGGAGAAGCTGCCCGACCTGCTGCAGGACGTGATCGACGAGATCGGTGGGCCGCGCTGAAGCAGCTCCTGCTCTACCTTCCGGTCATCCACGCCGGCTATGAGGCGCTGTTCGACCGGCACCCCGACGTGACCGAGGTGCTCCTGCTGGGGGAGAGCCACGCCATCGACTTTCCGGTGCTGAAGAAGGAGATCCGGGCGCTGTCCCCGGACGTCGCGGCCCGCTACCTGCGGGAGGGGCGGGGCCTTGATGCCGTACGGATCGTCGAGCGGCACGAGCTGTCCGAGGCCGTCACGGCCGAGGTCCTGGTCGTCCCGGACGAGGAGATCATGCGCGAGCTGGTGGCCCGACACGGGCTCGACGCCGGCCGCACCGTGCTGCGGGAGCGCACGTTCCTGCGCTGGGACCGGTCCTGGAGCCTAGCCGGCCGGCCGGCCGACTACGACGGCGCGATCAGCGTCGACGAGCTGGACCGCCGGCTCGCGCTGCGGGCCGTCGACGAGGCCGAACGCAGCTCCGACTGGTGGCGCCGGGTCGGGGCGCTGATCGCGCGCGACGGCGAGGTCGTGTCGATCAGCCACAACGAGCACCGCCCGACCGAGTACTCCTCGTACCTGAACGGCGATCCCCGCAACGACTTCAGCCGCGGGGTACGGGCGGACCTGTCGACGGCCCTGCACGCGGAGGCCGGGCTCATCGCGCGGGCGGCCCGGGACGGGACCGCCCTGGCCGGCGCCGACCTCTACGTGTCGACGTTCCCGTGCCCGGCCTGCGCGCGGCTCGTGGCCGAGGCCGGCCTGCGGCGCTGCTACTTCGCCGGCCCGTACGCCGTGCTGGACGGCGACGCCGTGCTGCGGGCCGCCGGGGTGGACATCATCTGGGTCGACCTGTCCGGCCCTACCGCGGGCGCGAGCTGAGCCGCACCCGTACCCCCTGGTGATCCGGGTCGTCGACCTCGCCCTGCAGTACATGGATATGCAGGTGCCGGATCGTGCCGCCGGTGAACTCGGAGTCTCCGTTGCGGGCGGCCAGCCCGTAGTGGCCCAGTCCATATTGGACCTTGACCCACCGCAGGGCGGTCCAGAAGTCGCGCTGCGCATCCTCCGACAGGTCGGCCATGTCGGTCACGTGCTCGTCCGGCACCAGGAGCAGGTGCAGGCGGGTCTCCCGGTACGGGTAACGGTTGGGCACGACCGTCCACCGGGCCGTCCGGTGCAGCACCTCCGACGCCGCCGGCAGGTGGCCGGGGCAGAACAGGCAGACGCCCTCCACCTCCAGCCGGCGCATCTCGGCGAGCTGCTCGTCGACACGGAAGTTGCCGAAGTAGTACAGCGTCATGTCGCCGGCCGGCGGCGGTAGGTGAGGTAGCGCAACCCCGGGTCCACCTGCTCCTTGCCTTCCCCACCCCCCTGCCCTCCGGGCCCACCCCCCTTGTCGACCAGTTCGAAACCGTCGAGCCACCCGGCCGGCATGACCACGTTGCCGGCGTGCCGGCCCTGGACGCGGGTCAGATGCACCAGGTCCACCTCGGGCAACGCCTGGGCGTAGATTTCGCCGCCGCCGATGACGAACACCGTATCCCGGCCGGCGAACGCCTCGACCGCCCGCGCCACGGACAGCGCGGATCCGATGTCCGGCTGGTAGATCACGGTGTCCCGCCCCGGACGCGGGAGGCGGGTCACCACCACGGTGAACCGGCCGGGCAGCGGGCGGCCCAGCCGGTACACGATGGACTCATGGGTGCGGCGGCCGGCCACGACCACGTGGCCCATGGTCAGTCGCTTGAACCGTCGCAGGTCGGCCGGATGGTGCCACGGCAGCCGCCCGTCGGAGCCGATCACGTCGCCCTCGTCGGCCGCGACGATCAGCGCGGTGGTCACGGCCGTCACGGCGGTCATGGCGAGACCGGGATCCGCAGCCCCGGATGCGGGTCGTAGTCGGCCAGCTCGAAGTGTTCGGCCCGGAAGTCGTGGATGTCCTTCACGGCCCGGCCGGCCTCGGTGAGGTCCACTGTGGGCAGCCGGCGGGGCTCGCGGGCCAGCATCGTGCGTACCCGCTCCACCTGATCCGAATAGATGTGCGCGTCGGAGATCGTGTGGTAGTAGGCCGCCGCCTCGTGGCCGGTGAGATGGGCCAGCATGAGGGCCAGCGCCGCGTACTGCACCATGTTGGACGGCACGCCGACCGGGACGTCGCCCGATCGCTGGAACATGTGCAGGTGGAGGCGTCCGTTGAGGATCCGGACGTGCACCCAGCCGTGGCAGGGGGCGATCGTGGTCCGCGGAACCTTGCCCGCGCCCCGCACCTGGTACTGCGGGATCCACGGCGACACGAAGTGCGTGCGATCGGCGGGCAGCTCGATGATCTGCTCGACGAGGTGCTGGAACTGGTCGAAGCCCGGACCCTCGCGGGTCGGGAAGTCGTGGAAGGCCCCGCCGTACGAGCCGGGCCCGATGTCGCCCGGCGGCAGCCCGCGGCTGGCCGTCTTCTCCGGCGTGGCCCAGTCGCCCCACCAGTCGCACCCGAACGCCTCCAGCTCCTCCAGCGTGGTGGCGCCGTTGATGAACGCGCACAGCTCACCGATCGGCTTGTGCCAGAAGGTGGCCAGGCTCCGCTCGGTGATCATGGGGAAGCCGTTGGCGAGGTCGAAGCGCATCGTCTGTTGCATCAGGGTCAGCGCCGGTGGCCCCTGGCGGGTCGGCGTCTGCTCGCCCCGCTCGAGGATGCGCCCGAGAAGATCCCGGTACTGACGATCGGGGGTTCTCTGGTCATAGGGCGTGTACCGCACGACACCACCTCCCGACCGGCCACAGTAACAAGCGCGGGAGGCGCGGCGGCTAAGGCTCTCTCGGCGATGTCTCCGTGACCTGCGCCTCGGGCACGCCGCCGTCACAGGTGATGATCATCGTGATCATGTGGCTCTGCATCCGGAACCAGATCTGCGCCGTGGTGTCCGGCCCCCGGCGGGGCGGCGGAGTCGTCTTGTACCCCGACGCCGTCGACCACGAGATGATGTGGGCCTCGTTGCCGTTGAGGCACTCGGCGACCACGGTATTGCCGCCGTAGCTGAAGGTCCGGGTGTTGGAGGTGGCCGTCGACGGTGGTGGCTCCCCCGGATCGGTGGTGGTCGACGGAACGCCGCCACCGCCACCGCCACCGCCAGTGCCCGACCCCGGCCCCAGCGGGGGCGGCAGGGTGATCGTCGTCGTGGTGCCGTCGATGACGGTCGTGATCACCTGTCCGGGTTCGGCGCCGCCGCCCGGCGACTGGGATCCGACCGGTCCACCGGAACGCGGCGGGGGTGGCGCGGCGGTCGTGGTCGGAACGCCGCCGTCGGCGAAGGCCGGCGGCCCGGCGCTCTTGCCGTCGAACGTGAGGATCACCACGGCGGCCACCGCGGCGGCCAGGCCGACGACCACCGCCGCGACCGCACGGTAGCGGCGCTCGCTCAGAACGACCACGGGAGGCGTCGCCGCGCCGACCGGCACCGGCGGCGGCGGGGCCGCCTCTCCGGTCGTCTGCTCGCCGATCGCCGGACCGATGGCCGCGTCCTCGTCGTCGCCGTCGCCATCGCCGTCGGCGTCGTCGCCGAACACGGGACGCACGCCGACCGCCGCGGCCAGGATCGACGCGGCCTCGCGGGCGGTCGGACGGTCGTCGGGGTTCATGGCCAGGCATCGCAGGTAGAGCTCGCCGATGATCGGCGACACCCCCTCGATGGCCGGCAGGGGCTCGGGTTGGGCCCGGGTGCTCAGCCGGGGCTTTCCCGGCGGCCAGGGCAGGCGACCGGTGAGCACGCGGAAGATGAGCAGGCCCAGCCCGTACACGTCGGTGGCCGCCACGACGGATCCGCCTATGAGCCGCTCGGGCGCGACGTAGTTCGGCGTACCCATGATCTTGCCGTTGGGGCCCGCCTCGTCGGGCGCGCCGGCGATCGCGGCCACGCCGAAGTCGACCAGTTTGGCCCCGGTCGGGGTGAGCATCACGTTGCCGGGCTTGACGTCCTGGTGCACGAGGTTCGCGGCGTGGGCCGTGGCCAGCCCGCTGGCGATCTCGGCGCAGACCCGCAGGCCGGCCCGCGCCGAGAGCGGACCCGTGGCCAGGCGCTCGGTCAGGGTGCGACCGGAGAGCAGCTCCATCACGACGTACGGGATCGGCTGGCCATCGCGGTTGAGCGACTCGCCGTAGTCGTACACGCTCGCCAGATGCGGATGCGACACCCGGGCCGCGGCCTGGGCCTCGGCCAGGATGCTCTCCCGGAAGTGCTCGTCGGTGGCCAACGTCGCCGACAGCACCTTCACGGCCACCCAGCGGCCGAGGACAAGATCGAATGCCCGCCACACCACGGCCATCCCGCCCTCGCCGAGGCGCTCCTCGAGGCGGTAGCGCGCTCCGAGGATCTGCCGCGTCTCCACGACTGCACAGTCTGCCTCAACGCCCAGAAAAGGGCACCCCAGCCAACTAAAAGAGGTCGATTCACCTATGTCGCATGGTGCGTTCGGCTGACCGCGCTCGGTACGCGCGGCCGCAATTGCGCGCGACTCGACGCCCTCGTTCCGATCGACACTACCGGGATCCGCACCCGGTCGGGGCGGTAGTGATCCGTGCCACTCCGATTCGCCGCTCGTAGATCTTGGATGGTTTGGGGGACCCTGACCCCCCAAACCATCCAAGATCTACCAATCGCCCTATTCACCCGGCCGACTTGAACGATCACGCGTTGTATTGACATGCTCACAGTGTGGATCGGTCGACGCATGTCACACTCGGCGGCTTCATGTTCGGATTGATCGTCGGTCTCGGCGTCGGCTGGCTATGGGCCGTCTTCCGGCGGGCCTGGCGGGACTACGGCGGCTCGAAGAAGATCGTCGCCGGTGCGCAACGCAATGCCTGGCTCAACACCCGCCACCTGCTGATCCTCGGCTTCCTGCTGGCCGTCGTGGCGGCCCTGGCGCTCGGCAACGAGCGCTGAGAGGGCGCGGTCAAGCCGGCAGGCGCAGCGCACGGGCGTCAGCGTCGATGGCCGCCCGGATCGCGTCGAGCGTGTGCTGCCGGGCCCGCAGCTTGGTCGCCGCATGGGCGTCAGAATCGAGCATGGTGGCGGCCTCGGCGATGCCGCGGGCGGCGTCGAGCAGCTCGTCGGGCGGTACGACCTGGTCCAGGAAGCCGGCGCCCACGGCGGTCTCGGGCGTGTACGGCTCGGCCAGGAGGGCGGCCCGGGTGAAGTGGGCCGGGCTCAGCCGCTGGCGGAGGATCTCGATGGCGGCGTAGGGCAGGGTCAGCCCGATGGCCACCTCGTTGGCCACGAGCCGGTACGGGCCGGCGGCGCCCACCCGGGCGTCCCCGGACAGCAGCAGGAACACTCCCATCGCGACGGCGTGACCCGTGCAGGCGACGATGACCGGAGCCGGGAAGGACAGCAGCCGCGCGGCCAACTCGAAGCCGGTGCGCACCATGGCGATCGCCTCCGGCCCGCCGGCCCGAAGCGTCGACAGGTCGAACCCGGCCGAGAACACGCCCTCGCGACCGGTCAGGAGCACCACGGCCTTGTCGGACTCGGCCCGGTCCAGCGCGGCGTCGAGCCGGCCGAGCATCCCGGGGGACAGCGCGTTCACCTTGCCGTCGTCCATGGTGATCGTGGCGATGCGACCGTCAAGGCGGTACCCGATCACGGCGTCTCCTCTCGTCGTCTAGTGGCCGGACCAATAGGCGTCGTCCACGTAGACGTACATCGTGCCCGCGTCGCCGAGATTCACGTCGACGATGAACTCGCTGAACTGCAACAGGAAACCCGCGGTGCGGTCGGTGCCGCTGAAGTGGATGACCGGCCCCCCGATCCGGCTGGCCGACATCAGCTTGCAGTGCAGGTCCCACAGCGTCCTGATGCCCGCGGTCGGCTCGTCGACGTAGAAGTCGTCGTTGTCTTCGAAGGCTCGAGCCGGTACGTCGACGGGGTACAGCTCCAGCGTTCGCGACGGTGGGTCCGCCACGGACCCACCCGTCCAGACGCCCCGGGCGACGTCGTCGTCGGCGAGCAGTACCACCGCCGTCTCGCCGCTCTCCGGCACGAAGGCGTCGTTGGCCATCGCGTCGCGGATGAACACCGCCACCGCCCGCACGCCGGCCAGCCGGTCCACCGCACGCAATTCGGGCGTCTCGGCGAGGTCGACGGTGATCAGGTGCTGCATGTAGCCGTCCTCATGTCGCGGACGGGTCTGCTCGGTCACGCCGACCGGCGGCCCACCCGCACGGCTCACCTCGTTTGGCTTACTTGGCGTCTCGCGCGACCGCATGACGTACACGCGGAGCATCTCGTCATCGGGCAGCGCCACCATTTCCGCGAGCTGTTGTAGCTCGCGGACCTCCTTGGGCCTGTCGTCCTTCGCCATCGCCGCTCCCCACGTCGGTCCGATTGTGCTCCATCGGCCGTCTACTCCGTGGGGGCCTCCCGCCCAGGATGATCGCGATTGCCCGTACAAAAGTGCAGCAGAGCTGCGCGATCCTACGGGAAATCGCGATCTTCTACGGGCCGGCGAGCGTTGGTTGTTCCGGCCCACGACGGCCGCCCTACGATCGCGAAAGCGCCGCCTGCATGAGCGTCCAGAGGACGGCCAGGTCGATCCCGGCGACGACGCCGACGGCCAGCCAGAGCCAGGCCTCGAGCAGGTTGGGGCGCATCGGCCCAGCGCAATGCATGCAGGCAGGGCTACGCGTCGTTCTCCGAGGATGAAGCTGTCGCACCGAGGCGGGTCCCCGGGCGGACCGCGGAGCCGGCACAATCAGGCAGGTGGACGGGGATCACTGGCTCGCGACGGTCTTCACGCCGCTGCTGGAACGCCCGTCGTTGGCCCACGGCAACGACGCGACGATCCTGCGTGGGCAGCTCTGCGCGCTCCACGACTGCGAGGTGCTCGACGACCAGGTCTTCGCCGACGCGCTGGAACGCCTCGACCGGGCCGTCGACGCGGCCCGCGGATCGACCTCATACTCGGCGGCCACTTCGGACGATGCGCGGCCCGTACCGGACGTGGCCATGCCCGAGCCGGTCGCGGTACTGCGACGGGTGATCGCCGTCGGGGCCGGGCTGGCCGTCGTCGATGGGATGCCGTTGATCGTCACCACCATCGAGTTGTGGGACAACCGCGTCTACCTGTTCGTTGCCGGCCTTTCCACCGCCGAGACCGAGCGGCGCTACCAGCAGCACGAGGACGACATCAACGCCTGGTTGCGCGAGCGACGGGCCGGCCGGAGCGGCCCGGGCACGCTCGGCCCGCCGGAGCCGTGGAGGATAGACGTCGGCCAGTTCAGGCTCCGCGACGATGCCGGTACGGAGTACCGGTTCGTCTCCGGCAGCTCCGGTGGCGGCCCCCGCTCCGACTGGCGCCTTGAGGCGGCCTACACCCCCGGCGTTCCCGATGCCGCGTCCGGCCTGACCGTCGAGTTCGGCGACGAACGCGGTCCGGTGGCGAGGCTCAACGTGCCGCTGCGCGGCTGAGTCCCGCTTGGGTACCCGCCCCGGCGTGCCACACTGTCGCCATGGCCAAGCCCCGGACGGTCGACGAGTACATCGAGGGTTTCTCCGGGCCGGGCCGCGAGTTGCTCGAACGGCTGCGCACGCTGGCCCGTGAGGCCGTTCCCAAGGCGACCGAGGCGATCAAGTGGGGTCATCCGGCCTGGGTGCACCCGTCCGGGACGATCCTCTTCATGGTCAGCGGTCACGCCAAGTACGTCAGCGTCGCGTTCACACCCAGCACCCGCGCGAAGTTCGATGCCGAACTCGCCGACCGGGACACCGGCAAGAGCACGATCAAACTACCGCAGGGCCGGCCCGCGCCGGTCGGCGCTGCTGAAGAGGATGATCGCGTTCCGCGTACGCGAACACGAGAAGGACGGCGTGCTCTGGATGTAACGGCGCCTGTGCCCATGGACGGTCTCGCGCCACCGACCGTGACGCATGCCGCGGACCATGCGGATCTCCCGCACCCCGTCATCGACCTGGGCCGTCCCATCGATAACAAACAATCGCGATAGTTGATCGCCTGCCCGTCTCGACTGGCACCCTGCCGCGGATCCCGCGCGGCTCTCGCGGTGGACCGCTCCAGGCAACCCCGAGGCAGTTTGGGGGCAGCCGACCGTCGCGACCGTGTGGCACCATGTGGTCGCCCACGACGTCGACACCAGGTGAGGCCGTTGTTCGCCGACATCGTCCGAACTCACCGCCTCCGGCTCGGCCTGACCCAGGACGACCTGGCCGCCAAGAGCGAGGTCAGCGTCCGCACCGTCCGGGCCATCGAGGCCGGCCGGATCGCCCGACCCCGTCCGGCCACCGTGCGCCGCATGGCCGACGTGTTCGGCCTCGCCGGAGGCGATCGGGAACAGTTCCACGAGGCGGCCCTCGGCGACCGCGGGGCCGACGCGGCCCGGCGCCCGGAGGGCCCGGTCCCGGCCCAGCTGCCCGCCGACGTGCCCGGGTTCACCGGACGCCGGGCGGAGCTGGCCACCCTCGACGACCTCATCGAGCCGGCGGAGGCGACGACCCACCGCGCGGTGGTGATCTCGGCGGTGTCGGGTACCGGCGGCGTGGGCAAGACGGCACTGGCCGTGCGGTGGGCCCACCGGACCGCCGACCTGTTCCCGGACGGGCAGGTCTACGTCAACCTGCGCGGCTACGACCCGGACCAACCGGTAACGCCGGCCGACGCGCTGGCCCACATCCTCGAGGCGCTGGGCGTGCCCCGCACCGACATCCCGGCCGAGCCGGCCGCCCGCGCCGCCCAGTACCGCACGCGGACCACCGGACGACGCCTGCTCATCCTGCTCGACAACGCCGCCGACGCCGCCCAGGTCCGCCCGCTGCTGCCCGGATCGGCGTCCTGCGCCGTGCTCATCACCAGCCGGGACCGGCTGGCCGGCCTCGTGGCCCGCGACGGCGCCCATCACATCGACCTCGACCTGCTCCCGCTCGGCGACGCGACCACCCTGCTCCGCCGGCTGATCGGCCAACGGGTCGACGCCGAGCCCGACGCGACCGCCACGCTGGCTCACCAGTGCGCCCGCCTCCCCCTAGCCCTGCGCATCGCCGCGGAACTGGCCGTCGCCCACCCCACCACGTCCCTGGCCGACCTGGTCGCCGAGCTGGCCGACCACCGCCGGCGACTGGCGCTGCTGGACGCCGACGGCGACCCGCGCACCGCCGTCACCGCCGTCTTCTCCTGGTCAGTGCGCCACCTCAGCCCCCAGGCGGCCCGACTCTTCCGCCTGCTCGGCCTGCACCCCGGACCCGACCTCACCCTCCCCGCCGCCGCCAGCCTCACCGCCGCCCCGGCCCCCCAGACCCGCGAATGGCTCACCGAACTCACCCGCGCCCATCTCCTCACCGAACACACCCCCGGCCGGTACACCTTCCACGACCTCCTCCGCGCCTACGCCGCCGAGCTCGCCCACACCCAGGAGCCGGCCGACGACCGACACGCCGCCGTCCGGCGGGCATTGGACCATTACGTGCACACGGGCCACGCCGCGGCGCATGCGATCGACGTTCACCGGGATCCCATCGATGTGTCGCCCCCGGCGCCCGGGGTGACACCGGAGCGGATCGACGAGCTGGGCCACGCCCAGACGTGGTTCGCCGCGGAGCGCGCCGTGCTGCTCGCGGCGATCCACCAGGCCGGGGCGGCAGGGCTGGATGCCCACGTGTGGCAACTGGCCTGGACCATCGGACCGTTCCTGCACCGAAGTGGGTACTGGCTCGACCTGCTCACCACACAGCAGGCCGCCATCGGCGCCACGCGACTGGTCAACGATCCGGTCAACGAGGCGGTCGCGCACCGCCTCCTTGCCCGTGCCTACGAACGGCTCGCCCGGTACGAGGAGGCTCGGGCCCACCATCAGCAATCACTGGACCTCCTTCGCGAATTCGCCCCGCACCATGGCGGCCGGGTCCTCGCGCATATCGCGCTGTCCGCAATGGACGCCCAGCGCGGCGATTACATCGCGGCAGTGAACCACGCGGAGCAGGCTGTGCGCGTGTCCGTCGCCAACGACAACCGCGCCGGCGAGGGCTCGGCCCTCAACGCGATGGCCTGGTATCTGGCTCAGCTGGGTGACTATCCGCGGGCGTTGTCGTACGGCGAGCGGGCCTTGGCCGCCGTTCAGGAGGCCGCGCATCCCCACGGTGAGTCGGGGGCCTGGGACACGCTCGGCTACATCCACCATCGGCTGGGGCACTACCCCCGTGCGATCGAGTGTTACCGGCAGGCCCTCGACCTCGCGACGGCCACCGTCAACCGGTATCACCAGGCCGTGGCGCTGGTCCGCATCGGAGACGCGTGCGCCGGGGCGGGCGATGCGGACGATGCCCGGGCCGCGTGGCGTCGGGCATTGGCGATCCTCGTCGACCTCGGGCACGCCGACGCCGAATCCGTACGAGCCAAGCTCCGTGACGCGTCATGATGACCGTGGACAACGGGTCGGCGGAGGGCGTGGGATTCGAACCCACGAGGACGGGGAAACCGCCCTAGCGGTTTTCAAGACCGCCGCCATCGGCCACTAGGCGAGCCCTCCTGACCCGCGGAACATCGTCCCGCGGCGGGCGAACCAACGGCCGGAGACGCTCGCTCACCCGGCACCAGTGTGCCAGAGCGGTTCAGGCGTGGTGCTTCGCCTCGATCGCGTCGAGGTCGCGTACGGCGTAGCGGTGGTGCTCCCACTCTTCCTCGAGGATCACGTGCAGGCAGGAGCGGGTCGTCTCCTCGTGCGCGGGAGCCCACGGGTTCCTGCGCGTCGCCGCCAGCTCGTCCGATGTCACCGAGGCGAGGAGGTCGCGCACCATCGCGACGCGACCGGCCCGAACCTCGAGCACCTCGCCGAACGACGGTGTGACCGTCGTGAAGATCGACATGTCCAGGCCGTCGTCCTCGGCACCGGGGCCGGCCAGACCGATGGGGTGGAATGGCTGTTCGAGTTCCAGGATCGCCCGCCCGAGCCAGGTGTCCGTGGCCAGGACCAGGTGCCGCAGCGTCTGCGCGAACGACCACTCGCCGCCCACGGAAACGTCCACCGTTCCGACCGGCATCGACGCGACGCGCTCAAGCGTGGCCGCCCAGGTGCGCTCGAGCGCGGCCCAGGCCGCCCGCAGGCCGTCCGGGTCCTTGGCGCGCCGGTCGGCGCGGCCGGGGAAGCGGCGGTTGAGTTCGGCCTCCACGAATCCGATCACATCGACGCCGTTGACGCGGAAGAAGTCGGCGTGGGGCAGCCACGGTGCGTCGATGTCCGCCCCGTCCACGTTGACGCCGCGCATCACGACGCCGGACAGGTCGGCCCCGACGAACCGGGCGCCCCGCAGATCCGCGTCGACGAACTCCGCGCCCCGCAGGTCGTCGGACCGGGTGAAGGTGGTCATGAGTTGTGCAGTCTGCCAGACCGACCCGGCGGCGCGCCCGGGGCGCTAGCCGATCGGTACGTACAGGTCGGTGCGCATCCGCTCGGGCGGCACCTCGCCGTGCGCGGTCACGTAGATCTCGAAGCAGACGCCGTCGCGCAGCTCGTAGCCACCGTCGGCGATGTGCTTGGCGTACATGGCGCGCCACGCCTCGGGCAGCCCGCCGTACTCGCCGATGAACTCGGCCCGGAGGTAACGGCCGCCGGGCAGCGAGGACTCCTGCAGGTCGCCGATCGCCGCGTCCGGCGCCACGATGACGGCGGCGGTCGAGCGCAGGTCGGCCTCGGGCACGGTGTCCGGGTCGTCGTAGAAGACGGCCACGGTCCGCGCGCCGGGCAGCAGGCCGAGCGGGCCGGCCCGCTCGTGCAGCTCCGTGAACGCCTTGCCAATGGCCCAGTACGCGCCGACGTGGGGCACCGCCGCGAGCCGGTAGGCGGGCACGTCGATGGTCTCGACCCGCATCTCGTTTCCTCCTCGGTTGACCAGATAGAAGCTCGTGAAGCCGCCGTCCACGTAGTGCACCCGCGACGGCGAATCGAGGCGATGGCCCGGGCCGTCGTCGGCGCGATAGGAGGACGGCGTCGCGCCGTACTCGGCCTGGAACGCCTTGGCGAACGCCTGCTGGCTCTCGTACCCGGCCTCGGTCGCGATGTCGACGATCGGCCGGGCGCCGGCCCGCAGCCGGTGAGCGGCCCGCTCCAGCCGCAGCCGCCGCACCAGTTCCTTGGGTGATTCGCCGACCATCGCCCGGAAGATCCGGTGGAAGTGGTACGGCGAGAGGTACGCCCGCTCGGCCAGCTCGCGGAAGCCCGGCGGGTCGTCCAGCCGGCTCTCGATCTCGGCCACCGTGCGGCGGACCATCGCCTCGTATCGCGTCTCCATCGGTGATCACTCTACGAAGCGCGGCCGGCGGCCGGCGTGTCCGGGCTTGCGGACCTGGGCTCGCGGATCTGTCGGAAGGGGCCGCGATACTCCCGGCATGCGCGCCAGCCGCCTGCTCTCGACGCTCCTGCTGCTGCAGGCCCGGGGACGGATGACCGCGAGGGAACTCGCCGACGAACTCGAGGTCTCGATCCGGACGGTCTACCGCGACGTCGAGTCGCTGCACGCCGCCGGCATTCCGCTGTACGGCGACGCCGGGCCGGGCGGCGGGTACCAGCTCCTCGACGGCTACCGTACCCGGCTCACCGGTCTCACCGATGGCGAGGCGCAGGCCCTGTTCCTGGCCGGCCTGCCCGGTCCGGCGGCGGAGCTGGGCCTGGGCGCGGTGGTCGCGACGGCCGCGGTGAAGCTGGAGGCGGCGCTGCCGGCCGAGTTGCGCGACCGGGCCGCGCTCGTGCGCGAGCGGTTCCACCTCGACGCGCCGGGCTGGTACCACGACGGCGACCGCTCGCCGTACCTGGCGGCGGCCGCCGACGCCGTGTGGCACCGGCGCACGGTCCGGATCCGGTACCGGCGGTGGAAGGCTCCGACCGACGTGACCCGGACCCTGCGCCCGTACGGCCTGGTCCTCAAGGCCGGCAAGTGGTACCTCGTGGCCGGCGGCGAGCCGGGCTGGGCGCCGCGGACGTTCCGGGTCAACCACATCCTCGACCTGTGCGACCTCGGCCTGCCGTTCGAGCGGCCGGTCGGCTTCGACCTCGCCGAGTTCTGGGAGTCGCACATCGTCGAGTTCCGGACCAACCTGTGGCAGGGCGAGGCGGTGGTGCGCCTGTCGGCCCGGGCCCGCGAGCGCCTGGCCCACCTGGCCGGGTCGGCCGTGAACGCGGCGGTCGACCGTACGGCGGGCGAACCCGACGCGCGGGGCTGGGTCACCGCGACCGTCCCGATCGAGTCGCTGATCCACGCCGAGACCGAGTTCCTGAAGCTCGGCGCGGAGGTGGAGGTGCTCGAGCCGGCCGAACTGCGCGACCGGATGGCCGGGACCGCCCGGGCCCTGGCCGCCCTGTACCGGGTCAGGCCCGGCGGAACTCCGCGACCCAGTTCGTCTCCCACGTGATGCCGGCGTCGGTGGAGAACGCCTGCTCCCAGCGCGCGGACCCGTCCGTGATGTCGGACCAGACGTAGGAGACCCGGATCGGCCGTCCTTCGTAGACATCGTCGCTGAGGAACACGCCCCGCCCGTCCTCGCCGAACCGCCCCACCTGGGGCGGCATGGTCAGGCCGACGCGGGTGCTGGCCCAGTAGATGGACCACTCGTCGCGTTCGGTGTCGTAGAGGCGCACCGTCAGCCCCGCGTACCCCTCGGTCGGGAAGGTGACCTCGTCGACGTTGCCGGCGCCGCCGAGGACGCTCCAGCACCGCAGTTCACCCGGAAACTCGTACCAGTCGTCGCCGCCGCTCAGCACGTGGCGCAGGCGGCGCTGCCTCGAGGTCCACGTGCCCACCAGGAAGTCGAAGTTGTTGTTCACGGCGGGCAGGCTAACCGGCCTCCACTGACAACGTCCGTCAGCGTTAGGGTCGTCGG
>Ga0307415_100000013_pt1 | contig 84168 bp, 70 predicted proteins | sample DK1Cmetagenome_FD_204524 | JGI IMG/M metagenome (GOLD analysis project Ga0307415, IMG submission 204524) | Maize rhizosphere microbial communities from greenhouse at UC Davis, California, United States - DK15-C-2 | ecosystem: Host-associated > Plants > Roots > Rhizosphere > Soil | place: USA... | reverse complement strand
GCCTGCGGGCCCCGGGTCAGGCCGCGGGCACCCATGTCCCGCAGTCGCCGGCTGACCAGCGCGGCCGCCGGGCGCGCGCCGATGCGTTGCATCTGCGCCAACGCCTCGCGCAGGTCGGCCTCCCGGCCGGTCTCGGCCAGCGCCCACGCCTCGTCGTAGGGACAGCCCAGCGCCCGCCACATTCGCGCCGCGCCGGTCCAGTCGCCGGCGGTCTGCGCCGCGAACGGCTCGGGCGTGGTGCGCGGATCCGGCGCGGCGACGCCGATCCGCCGGGCCCAGTGCGCCAGTTCGGCGGCCGCCCAGCCACCGGAGCCGTCGTCGGGCGCCGCCGACCGCAGGGTCTGCTCCACCACGCCGTGGGCCCGGCCCGGATCGCCGGCCAGCCAGGCCGCCTCGGCCCAGGCGGTCGCGACCGTCATCGCCCTCGGCAGGTCGCCGGTCGCGCCCGAAATGGCCACCGCCTCCTTCAGCGCGGGCCACACGCCCGGGTCGCCCCGCCGGGCCCGCACCCGCCCGGCCACGGCGAGCGCCACCACGCGGGCGAACGGCAGGGCGCGCGGGTTGTCCAGCACCTCGTGGGCCGGCTGGAGCGCGGCGACCCAGTCGCAACGCTCCATGTTGGACCATGCCCACGTGGACAGCAGCGACATGCGCCACGAGTCCAGGTCGCGCTCGGAGCAGTAGGCCAGCCCCTCCGCCACCCACCGGTCGCACTCGTCCAGCTCCCGCAACAGGCAGAAGTTGGAGGCGATGTTGTTGTAGGCCCGGGCGACGTGCTCGTCGAGGTTCTCGGTCAGCGACAGGGTCAGGCTCCGGATGAGCCGGTCGCGTCCCTCCGGGGCGACGAAGAACTCCACGGTACCCACGTTGTTGAGCGCGTGCGCGAGGATGTCGGTGCGCCCGAGCTTCTCGGCCAGTTCGATCGCCAGCTCGCCCCAGTGCATGGTCCCGCTCGTGTCACCGTCCAGCATGCGCAGCTGGGCCAGGTTGCTGAACGCCATGGCCAGCTCGGGCCCGGGTGGGAGATCGCGCAGGAGGTCGACGGCGGTGTGCGCGAAGCGGTTGGCCTCGACGTTGTCGCCGCGGAACCAGGCCAGGCGCGACAGCCAGCGCAGCGCATCCCCCTGGCGGAGCCGGTCTCCCTCCGACCGCCAGCAGGCCAGGGCCTGCTCGCGCGAGGCGGTCGCCTCGTCGGCCCGGCTGGTGAGGTAGCACTCGAACGAGTGCCGCTCCAGCAGGTCGGCCTTGTCCCCAGTGGACAGTCCGGCCGCGAAGCGCAGCGCCCGCCCGTACTGCTCGGCCGCGGTGTGGTGCGCCCCCAGGGCGGCGGCCCAGTGCCCGGCCGGGATCGCGTAGGCCAGCACGGCCGCCGCGTCGCCGGCGCCCTCGGCGTGGTGGGCCAGCCGGGTCGAGTCGTGCGTCGCGCTCGGCCGGGCCACCAGGGCGGCCAGCGTCCGGCGGTGCAGATCGGCGCGCCGGCCCGGGGGCACCGCCTGCTCGACCGCCAGCCGGGCCAGCTCATGGCGGAACTCGACGCCGCCCGCGCGCCCGCGCAGCATGCCGGCCGCCACGCAGGCGTCGAGGTGCTCCACGTCCGAACCGGCGACCTCGGCCAGCAGCCAGGGCTCGACCGGCGCGGTCACGACGGCCACCGCGTCGAGCACCTGGCGCGCCGGCGGCGGCAGCCGGGCGGCCCGGGCCAGCACCGCGTCGCGTACCGTGGCCGGGATCTCACCCATGCCCGTCGCGGCGGCCGCGGCCGCGATGACCTCGGTGACGTAGAACGGGTTGCCGGCGGTGGTGGCGTGCAGGCGCTCCGGGTCGATTCCACTGTGGCCGGCCAGCTCGGCGACGCCCTCCGGGGAGAGCGGGCGCAGCGGCAACCGGCGTACGGTGGCCACGTTGGCCAGGTCACCCAGCAGCAGCCGCAGCGGATGGGCCGGGCCGATCTCTTCCGACCGGTAGCTGCCCACGATCATCGCCGGCACGCCCGCGATGCGGCGGGCCAGGAACGTGAGCAGATCCAGCGTCGCCTCGTCGGCCCAGTGCAGGTCCTCCACGACCACGATCCAGACCCCACCCCCGGTCAGGCGCTCGAGCACGCCGCCGAACAGCGGGCCGCGGGCCGGGCCGTCGCCGCGCAGCAGCGCCGCGACCCGGCCGCCCAGGGCCGGAGCCAGATCGGCGAACGGGCCGAGGGGGCGGGGCGTGGTCGACGGGTCGCAGCCGGCCCACAGCAGGCGCGGCGCCGGCGAGCGGGTCGGGTCGCGGTGCCGGGCGGCGAACGCCTCGAGCAGGCTGGTCTTGCCGACGCCGGCCTCGCCCTCGACGAGTACCAGCCGTCCCCGGCGGGCCCGCGCGTCGCTGAACCAACGCCTCAGGTCGTCGAGGGCCGACGTCCGCTCGAGTAGACCCATCCGCGAAGTGTATGCAGGGGCACCCTACGGACCCTTTTCCGACATAAGGGTGCCCCTACAGCACGCGGGCTCAGGCCGGGGGTGCGAAGAACTCCAGCGCGATGCCGTCGGGGTCCTTGAACGACAGACCAGAACCGTAGTGGGCGTCAACGATGCCGCCGTGTTTGATGCCCAACTCCTCGAGCCGGTCCAGCCAGCGTTCCAGATCGTGCCGGTCGGCACAGGCGAACGCGACGTGGTCCAGGCCGCGGCGGCGTGGGTCGAAGTCGTCCGACCGGACCACGTCCGGGAACGTGTGCAGTCCGAACAGCGTGCCACCCTCGAGCGCGAAGACGACGTGCCGGAACGGGCCGGCGTCCTCGTCGAGCACGGCATCCGCACCGAAGAGCCGCGCGTACCAGGGCACGCTGGTCGACAGGTCGGTGACCGTGACGGCCACATGGGTGATGGTGGGAAACGCCGCCATGAGGACTCCTCCGTCGTCGAGGTTCCGGCCGGCCGGCCGGTTACGGTCACGCCGAAAGGTAGGTTCGCCGGGCCGGCCCGGGCATGGGGAGTTCTCCCCATATTGGGCATTCGCCCGGAGGGTTCGTGCGGGTTCGTCCGACCCCGTCGGTCCGACCGGCCGCCTAGCCATCGGCCGATGGGCCGACCGGGCCGCAACGGTCGGCCATGGTACGGGCACCGGTTTGGAAACTAGGCTCTCCCGCGGGGCGGATCGGTCGGAGTTCGATCGTGTGGGCAGTCGAGGGATATGAGCCGCTGGCCGAGTTGGGCCGCGGTTCCACCGGGTTGGTGACGCGAGCGAGGGACTCCGCCACCGGTACCGTCGTGGCCGTCCGGCGCCTGGCCATCGACCTGTGCGACTCGCCGGCCTTTCTCGTCCGGTACCGCGGCGAGGTCGCCATCCTCGGCCTCATCGAGCACCCGCAGGTCGCCGGCGTGTACGAGCTGGTCGAGCGCGACGGCGCGGTCGACGTGGTGACGGAGTTCGTCGACGGGGTGTCCCTGCGCGAGCTGCTCGACCGGACCGGCCCGCTGGAGCCGGAGGCGGCGCTCTACGTGGTCAAGGGTGTCCTGCTCGGCCTGCGGGAGGTGCATGCCTGCACCATCGTGCATCGTGCCCTGCGGCCGGAGAACGTGTTGATCGACTCGGCGGCCACGGTGAAGATCGTCGACATTGGCCTGACTCCGCCGAGCCGAAACCGGGTTCCGGCAAACCCGACATACGCCGCACCGGAGCTGTGGTCGGGTGGCGAGCCGACGTCGACGTCGGATGTCTACGCGGCGGCCACCATCCTTTTCGAGTGTCTCGGCGGGCTGCCGCCACGGAGCCTGGGCGGCACCGTCGCCGGGTCGGCCCTGACCGCCGACGCCGCGATCGCCGCGCTGCGACCCGACCGCGTACCGGAGCCGATCCGGGGGTTCCTGAAACTCGCGCTCGCGGCCGACCCGTCGGTCCGGCCGGCCGATGCGGCCGCCGCGCTGGAGGGGTCGGACATCGCGGCGTTCTCCGCGTTCGGCTCCCGTTGGTACGACACCGGGCACGCCCTGGTCCGGCAGCGGCTTGCTCACGCCCAGCCCCGGACCGAACCGGGCAACGGTGCCACCGCGATCGCGCCGAGCGCCCCGCCGGCGGCGGTCCCAGGCAACGGTACGGCGGCGGCCAAGGGCAACGGGACGGCGGCGGCCAAGGGCAACGGGACGGCGGCGATCCCGGCCGCCCCGCCGGCGGTTCCGGCCGCCGTGCCGGTCGTCGCGAGTGGAGCGGCGGCGGTCGCCTCCACCGGCGGGCGGGCGGCCATCGCGCCGGTATACCTGCCGGCTGCGCCGGTACGGCCGCCCGGGCAGGATGGTCCGCCCCCGGACGACGCCCGGCCGGCCCCTGGTGCCCACCCCCCGCGACCACCCCGGGGTCGCTCGTTCCGGCTGCTCATCGGCATCGCGGTGCTGCTGCTGGCGGCGGCCGGTTCGGGCTTGGCGCTGACGGCGGCGTTCGGGCCCGACGACTCCTCGCCGGGGCCGGTCACCACCAACTCCCACGTACCCGTGGCCGTTCCCGGCCCCACGGTTCCCCCAACCGCACCGGGGTCGGGCGACACGACCAAGCCGACCGCACCGGCCGGCCTGCGGGTCACCGGGCGCTCCCTCTCGGCGGTGTCGATGGACTGGGCCGACGCGCTCGACAACGTCGGCGTGGCCGGCTACGTCGTGTACCGCGACGGTACCCAGGTCGGCACCAGCTACCAGCCGGGCTTCACCGACCAGCGCCTGACCAGCCGCACCCGATACCGGTACGCCGTGGCGGCCTTCGACGCGGCCGGCAACGTGTCCGCGCCCAGTGCCGCGGTGACGGCGACGACGCTGGCCGAGCCCGACGTCTCGCCGCCCACGGTGCCGCAGAAGCTGGAGGCCACCAGCCGGGGCATGACCCGGATCGTCCTCGCCTGGAACGCCTCGCAGGACAACGTGGGGGTGGCCGGCTACGAGGTCTACCGCGACGGCGCGCTGGTGGCGAACGTGCCGCGGCCCGGGTACACGGACAGGGGTCTCGCGCCGGGTACGAAGTACCGGTACACCGTGCGCGCCTTCGACACCTCCAACAACGCGTCGGCCGACAGCAACCTGGTCGCCCCCACGACGCTCGACGCGCCCGACACCACGCCCCCGAGCCCGCCGACGGGCGTCGCGGCGGCGGGCGCCAGCCCGACCACGATCGACGTCTCGTGGACCGCCTCGTTGGACAATGTCGGCGTGGCCCTGTACCGGGTGCACCGCAACGGTGTCCCGGTCGCCGACGTGATGGGCACCGCCTTCACCGATATGGGCCTGGCCCCGTCGACGTCGTACGAGTACAGCGTCCGCGCCGTCGACGCCGAGGGCAACCAGTCCGCGTTCAGCGCCACGGCGACGGCATCCACATTGGACCCGCCACCGCCGCCCACCACGCCGCCGCCGCCACCATCGACCACCCCGCCGCCGACCGTGGACCCACCACGGGTCGAGTCGGTGACGCTGGTGACGACCATAGCCGGCTGCTCCGTGTCGATCCAGGCCACGGTCGAGGTCAGCGCACCCATGGACGTGACGCTCACCTACACGGTCACGGGCCACGAGACCAACTCGGTGGAGCTCCACTTCACCGGGCCCGACCTGTCGCAGACCCTGCCGCTGCCCGACGGCGACCGTACGGACGAGGGAGACGCCATCGCGACGGCCGCCGACAAGGCGGCCACGTTCCACTGGGACGCCTGCGAACCGGAACCACCACCGACCACCGAGCCACCCGTACCGCCGGACGAGGTCTGACGCCGCAACCCGGCCGTGCCATCATCGGTTGGTGACCGACCCGCTCGTGGCCGATGGCCTGGCCGCCCTGCGCGACGGTGACATCACCGCCGGCCGGCGCCTGCTCGAACGCGCCGTCGCCGAGAACCCGTCGAGCGAGGCCCTGGAGGCCCTCGGCGAGGCGCTGTACTTCGAGTGCGAGTTCGGCGCGGCCATCGAGCACTACGAGCGCGCGTATGCCGCGTACCGTAGGGCCGGCGACATTCCCTCGGCCGGGCGGGCGGCCCGGATGCTGGCCTGGATCACCGGCAACGTCCTCGGTGAGTGGGCGGTCCGCAGTGGATGGTTCGCCCGGGCCCGCACGCTGCTCGCCGAGGCGGGCACCGATCGGTCCGAACACGGCTGGGTACTCATCATCGGCGCGTTCATGGAGCCGGACGCGGCCGCTCGCGAGTCGCTGCTGCACGAGGCGATCGAGATCGGGCGCCGGTACGGCGATCCGGATGTCGAGTTCATGGCCCTGGGCTACCTGGGCGGCGTGTATGTGATGACCGATCGCGTCGAAGAGGGCCTGGTGCTCTGCGACGAGGCGCTGGCCGCCCTCTGCGCCGGCGAGCTGACCCAGGTCGCCGCGATCGACGAGATCTTCTGTGGACTGTTCTGGGCGTGCGAACTGGTCAACGACATACCCCGGGCCGACCAGTGGATGCGCGCCAGCGCCGAGCGCGTCAAGCGGAGCAACGTGGTCGCCGCGTTCTGCCGCGCCCACTACGGCGGCATTCTCACCGCCGCCGGCCGGTGGGCGGAGGCCGAGGTCGAGCTGGTGGCGGCCGCGCGGCGCTTCGAACGTGGCATGTCGGGGCGGCGCGAGGCCGCGGTCATCCGGCTGGCCAACCTGCGGGTACGGCAGGGCCGCATCGGGGAGGCGGCCGAGCTGCTGGTCGGGCTGGAGGAGCACCCGGACGCGGTACGCCCGCTCTCCGTCATCCATCTCAGCCGGGGCGATACGGCGCTGGCCCGCGACCTGCTGGAGCGGCACACCGGGGGCCCCGACGACCTGGTACCCGAGGTCGGTGAGTCCACCATGGTCGGCCCGCTGCTGGCCCTTCTCGTCGACGTGCACCTGGCCGGCGGCGATGTCGACGCGGCGGAGAAGGTGGCCCAGCGCCTGGACGCCCTGGCCCGGGCCCAGCGGGCACCGTACCTGCGGGCGATCGCCGCCCTGGCCAAGGGACGGGTCGGCCTCACGACCGGTCGCGACGAGGCGCGGGCCTGCCTGCGCGAGGCCGTGGACGGCTTCGAGCTGGCCCAGCTGCCGATGGAACGGGCCACGGCCCGGCTGGACCTGGCCCGGGCGCTCGCCGGTGGTTGGCCCGAGAGCGCGGTGGGACAGGCCCGGGCCGCGCTGGACGACTTCGAACGGCTCGCCGCGGCGCGACACGCCGACGAGGCGGCGGCGCTGCTGCGCACCCTCGGTGTCCCGGCCCGGACGGGCCGCCGCAGCACCGAGGCGCTGACCCAGCGTGAGGCCGAGGTCCTCCAGTTGCTGGGCGAGGGACTGTCCAATCCGGAGATCGGCGATCGCCTGTACATCACCCGTAAGACCGTCGAGCACCACGTGGGCCGGGTTTTGGCCAAGCTCGGGCTGCGCAACCGCGCCGAGGCCGCCGCCTACGCCACCCGCCAGAAGATGAGCCCCTAGATAGGGGAACTCCCCGATACTGTCCGGCCCGTCCGGCGCGACGCTGCGGGCATGACACAGAACGGGTACGACGCGATCGTGGTCGGTGCGCGGTGTGCCGGCTCGCCGACGGCGATGTTGCTGGCCCGCCAGGGTTATCGGGTCCTGCTGGTCGATCGGGCGGCGTTTCCCAGCGACACGCTCTCCACGCACATCGTCCACCCGCCGGGCATCGCGTCTCTGCGCGAATGGGAACTGCTCGACCGTCTGACGGCGACCGGATGCCCACCGATCCACACGTACGCGTTCGACTTCGGCCCGTTCACCCTGACCGGCGCCCCCGGCACCGCCGAGACTCCGGTGGCCTACGCTCCGCGACGCACGGTGCTGGACAAGCTGCTCGTCGATGCGGCCGCGCAGGCCGGTGCCGAGGTCCGCGAGCGCTTCACCGTCGAGGAACTCGTCTTCGACGACGGTCGCGTCACTGGGATCCGCGGCCGCTCCGCCTCCGGTCAGGTCACCGAGCACGCCCGGATCGTCATCGGTGCCGACGGGCGGCACTCGTTCGTGGCCAGGACCGTGAAGCCCGACCAGTACGACGAGAAGCCGGCGCTGCTCGCCGGCTACTACACATACTGGAGCGACCTGCCGATGGACGGTCGCTTCGAGGTGTACATCCGCGAGAACCGGGCCTTCGCCGCCTGGCCGACCCACGACGACCTGACGTTGGTCATCGGCGGCTGGCCGATCGCGGAGTTCGAGGCCAACCGGACCGACATCGAGGGCAACTACCTCAAGATGCTGGAACTCGCACCGGCGTTCGCCGACCGGGTACGGGTGGCCACCCGGCGCGCCCGGTACCTCGGCACCGCGGTGCCGAACTACTTCCGCAGGCCGTACGGACCGGGTTGGGCGCTGGTCGGTGACGCCGGCTACAACCGTGACTTCATTACCGGGCAAGGGATCCACGACGCGTTCCGCGACGCGCAGCTGTGCGTGACCGCCCTGGACGATGCGTGGCGCGGGGTTCGACCGTACGAGGACGCAATGGCCTCGTACCAGTCCGCGCGCGACGCGCAGGTGCTGCCGATGTACCACCTGACCCTTGACCTCGCGGCGTTGCAGCCGCCACCGCCGGATCTGGCCCGGCTGCTGGCCGCGGCGGCGGGCAACCAGGTGGCAATGGACGGCTTCGCCCAGGTGAACGCCGGCGTCCTGTCGCCGGCCGAGTTCTTCTCGGAGGCCAACGCCGGGCAGATCCTGGCCGCCGCCGCCGCCCGACCGCCGGCCCAGGCGCGGCCAGCGGGGCAAACCCGTTGATCGTGAAGGAAAAGTGTCCCCACATGGGAGCACCTATATCCTTCACGATCACGTGCTGGCGGCGGGACGGGCAGCTCACGCGCGGTTGCGCGCGCGGCGGCCGCGGGCGGCAACGTGCTTCGATCGTGATCTCGACCGCGGGCCGGGCGTCAGGACGGTGATGTCGCGAACGGTCCGGCACCAGCGGTACCCGCTGAGGCGGACGATGTCGCCCTCGTGGCATTCGCGCGGGTGGCCCGAAGCGAATCTGACCGTCCACAGCGGAGCGGCGTCGGCGCGGCCATCGTCGACGACCAGGTAGTACCGCAACTGTCCGGACATCGGCGTGGAAAAGAACGGCGGCGGCGTGTCGGCATCCCGCCCCATCTCCTCCAGATAGATGTTCCACGGGAAGGTTGAGCGGCTGACCACCAGCCCGGTCATCTCGATCGGACGGACAAGGTCGAGCAGTGCCCGGGCGATCCGGTACAGCGCCCGGCCGGCCAGGAGGGCGCTGAGGAGCGCCAGCGCGGCCGAGGCCAACGGGCCGATCCGCTCGTGCCACCGGGCCACCGTGTAGGCGCCGCCGGCGACCGCGGCGAGCCAGAACAGGCCGAAGACGATGACCGCGGAGGGCGGGTAGCCGATACCCCGGCCGCGCCGGCGGTATCTCACACGGATCGGTCGGGGTGTGCCCGTGTAGGTCGACCAGAGGGTCGTTCGGTCGCCCACCGTGAGGTCGACGACGTCCGACACCACCGACGTGAGACCGAGCGCGGCGCCGTAGGCCAGGTAGCGGTCCCACACCGTGACGGATGCCGTGGGCAGGTCGGCCAGTCCCTTGTGGGCGCGCAGCCAGTGGGCGACGCCGAGCCACTGGGCCGCGACGGCGCGGCCCGGCTTGGTCAGCCGCTCGCCCGAGTACCACCTGATGTTCAGGTACAGGCACGCGGTGATCAGCAGAAGCATGGACAGCCCGGTCCCGGCGAGAAAGGCGATGCCGCCGGCGGCCCCCACCTGTTCCGCGTCCGGTCCGGCGACCACGCCGACCACGGACGCCGGCATGAGGCAGCCGGTTACGAGGGAGAGCAGGATGCCGATCGCCACGGACATTGCCTGGGCGCCGCCGTCGCGCGCCACGGCCAGTCCGCGCTGCCTGGCGTCGGCGGCCACGTCCCGGCCGAACTGCACCGACCAGAGGTACCCGTGTTCGGCGTAGTGGACGGACAGGTCGGCCAGTGGGACCCAGTCGTCTTCGCCGGCCGCCTCGACGACGCGGTTCATGACGCTGCGTTCGTACGGCGTCAGGTGGCCCCGGTCGCGCGAGCGCTCGCGGATCATGACCTGTTCCGAGTCGCTGCCGGGCTGATAGAACTCGAGATGGCCGCGGGCCGCCAGGTCGATCAACGTGCCGATGGGTGCGTCGGCGGTGGTCGTGCCGTGGTGGATCAGGTAGTTGACGACGGCCGGGGGTGGGCCGGCCGGCAGATTGGGCGTGGCCGGTTCCGCGCGGATCGGCCTCCATCGAGGCACGGCGCCGACCAGCCAGCCGCCGAGGAGGTACACGGCCCAGACGGCACCCAGGACCATGATGGTGGTGCGCTGCGTCTGCACGACGCCAGTGTGCTCCGCCCACACAAGCGGGCGATCTACCGCTCAGCGTTGTCCGTGACCGGTCCGTCCGTGACCGGTCCGTCCGTGACCGGTCCGTCCGTGACCGGTCCGTCCGTGACCGGTCTGTCGGCCGTTGCCGGTCCGCGTCGCCACGGCCACATCCCGGTCAGTTCGACGTCGAGGCTCAGGCTCAGAAACGTTCGCACGAGCACGATCCCGCCGAGGACCGCGACGGACTCGAGCGTCGGGCTGATGGCCACCGTCCGGATGATGTCCGCCGCGATGAGAAGCTCCAGCCCGAGCAGGAGCGCCCGGCCCACCTCCTGGCGGAAGCGTCGGTACACCTCGGACCGGCGCCCGAAGAGCCGGCCCACGGCGATGAGGCCACTCAGTACGATGCCGCCCGCGATCGCTAGCACGCCGGCGGCATCGATCGCCCGGCCTATCGCCTCGACGACCTGGTGGAAGCTCAAGCGCGTGCGGCCACGTAGCCCTCGGTCACCTCGCCCTTGTGCGCGGCGAACGCGCCGAGAACCTCGTTCTTCTCCTGCTCGGGTACGTTGAACGCGTCCAGGCTGCGCGCCAGCTCGGCCGCGACCTCATCGAACTCGGCGGGGGAGATCTGGAGGGGGCGGTGCGCCTCCTCGAGCCCGAGCGGGGTGCTGCCCGGCCTCGTCGCCGAGAACTCGAACGGACCGCCGGCCACATTGCAGACCCACAGGGTCCGCATGAACTTCAGACCAGCCAGCCTGGCCAGATAGTTCGTGTGCCATTCCCGCAGGGCCGGATTCGCCGACTGCTGGCCGACGACGGGGTTCAGCACGATCGCGTCGCTGAAGTGATTGACCACCGCCGCGATGGCGAACACGCCACCGAGTCTCTCGTACAGACTCGTCTCTGCCATCTTCGTGCCCCTTCCGCATGTGTGCCCAACCCCGGTGAGGGGGTCATAGGATGACCTTGACCCCTCCACCTGATACGTGACCTTGGCTATTCCTTGAATCGATGGACGTCAAACCAGCTCACCGTCCCGTCACCCGGAGGACCGTCACCGAGTTCGCCGGCAGGGACAGGCGCGTGGACATGTCGAGCCCGGTGATCTGCTGCACGACGGGAACGGCGGCGTCCGGGGCCGACAGCGTGTTGCGGGTCGACGGCTCGCCGGTCAGGACGGTCCGGGTACCCGTGCCGTCGATGCGGGTCACGCCCTGGAAGACCAGGCGCACCGACTGCAGCTGACCGGTCGGGTTGACCAGCTTGACGAAGAACGTCGTCGCACCGGCCGACGTCGTCTTGGTCACCACCTGTTCCAGCGCGCCGGCGCCGGCCAGGCGGCTGCCCACGACCTGCTTGCCGAGGTTCGTGGCGAACATGTGGACCACCCAGTACGACGGCGAACCGTAGCTGCGCCCGGCGTCGAAGCCGACCATGTTGGACGGCCAGTTCGGCTGGTTCTCGTGGACAAGGATCGGCGCGTACATGCTGCCGATCACCATGTCGCTGTTGCGCTCGAACTCGGTCAGGAACGCCGCCTCGCCCACGGCGGCCCGCAGCGTCGGCGTCGGGCTGCCCTCCTGGGCCCCGTACTCGCCGATGAGGTACTGGCGTCCGTTGCGGTCGGCCCGGTCGTAGCGGCCGTTCGGGTTGGCGAAGAACGACGGCGGAGCGTAGTAGTGGTCGTCGGAGAGGTCGGGCACGCGGCCGGTGGGCGTGGAGGAGGCGGCCCCGCCCTGCAGCCCGCCGGTCGTGGCGATGACCTTCAGCTGCGGGTACCTCGCCTTGATGGCGTCGTACATCCGCGTGAACCGCCAGGCGTAGCTGCCCGAGGTGTCGAACCAGTCCTCGTTGCCCACCTCGACGTACTGCACGTCGAACGGCGCCGGATGACCATCGGCCGCCCGGCGGGCACCCCAGGTCGTCGAGGTGTCGCCGATCGCGTACTCGATCTCGTCGAGCGCGTCGGAGATGTACGGCTCGAACTGGTCCTCCGGCACGTGCTGGCCGTTGAGCGTGTAGCCCGCGAAGAGCCCGATCAGCGGCTGCGCCCCGATGTCCTCGGCCATTCGCAGGTACTCGAGCAGGCCCATCCCGTCGGTGGACCAGTACCCCCACGCGGTGTTCTGGTGGCCGGCCCGCTGCTCGATCGGGCCGAGCGTGGCCTTCCAGTCGAACCTCGTTTCGAGGGTGACGCCCTCCAGGTAGTTGCCGCCCGGCACACGCAGCAGCCCGGGCTTGAGCGCCGCGAACTTCTGCGCGAGGTCGGGCCGCAGCCCGTTGGGCCGGTTCTTGTACGTCGGCGGGAACAGCGACACGACCGAGAGCCACACGTCCTGTCCGGCGATCGCGGCACACCCCGCGGGCCGGCAGTTGTTGAGCAGCGACACGACGAGCCGGTTGTCGGTCGACGCGGCGATCCCGTCCGGCGTGCGCAGGGTGAACGAGTACCTGGCCCAGTCCGCGCCTATCGCGGGCAGTGCGCGGCTCACCAGCACCGTGCCGTCGGGCTTCTCCAGGCTCACCTGCACGGCGCCCGACCATCCGGTGCTGGCCCGGGCCCACAGCGAGCCGCGGTACGTCGTGGCCGGGGCGACACCGATGCCGTAGTACCCGAGGTTGGACGCGGCCAGGCGCCCACCCCGCGGCAGCGACGTCGCGTGCACACGCAGGGACCGGTCGATCGCCGTGTTGAGCGGCTGGGCCAAGTCCAGCGCCAGCGATCCGGTCGCGTCGCCACCGGTCACCAGCGACCAGTACGGCACCGGGCCGGCGCCGGGGCCGCTGCCCGGCTGGTACGGCTCCTTGAAGGTGCGGTTGCGCACCAGTTCGGCGTAGATGCCGCCGTCCACGGAGTGGCTTATGTCCTCCAGGATCAGGCCGTACGTGGTGCGACGCGTCGTGGCCCGGATGTCGCTCGCGTCCACGGTGAGCGTGCTCGCCCCGGCCAGCGCGGCGACCTCCTCGGCGGTGAGCGGGAAGCGGACCAGCCGCACCTCGTCCACCGCTCCGGTCAGGCGCGGCGCCTGGCCACCCGTGCTGCCGAACGTGAGCGGGGCCGGACTGTCGCCCGACGCGTCGGGGCAGCCGGCCGTGTCGACCGCGTCGGTACCGACCAGCGCGCCACACGATCCGGCGGCCAGCGTCAGCGCCGCCGCCTCGCCGTCGACGTAGAGCCGCAGCCGTTGGGCGCCGCGGTCGAGCACGAACGCGGTGCTGTGCCAGGCACCGTCGGCATAGGACGCCGCGGTCGTCGTGACCTCCAGCCGGGTCGCGCCGCCGCCGATACGCGCGCCCACGCGTCCGGCGTCCACCGAGATCCGGTAGCCGTCGTCGGCCCCGCCCTTGCCCACGACCGGCTGGGCCGCCGCCGAGGTCGTGCGGAACCACGCGGCCAGCGAGGCCGAGCCGGTGCCGAGGTTGAGCGCCGGCCGTTCGTCGATTCCGACGTCGCTCGCGCCGTCGAGGGCGACGGCGGCGCCGGACGCGCCGGCCGTCCACGTCGCGCCGCGCAGCGTGCCGTGGGCCGCGTCGGGCGAGGCGTCGCGGGTGGTCGTACCCGTGCCCTCGTCGAGATGCCACAGCCCGCTGGTCGCCAGGGCGGCGGCACTGCCGGCGTCGATCGTGAACGGGTACGTGCGCACGTCGTCGACGGCGCCGTCCCAGAAGTCGACCGGCCCGCCGTTGTACCTGCCCCGGCCGACGACGAGGTGGCCGGTGGCCCGCCACGGCGTCGTGTGGGCCACGACCTGTTGCCGGGTGCCGTTGACGTACAGCGTGATCGTGCCGGCCACCCGGTCGTAGGCGCCGACCAGGTGGTACCACTGGCCCAGACGCGCGGGCTGGGTCGACGCGGCGACCGCTCCCGGGCCGGGTGCGTCGGAGCCGATCATCGTGAACGCGAGCAGCCCGTCGACGCGCCGCTGCAGGAAGAAGCCGCTCACCGACTCGCCGTCGACGCTCACCGCCGTACGGAATCCGGCCGCCGTGTCGACGCGGACCCACGCGGCCACCGAGAAGCTCTGGCTCGTGTCCACGACCGGGGCCGGCATGTCGACGAGTCCGGTCGCCCCGTCGAATTCGACCGCGGACGGCCCGACGATCCCCTCGGTCCAGGTCGCCCCGCCGACGAGCGTGCCGTGGTAGTCGCTCAGCGAGTCGTCGGCCGCCGTGGTGCCCGTACCCTCGTCGAAGCGCCAGCTTCCGTTGGTGGCCAGCTGGGCCACCTGCTCGGGGGTCAACGCGGTCGTGTACACCCGCACGTCGTCGATGGTGCCGTCGACGTAGTCGACCGGGTTGCCGGCGAACCGTCCGCGCCCGATGACGAGGTTGCCGCCGGCCGACCATCGGGCCGGCGCCGCCGTGGTCGCCTGGAGCTGGCCGTTGACGTACAGCGACAGCGTGCCGGCGGCCTGGTCGTAGACGCCGGTCAGCTGGTACCACTGCCCGACGACCGGGTCGAAGGTGGCCGACGGGAACGCCGGTGCGCCGACCGAGGCGTCGCCGGGCAGCTTCACGAAGGCGAAGCGCCGCGTGTCGTCGCGGAACTGGAGATAGAAACCGCTGACCTGGCTGCCGTCGACGCTGACCAGGGTCTGGTACCCGGAAACGCGGTCGAGCCTGACCCAGCTGCTGGCCGTGAAGCTCTGCGCCGTGTCGATGAACGTCGGGCCGGCGTCGGCGAAGTCGCCCGCGCCGTCGAGGGCCAGGGCCGACGTTCCCTGGATGCCCGGCGTCCAGCCGGCGTTGCCGATCAGGGTCGCCGGGTGGGTACCCGCGCTGTCGGCGGCCGTCTGGCCCGTCCCCTCATCGAAGAGCCAGCGCGACAGGGGCGCCGGGCCGTCCCCGGCCAGCGCCGCGCCCGCGCCGCCGGTGGCCGCCAACGCGGCGATCACGACGAGAGCCACCAGGACGGCGACCGCACGGCGGCCCTGACCAGTGATTGCGCGATACACGGTCGCCTCCTCGCGAACCGCGCGATGTGAACGTTAACATCAAGATGCGCCCGCGCGCGGCTCTTCCTTGTCGTGTCGTGCCCGGTCGGAGCGTCGATTCGATCGACGGGTGCGACCGCACGGCGGCCCGAGGCAAGCATCGAGCGCGGTCAACCCTTCGGGATGCTAACGCCGTTCGTGTGGCCGCACAACACGTGCGAAACGCCCCGCCCGTGGTACCCGTCGCGGACCGCCCGTGCGTCGGTACACAGTGGACACGTCGGGCCGCCGCCACGAATCGGCCGGACCGCCCTTGTCAAGGGGGGTCGCGGTGGTCGATGCTGGCCACAGACACGACGAGGCCAGGGGAGCGCCGTGATGGGGACCAGGATCTACCACCACCCTCGGGTAGCTTGGGACTTCGCCCGGACCGTGGTCGACATGACGGCCGCCGGCGACGAGCTGTACGCCTGGTTCGGCACGCGTGTCGCCGAGGTGATGGGCCCGCGGTACCGGCAAGACCTGGACGAGACCCGCACCCGGCTGGCCCGTCCGACGCGGGACGACGCCCGCCACGTCGAGGCCGGACTCTGGCGCGCGCGCATCGACGACGTGCTGCGCTACCAGAACGACCTGGCCGAGGATCTGTACATCCTCACCCGCGACGCGTCGGCCCGGCTCGCGCGTACCCAGTCCGCCCCGGCCTGACGCCTCGTCCCAGGATCGCGACAGTATCGTCGATATTGTCGCCTCGAAGGGGCTTGAGACGACAACTTTGTCAAAGTTGTCGCGACCAGAGCGTCAGGCCGGGGGATCGTCGGTGTCGTCGCCGGACTTGCCGGCGGCCACCTCGATGGGGTCGGCCAGTAGGCGCTCGAAGGCCAGCTCGGCCGCGCCGATCAGGGCGGCGTCGCCGCCGAGCGCGGGCGTGCGCAGCCGGACGTGCTCGCGGACCGCCTGCACGCACATGCGGGTCAGCCGGCCCCGGACCTGGACGGCCGAGGCCAGGTAGACATCTCGAAGCGTGCCGCCGAATATGATCATCTCGGGGTTGAAGATGTTGATCAGGTTGGCCACACCGAAGCCGATCCAGTCGCCGACCTGGCGCAGCGCGGTCTGGGCCATGGCGTCGCCGCGGGCGGCCGCGTCGACCACGGCGGCCACGGCGGCGCGGCCGGTGCCGTCGCGCCCGGCCGCGCGGATCAGCGCGAACTCCCCGATCTCGGTCTCCCAGCAGCCCTGCGAGCCGCATGAACAGGGCCGGCCCTGCGCGCGCACCGACATGTGGCCGACCTCGCCGCCGTATCCCTGGTGACCGGTCACGGCCCGGCCGCCGGCGATGATGCCGCCGCTGACGCCGGCGTCGCCGTGCAGGTAGATGACGTTGTCGCAGTCGACCGCGACGCCGCGGGTGTGCTCGGCCAGCGCGGCCAGGTCGGCGCCGTTGCGGACCAGGGGGGCGGCGTCCCGGCCGGCGCCGACCCGCGGCGCCAGGGCCTCGGCGACGGCCGCGCCCAGAGGGTCCTCGATCCAGCCGACGCCGCCGGCCAGGCGCACCAGGCCGTCCTCCTGGCGCACGATCGCGCCGACGGCGGCGGCGCTGCCGATGAACAGGGAACTGTCTCCCACGGCCTGCTCGACGTCGCGGACGAACTCGGCCAGCGGCGCCACCACCTTGGCCGGCGGCCGGTCGCCGCGCGGCCGGGGCAGCTCGCGCCGGTCCAGCACGACGCCGCCGAGGCCGACCCGGGCCGCGGTGACCCGGTCGACCTCGACGGTGAAGGCGTACACGTACACCCGCTCCGACTCCGGCTGCACCACAAGGGACGGTCGGCCGGCCCGGCCGAGCCCGCGCGGCGTCTCCTCGCGCACGAGGCCGGCCGCGGCCAGGTCGGCCGTGAGCGCGCCGATGGTGCTCCGGTTCAGGCCGAGGCTGGCCGTCAGCTCGGCCCGGGAGGTGGGCCCCCGCACGTGCACATAGCGGAGAAGAGCACCGAGATTGTGCCGGCGGACCTCCTCCTGTGTGGGCGCGGCGCGCATCAGCCCGTCAACGCAATCCGGCCGTCGCCGCCCGCCGCCGGGACAACGCGTCGACGCCGGCCGCCAGCAGCAGCACGGTACCGGTGACGATGAACTTGACGCCCGAGCTGTAGCCCATCAGGCCCATGCCGTTGTCGATGACGGCCACCACGGCGCCGCCCAGCACGGCGTCGAGGATGCGACCCTTGCCCCCGAACAGGCTGGTGCCGCCGATGACGGCCGCGCCGACCGCGTACAGCAGGACGTTGCTGCCACCGGTGTTGGCGTCCACCGAGTTGTTCCGTGAGGCGGTGATGATGCCGCCGATGGCCGCCATCGTAGAGCAGATCATGAAGGCGCTGATCCGGATCCGGTCGGTGTTGATGCCGGCCCGCAGCGCCGCCTCGCGATTGCCGCCCACGGCGTAGATGTGCAGTCCGTACCCCGTGCGTTTGAGCACGAACGTGAGGACGATCAGAAGCACCACCACGATCGGGACCACGATGGGGACGCCCTTGAGCGATGTGATCAGCACGTTGCGACTGCGCTCGACGTTCAGGATGTACACGGCGGCGCCACCGACGATGGTGAGCGCGGCGACCCTCAACAGCACCAGACCGATCGGGTCATGGCTCACGCCGCGGCGGCGGCGGGTCGCCACGCGCAGTAGTTGGATGGCGGCGTAGGCGGCGACGCCGAGCGCGAAGAGCGCCCAGCCCAGCAGGGGCGGCACGTTCTTGTTGCCGATGGCCAGGACGACGGGATCGCGGATGGCCACGATCGTTCCGCCCTTGATGAGCAGCAGCACGACGCCCTGGAAGGCCAGGAACGCGGCCAGTGTGACCACAAAGGACGGTATGCCGACCTTGGCCACCAGCGCGCCCAGTGTGGTACCGATCAGGGTGCCGACCAGCATCGCGATGAGGATCGCGGCGTACCAGGGTAGGCCCTGCTCGGACAGGGCCAGCGCCAGGATGGATGCGCACACGCCGCTGGTGAAGCCGGCCGAGAGGTCGATCTCGCCCAGCAGCAGCACGAAGATGAGGCCCATCGCGATCACGGTGACGGCCGCGCCCTGGGGCAGCAGGTTCGCGAAGTTGCCGGGGGTCAGGAACACCGGCCGCACGATGGAGAAGACCGTGCAGAGAACCACGAGGCCGAGGATGGCCGGCAGCGCGCCCATCTCCCCGCCCCGCACCCGACGGAAGTACCCGCTCACATACGAGGAGACCGGGGCCGGCGTGGCCGCCGGGGCGCTCACCGGCGTTCCCAACGTGGTCATTCGGCTGCCCCCTCCGGCGTCGTGTCGAAGTTCGTACCGTTGGCCGGCTCGGCCCGGGCCGGCAGCCCGATATTGCCGCTGCGCCCGGCGGTGATGAGCTCCACCACCTGGGCGTGGGTGACGTCGGCCGTGCGCACCTCGGCGACCATGCGGCCGAGGTACAGGGCGGCAACGCGGTCGGAGACCGCGAAGACGTCGTTCATGTTGTGCGAGATGAGCACGACGGCCAGGCCCTTGTCGGCGAGCCGGCGGACGAGTTCGAGCACATGGGCGGTCTGCACGACGCCGAGAGCGGCGGTCGGCTCGTCGAGGATCACCACCTTGCTGTTCCACAGGACGGCCTTGGCGATCGCGACCGTCTGGCGCTGCCCGCCGGACAGGCTGGCCACCTGTTGCCGGACCGACCGCACGGTGCGGACGGCCAGATTGGACAGGGTGTCGGACGCCATCAGCTCCATGGTCGGGTCGTCGAGCACCATACCCTGGCGCCGCTCCCGCCCCAGGAACATGTTCTGCACGATGTCGAGGTTGTCGCACAGCGCGAGGTCCTGGTAGACGATCTCGATCCCGAGTTGGGCGGCGTCGCGCGGTCCGTGGATGTGGACCGGCTGGCCCTCGAACCGGAACTCACCGGCGTCGGCCGAGTAGATGCCGCTGATGCACTTGACCAGTGTGGACTTTCCGGCGCCGTTGTCACCGACCAGCGCGGTGACCTGGCCGGCGTGGATGAAGAAGTCCACGTCGTGGAGTACCTGCACCGCGCCGAAGCTCTTGTAGATCCCCCGCAGCTCGAGCAGTGGTCGTTCCTGTGTGCTCGTCACGGTGCTCCCTTCCGCGCATCCGGCGCCGCGCGGGGCAGGGCCCGCGCGGCGCCGGAGGTGGCGCCCAATCTGGTGTCTACGAGATTCCGGCCGCGGTGCAGAGCGCCGCGAACGAACCCGCGCAGAGCTCTTCCTTGGTCACGTAGCCGTCGGCTACCACGTCCTTGACGTTGTCCTTGTAGATGGCGACCGGCGTCTCGAGCTTGGACGGAACGTCCTTGCCGGACTCCGGGTCCTTGACCGTCTGTCCGGTGTTGACGGTCTCGCCCTTGGCCAGCGAGATGGCCAGCGCGGCGGCCGAGTCGGCCTCCTTCTTGATCGCCTTGTACACGGTCATGCACTGGTCACCGACCAGGATGTTCTGCAGGCCCTGGACGGTGGCGTCCTGGCCCGTGACCGGAACCTTGCCGTTGAGCCCGTTGCGCTTCAGCACCGCGATCGCCGCGTTGCCGAGGCCGTCGTTGGCCGCCAGCACGCCGTCGATCTTGTTGTTCGTGCGGGTCATCATCTGCTCGAAGATGGTCCCGGCCGTGGTGTTGTTCCACTCGGGCACGGACTCGTCCGGTCCCTTGATGTACTCGCCGGCATCGTACTTCGGCTTGAGGACGCCGTCGTAGCCACTCTTGAACAGGGTGGCGTTGTTGTCGGTCGGGGAGCCGTTGAGCTCGGCGATGACCGGCTTCTGCGCGTTCTTGTCGGTCAGGCACTTGACCAGGCCCTCGCCCTGCAGCGTGCCGACCTTGACGTTGTCGAAGCTCACGTAGTACGACGCGCCACCGTTGAGCGTGAGCCGGTCGTAGTCGATGACGCCGACGCCCTGGCTCTTGGCCCGGTCGATGACGGCCTTGCCGCTGCCGGAGTCGAGGTTGACGATCAGCAGGACGGTCGCGCCGCCCGTGATCATCTGCTCGGCCAGCGTCTGGAACCGCGCCTTGTCGTTCTGCGCGTTCTGGATGTCGTACTGGACGCCGGCCGCCTTGAACGCCGCCTCCAGGTACCGGCGGTCCGCGGTCTCCCACCGGGCCGAGGACGCGCTGTCCGGGAGGATGACTCCGATCTTGGCTGGCTTCGTAGTGCTGCCGCCACCCGGCGTTTCGCCGCCGCAGGCGGCCAGGCCTCCGATGGCCAGCATGCTCGTGGCGGCCATGAGACTGATGCTCTTGCGCACGCGCCCGATCCCTTCTAGTGCCCAAGCCGCTGTGAAAGCGGCATACCGGAGAGAGTGGTGTGTTGAAGCGTTGGTCCGCCTCCGCAGTTTGTCGGCGGATTGGAGGGTTTGCCACCTGTGGGATGAGCCGGCCGGTTCGCCGGATCACCGATTGTTGTGTCCGGCAACGTATTCGAGGGTCGTTCCAGGGCACAAGATGTCGGGCGCGTTAAGTTTGTTGTGCGGGGTAACAATTTGGAAAAGAGATCAACTCCACCCGGCCCCACGCGCCCCTCGGTACCCATCGGTAACCTGGACGGCGATGGCCGCCGAACACGTCGATGTACTGATCGTCGGGGCCGGCCTGTCCGGCATCGGCGCGGCCTGCCAGCTGCGGCGGCGGTGCCCCGACAAGACGTTCGTCATCCTCGAGTCGCGCGATGCGATCGGCGGCACCTGGGACCTGTTCCGGTACCCCGGCATCCGCTCCGACTCGGACATGTACACGCTCGGGTACGCATTCCGGCCGTGGTCGGCCGCCGAGGCCATCGCCGACGGTGAGTCGATCCGCGAGTACGTCCGGGCGACGGCCCGCGAGCACGGTGTGGACTCCCACATCCGCTTCCGGCACACGGTGGCCCGGGCCGAGTGGTCCGGCGACACCGGACGATGGACCGTCACCGCGCTGGCCGGCTCGGCGGCGTCGGGCGCCGAGCCCGTGACGGTCACGTGCGCGTTTCTGTGGATCTGCTCGGGCTACTACCGCTACGACGAGGGGTACACGCCGGCCTTCCCCGGCCGCGAACGCTTCGCGGGTACGGTCGTGCACCCCCAGCGGTGGCCGCAGGACCTGGCCTACGCCGGCCGGCGCGTGGTCGTCATCGGCAGCGGCGCGACGGCGGTCACGCTGGTGCCGGCGCTGGCCCGCGACGCCGCGCACGTGACGATGGTGCAGCGCTCGCCCAGCTACGTTCTCGTGGTGCCGGCCCGGGACCGGCTGGCCGACGCGCTGCGCCGGCGCCTGCCGCCGCGCACGGCGTACTCGGTCATCCGCTGGAAGAACGCGTTGCTCGGCGTGCTCGGGTACCAGCTGTCCCGTCGCCGGCCCCGCCTGGTCAAGCGGCTGCTCCGCCGGGGCGTGGCGGCCCGGCTGCCCGAGGGCTACGACGTCGACACGCACTTCGCCCCGGCCTACCAACCGTGGGACCAGCGGCTGTGCATCGCGCCCGACGGCGACCTGTTCACCGCCATCAGCGACGGCCGCGTCACGCTGGTCACCGGCCAGATCGACACGTTCACCGAGCACGGCATCCGGCTGGCCGGCGGCGAGGAGGTGGCCGCCGACATCGTCGTCACCGCCACCGGCCTGAACCTGCAGCCGCTGGGCGGCATGTCGCTCGTCGTCGATGGCCGACCGGTCGAGCTCGGCGCGACGGTGGCCTACAAGGGAATGATGCTGTCCGGGGTGCCGAATCTGGCCATGACGGTCGGCTACACCAACGCGTCCTGGACCCTCAAGGCCGATCTGGTCGCCGAGTACGTCTGCCGCGTGCTCAACTATCTCGACGAGCGCGGGTATCAGGTGATCACACCGGTGCCGCCGGAGCCGGGGGAGCGCGTGCCGCTGATCGGCCTCATGTCCGGGTACGTGCTGCGCAGCGTCGCGGCGCTGCCGAAGCAGGGGCCGCGCGCGCCCTGGCGGCTGCACCAGAACTACCCGCGCGACGTGCTGCTGCTGCGGTACGGAAGGCTCGCCGACAAGGGTGTGCGGTTCGGCCGGGTGCCGGCGCGAGCGGAGGTGTGAGATGCGGCCCTTTCTGTTCGCCGGCGGCACGGCCGTGGTGACGGGCGCCGCGAGCGGGATCGGCGAGGCCCTCGCGCACGCGCTGGCCGAGCGCGGCAGCGACCTCGTGCTGATCGACCGGGACGAGTCCCGTTTGGACGGTGTCGCGGCCGCCCTCGGATCTCGGGTGCGCGTGACCACCCATGTGGTCGACCTGGCCGACGCGGCCGCCACCACCCGCGCCGCCCTCGACATCCTGGGCGCCCATTCGCGGATCCGGCTGCTGGTCAACAACGCCGGCGTCGCGCTGGCCGGGCGCTTCGACCAGGTGACGCTGGACGAGTTCGCCTGGGTCATCGACATCAACTTCGTCGCGGCCGTCCGGTTGACCCATCTGTTGCTGCCGGCGTTGAAGGCGGAAACCGGTGCACACCTGGTCAACGTGTCCAGCGTCTTCGGCCTGGCCGCGCCGCCCGGACAGACGGCGTACGCGGCGAGCAAGTTCGCCCTGCGCGGGTTCAGCGACTCGCTGCGCGGCGAGCTGGCCGAGGACGGGATCGGGGTCACGTGCGTGCACCCGGGCGGCATCCGGACCCGCATCGCCGATCAGGCCCGGCTCGGCAGCGGCGTCGACCGGGCCGAGTACGAGGCGGGCCGCGAGCAGTTCGCGAAGCTTCTCACCATTGCCCCGGCGAAGGCGGCCACGGCCATCTTGTCGGGAGTACGGCGACGCCGCGCGCGGGTCCTCATCGGCGGGTCGGCCCGGGGGCTGGACCTGTTGGCCCGCACGATGCCGGTGCTGCACGGCCGGCTCATCGCCGCGGCCGCGGCCCGCTGGACGCCACGGATCCGCGACTCACGCGGTGGCGCGACGGCAAACGATTCACGGGCGTGACGCACCGGTCGGCCGTCGCTAGGATCGCCTGGTTCCTCGCTTGATCCGATCCCTAGTAGTGGGGACCTACGACCGTGGCCGAGAAGACCAGCACCGAGCCCGAGGCGAAGACCGGCAGCACGGGCACGCTCACGCAACTGTTCGCCGGCCTGGTCTGGCTCGGCACCTCCCTGTACGTCGCGTACATCACCATCAAGTACGACGCGGCCGGCCCCTCCGGCGCGCTCGGCGCCATGGCCGCCGCGCTGCCCGGCGCGATCGCGGCGGCCCTGGTCACCGGGGCATCCATCGGCCACGCGGCCAGCGGCCGGTTCCGCGGAGCCGGGGGGCGCCTGCTCGCCGGCCTCGGCATGGGCCTCCTGTTCGGCCTCGTCATCGCGGCCGGCATCCGGCTCGTGTACGGCGACAACCCGACCATCATGAAGTTGGCCGTGCTCGTGGGCGTGGCCAGCGTGCTGGGCGGCGTCCTCGCCGTCCTGCCCGACAAGGTCCTCGACGCCGGGCTGTGGGCCACCACCTGGGTCTTCGCCGCCGGACTGTTCCTCGGCGCGCTGCAGAACCAGGGGGTCACCCTCCTCGGCGGCGGCCCGACCGCCGACGCGGCCGCCCAGGCCGCCGCGGCCACCCGGTTCGTGTATATCCAGTCCATCCTGACCGGTCTGCTGGCCGCCGCCCACGGGTACCGCTGGCTGACCTTCGGCCGGCCCGGCATCGGTTGGCACTTCGTGGCCGGCGCCCTACCGGGGGGCTTCCTGCTGGCGGCCGAGTGGCTCACCCGCGTGGGCGGCTCGTCCCTGACCAACATCGTCACCGGGTACTCGGCCACCGCCCCCAGCCTCATCGACGCCACCCCGACCAGCCGCCTGCGGCACGCGCTCATCGTGCTCCTCGTCGGCGGACTGCTGACGATGCTGTCGGCCGTGGTCTTCCGCGCCCGCGTCGACGACGCCTCCGCCTTCGACAACGTCGACTCCGACTCCGACTCCGACGACTGAGCCGACACGGATCCTCTGCTGAGAGCAGATTGTCTTGGACCGGCGGTCCGGTCCGGTCCATCGTGGACTCATGCGACTTGCGAACGGCGGAGTGACCGCCCTGGGCGCCGGCACTCTCGATGACCAGTTGGCCACCCGGCTGCTGTACCAACGCATCATCGTCCTGGGAGCGGAGGTGGACGACGAGATCGCGAACCGGCTCTGCGCCCAACTGCTGCTGCTCTCGGCCGAGGATTCCCGGGGCGACATCAGCCTCTACATCAACTCGCCGGGCGGCTCGGTCACCGCCGGCCTGGCCATCTACGACACCATGCAGCTGATCCCCAACGACGTGAGCACGCTCGCGATGGGTCTGGCCGGCAGCATGGGCCAGTTCCTGCTGTCGGCCGGCACGCCGGGCAAGCGGTTCAGCCTGCCGCACGCGCAGATCCTGATGCACCAGGGATCGGCCGGATTCGGGGGCACCGCCGCCGATGTCGAGATCTACGCCGAGCAGCTCGAACGGCTGGGCACGACGCTGCTGCGGCTGATCTCCCGGCACACCGGGCAGCCGATGGAGATCGTCGAGCGGGACAGCCGGCGCGACCGCTGGTTCACCGCCGAGGAGGCGCTCGGCTACGGGCTGATCGACCACATTCTCGACCGCGTCGACGATGTGCGGCCGGCCGCCGCGCGGCGCACGGTGGGGGTCGGTGCGCCGTGAGTCAGTACACGATTCCCACCGTGGTGGAGAAGACCCCCAACGGCGAGCGGGCCTACGACATCTACTCGCGGCTGCTCTCCGAGCGCATCATCTTCCTCGGCACCGAGATCGACGACGGCGTGGCCAACGTGGTGATGGCGCAGCTGCTGCACCTGGAGTCGGCCAGCGAACAGGAGATCGGCCTGTACATCAACTCGCCGGGCGGATCGTTCAGCGCGCTGACGGCCATCTACGACACGATGCACTTCGTGCGGTGCGACGTCGCCACGATCTGCATGGGTCAGGCGGCGTCGGCGGCGGCCGTGCTGCTGGCCGCGGGTACGCCGGGCAAGCGGTCCGTCCTGCGCCACGCGAAGGTGTCCCTGCACCAGCCGTCGAGCCAGGCCCGCGGCACGCTGCCGGACCTGGCCGTGCAGGCCAAGGAGGTGGCCAAGGTCAGGGCCGAGATGGACGAGATCCTCAGCCACCACACCGGCCACCCGATCGCGAAGATCCGGGCCGACACCGACCGGACGATGACGCTGTCCGCCACCGAGACGGTCGCCTACGGACTCGCCGACCGGGTCATCACCGACCGGCGCGCGGCCGCGGCCGAGCTGGCCCGCATGAACTGACCGGGGACGAGGTCAGGCGGCCAGGAGGCTGACGTCGCCGAAAGGCCGGCCGGGCGGGGCGACCGCGGGGCGACGGCTGGGCGGCATCGCGGCGGCCTGCCGGCGGCGTACGGTCTCCAGGCGCAGGATCGCGGCCTGCTCCCGCGCGAGATCGCGACCGGCCTCGGCCAGCACGTCGGAGAGCTGGATCCGCAGCGCGTCGCACACGGCGGCCAGCACCTCCGAGCTGGCCTCCTTGAGACCACGTTCCACTTCGGACAGATACGGCATGGAGATGCGGGCCCGGCCGGCCACGTCGGCCAATGTGCGGCGCTGCTCGAGCCGCCGGCGGCGCAGCACGTCGCCCAGCAATGTCCTCAGCAACGGCCGCTTCCGTCGCTTGCGGCCACCGGGGCCGATGTACGCCACGTCCGCCATGGCGTCACCATACCCAGCCGCGCCGGACCGCCCATACCCGTGGAGTCGTCAGTTCGCCGGAGGCGAACAGCCCGACATGTCGAGCGGGCTTCGGACTCCGACGCTATCGACGCGTCGCGCCGGTGTGGTCAAACGGGATGACCCAAGGTCCGATTTGTGTCGTCCGGATTGACCACGAGCTCGGCGCGGCGATCAAGGATGGCGAGCACATCCCGGCGCACCGCATCGGGCTCCAGCCTGAGGCGGTCGTGGGTGAACCGAATGGTGTGGATGCCGAGCTTGGCCAGGTCCGCATCGCGACCCACGTCGCGGTCGCGTTGGGACAGGCCGTCGTGCCATTTCGTGCCGTCAAGCTCGAAGTTGGTCAAGGTCGGTCGGTGCAACAGGTCGAGGTAGATCGTCCGGCCGTCGATGCTCACGGGCACCTGCCGATCCAGGGCCGGCATGCCCGGCCCGACGAACACGTGGTCGTAGCCCCAGAGTTCCAGCTCGCTGCGGCAGCCGATCGTCAGCTTGTGAAGCAGCACCCTCAGCGTGGCCTGGTCCGCCCGGCCCGGTGGGTGCGCGCGCAGCGCGGCGAGTACACGGTCGGCAGTGGTCCAACGCCGCCCGACGGCCGCCAGCAGCGGAGCGCGTTGGGTGTCGCCTTCGAGCAGGGACCAGGCGTCGACCAGCGTCCGCTCGAGGCGCGTGACGGCGACGTCCTGGCGCACGACCACGGCCGGCGGCTCGGCCACGAAACCGGCCCGGCGATGGGCCACGATGCCGGCGACGCGCAACCGGCGGTCCCGGGCGATGGTCACGTGCACCTCGTCCCGGCCCGGCACCGGCAGGTCCCACACCTCGAGTGCGCTGAGATGGCTGAGCGCCGCGTCCGGACCGGCCCGCAGGAGCGCGGCGCGCCACCGGGCGGTCCGGCTGGCGAGAAGTTTCCGGGCGACGAGCACGCCCGGGTACACGGGCCGGACCTGGCCGGCCCGAATGGCGTGCTTGACGACATGCTCGGGCACGACGCGCAGCGCCGCCGGCCGGCTGATGACGCCGCCTTCTGCACGCAGCAGTGCGGCGAGCGCGGCGTTCACCGTCGTACGGTGGCTCACGCGAAGCGGATCCGGAAGGCCCCACCTTGCGGCTGTGGATAAGCGGGTGGGTCGTCGGCGGGCGCATTACTCGTGGTCAATCCGGGTGACACAAATCGGACTCTGAGTCATCCCGATCGACCACATCCCGCGACACAACGCTCAGAGGCTGAGGATCACCGTACGCAGGTCGGTCATGTCGCGCAGTTGGGCCAGGCCGCCGACGCGCCCCCAGCCGGTACGGCTGCCGGCGGCCCCGCCGAACGGCTGCGCACCCTCGAAGTAGTCCGTCGAGTCGTTGACGACGACGGAGCCGGCCCGCAGGCCCTCGCCGTAGAAGAAGGCCCGCCGCAGCGACCGGGTGAACACGGCGGCCTGAAGCCCCAGGTCGCTGTCGTTGGCCAGGCGGAGGATCGCCTCGTCGCCGCCCGCCGTGAGCAGGGGCAGGATCGGGCCGAACGTCTCCTGACGGGCCACCATCATGTCGGGCGTGACGCCATCGACGATGGTGTACTCGTAGTACAGGTCGCTCGGATAGCCGCCGGCCCGCCGGCCGCCCAGCAGGACGCGCCCGCCGCGGTCGACGGCGTCGGCGATGTGCCGGTCCATCTTCGTCGCGGTGGGTTCGTTGTTGAGCGGCCCCATGGTGGTGGCCGCGTCGAACGGGTCGCCGAGCCGGACCACCTCGGCCGCCCGGAGGCACTCGGCGGTGAAGTCGCCGTGCACGGCCGCGTCGACGATCACGCGCTCGCTCGCACAGCACACCTGGCCGGCGTTCCAGTACGCGCCATAGGTGGCCGCCTCGGCGGCGGCCGTCAGGTCGGCGTCCGCGCAGACCACGATCGGGCCGTTGCCGGACATCTCCATGATGGACCGTTTGAGGCCCATGGCCCGTACTATCCGCTCGCCGGTGGCCGAGGAGCCGACGAAGCCCACCGCGTCGACGCCACCGTGCGTGACCATCGCGTGCCCGACCTCGCCCGGCCCGGGCACGATCGACACCAGCCCGGCCGGCACTCCGGCCTCGTCGAGCAGCTCGCCCAGCCGCAGGCAGGCCAGCGGGGTGTTCTCCGGCGGCTTCGCGATGACCGCGTTGCCGGTGGCCAGCGCCGGCGCCAGGAACTCACACATGATCATGAGCGGGAAGTTCCACGGCGTGATGGTCGCCCAGACCCCGACCGGCGCGTGGAAGGTGAACATCCGCTTGTTCCGCTCGGTGCTGGGGATCGTCTCGCCGTACAGCCGCTTGGCGTCCTCGGCCGAGACGGCGAACAGCTCGGCGGTATCGGAGACGTCGCCGTTCGCCTCGGCCAGCGGCTTGCCCTGCTCCAGCGTGGTCAGCCGGGCCAGGTCGGCGGCGTTCGCCTCGATCAGCGACGCGATGCGGTGGCACAGCTCGGCCCGCTCGTACGTGCTCCAGTGGCGGTAGTCCTCGTACGCCCGGCGCGCGGCCTTCACGGCGTGGTCGAGGTCGGCCGCCGAGGCGAGCGGCAGGTCGGCGAGGTGGTCGCCGGTCACCGGGCTGCGCACGGGCAGCGACGCGTCACCGGTGCCGGTGGTGTAGCTCCCGGCGAGGTACAGGTCGGCGGTGCGGGTCACGGCGGCCTCCTCGGATGGCGACCGGCCCGCCCGGTGGGTCGGTCGGCTGGCCCGATGATCGCTGGTGCCCGGCGAGCCTGTAAAGCCGCCAGGGTGTATGCAGGGTGCCCCTGCTATACAAAAAGCGTCTGCAGGGGCACCCTCCTTACAGGCAGGTCAGGTCGACGGCTCGATCCGGTCGCGGCGGCGCCGGATGGCGACCAGGACCGCGACACCGGTCAGGAGCACCAGCAGTCCCATACCGGCCACGAGCCCCGCGTCCGACCCGGTGACCGGCAGTTGCCCGCCGGCCGCGGTGGTCGACGCCGTCCCGGTGGTGGCCAGGGCGGTGGTGGCCAGGGCGGTGGTGGTCGCCGGCGTCGGCTGTTTCGTGGTGGGCGGGGGCGCGATGACGAACGTGACGTCGACCCAGTAGTTGTGCGGCCGGCTCTGGTCCGGGAAGCCGGAGCCGATCCGGAAGACGCCGCCGCCCGCGGGCACGTGCAACGGTCCACTGTCGAGCCCGCTGGCGAACGCGTCGACGTTCACCGCGTACCGCCCGACCGTCGTGTGGTAGGACGCGACATAGGTGACGCCGGCCGCGATGGTCACCGGCGTGGTGAACGTCACGGACTGCCAGCCGGAGTCGGTCTCGTCGGCGAACGTCGCGGTCGCCAGCAGGGTGCCGTCCTCGGCCCAGAGCGAGCCGGTGTGCGGGCCGGTGTTCAGGGGTCCCTTGTAGAACCGGACCCCGGATACGGAACCGTCCACATCGGAGCTGAACCGCACGCCGAGATCGTAGGCGGTCCCGTCGGCGAAGTTGGCCACCTCGGGTGTGCTGTCGGCGGCGAAGAGGCTGATCGTGTCGGAGGCCGCGGCCGGTGCGGCCACCGCCACCGCCCACAGCAGCGACAGCGTGCCGGCCAGGGCGGAGCCGAATGTCACGAGACGTCGTCGGTACATGGTCACCTCGCCACGGGGGGACATGGGCGCGCAACATCGTTGACCTTGGTGAACGCGGCAACGCTACCAGGTGCTGGTCGGGATCCGGCTCAACTCAACGACGTGTTTCCGCGATGGCGTGGGCCGGTTGGGCGTACGGCTCGAGGCGGTCGCGCAGGTCGTCGGCCTCCGGGTGGTTGAGGTCGTCGAGGATGGCCAGTGCCTCGCGCCGCACACCGTGGGCCGCGTCGTTGTCGCCGGCCGCCTGGAAGGCGTCGCCGAGCCGGATCAGGCTGTCGGCCTCGTCGGGTTTGTCGCCGAGGTCCCGGAAGATGGCGATGGCCCGCCGGTAGCACGCGACCGACTGGGCATGGTGGCCGAGGTGGTGATGGGCGTAGCCGAGGCTGTCCCACGTGGTCCCCTCCACGACGCCGGAACCGAGGTCGCGGTGCAGCCCGAGCGCCCGCTCGCAGTGGGCGATGGCCTGCTCGTGGTCGCCGAGCAGGGCGTGGCACCAACCGACGGTGTTGAGCGCGTCGGCCTGTCCGGCCGTGTGATCCGAGGCGCGGTACAGGTCGAGCGCCGCCTCGGCGTGGTGCAGGCCATCGGCGGGCCGGCCCTGGTGTACCCACAGGTCGGACAGGCTCAGTTGGGTGTGCGCCTGCCCGACCAGATCGCCGCACTGCTGAAACAGGTCGAGCGCCCGGCGCAGCTCGGCGTCCATCGCCTCGGTGTGGCCCAGCCGCGTGTAGGCCCGGGCCAGCAGCCGATGGCACAGCGCCCGCGTCGCCGGCTCGCCCAGCCGGCCGGCGGCCAACACCGCGGTGCGGGCCGCGGCGACCCAGTCGTACCAGAGGCCCTGGCGGTCGAGGAAGGTGGCCAGGGTCCACGCCAGTTGCCACGCGCGGGTGTCGAAGCCGCCGGCCACGGCGTGATTGACCGCGGCCAGCATGACGTTGTGTTCGGCGTCGAACCATTCCAGGGCGCGCGAGTTGTCGGCCGGACTCTCGGGAACGCATCCGGGCTCGGGCGCGGCCAGCTCGATCGGGTCGCGCAGCGTGGACAGCAGGCGGTCGGCGGCGTACCCGGAATGCAGGTAGTGATCCAGCAGGCGCCGGCTGGCGGCCCGGCGCTCGTCGTCGGTCTCGCCCTCCTGCGCCCGCTCGGCCGCGTAGTCGCGCAGCAGGTCGTGCGGCGCGTACCGGCCCGGGATGGTTTGCCCTACGAGATGGGCGCCGGTCAGCTCGGACAGCAGCGGGCGCACCTGGGCCGGCGGGCATCCGGCCAGGCTGGCCGCGGCGGCGACGTCGATGTCCGGGCCCGGATGCAGACCGAGCAGGCGGAAGAGCCGGGCCACCTCGGGGCGCAGCGCCTGGTACGACCACGAGAACACGGTGCGCACGTCGGTGGCCGCGTCGTCGTTGGTCAGCGTCGCCCATCGGTGTCGCGAGTCGCGCAGCTCCTCGGCCAGCACGGCGAGGCCGAACCCGGGGTGCGTGGCCGCGCGGGCCGCGACGATGGCCAGGGCCAGCGGCAGCCGGGCGCAGCGGTCCACGATCTCGTCGACGGCGTCGGGTTCGGCGGACACCCGGTCCGATCCGAGCCGCCGGGCCAGCAGATCGCGGGCCTCGGCCGGGGGGAGCAGGTCCAACATGATCGGGTACGCGCCGTCCGCGGCGACCAGCCCGGACAGGAGGCTCCGGCTCGTGACGAGCACCAGGCATCCCGGCGTGCCGGGCAGCAGCGGGCGGACCTGCCCGGCGTCGCGGGCGTTGTCCAGCACGATCAGCATCCGGCGACCGGCCAGCAGGCTGCGGTAGAGGGCGGTCTGCGCGTCCAGACCGGCCGGGATGCGCTGGGTCGGCACCTGCAGCGCATCGAGGAAGCAGCGCACCGCCTCGGCCGGGTCCATCACCTGCTCGGCGGCGTCGAAGCCCCGCAGGTTCACGTACAGCTGACCGTCGGGGAAATGGTCGGCGACCTGGTGCGCCCAGGAGACGGCCAGCGATGTCTTGCCCACGCCCGCGGTCCCGCCGATCACGGCCACGACCACCCGGGCGCCGAGGTCAGGCTTCAACAGGCCGGTCAGCGTGCCGCGTTCCCGCTCCCGCCCGGTGAAGTGCGGCGGCGGCGCCGGCAACGCCCGCGGCACGACGGGTCGCGCGCCCGTGGGCCCTTCCCCGATGCCCGCGAGGCGGCTCTCCTCGACCCGGTCCCGGACGGTGGCCAGGACGCCCTGCTCGGTCGGGCTGGCCCCGAGAAGCTGGACGAGCACGTCGAACCGGTCGGTCGGGGGCAGGGCCTGGCCGCTGAGGTACAGGCCGATGAGCGAGCGTGACCACCCGGTCTTGGCGGCCAGCTCGCGGTACGTCAGCTGGGCGTCGCCGCGTCGCCGCGCCTCCCGGCGGCGGAGCTGGCGCAGCACCCGGGCCAGATCGGCCACGGTCCGCACCGCGGCGGCGTCGGGCGGCTGGTCGTCGGCCTGTCCCGCCATGGCTTTCTCCTCGTACGCCCGCTCGATAACGCTTCTCCGTGGCCCGCCAGTCCCATGATTATGGCCGCCGCGGCCGACATCGGCGCCCTCCTCCGGGCCGCGGTCACGGATCTTCCGATCCGGACCGACCGGAACGGTGGAGGCTGAGGCCGCCCGGGTCGACCAGACTTCGTGGTCATGGACGTGCCCGCATGGCTGTCGCAGCACGCGCGCATCAGGAGCGCGCTGATCTGGTCGGACGAGACCGGCTCACGGGCGTACAAGTCCTGGCCGGAGCAGCGCCGCCAGGAACTGGTCGACGCGACGCAGGCCTATCTGGACGGCAGCACCCCGCCGGTGCCGCTCGACCCACCCAATGTCCTCACGCTGGCCGACACCGACCTGCCGGCGACCGCGTTCGCGCCGGCCGACGCCTGGGCGCTCTATGTGGGGTACGCCGCCCACGCCATCGCGATGGAGATCAGCCAACGGTTCGCCTGGCGTCTGGAGGACTACGGAAACGGCGACCTCGACCGCCTGCTGTCCGGACGGCACCTGTTCAACGTCGATGACGGCGCGTACCACCTCGACGATCAGGTCGAGTGGGCGGTGCCGGCGCCACCGCACGCGGTCCGCGAGTTCCTCGAGGGCGCCGGGATCCTCGCCGACAACCGCCTGGTGACCGTCTCCCGGCTGCTCGACTGGTGCCGTGATCACCTATGGCACTTCTACGGTCCGCCGGTCGCGGCCACGATGGAGGCGGTGTGGCAGTACCGCGGCTACCCGCCCGTCTCCCGGGTGATCGGAGGCACCGTGGACGCGAACAACCCCCACCGCGGCCAGCAGCATTGGACGGGCGGGTGTTGGGGTACCTCGGGGTTCCTGCGCTCGGTGCTGCGAGCGATCAACATTCCGGCGACGTCGGAGTACCGGATCGGGCACCGGTTGCCGGCCTTCACCGCGGACCGGCGCTACCTCAGCCACGGCGACGATCCGTACGGCCGGAACACCAGGGCGGTCAAGGAGATCGCCGGGGCCGACCTGTTGATCGACAAGACGGCGTTCGACGCCCGCTTCGCCCGCAAGGTGACCACCGACGACATCGGGTACCGGGTGTGGCAGCTCGCGCTGGGTGAGGTGTGGCGGTCGACGTGGACGACCGGCTGGACGTCGTTCGTGCCCCTGCGGATGCGGTACGACGTGGCCCACCTCCTCGCGTACAAGAGTGGCACGGGGGCGGTGGCGATCGACCGCCTGCACATCGGCGGCGAGGGCGTCGAGACGGTCTGGCAGGACACGTGGACCACGGGTTGGAGCGCGTTCGTTCCGTTCGGAATCGACGGCCGGCAGCATTACCTGGCGTACAAGGTCAAGACCGGCCGGGTCGTCATCGACCGTGTGCGGTCCGACGGGCAGGGCGTGGACACGGTGTGGGAGGGCGCCGCGACCTTGGGATGGACCTCGTTCGTGCCCTTCGAGGCCGACGGACTGACCCACTATCTGGCCTACAAGCGCGACACCGGCGACGTGGCGGTGGACCGGATCCGGTCGGACGCCGGTGGCGTGGACACGCTCTGGCGTGGCCGGTGGGCCAAGGGCTGGACCGGCTTCGCCGTGGTTCCCACCACGCCACGGCTGTTGTTGTCGGTCAAGGCGAAGGTGCCGACCAACCCGCTCGCGGCGCTGTGGGCGCGGCTGCCCTTCACGCCCGACCCGTACAGCTCCCTGGCGGTGGACGAGCTTCGGCTGGACGCCAGCATTCCACTGTGGACCGGCAAGGGTAAGCCCGGATGGTCGTCGCTGATGGCCTTCGACTCGGCCACCGGTCCCGGCGACGTCATGCTGTACAACGCCGGCACCGGCGCGCTCGGCGTGGTCGAGGTGACCGCCGCGGGCGTCCGCACCGAGTACGACGACCGGTGGACGACGGGCTGGACCGACATGGTGGCGCTGCATGCGTACGGGCGGCCCTGGTATCTCACGTACAAGCGGAAGCAGGGCACCGTCACCATCAACCACCTGTGCGGTTGACCGGCGCCACAGGATGACGGCGGCGGTGAAGGCGTTCGCCAGGCCGAAGTACGCGGGATAGAGCAACAGGTCGAGATCGAGGGATCCCACCGCCGCCGTGCCCAGCGCACCCGAGGCGGCGGCCAGCACGTAGCTCGACGCCGTCTCGGAGTACGGGTCCCGCCACGTCTTCGGCATCATCAGCAGCACGGCGGCCAGGTCGGCCAGGACCACGGATACCGTCGCCACGACCGGCCGCGACGACACGAGCCAGCCCACGATCCCCAGGGCCGCCACGATCATCAGGACCCGGTCGAGCCAAGCCAGGCCTCCGACACCGCGGGACAGCGACAGCCCGAAGACGATGGTCACCCCGACGGCCTGTATGCCGAGCATCAGCAGGCTCCAGCCGCCGCCGCTGACCGCCTGCGAGGCGAAGGCGGTCAGGCCGAGCACGCTCCAGATGCACCAGGTGCCGCGGTGCGGGCCGGTGCCGCCGCGCAGCACGTCACGGACGTAGGGCACCGCCTCGACACACGACAGCGTGCCCGCGGCGACACCAAAGACGACCCAGGGGTTCATGCGTCCGCCGCCGCCAGTTCGCGGCTGTCCGCGCGCCTCCAGGCCGCGGACTCGAAGACCGCGACAACGAGGGCGGACACGGGCTCGCCGGTGCAGTCCACGCCCGCGACGAGCGTTGCGGAGAGCGGGAACGCCAGGCCACGGTTGCGGCACAGTCCGTGCAGCGACGCCGCCACCAGGTGCCGCACGCTGGTCTCATCGGTCGCCTCGTGCTCCACCAGCAGGCCCCGACCCGAGGAGTCCTGTACCCACCCGATGCCGGCCCAGACCTGCGTCCCGGGCACGGAGGTCTCCGCGTGCGCCATGACACAGTAGAGGCGGTCACCCCAGTCGCCGGGTGTACGGTCGATCCGCTCGACCGGTTCCACCAGACTGGCCGGCGGCAGTACCGAGCTCAGGTAGATGAGGTTGCGGTCGGCCACCCCCGCCGCCACCAAGGCCGCGTCGAAGGCGGCCAACCGCGTCACACCCCGGCCGACGGCCGCGGCCACCTGGATGATCATTCCGCCTCCCACACCAGCGCTCTCGTTGGACGGTGTGGCGACACCGCCGACCGATCTCCGTGGCCCTGAGCCGGCTCGGCCGGGCCCGCGTACCACAGTCGCGGCGCCGGTCATGGTGGCGTCATGGTCGGATCAGGACGTGGCGCGGTACCGTACGGCCGTGATCTTCAGACCCCGGAACGGCACGGTGGAGTGCCGCTTCGGGGGTGAACACGCCGCAATCTCGCCGCGACTTCGTCTACAGGCCGCCCGGTGCAGTGACGCGGTCAAGGCCTGCCAGCTGTCTCAGGACGATGCGGCGCGGTACTGGTTGGGATCGGGACCGGAGGAGGAACACGATCACAGGCTGCCGCCCGAGAGAGATCCGATCCTGCTCAGCGCCGACTACATGGCGTTCAAGGGCGTCGACGACCGGGTGCATCTCCTCGTCGCGTACGTGACCCTCGTGCGCTGCGGCGATGGCGCGTACGACGTGAGTGGCGTCGTCCACGCCGCGCTCCGACGACGGGGGTACGGCCGCGAAGTGCTCGAGACCGTCTGTCGGGTCGCCCACCATCATTTCGGCATAGCGTGCCTGCGCGCCTGGTGCGAGACGACCAACGTCGCCTCCGCCGGTTGGCTGGAGTCGTGTGGGTTCGTCCAGGTTGGACCGCCGCACCAGCTACAGCTGCCGAACGGCCGCCGGGCCGACGCCCTGCCGTGGCAGCGTGTCGAGCCCATGGCGCGGCAGCGCTGCCGGAACCTCACCGGAGCGTGACGCCGGCGCCCACGGGGCCGCCACGGGTGCGACCACCTTCGTACAGTGGTCGGGTGACCGAGCCCTCCATACGCCTGCGGCCCGTAGTCGAAGACGACCTGGCGATGTTCCGCCGGTTCGCCACCGAGCCGGGGTTGATCGGCCTTGACTGGACGGGGTTCGCCGACGCCCAGGCGCCGGGCCGCCGGTTCGCCACCGACGGCTATCTGGGCCCCGAGGACGGGCGGCTGATCGTGGAGGTGGAGGCCGACCGGGTCGCCGCCGGCTTCGTCAGCTTCCGCGCCGGCCAGTACGGTGCCGCCGGCAGACACTGGACCATCGGCATCGCGCTGCTGCCGGAATGGCGCGGTCGAGGCATCGGCTGGCGCGCCCAGGCCATGCTGTGCGACTACCTGTTCCAGCACACCCCGGCCCAACGCGTCGAGGCCGGCACCCATCCCGAGAACGTCGCCGAGCAGCGGGCGCTGGAGAAGGCGGGCTTCCGGCTCGAGGGCGTTGTGCGGGCGTGCGAGTTCCGGGCCGGCCAGTGGCGCGATGGCCATCTCTACAGTCGCCTGCGCGACGACCCGCCGCCCGCGACCGACTGAGGCTGTCAACCGATCCGACCATCCGCACCGTTACCTGTTCGGAGTCGGAGAGGAGATCGGTGACACCATCGGAGGAACGGCAGTTCCGCGACTTCGTGCAGGGCGCACTGCCCGGCCTGCGCCGCTCGGCGTACCTGCTGTGCGGCGACCGGCACGGCGCCGACGACCTCGCCTCGATCGCGATCGGCAAGCTGTTCCGCGCCTGGAACCGGGTCAGCCGCGTGGACGAGCCGATGGCGTACCTGCGCAAGATGTTGGTCAACGTATGGCTGGACGAGCGCCGCCGGCCGTGGCGGCGGGAGCGGAGCACCGCGGTGCTGCCGGACTCGCCGGCCCCGCCGGATCCGGACGTCGTGCAGCGGTCCGCGCTGCTGGCGTTGCTGGCGCGGCTGCCGGCCCGCCGCCGGGCGGTGCTGGTCCTGCGATTCCTGGACGACCTGAGCGTGGAGCAGACGGCCGAGGTGCTCGGTTGCAGCGCCGGCACGGTCAAGACGCAGACGGCCCGTGGGCTGGCCGACCTGCGGGGGCTGCTGGCGCCGTCGGCGGCCGAAGCGAACGGAAGGGATGCGTCGTGAGCGAGACCGGGGTGCGGGAGCTGTTTGTCGACGCGACCTCCGATGGAGTACTGGGAACATCCACTGTGGATGTTGATGCGGTGATCGTACGGGAGCGGCGGGCGGCCGCCCGGCGACGGTTGATCGCGGCCGGCGGTGCGGTGGCCGCCGTCATCGGGCTCGCGGTGGGGATCCCGGCCGTGGTGGCCGGCCGCGACCCGAGTGTCGTGCCGTCGACCGGGGCCTCGCCGGTCGACACTCCCTCGCCGCTGGCGACCCGACCGGAGCGGGAGGACTTCGCCTTCTCCACGCTGCTGGAGCACTTTCCGGGCGCGACCCGGCGGGCGTCGGAGTACTCCAATTGGGACGGACGGGTCATGGTCGAGGCCGAACTGCCCGGTCCGCCGGCGGTGCTGCTGTTCGTCGAGGCGCTGCGGGTCGACGCGGATCCGGAGCATCCGTGCGGTCGGCCCGCGACGGCCGGCTGTGTCGAGTACCCCCAGCCGGACGGGTCGGTCGTCATGGTGGTGCACGACGCCGAAGAGGGCCGGGTCGGCGTCATCGCCATCCACCTGCGCACCAACGGCACCCACGTGCAGCTCGGCGTCACCTGGGAGTCCGGTGCCGTCGCGCCGTCCTACTCCGACGAGGCCATGGTGCGGGCGGCCGTCGACCCGCGGTTCACGGCCATGACCCCCGGCACCGGCGGCTAAGCCGTCCTTTCGGACCGACCACGCCGCCGGCCACCGGCGTCACGCCCGCGACGAGCATCCTCCCGGCCCGGCCCTTGCCAGTGGCAACCGTTATCGATAACGTTATCGAACCGGCTGACCAGGCAGGGAGCATCGCGATCATGACGCGCCAGCGGATCACCATCGCCGAGGTCGCGACCGCGGCCGGTGTCTCGGTCGCGACGGTGTCGAAGGTGATCAACGATCGGTACGGGGTGGCGGACCAGACCGCGGCCCGGGTGCGGGATGTCATCGAGCGGCTCGGGTACGAGTCCAGCCTGGTGGCGCAGAGCCTGCGCAGTCGCCGGACTAACGTGATCGGCGTGCTGCTCTGGGACTTCGAGCCGTTCAGCGCCGAGCTGCTCAAGGGGGCCGCGCAGGCCATCCGCGACACGGGGTACGAGCTGGTGATCTACTCCGGTGGTGGGCTGAGCCGGACCCGGACCGGCTGGGAGCGGCGCTACCTGTCCCGCATGAGCGGGCTCACCGATGGCGCGATCCTGGTCACCCCGACCGTCGTCGACGTGCCTTACACCTCGCCCGTGGTCGCGGTCGACCCGCAACCCGGGATGTCGGGCACGCCGACCGTGGACTCGGACAGCCTGACCGGAGCGCGGCTGGCCACCGAGTACCTGCTCGGTCTCGGCCACCGGCGGATCGGATTCGTGGGCGGCCGGGCGGACCTGGAGTCGGCCCGCCGGCGGGAGCAGGGCTACCGCGAGGCTCACGGCTCGTTCGGTGTACTCGTCGACCCGGACCTGGTACGCGTGGGCCATTACGAGGAGGAGGGGGCCCGGCTCGCGGCCCGCGCGCTGCTCGCGCACCCCGATCCGCCCACGGCCGTCTTCGCGGCCAACGACATCATGGCGATGACCACGAGCCGGGTCGCCGCCTCGCTCGGGCTGCGGGTGCCCGACGACCTGTCCGTGATCGGGTTCGACAACATCCCGGAGTCCGCCCTCAACGAACCGCCACTGACCACTGTGGAGCAACCGATCCAGCGGATGGGGTACGAGGCGATACGCCTGCTCATCTCGCTCATCGCCGGCCGGCCCGACGGCGTACCGCACCTGACGCTGCCCACCAAGCTCATCGTCCGGCAGTCGTGCCGGGCCGTGCATCGATAGGCTCGTCCGTTGACAAGGCAGGAACGATGACCGCCCTCACCTCAGACACCGCCGAGGCCGCCTACCGCGACCCGGCCCGCGACGTCGATGAGCGCGTCGCCGACCTGCTGGCCCGCATGAGCGTGGCGGAGAAGCTCGCCCAGCTCGGTAGCGCCTGGGTCTTCCAGCTCGTCGACGGCGAAACACTGCGCCCGCAGCGGTCGGCCGAGCTGCTGGCCGACGGCCTCGGCCAGGTGACCCGGGTCAGCGGAGCCACCGACCTGACCGGCACGCAGGCGGCCCGGGTGGCCAACACCATCCAGCGGTACCTGGTCGAGCACACCCGGCTGGGCATCCCGGCCATCGTGCACGAGGAGATCTGTTCGGGTCTCATGGCCCGGGACGCGCCGGCCTTCCCGCAGGCGATCGGGGTCGCCAGCACCTGGCAGCCCGAGCTGGCCCACGCGATGGCCGACTCGGTGCGGCGGCTGATGCGGGCGATCGGCGCGCACCAGGGCCTGTCCCCGGTGCTGGACGTGTGTCGCGACCCGCGCTGGGGTCGCACCGAGGAGACGTTCGGCGAGGATCCGTACCTGGTGGCCCGCATGGGCACGGCGTTCGTGCGCGGCCTGCAGGGCGACGACCTGCGCCATGGCGTCCTGGCCACCGCGAAGCACTTCGTCGGATACGGCGCCTCCGAGGGTGGCATGAACTGGGCGCCGGCCCACATCGCCGCCCGCGAGCTGCGCGAGGTCTACCTTCATCCGTTCGAGGCGGCGGTACGCACGGCCGGGCTCCGCTCGGTGATGAACGCCTACCACGAGCTCGACGGGGTGCCGTGCGCGGTCGACCCCGTGCTGCTGACCGCGATCCTGCGTGACGAGTGGGGGTTCGGCGGCTTCGTGGTCTCCGACTACTTCGCCGTGCGGCAGGTCGTCGCCTACCACCACCTCACCGACGACGCGGCGTGGGCCGCCGCGCTGGCGCTGCGGGCCGGGCTCGACACCGAGCTACCCAGCACCGACTGCTACGGACCGCCGCTGGCCGAGGCGCTCGAATCGGGCCGCCTGTCCGTCGAGGAGGTCGACACGGCTGTGCGTCGGGTGCTGCGGGCCAAGTTCGAGCTGGGCCTGTTCGAGCATCCGTACGTGGATATTCCCGCCCCCCGGGCCTCCGGGCCCACCCCCCTTGGCGAGACCGACGCGGTGCCGATTGGCGATGACCGCTTCCTGGATCGGGATCTGGCCCGCCGCCTGGCGGCGCAGAGCCTCGTCCTACTGCGCAACGACGGCGTCCTGCCGCTGGCCACCGGGTCGGTCGCGGTCATCGGGCCCAACGCCGATCAGGTCCGCAACCTGTTCGGCGACTACAGCTACCAGGCCCACGCCGAGGCGCTGCGGGAGATGAGCCAGGCCGGCCGCAACGTGTTCGACCTGCCGCTGACCGACGGCTTCCGCGTCGCCGACGCCGACGCCGGGGCCGCGACGGTGCTGGCGGCCCTGCGGGCCCGGCTCGGCCCCGAGGTCACATTCGCCCCCGGCTGCGACATCGCCGGGTCGGGTCGCGACGGGTTCGACGCGGCCGTCGCGGCGGCGTCCGCCGCCGCCGTCGCCGTGCTGGTCATGGGCGACAAGGCCGGCCTGGCCGACGACTGCACCAGCGGGGAGAGCCGCGACCGGTCCAGCCTCGACCTGCCCGGCGTGCAGGAGGAGCTGGTCCGAGCGGTCGTCGCCACCGGGACTCCGGTGGTGCTGGTGCTCGTCGCCGGCCGGCCTGCCGGCAGCCCGTGGATCCACGAGCACAGTGCCGCCGTCCTCATGGCCTGGTTGCCCGGGCCGGAGGGGGCCGAGGCCATCGCCGACGCCCTCGTCGGTCGCACCAATCCCGGCGGCAAACTGCCGATCTCGTATCCCCGCACGGCCGGGCAGATTCCTGTCTACTATGGACACAAGGCCTCCGGTGGTCGCTCGCAGTGGAAGGGCGACTATGTCGATGGCCCGGCCGGTCCGCTCTACCCGTTCGGGTACGGGCTCAGCTACACGACGTTCGCGCTGACCGGTGCGGTCGGCACCGACGCCGGGGAGGTGCCGGCCGACGGGGCCGTGCCGGTCCGCGCCACGGTGACCAATACCGGTGACCGGGCCGGCGACGAGGTCGTCCAGCTGTACGTGCGGCGCCCGCGGGCCCGGCTGACCCGACCGGTGCTCGAGCTGAAGGGCTTTCTGCGTGTGCGGCTCGAGCCGGGCCAGGAGCGGACGATCGCCTTCGAGCTGCCGGCGGCCCAGGTCGGATTCCACGACCACGATCTGTCCTATGTGGTGGACGAGGGGCCGCTGGAGATCCTGGTCGGCACGAGCTCGGCCGACCTCGTCGGAGTTGGTTCGGTCACGCTGGTGGCCGGCGCCGGCGGTGGCCGTCCGGCCAAGGTGTTCGATGGCACGGTGAGGTTGGTGGACGACTCGGATGGGTGAGCTGGTGTCGGATGGGTGAGCTGGTGTCGGATGGGTGAGCTGGTCGAGGTGCCGCTGGTCGGCGGCCCGGTGGAGATCCGCGGCGCGCTGGATCTGGAGCGGACCGAGGTCGGCCTGCGGCCGCGGCGCCTGCCGGCCTGGACGAGGCCGCAGATCCCGGAGGCGTTCGGCGACATGGTGGTGGCCCAGCCGGGCGGCGTCCGGCTCGCGTTCACCGCCGAGGCGTCCATGGTGGAGTTGACCGTGCGGATCAGTCGCACACTGTTCCCCGACGCCGCCGAGCCGCAGCCGGCCGGTGCGTTCGACCTCGTCGTCGACGGCGTCGCGACCCAGACGGTCCTCGCGCCCGACGGCCGGGTACTGGTGATGACCGACTTCTCGGCGCCGCCGAGTGTGACTCCCGGCGATCCGGCCACGGTCCGGTTCGGCCCGATCGTGCCCTCCCCACCGTCCAGCGTGGAGATATGGCTGCCCCAGGGCGCCCAGGTGGAGCTGATCGACCTGCGCGCCGACGGCCCGCTGACGCCGCCGCCGGCGCCGACCGGCCCCCGCTGGGTCCACCACGGCAGCTCCATCAGCCACTGCATCGAGGCCGACAGCCCGCTGGGTGCCTGGCCGGTCGTGGCCGCCCGCCTCGTCGGGGCCGACCTGACCAGCCTCGGCTTCGCCGGCAACGCGATGCTCGACCCGTTCACCGCCCGCACGATCCGCGCCCGGCCGGCCGACGTCATCAGCGTCAAGGTCGGCATCAACGTCGTCGGCGCGGACGCGATGCGGATGCGCACGTTCCCGCCGGCGGTCGACGGGTTCCTGGACACCATCCGCGAGGGCCACCCGGACACCCCGCTGCTGGTCATCTCGCCCGTGTCGTGCCCGATCGTGGAGACGGTGCCCGGACCGACCGACACCGACCGCACCGCGCCGACCGTGCTGTTCCGTTCCATCGGCGACCCGCGCTGGCTCGAGTACGGGGCGCTGACCCTCGAGCGGGTCCGCCGGATACTGCGCGACCTGGTCGATCGGCGCGCGGCGGCCGATCCCCACCTGTACTACCTCGACGGACGGGAGCTCTTCGGCGAGGCCGACCTGGCCGACCTGCCCGACGCGTTGCACCCCAACACGGCCGGCTACCGCCGCATGGGCGAGCGCTTCGCCGCCCTCGCCTTCGGGGCCGGCGGCCCGTTCGCCGAGTCGACCCGAGGGGTGCCCGCCCGATGATGCTGGTCCGGTACGTGGGCGCCGAGCACACGGTCCACATCGGAGTCCGCGACGGCGACGCGATCCGGCGGCTGCCGGCGGCGAGCCTGGCCGATCTGCTCGCGGGCGACCTGGACCGGTTCACCGATCTGGTCGGCGCCGCGTCGCCGGCCGTCGACGACCCGGTCGCGCTGCGGGCGCCGGTCGACGGGGCCACCGAGGTGTGGGCCGCCGGCGTGACCTACCGGCGCTCCCGGGACGCCCGCATGGAGGAGAGCGTCGTCGCCGACCCGTACGAGCGGGTGTACACCGCGGCGCGGCCCGAGCTGTTCTTCAAGTCCGTGGCCTGGCGGGTCAGCGGGCCGGGCGAGCCGGTCGCCATCCGCACTGATTCCACTGTGGACGTGCCCGAGCCGGAGTTGGCCGTCGTGGTGACCGCGAGCGGCCAGATCGCCGGGTACACGCTGTGCAACGACATGAGTTCGCGCAGCATCGAGGGCGACAATCCGCTGTACCTGCCGCAGGCGAAGACCTACGCCGGCTCGTGCGCGCTCGGGCCCGGCATCGTCCCCGCCGCGGCCGTCGCCGACGCCGGTGGTCTGGTCATCGAGATGGAGATCCGCCGCGGCGGCGAGGTCGCGTTCGCCGGCCGGACCGACACCGGGCAGATCGTCCGCCCGCTGGCCGACCTGGTCGACTGGCTCTACGCCGAGCAGCACTTCCCGGCCGGGGCCATACTCTCCACCGGCACCGGCATCGTGCCCGACCTCGGTTTCACCCTGGCCGACGGCGACGAGGTCACCGTGCGCGTCGACGGGATCGGTGAGCTGACCAATCCCGTGGTCCGCGGCAAGGCCGCCATGGCCTGGCAACTCGACCGCGCCGTCTGAGCGTCACCAGCCAATTGCGTCGATCATGGACTTAGGTCCATGATCGGCGCTGTTTCGCGTCCCCACATCCATGATCGCGGAGCTCGGGTGTGGTGCCCGTCACTCGTGGATGTCGATTGACGCGCTACAGATGTAGCGCTACATTCGTAGCGACTACAGGGAGGTTGGTCGATATGGACACCGTCGACGTCGCGATCGTGGGGGCCGGGCCCACCGGGCTGGCGCTGGCCTGCGAGCTGCGACTGGCCGGCATCGACTGCGTGGTGCTGGAGCGCCGCGTCGAGGAGCCGAACCTGACCCGCGCCTTCGCCGTGCACGCGCGGACACTGGAGTTGCTCGACGCCCGCGGCCTGGCCGACGAGCTGGTGCAGCGGGGGATCAAGGTGGAGCGGGTGGCGCCGGTGCCGGGCGCCTCGCTCGAGCTGACCGAGCTGCCCACCCGGTACCCGATGGTGCTCATCGTGGCCCAGAGCCGCACCGAGCTCATGCTCGAGGCCCGGGCCCGGCAGCTCGGCGCCGAGATCGTCCGGGGGGCCGAGGTCGTCGGCCTGGTGCAGGACGCCGACGGGGTGCGCCTGTCCATCGACGACGCGGACGGCCGCCGTACGGTCCGTGCGTCCTATGTGGTGGGTGCCGACGGTGCGCACAGCGCCGTCCGGCGGCTGATCGGAGTGGACTTCGTCGGCCGCCAGTACGCGACGCACATCATGCTGGCCGACGTCCGGCTGGAGCGGCCGCCGGCGGAGACGCTGTTCGGCGCGAGCACGCAGGAGGGCCTGGTCCTGTTCGTGCCGTTCGGGGACGGCTGGTTCCGCGCCATCTCGTGGGATCGCAGCCGCGAGGAGGTCCCGCTCGACGAGCCGATCACCGTCGAGGAGCTGCGCGACTCGTTCCGGCGCATCGCCGGCGACGACTTCGGGATGGGCGAACCCCGCTGGAGCACGCGCTTCCTCAGCGAGCGCCGGCAGGCCGCCCGGTACCGGGTCGGCCGGGTGTTCCTGGCCGGCGACGCCGCCCACGTCCACTCGCCGGTCGGCGGCCAGGGCATGAACACCGGCATCCAGGACGCGATGAACCTCGGTTGGAAGCTCGCCGCGGCCCTGCGCGGCCGGGCCGGCCCCGACCTGCTCGACTCGTACCAGGCCGAGCGCCACCCCGTCGGGGCGACCGTGCTGCGGATGACCGACGGGGCGTACCAGCTCGTGATGTCACGCTCGAAGGTCGGGGCGGCCGCGCGACGCCTGGCCATCCGCGTGCTGCTGCGCGTGCCACCGGCCTACCGGCGGCTGGCCGGTCTGTTGAGCGGCATCGGTCTGCGCTACGACCGTCCGGCCGGTACGCACCCGTGGACGGGCCGGCGCATGCCCGACCGGGAGACGACCGACGGGCGGCGGGTGTACGAGGCGATGCGCGGCGGCTCGTTCGTGCTCGTCGACGCGACCGGGGCCGCCAACGCCGACGACTGGTCGGACCGCGTGGTCACGGTGCGGGTACCGCATCGGTCCGGGACCCCGGCCGTCATCCTCGTGCGCCCCGACGGGTACGTGGCCTGGGCCGGCGACCGGCCCGACCCGGCCGAGCTGCGAGCCGCCCTGGGCCGGTGGTGCGGGCCGGTCGCGGCGTCGGCCCGGTAGGGCGGCGATGCCACCGTTCAACGCCGAGCGACGTGACCGGCTCGCCGACGCGGCCATCGAGTTGCTCGCTCGGGAGGGCTCCCGCGGCCTGACCCACCGGGCCGTGGACGCGCTGGCGGCGCAGCCGCCGGGCACAACGTCCCGGTATTTCCGGACCCGGGACGCCCTCCTGCGGGGCGTCGTGGAACGCGTCCGCGCGTTGCACTTCGCCGACCTGGCCCGCGCGCCGCGGGGGCGCATCGACGGTTCGGCCATCGCCGGGCACCTGGCCGGCATGGTCCACGACGCGCTGACCGCCAACCGGTCGCGGCACCTGGCCGTCCTCGAGCTGTTCCTCGAGTCGACCCGCCGGCCCGACCTGCGCGAGGAGATGGTGGCCACCCGCGCCTCGCAGATCCAACTGATGCGCGACATCCACGCGGCGGCCGGCATCGAGCTGAGCGCCGAACGGGCGTCCATGCTGGTCTCGGCCATCACCGGGCTGGTCCACATCGCGCTGACCACACCGGAGGCGATCGGCCTGCGATCGCCGGCCGACGTCCGGCCGCTGGTCCGGTCCCTTGTGGACGCGGTGCACGCCCGGCCGGCCGTCGGGTCGACCCGGTGAGGGCTAGATTCCGTCCACGACGCGGTAGTTGCCCGACACGATGGGGAAGACGGGGGTGGCGGCGCCGTTGGGGCCGCAGCCCGGATGCGCGGCGGAGCCGGCCGAGAAGTTGAGCCGGTCCCCGGCCTCCACCCCGGGCTCGCCCTTGTCGGCAACGCCGATGACGATGTAGTTGCCGGGCTGCCAGTTGTTGGCGATCTGGCGGGGCCCGCTGGATTCGGTGATCCGGCCGGTGACGTAGGCGATGTCCGCGCTGGCCTCGGCGCACACGACGTCGCCGGTCACGACGGTCTCGTCCGGATAGGTGATCGTGAAGCTGCCGCTCACTCCGTCCGGCCGCGCGATGGCGTTCACGTGCGCCCGGGGGTCACCGAACTGTCCCAGGGCGGCGGTGCCGCTGGCCTGGTCATGAGCCGGCGCGGTCGCGGCGGTCGCGGCCGGCCCGACGATGAGCGCGGGCCCGGCCAGTATCGCGACGACGACAGCAAAGGAGCGGCGCCTGGTAACTATTCGCATGCGGACGGTCTATCGCAGAGCGCGGTCGGTCCTCATCATCCGACCGGCCGGCCGGCCGCCCCGTGTGGGTCCATATCAGAGCCCGCCGGAGACGCCGAGCGCACGGTCGGCGGGGTCGTGCCTGATCGCGCCCTCGCGGGCCCGGCGTCGGGTGGTCGGGCGGGAATGGGCTCGGCCGGCGGGGGAGTGGACGGGTGGGCCGGGATCACGAGCAGCGCCACCAGATCCTGGACGATGTGCACGACGATGGGCAGCAGCAGGCTGCCGGAGATCAGATACAGGGCGGTGAACAGGCCACCGACGAAGGCGCTGCCCAGCATCCCGCGCCGGCCCTGGTAGGCGTGGCCGCCGACGAACAGGACCAGGCTCGCGGCCACCGCCGCCGCGAGCGGCAGGTCGTACAGCGTCGTGGCGGCGGCGATGAGTAGGCCGCGGTAGAGCGCCTCCTCGGTGATGCCGGCGGCGAAGGCGACCACCACGGCCAGGCGCCGCTCGCGGGTCGTCCGCGGGATCAGCGGCGCCAGATCGGCCCGGAGCGGAAGGGTGCGGCCCCGCGCCATCGCCCCCCGGACGCGCAGCGCCCCGATGCCGATCACCAGAAGCAGCCACGCCGCGAGCGCGTAGTCGATGGCGCCGCCCGGCCACGCCCATCCCACGTCGGCGACCGTCAGATCGACGCTCGTGAACGTGATGAGCAGCACGAAGGCGACCCGGACGCCGCCATACCCGATGATCATGGTGTAGAACACCGCCCGGCGTCGCGGGTCGGCGTCGAGGCCGGCCAGCAGCCGGCGATGGAACCGGGTGCCCAACACGAACTGACCCAGGATGATCGCCAGCATGACCGCCATCAGGATGTGCGTCGCCAGCTCGCGTGCCCCGTCCACGTGGACGATCGTCGCCGCTCGTGAATAGGATGGCAACCCCCCGTCACCGCCGGCCGGCCGGCGCGCCGGCGATATGTGTCGCCGACCATGGACAGAGCCTGCGACGATGGAGGCATGCCGACCCGAACGGGAGCTGATGTGCCCGGATCCGAAGCCGCCCACGGTGGGCAGCGGTCGCGCCTGCGTTTCCTCCGGATCGTGTGCCCGGAGAACCATCCTCTGATCGAGGTGGTCCCCGGGCTCGACGGGCCGGTGCTGCTCCTCAAGAACGCCGCTCTGATGGACAAGGCCCGCCGACCGATGCGCCTGACCGACCTCACCGCTCTCGGCCCCGACGCCGCCGTGCGGTGCCGGTGCGACTGCTCCGACCACGACGTGTACGGCTCGTGGATCAACCACATGCTCAACGCCGGCACGGTACGCGTGGTCTGGGACGGTCCGTCGGGACGGTGAGCGGCGGTCTCGGCCGTTCGCTACCGTCGTGACCATGGTGAAGCTCGTGCGGAGTCTGACCCAGGTCGAGGCCGAGAGGCGATCGGCGTTGCTGGCCGTGGAGCGGTACGACGTGGCCGTCGACCTGACCGACCTGCCCACCGGCTCGCAGGTGCGGTCGGTGTCGACGGTGACCTTCACCTGCCGCGAGCCGGGCGCCGAGAGCTTCGTCGACTGTGCGGCGCGGGTCGTCGCGGCCACGCTCAACGGCGTGGCCCTGCCGCCGGCCGACAGCGGGCGGATCCCGCTGCCCGATCTGGCCGAGCGCAATGTGTTGCGGGTCGAATCGGTGCAGCCGGACACGACCGCGGGCCCCGGGGTGCACAGGTGCGTCGATCCGGCCGACCGCGAGGTGTACCTGTGGATGTCCTTCGAGCCGGACGAGGCCCGCCACGTCTGGGCGTGCTTCGACCAGCCCGACCTCAAGGCACCCCACGCGTTCACGGTCACCGCTCCTCCCCAGTGGACGGTCACCAGCAACCGCGGCGAGGCCAGTGTGGAGCCGGCGGGCCCGGCCCGCCGCTGGACGTTCCCCGACACCCCGCCGCTGTCGACCTACAACACGGTCATCAACGCCGGCCCGTTCCACGAGATCCGTCGGCCGGCGGGGGGATACGACCTCGGTCTGTTCACCCGCCGGTCCCTGGTGCGGCTGCTGGAGCGTGACGCCGAGGAGATATTCACCCTGACCGACCAGGGCCTGCGCTTCTTCGGTGACGTCTTCGCCATGCCGTTCCCGCAACGCCGCTACGACCAGGTGTTCGTGCCGGAGTTCGGCGGGGCGATGGAGAACTACGGCTGCGTCACCTGGTCGGACATGATGCTGCGGCGTTCCACACCCACTCCGGCCGAACGCGAGTTCTTCGCCAAGGTGCTGCTGCACGAGATGGCCCATATGTGGTTCGGCAACATCGTGACGATGCGCTGGTGGGACGATCTGTGGCTCAACGAGGCCTTCGCCGAGTTCGCGGCGAACTGGGCGGCCGCCCGCGCCACCCGGTACACCGACGCGTGGGCGGGACATCTCGCGGGCCGCAAGCTCTCGGCCTATCTGGCCGACCAGGGCCCGACGTCGCACCCGATACATCAACCCATCCGCGACGTGGCCGAGGCCTCGTCCATCTTCGACGCGATCACCTACCCCAAGGGTGCCTCCGTGCTGCGGCAGCTCATGACGTACGTGGGGGAGTCGACGTTCGCCGACGGCATGAGCGCGTACTTCGCGCGGCACGCCTGGGGCAACACCACTCTGCACGATCTGGTCGAGGCCCTGGCCGCGGCCAGCGGGCGCGACCTCGACGCCTGGCGCGCGGCCTGGCTGGAGACGGCCGGCACCGACCGGCTCACCCTGGAGCGCGACGGCGACGGGCTCGTCCTGCTGGCTCGCGGCCCCAACGGACGGCCCCGGCCGCAGGTGCTGGCCGTCGGGGCCTACCGCCAACGGCCGGGCGGCCTGGAGCGAACGGCCATTGTGGACATCGAGGTGACGGCGCCGCGGACATCCGTCGACCTGCCTTCCGGGGCCGACCTGTACCTCATCAACGACAACGACCTGACGTTCGCCACCACGCGACCCGACGCCGGCAGCCGGCCGGCCCTGCTGGCCAACGCCGCCCGCCTGCCCGCCGTCATCTCCCGCGGCGTCGCCGTGGCCACCGTGTGGGACCTGCTGATCAACGGCGAGGCCAGCGCCGCCGAGGCCGTGCACTGTCTCACCTCGGTCCTGGCCACCGAGACGGCCGGCTCGGTGATCGAGGCCTATCTCGGGCTGGCCGGCGACATCGCCGAGCTGTGGGCGCCCGATGCCGAGCGGGCCGGGCTCACCGCCGCCGTGGCGGCCGTCTGCCGCGACCTGGCCGGACGCCCCGACCTGCGCCAGGTGGCCCTGCGCGGCTTCGGCCGGGCCGCGGGCGACCTGGACGACGTGGCCTGGCTCGAGGCGCAGGCCGGCGACGACGTGGACCTGCGGTGGCGCGCGCTGGTGCGCAAGGCCCAACTGGGCGGTGACGCCGCGGCCGAGGTTGCCCGTCTGTGCGAGCGCGACACCGACCCCGAGGCCTGGGTACGCGCGGTCACGGTCCGGGCGGCCACCCCGGACGCCGACGAGAAGCGGGCGGTGTGGCAGATGGTCGTCGACCGCGCGATCCCGATCGGCTCGGTCGCCCAGGTCGCGACGGCCTTCTGGCGCTCCGGCCAGGACGACCTGCTGCGGCCGTACCCCCAGCGCTATCTGGAGCTCCTGCCCGATATCCACCTCGGCGGGATGATCCCGGCCGCCGCCTACACCGGGCAGCTGTTCCCGACCTTCGCCGTCGACCCCGCCTTCCTCGACCGTGCCGAGGCGGCCGCGGCCCCGACCGTCCCGGTCGTCCGTAAGACGGTGACGGAGAAGGCCGACGTGGTCCGCCGGATGCTGCGCACCCGCGGCGGGCGCTAGCGGCGGCGGGCCAGCCCGACGCCGGCGACGCAGAGGACGCCGCCGGCGGCCGCGAGCCATGGTGGCGTCTCGCCGAGCAGGGCCCAGCCAAGCAGCCCCTGGCCACACGGCGGATCTCGCCGCGGTGGGGGCGCCGCTATATTCAGCGACAACGGTCACATTGATCGTGACGGATCTGGAGGTACCCATGACCGGCTGGTTGCGCGGCCTGCTCGTCTGCGCGGTGGCGGCGGTCCCGCTGGCCTTCGCGGCCCGGCCGGCCACCGCGCAGATCGCGCCGCGGTACCGCATCGTCGAGCTGGCCACGCCGGCCGGGTACACCAGCGCGGGCAACGCCATCAACAACGCCGGCGTCGTGGTGGGTACGGTGACCGACCCGAGCGGCCGGCCCCGCGCGACGCGGTGGAGCGCGACCGGCGCGGCGACCGATCTCGGCCTGCTGCCGGGCGGCTCGGGCAGCGTCGCCAACGGCGTCAACGACTCCGGGCAGGCGACCGGCTCGGCCGACCGGACGTCGGGCGGCTTCGCGTACCCGGTGCGGTGGAGCGCGGCCGGCGTGATCCAGGATCTCGGTGGTCCGGCCACCAACCGGCTCGGCACCGGCAGCGCGATCGACCCGGCCGGCCGGGTCGCCGGCGGCCAGCGGCCCATCGACTCGCAGGCCGACCCGCTCGGCATCCTCTACGGCGTGGACGGGACCCCGACCGAGCTGGGACCGGCGTTCGGCCTCGCCCGCGGGATCAACGGGTACGGGCAGGTGGTCGGCGGGCCCGGGTATGTCTGGCGCGATGGCGCCGCGACGAGCCTGCCGAACCTTCCGGACGGTACCGGCTCGGTGGCGTACGCGATCAACAACGGCGGCGACGTCGTGGGTACGGCCTCGGTGTCCGACGGCCTGCGGGCGGTGCGCTGGCGCGGCGGGGCGGTCAGCGACATCGGGACGGTCGACGGCATCCGGTTCAGCACCGCGAAGGCGGTCAACGCGGCGGGTCAGGTCGTCGGGACGGCCGATCCGATGTGCTTCCCCTGTGTGGCGCCGCGGGCGTGGATCTGGCAGCCGGGCACGGCCATCACCCCGCTCGACACGTTGCTGCCGGCCGGCTCCGGCTGGACCCTGCGCGAGGCGAACGGCATCAACGACCGGGGCGAGATCGTCGGCGTCGGTCTGCACGGCGGGGTTGCGCGGGCGTACAGGTTGTCGCCGGTGTTCGCCGTCGGCGTCAACTTCCAGCCCGCGGGGGCGGCGGTGCCGCCCGGGTACGTCGCCGACACGGGCGCCACCTTCGGCAGCCGGGGCAGCGGGCGCGCGTTCGGATGGAACGTCGACAACACCGCCAACGCGCGCGACCGCAACGCGCCGGCGTCGCCCGACCAGCGCTACGACACGCTCACCCACATGCAGAAGGCGGGCGGCGCGACGGTGTGGGAGATCGCGGTGCCCGTCGGGACCTACATCGTCCATGTCGTCGCCGGCGACCCGGCCCACACCGACAGCACCTACCGGATCACCGTGGAGGGCTTGACCGCGGTGTCCGGCCCGCCATCGGTGGCCAACCGCTGGCTGGAGGGGACGGTGCGGGTGCTCGTGACCGACGGCCGGCTCACCGTCGCCAACGGGGCCGGCGCGGTCAACAACAAGCTGAACATGATCGACGTGGTCGCCACCTAGGGCCGGCGGCGCCCTGGGCAAATGTAGGCAAATATCGACGAGTGTTGTGGATCTGGAACGAGTCTGGAAGGCTGCCGGGGGTAGGGCGCTGCCAACGACGGCCCCGACCGGGCGTCGTCGCGCGGCGACGGTAGGGGAGGCACTCTTGTCTCGGAGACGACGTCAACTGTTGGCGGCCATTGCCGCCGGGGTGCTGGCCATAACGGCCGGCGCGGTCGCGGTCTACGCGACCGGTGAACGTGAAGAGAACGAACATGAGGCCGGCGGCGAGATGCCCCCGGCCCTGGAGCGACACTTAGAAGATCTCATGAAGGCGATACCCGGCAACCAGGGCATGAGCCTGGAGGGACCGGGTTCGGCGGCCGAGCAGGCGTTCCGCGAGCGAGCCTACCCGGCCGACACGATGAGCGTGGCCCAGGTCGAGCGGTCCATGAACGCCTTCGGGACGGCGTTGGGTCGGCCGTTCCCCCGGGGCAAGGGCAAGAAGGGCGTGTGGACCAACGTCGGACCCAGCCGGGCGCTGTACCCGTTCACCGAGCTGCGCAACTCGTTCAGCTACGTGCCCAACGAGTACGTGGCCGGCGGTCGGACGACGTCGATCGCCATCAGCAACGTGTGCCTGCCGTTCCTGTGCCGCGCGTGGGTCACTCCGGCCGGCGGCGGCGTCTGGGGCACGTTGAACATCCTGGCCAAGACGCCGCACTGGTTCTACCTCGGCGGACCGCTGGGCATCAACGCCGCCGGCGCGGTCGCGGTCGACCGCAACGACCGGACCGGTAGCACGATCTGGGTCGGCACCGGTGAGGCGAATACCTGCGGTTCCGGGTGCGTGGCCGGCGTCGGCCTGTACAAGTCGACCAACGGCGGACTCACCTGGAAGGGCCCGATCGGCCGCGACGCCCTGGGCGGCAAGGGGATCGGCGAGATCGTGGTCAAGCCGGGCGACTCCAGGACGCTGTACGTCGGCACCACCACCGCGCTGCGCGGCATGTCCAGCGTGTGCTGCTCCGGCGTGACCCGGCCGGCGCCCGACGCGGGCCGCTGGGGCCTGTACAAGTCCACCGACGGCGGCGCGACGTGGGCGCTGGTCCACAATGGTGCCCCGACGGCCGCCGAGTGCACCGGCAGCCTGGCCGAGTTCAACAACACCACATCCTGCTCGCCGCGCGGCGTGCGCCATGTCGAGCTGGACCCGAGCAACTCCAGCATCGTCTACGCCTCGTCGTACGCGCGGGGCGTCTGGCGCTCATCGGACGCCGGGGCCACCTGGACGCAGATCAAGCCGTCGCTCAACGCCGCGGTGATCCAGACTCGGCCCGCGTTCGACGTGACCAAGCTGCCCAACGGCAAGACCCGCATGTACGTGCACGAGGGCAACACCGGCAACCCGTACTCGCGGCTGTTCCGCAGCGACGACGTGGCCACCGGCGTGCCGACGTTCACCGACCTGACCAGTTCGAACGTGGCCGACCCCGGATACGCGACGTTCAACCAGTGCACCGGCCAGTGCTGGTACGACCTGTTCGTCCACACGCCGGACGGGCACCCGGACATCGTCTACTCCGGCGGGTCCTACTCGTACGGCGAGAATGTGGCCAACAAGCGCGCCGTCGTCCTGTCCACCGACGCCGGCGTGTCCGGCACGGACATGACCTTCGACGGCACCGACCAGTTGCACCCCAACGGGCTGCATCCCGACCAGCACGACATCGTCACCAACCCGCGCAACCCGTTCCAGTTCTTCGAGACCAACGACGGCGGGATCATGCGCTCGTCCGGGTCGTTCGTCGACCGGTCGTCCTGGTGCGACGACCCGAACCGCGACCTGTCCGGAGCGGCGCTCGACCGGTGCCGGCAGATGCTGTCGCGCATCCCATCCCGGCTCGACGGCGTCAACGACGGCCTGTCCACGTTGCAGTTCATGAGCCTGTCCGTCGACCCGCGCAACCCCGACCGCCTGCAGGGCGGCACGCAGGACAACGGCACCTGGGAGAACAAGGGCCAGGTGAAGCAGTGGGTCAACACCATGATCGGTGACGGCGGCCAGTCCGGGTGGGACGTGGCGCGTCCGGAGTTCCGGTTCCACACGTTCTTCGACGCCAGTCCGGACGTCAACTTCAACAACGGCAACACCGCGGACTGGATCTGGATCGCCGACCCGATCTTCGGCCACACCGGCACGCAGTTCTACGCGCCGATCATCAGCGACCCGACCGTGAGCGGCACGATGTTCGTCGGGACGGGCCGCACGGCGTACCGGACCAAGACGTTCGGTCTGGGCAACCGGACGCTCGAGGAGGCCAACCGGATCTGCAACGAGTGGACCGGCACATTCGAGGCGGTCTGCGGCGACTGGGAGGAGCTGGGCCCCAACCGGTTGACCGACGCCTTCTGGGGCGATCGGGCCGGTGGCGCGGTCGCGGCGGTCGAGCGGACGCGGGCCAACAACTCGACCTTATGGGCGGCCACGACGACGGGGCGGGTGTTCATCTCGGCCAACGCCAACGCCGACCCGGCCGCGGCGGTCACCTTCACCCGGATCGACGACGACGCGGTGACGCCGAACCGGTTCGTCAGCAGCATCTACGTCGACCCGGCCAACGGAAACCACGCCTGGGTCTCGTACAGCGGGTTCGACTCCAACACGCCGGCCACGCCGGGCCACGTGTTCGAGGTCACCGTCAACCCGGCCACGGGCACCTCGACCTGGGTCAACCTCAGCCTCAACCTGGGTGACCAGCCGGTCACCGACCTGGTCCGGGACGACCCGACCGGAGACCTGTACGCCGCGACCGACTTCGGCGTTCTCCGGCTCGCGGGCGGCACCACCACCTGGACCAAGGCGGCCCCCGGCATGCCCAACGTCGAGGTCACCGGCCTGACCGTGGTGCCCGGCACCCGTATCCTGTACGCCGCGTCGCATGGCCTGTCGGCCTGGCGGCTCAACCTGAAGGAGTAGTGAGGCGACTCATGGTGAGGGGCCGCGCGAGCGGCCCCTCACCGTACCCGACGAGGGCGGCGCAGGCGGGGCGGGCGCTGGGCGCGGTGTTCGTCGTGCTCGTGTTCGTCCCGCCCCTGCTGCTGCTCGTGGCCGGCTCGCTGCACCGGCCGGGCCTTCCCCCGGCCCCGAGGCCGAGGCTGGTTCCGGATCCACTCTCGACCCAGGCGTACGCGGACGCGTTCGCGGTGGGCGGCCTGGCCCGGGCCACGGTGAACTCGTTGCTGGTCGCGGTGTTCGCGGTGCCGCTGAGCGTCCTCGTCGCCTCGCTGGCCGGCTTCGCGCTGGCCCGGTTGCGCGGGCGGATCGTCGGCGCCGTCGTCGCGCTGACGCTGCTGGCCCTGATGGTGCCGACCACCGCGCTGCTGGTGCCCCGCTTCGCGCTGTTCCGCTCCCTGAACCTGACCGACACGCTGGTCCCGCTCGTCGCGCCGGCCCTCATCGCGACCTCCCCGCTGTACGTGCTGGTCTACTTCCTCGCGTTCCGGGCGCTGCCGGCCGAGCTTTACGACGCCTGCCGGATCGAGGACCTCACACCGCTGCGGACGTGGTGGCGGGTGGGCCTGCCGCTGGTCCGGCCGGTGACGGCGGCCGTCGCCGCGCTGAGCTTCGTGACCACGTGGTCGAACCTGCTCGACCCGCTGGTGTACCTCTACGACCGCGGCCGGTACACGCTGCCCCTCGCGCTACGCTCGCTGTCCACTTTGGATAAACACGATTTTCCGGTGCTCCTGGCCGGTGCGGTCGTCGCCACGATCCCGGCGCTGGTCACCTTCGCCCTGGCCCAACGCCGATTTCTGCACCACCACGAGTGACTGGAGGTTCCCCGATGAGACAACGCGCGCTCGCGCTGATCCTGGCCCTCCTGGCGGCCGTACCGCTGGCCGCCTGCGGTGGCAACGCCCCGGCCACCTCGGGCGGCGGCCCCGTCCGGCTGTTGCTGAACGGAGCGCCCGACGAGCTGGCCGCGTACCGCCAGCTGGCGGACGCGTACCGGAAGGCTACGGGCGGCTCCATGCAGCTGGTCGAGGCGAGCGACCGGGGCGACCTCATCACCAAGCTGTCGACGTCGATCGCCGGCGGCTCGCCACCGGACGCGTTCCTGATGAACTACCGCTTCTACGGCCAGTTCGCCGCCAAGGACGCCATCGAGCCGCTCGACGACCGGATGTCCCGTTCGAGCGTCATCCGGAAGGCCGACTACTACCCGGCGCCGATGGAGGCGTTCCGGTGGAAGGGGCGCCAGCTCTGCCTGCCGCAGAACGTTTCCAGCCTGGCCGTGTACTACAACCGGGACCTCTTCCGTAAGTACGGCGTGGCCGAACCGCGGCCGGGCTGGACCTGGAACGACCTCGTGTCCACGGCCGGCCGGATGACGGTGGACGCGTCGGGCCGGCCGGTCCGCGGTGGCGAGAGCGAGGGCGGCGCCGGCAAGGTGGCGGTGTACGGGTTGGGCATCGAGCCGTCGATGATCCGGCTGGCTCCGTTCGTGTGGTCCAACGGCGGCGACATCGTCGACAACCCCCAGCACCCGACCCGGCTGACCCTGGACACCCCGGAGGCGCGCGAGGCCCTGCGCAACCTGATCGACCTGCGCCAGGCCTACGGCGTCGTGCCCAGCGACCAGGAGGTCGAGGCGGAGGACGACGAGTCCCGGTTCGCAAACGGCCGGCTGGCCATGCTGATGTCGTCCCGGCGCGTGACCACCATGTTCCGGTCCATCACCGCGTTCGAGTGGGACGTCGCATCGCTGCCCATCTACGACCGGGCGGTGAACATCCTGCACTCCGACGCGTACTGCGTGACCCGGGCATCGCGGAACAAGGACGCGACGTGGCGGTTCCTGGAGTACGCGTTCGGGCCCGAGGGCCAGCGCATCATGGCCGCCACCGGCCGCACGGTGCCGTCCCACATGGAGGTTTCGCGGTCCCCGGCCTTCCTCGGACCGGCCCAGCCGCCGCGCAGCGCCCGGGTCTTCCTCGACGCGGTGGCGAACATCCGCCAGCTACCCACCGTCTCCACCTGGCCCGAGATCGAGGACGTGACGGGAGGGATCCTGGAGAACGCGCTGTACCGGGGTGACAAACTCGACGATGTGATCAGGCAGTTGGACGAGCAGACGCGCCCGCTGTTCGCGCGCGCCGAGACGCCGTAGCGCATGCCGTACGGTCTCCTGCTGGACGGTGTCGGTGTGGCGTACGGCTCGACCGAGGTGCTGCACGACATCAACCTGCGGGTGGCCAAGGGCGAACTGCTCGTCGTCCTCGGCCCGTCCGGCGCGGGGAAGTCGACGCTGCTGCGGGTGGTGGCCGGCCTCGAGCCGGCCACCCGGGGTCGGGTGCTCATCACCGGGCGTGACGTCACCGGTCTGCGACCGGGGCGGCGCAACGTGTCGATGGTCTTCCAGTCGTTCGCCCTGTTTCCCCACCTGTCGGTGGCGGAGAACATCGGCTTCGGCCTGCTGGTGCGCGACGTGCCCCGCGCGGCGGCGGCCGAGCGGGCCCGGCTGGCCGCCGAGGCGGTCGGGTGCGCCCATCTGCTCGACCGCCGGCCGGGCCAGCTCTCGGGCGGGGAGCGGCAGCGGGTGGCGCTGGCCCGGGCCCTGGTACGCCAGCCCGACGTGTTCCTGCTCGACGAACCTCTGTCCAATCTGGACCTCGAGCTGCGGGTGGAGATGCGGGCCGAGCTGCGGGCGTTGCACGGGCGGGTCGGCGCGGCGACGGTGCACGTCACGCACGACCAGACGGAGGCGCTGGTGCTCGGCGACCGCATCGCCGTACTGCGCGATGGCGTGATCGAACAGGTCGGCCCGCCCGATGAGATCTGGAGCCGGCCGGCTACCACCTTCGTGGCCCGGTTCGTGGGGTCGCCGGCCATGAACCTGCTGCCGGCCGACGGGCTGCTGCGTCCGCTGGGCGAGCCGTCGGACGCCCCGCGGGGCGCCGACCGCCTGTTCGGCTTCCGTCCCGAGGCGGTGCAGCTCGGCTGGGGCGAGGGCGAGGAGGGTGTGGTCGAGCGGGTCGACGTCGTCGGCGACGACGCCTACGCCTACCTGCGCGTGGCCGGGCAGCCGGTGGTGGCCCGGGTCCGCTCCGGGAACCGGCCCGCGGTCGGCGACAAGTCGCTGGTCGCCGTGTGGTGGTCCGACGTGCACCTCTTCGACGCGGCCAGCGGCCGTCGCGTGGACCCCCCGTGACCCGCAAGGGGGGTGGGCCCGAAGGGCTGGGGGGCGGGACGAACTACGAGGCTCCGAGGCGGCACCGGTGGGTGGCCGACCGGCCCCGCCTGAGCGAGCGGCGTTGGCTGCTGCTCATGCTGGCGCCGTTTCTGGTCGGGGTGGTCGTGCTGGTGCTGGTGCCGTTCGCGGTCACGATGGTTCTCGCGTTCGCCGACTACGACCTGGTGCGGGCTCCCCGGTGGATCGGCCCGGCGAACTTCGTGGCGCTGGTCCGCGACCCCGCCTTCCGGGCCGCGCTCGGCAATTCGTTGCTCTTCGCGGCCATCGCGGTACCCGGCCGGGTGCTCATCGCCTTCGGGCTGGCCCTCCTGTTGCACCGGCGGGCGCGGGTGGCCGGCACCGCCCGTACCGCGGCCGCGCTGCCGACCGCGGTCCCCGAGGTCGCGTACGGCCTGCTGTTCCTCTGGCTGTTCAACCCGCTGTACGGGCCCATCAACCAGATCCTCACCACCGGAGGCACCCGTGGCCTGACCATCTTCGGCCGCACCCCGCCGCAGTGGCTCACCGATCCGCAGGACGCCCAGGCCGCTATCGTGATCATGAGCCTGTTCACGATCGGCGAGATGTTCGTGATCCTGCTCGCGGCCCGCCGCCTGCTGCCGCGCGAGGCCTACGAGCTGGCCGCCATCGAGGACGCGACCACGTGGGACGTGCTGCGCCGGGTGACGCTGCCGCTGATGGCGCCGGTGCTGGCGCTGCTCCTGATCCGGGACACGGTCCAGAGCTTCCAGTACTCGTTCGTGCCGACGCTGGTCGTGACCGAGGGCGGTCCACCACCGTACGCGACCACCCACCTGTCGCTGTTCATCTACCGCAACGCGTTCGAGTACCTGCGGTACGGGTACGCCGCGGCGGCCACGCTGGTCATGCTGGCGCTGACCGTGGCCGCCGTGCTGGTGCAGTGGCGCCTCATCCGCCGCTACCGCTCGCTGCGTCCCGAAGGGTGACCGCGTACGCCGACGCTCGCGCGGGCGGATCAACGTCGCAATTTTGCGTCCCGGCAGTTCCGGCAGGACCTGTGATGATCTCGCTACCGGTAGTAAGGTGACCTTCGTGCCTTGAGACAGGCCGAACGCATAGAGAGATCCCCCGGGGTGCGGGCCCCGGGGGATCTTTATTGTGGTGCGCCGCCCTCCGTCAGAGATCGAGGCGGCCGGCCTTCACGTCGGCCAGGAACGCCGCGAAGGCGGCCGGGTCGACGACGTGAGCCCCCAGCTCGGGGCTTTTGCTGTCCCGCACGGCCGTGACGCCGGGCAGGTTGGCCGCGATCTCTACGCAGCTCGAGTTCGCTCCGTTGCTGCGGGTGGCCTTGCGCCACCGCGCCTGAGACAGGTCGATCATGCTCTACTCCAGTGTCTGCATGAGGTTCTTGAGCTGGGCCGTGGTCGCCGGCGCGCTCAGCGCAGCCTCGCTGATGCGGTCGAAGACCTCGGAATACTGATCGCTGCGCTTGCGATCGATCACCTCCTCCAGACCGATGTCGTTCTCCAGGAAGACGACGCTGGGTTCGTCGCCCGGAAAGTCGAAGATGCTGATCAGGCTGCTCATCCCGGGGTGCGGACCGTCGGCGAACCGCAGCATCCGGATCTCCACCCCGGGTCGGGTACCCATGCTGATCAGGTGGGCCAGCTGCTCCCTGCGGTCCTCGGCCTTGCCCCACTGGTAGCTCAGCGCCGCCTCGGTGATGATCGCGACGAACTCCGGCGCGGTGCCGTCCGTGCGGTCGAGGATCGCCTGCCGGCGCGCACCCGCTTCACGGGCCCGGGTCCGCCACCCGGCCGGCTGCACGCCCTGGCCCATCACCGTGTCCATGTAGGCCGCGGTGGCCAGCAGGGCCGGTACGAGCAGGGGCAGGTAGACCCGGATGCGGACCGCGTCCTCCTCGTAGCCCGGGTATTCGGAGTCGCCGTACACGTCCGGATACTCCCGCCACCAGGGCCGGGCCCGGGCCCGCTCGGCCAGCCCGATCAGTTCATTGTGGACGGCGTCGGACACGTCGTAGGTGCGCATCAGGTCGCGGATGGCGCTCATGTCGATGCGCTTCCAGATGTTGGCCTCGATCCGGCCGACCTTGCCGCGCCCCCAGCCGAGCCGGTCGCACACCTGGTTGGCCGTGTGGCCGCGCCGTTCCCGGATCTCGCCCAGCCGGCGGGACAGTCGCCGTTTGGCCACGGTGGGGCCGAGTTGACTCATCGGGCCTCACCTCCCCGGGCCAGGTTGCCGCTTCGCGCAACCTTGGCCATGTCGTTCAGCATAACCGCTCAACTTGCGAATCACATATTGCTTAACTGGTGGCATCGTCGAACTCGCCGTTCTTGGCGCCGTCGAGGAACGCGTCCCACTCGTCCTCGTTGTAGACGAGCACCCGACCCTCGGGGTCGTCCGACACGCGCATGAGGATCCAGCGCTGGTCGAGTGCGTCGACGAAGGCCACCTCTATCGCCTGCTCACCCGGGCCCGACCGGCGCCATTGCTGGGCGCCCAGGTCGATGCCGAGGTTTGCGACGGTTGGCTTGATCATGCATGCTCCTTGGCCCCCGTGCTCCGGCCGTGCCCCTGCCTTGCCCCTGCTTGCGTGGTTACGCCCGGCTCATGGCCGCGCTCATGGCTGGCTCATGGCCGCGCGCTCATGTTCGGCGAGCGACGCCGGCGTAGAAGATCCGTGAGCCCTCGCTGTCGGCCAACGCCGGATCCTCGGCGCCCCACTGACCGACATAGATCACATCCGGCTCCGCCCCCTCGTAGGGCGGAACGATCTCCCAACCGGTGAAGAAACGCCGGATCTCGTCCCTGGTGCGGGCCACCGGCGGATTCGAGCTGGCGGCGTAGATCCGGCCGGCACCGGCGCCCGCGGGCCGGTCCTGATGGTCGGACGTCACCGCCGAGAGGGCCAGCACGGAGCCGGGGACGACCGCGTCACCGTAGCGCGCGACCAGGCCCCATGGATCCTCCTCGTCCTGCACGAAATGGGTCACGGCGACCATCAGGAGCCCGACCGGCTGACCGAAGTCGATCAGCTCGCGGGTCCGCGGGTGACCGAGGACCTGCTCCGGCGCCCGAAGGTCCGCCATGATCATGTCAGTGTCGGGCGCGTCGGCGAGGATCTGGCTACCGCGCTCGTACACGTGCGGGTCGTTGTCCGCGTACAGCACGTGGCAGCCGGCGGCCACCTCGGCCGCGGCCTCATGCGTGTTGCGCTGCGTCGGCAGGCCCGAGCCGATGTCGATGAACTGGCGGATGCCCCATTCCGAGGCCATCCGCTTGACCGCCCGCTGGAGGAAGCCCCGGTTGGCCCAGGCCGCGTCGACGACCTCCGGCATGAAGGACTTGACCTGTTCGGCGGCCGCCCGGTCGATCGGGCTGTTCGTGGTGCCGCCCAGAAAGTAGTCGTACATCCCGGCCGGGGAGGGTCGGGGCATTTCGGGCGCGGCGTCGGCCAGCGGTGCGGCCAGGTCTGCGTCGCTCATGTCGACAGTGTGGCACCAGATCTGCGATTCACAAATATCGCAATCTCGAAGTTGTGTGCCGAACCTCTTGTCAAGCTCACTGCGTCTTCCTAATGTGTGCTTCACAGATCGCGAAATCTGCTGCGGTGCCCTCCAACCGCGCGGACTCGTGGCAAGTCCTCCGGAGGTGAACAAGAGTGTCGGCCCCGACTGTCGATCCGGAGATGCGCAACACCGCGCAAATAGCGCCGACGAACACCTACCGGCCCCGTGACCGGGTCTGGGTCTTCCGCAACAACGGCTGGCGCTCCGGCGTGATCGAGTCGGCGACCGAGCGGGCCGCCATGGTCACCTACCGCCCGACCCAGGAGCGCGGCACGGGCGTGGACACGGTGACCGCCAGGTACGTCATCGCGCGGGCCGAGGAGGACCCGCTTCTCGACCGGCCGCCGCTTCAGCGGTCGGCCTGACCAACGGGGGAGGTCACCGGCCATGGGCGGGCTCATCGGAGTAACGGCGATATTGAGCCTCTTCGCGGGGCTCGCCCTCGGCTGGTACCTACGTCGGGCCAACGCCTGGTGTCCCCACTGTGGACATTCCCTCAGCTGCTCGGCCTGCGGGCACCGCCCCGCCTCGGAGGGCCATCACTCCCAGAGCACCGCGCCCTCCTGACCATCGAGGTCGTCCTTACTGTCGGGGCCGTCAGGGTCGCCCTTCGCGACGGGCCGTCAGGGTGGCGCCACACGTGCAGGACAGTCGTGGTCTCAACCGGCTGCGAGGCCACAACCGTCAGGCAGTTGTGGCGATCTTGGTCGGCCCGCCGACCACTAAGATCGCGATTCTCCGGCATCATGGCGTGCTCGACCTTCCGAGGTTCCGGAAGTTAGCTATCACCGGAATCCCCGATGGACGACGCCGGTACCGCTGACGCCAGCCATCCGCTCGAAACCACCATCGTGGTCGAACCGGGACGTCGACCACGATCCCCGCGAAACCGGCCGCGGGTGAGCGCTCCACCCCGCGACGGGACGCGGCCGGGCGGACCGGGCGAGGTCGACCGCGGAGTGCCCCGGTGGGCTGCATGGGCCGGTCGCCAGGTGTCCGGGTAGGCGCCGCGTACGATCGGCGGGATGCGGCGAGGCGTGCCGCGGGCGGCGAGGGCGGAGGCGGCGATGACGACGACCAGCCAGCGGCTGACCCGGCGGGGCGCGCCACCCGGGGTGATGGCGCGCCGGGTGCTCTGGGCGGTCGTGGCGGCGAACGTCGTCGTCGTGGAGGCGCTGTTCTTCACCTCCGGATGGGGACGCAACTCGTTGCTGTCGGTGGCCAAGTTCCTCGCCCTGCACGCGACCCTGATCATGATGTTGCAGCTGACCCTGGTGGCCCGCGTGCCGTGGCTGGACCGCCGAATCGGGATGGACCGGCTCACCGCCTGGCACCGATGGGTGGGCATCACCCTGTTCTGGACCGTGCTGGCCCACGTGACCTTCATACTCGTGGGCTTCGCCACCCTGTATCACCAGACGGTGCTGCAGTCGTTCCTGGGCCTGGCCAAGGTGCCCGCGTCGCTGTTCGGGATCTGCGCGGCCAGCATCATCGTCGTCGTGGTGGGGCTGTCGCTACGGTACGTCCGGCGCCGGCTGCGGTACGAGACCTGGCACGCGCTGCACATGCTGATGTACGCCGCCATCGTGCTCGCCCTGCTGCACCAGGCCTACGAGGGCACCACGTTCAAGTCCTCCACCGCGGCCACCGTGTACTGGTGGACACTGTGGAGCCTCGTCCTGCTCGCCCTGGTGACCGGCCGGGTGGTGATCCCGTTGTGGCGCAACGCCTACCATCGGTTCCGCGTCGCCGCGGTGGTACCGGAGGCCGACAACGTCACCTCGGTCCACGTGACCGGGCGCCGGCTGGACCGCCTGCCGGCCCGGGCCGGACAGTTCTTCATCTGGCGGTTCCCCGGCCACAACCACTGGTGGCGGGCCAACCCGTTCTCCCTGTCGGCGGCGCCCGACGGCCAGGGGCTGCGGCTGACCGCGAAGGCCGTCGGCGACACCAGCGCCGGCCTGCGCCATGTCCCGGTCGGTACCCGGGTGTTCGCCGAGGGCCCCTACGGCGCGTTCACCTCGATCCACCGGACCCGGTCATCCACATTGCTCATAGCCGGTGGAGTCGGCATCACACCGATCCGGGCCCTGCTCGAGGAGGCGACCGGCGGGGCGTCCACCGTGGTGCTCTACCGGGTCCACAGTGCCGCCGACGCCGTGCTCCTGCCCGAGTTGGAAGCACTGGCGGCCGATCGCGGCGCCCAGCTGCACCTGCTGACCGGACGCACCGGGGCCGGGTCGCCGCCGAACGCGCCGTTCGAGCCGGACAACCTCCTCGCCCTGGTACCCGACGTCGCCGAGCGCGACGTGTTCGTCTGCGGCCCGCCGGCCATGACCGAGTCGGTGCTGCGCAGCCTGCGTGCGCTCGGCGTGCCCCGCCACCAGGTTCACGCGGAGCGGTTCAGCCTCGCCTAGAGGCCGCCGGCGTACGCGGCGAAGAAACAAGGGTCAGGTCCGGCCGAGGACGTGGTCGGTGAGGAGCGGATTGTGGCCCCGCCAGTGCATGACCCGCCCGCTGTCCATCATGCGGGCGGCCAACCTCTGGGCGGCCTCGGCCACGCGTTGGTCGCCGAGGGCGCGCACCATGGGTTGGGCCGGGCCGCTGATCATCATCTGGTCCGTCCCAGCGCCGTGGTAGTCGGAGTCGGTGAACGCCAGGCGGGGATGGCGCCGGCGGGCCAGCGACCGGCGGCCGAAGCCGGCCTCGAGCGTCGACCTCTCCACGATCATGAGGGCGTCGACGCGGCTACTGCGGTCCGAAGGCTCTGGTTCGGCGGCGTCTGACGCCGCGCCGCGAACCAGAGCCTTCGCCGTGGACCGGTCGAGCCCGATCGGCCGCCCGTCCGGGTCCGCCCGGTAGATGACGAGCATGTCGGTGATCCTCATCGTCAGCGCCGAGAGCCGGCCGGTCGTCGTGCCGGGCAGGCAGGACAGGGCCCAGTACTCGCCCTCGGTGCGGGCCGGATCGGGGATCGCCGCGCCCACATAGGCGGTGGCCAGATCCACGACGGCATCGAGGTACGGCCCGCGGGCCAGGGACTCGTACCGGCGCTGCTTGGTCGGATCGGCGTATCCCACGGGGGAATTGTGGCCCCACCATGTGACACCGCACCCAACGGCCGGCGCCGCCACGGCGGGCAGGGGGTGTGCCGTGGCGGCGGGGCCGCGCCGTCGCGAGCAGGGGCGGATCGTCGACGGCGCGAGGGCGGGTCAGGGGACCCGGTGCGGGGCCATATCAGAGCGTGGGCAGGGATCAGGCGACGACGCGCAGGTGCCGTCGGCCGGCGGCGAAGGGGACGGCCGGCTCGGCGACCGGCGCGGGGAGTTCCATGACCGGTGGGATGTTGGCCATCAGAGCGCGGGTCATCGCGGTGAATGCCTGCGGCGCGTTGACCCCGGCCACGCCGACGAGACGGCCGTCCACGGCGTAGGTGATCAGCACGCCGGCCCGGGCGATGTCGCGCCGCCCCGGGCGCATCTCGGTCACGCTGACCACCGCGTCCGGCGGCTGGTGCCCGCACACCTGGATGCGCAGGCCGAACTGCTCCGACCAGAAGCGCGGCAGCGGCGTCACCGGGGGTGCCCAGTGGTCGCCCTTCAGCAGGGTCTGGGCGGCGCTGCGACCCAGCTCGAGCGCCGCGATCCACTGGCCGCAGCGTCGCGGCGTGGCGTCGTAGCGCAGGTTGGGCCAGCGGGCGATCGTGCCGGCGGCCACGATGCCTTCGGCGCCGACGACGCGCAGGCTTTCGTCGCACAGCACGCCGTCGGAGATGTCCATGCCCGTATCGGCCAGCCACTGCGTGTCGGGCCGGTCGCCGATCGTGGCCACCACGACGTCGGCGTTCACCTCCTCACCATCGTCGAGTACGAGCGTCCAGCCGCGCCGCCGCCGGCGCAGCTCGTGTACCTTGCGGCCCAGCCGCAGGATGACTCCCTCGCGGTACAGCTCGGCCGTGACCAGCCGACCGACCAAGTCGCCCAGGGCTCGCGTCAGTACCTGTGGATTAGAATCGATAAGTACACAGTCGCGGGCCAGCGACCGCACCGCGCACGCGGCCTCGCATCCGGTCAGGCCGCCGCCGACGACCGCGACCCGGCCGGCGTCGCGCAGATCGGCGCGCAACCGCCAGGCGTCGGCCAGGCTGTGCAGCACGTGCAGCCCGGGCTCTCCGATGGGCCAGTCCTTCGGCGGCGACGGGCGGGCGCCGGTCGCGACCACCAGCCCGTCGTAGGCGAACTCGTTGTCCTGGGTGTAGACGAGGCGGTTGACGGGGTCGAGCCCCACCGCTTGCTCGCCCAGTCGCCACACAACGTCCGTGCCCTCGCGCACCGGCAGCCACACGTCCCGGGGGCGGGCGTGGCCGGTGAGGATCCGCTTGGAGCAGGCGGGCCGGTCGTACGGCGGATCGTCCTCTTCGGAGAGGATCATCACCTCTCCGCTGAAGTTCTGGGCTCTCAGCTCCTCGGCGGCGGCGACGCCGGCCCGGCCGGCACCGACAATGACGATCCGCTCGCGGGCGGTCGGGTTACGCCGTCTCATCGCTTGCCACGCTCCCGGCGCGCGTCCCGGCGATCGCGGCGCGCGTCGCGTCGGTCCCGCTCGTCGCGTCGGTCCCGCTCGTCGCCGAGGCGGACGATCCGGTGACGACCCGTGTTGCCCGCACCCGTGGTGGCCGCGCGCAGCGCGTCGTCGGCCATCGCCTCCAACGACGGTCTCGGTGTGAAGACCTTCGTGGGCACCTGGTTGAGCCCGATGGCGCGGGCCGGGCAGACCTCGACCGCCTTCATGACCGCCTCCACCTGGTTCAGCGATATCGAACCCCGGTAGGACAGGCGGCCGTCGCTGCGCAGGCGGAACACGTCCGGCGCCTCCTGCTCGCAGAACCCGAAGCGCGCGCACCGCGACGCGTCGACGTTGACGGTCAGCTCCTGCCCGCGGTGCCGTTCGCCGACGACCCTCCCGACCCGGCGGCGCGTGCCGGCGAGCAGCCCGGTCGAGCCCAGCCACAACAGCACGGTCACCCCCCAGGCGCCGATGACCGAACTCCACACCCAGGACGGGTAGGTGTCCGTTCCGGAGATCAGCACGTGCGCCACGAGCAGCATGAAGGCGACGTAGGAGAACGCGTGCAGTGCCCGCCAGCGCGTGTACCCGAGGCGCCGCTGGATCAGGATCGACAGCGTCAGCGCCACGAAGAGCTCCAGGGAGATGACACCCACGCCGAGGCCGATCGGGTCGTACGGGTGCGTGAACGGTACGGCGACGTGTATGAGGTAGACCGTTCCGGTCGGGTCGGCCAGCTGCACGAAGCCGTGCACGAGACCGAGCGTCAGGCCCAGCAGGGCCAGGACCTGATGGCCGCCGTAGACCGTTGCGTGCTTGATTCTCGTCTGGGCCCAGCCGTTGCGCAGGACCATGCCCCACACGACGGCCAGCCAGAGGAGAAACAAAGACAGGAATCCAACGGTCGCAGCGATCAGGTGTACGGTTTCGGCTGTGCTGCGCACGGCGTCGTCCTCCTCCGCGACTATGGGCCGCCGAGCAAATTGCTTTTTTCACCGAGGGCGGGGGCCCAGTGAGCCCAATTATGGTCCGGTGTTTCGGATTGTCAAGGCGACTCGTCGAGCCCCTCCGGGCCGGCGGCCAGCGCCGCCAGCCGTGATGTCGCAGGTCGTCCCGGCCGCGGTGGGCGGCCCCCGCGAAACATAGGTGTTCCTTAATTGCACCTCAAGTTTGCCTTATGTCTCGGGCTAGCTTAATTCAAGTTGAAGTCCATCTTATCTCTCTGCCATGACCATTGACGCTTTCCCCCGACTCATTAATAGAGTGGGGTCCTCAAACGTTGTCGCGGAGGTGTGTTGCCGATGAGTCGCGATCGGGTGTCGCGAGTACTCGGTCCGTTGGTCATCGTCCTGACTCTCTGTTACGGGGTCTTCCTCCTGGCCGGGCCCGCGGGCGCGGCCGACCTGCCCGACGGTTGGACCGCGACGAAGTACGGGCCGCTCAGCCCGGCCGACCGTGACCTGCTCGTCAAGGTCCGGCTCGCGGGCCTCTGGGAGATGCCGGCCGGCGACCAGGCGCAGCGACGCGGGGTCAGCCCGAAGGTTAGGGAGATCGGCGCGAAGCTCTCCGCCGAGCATCATGAGCTGGACGAGGCCACCCGGCGGGCGGCCGCCCAGCTGGGTGTGGAGTTGCCCGACCAGCCCCACCACGACCAGCGCCTCTGGCTCAATGAGATGGACCAGGCCGAGGGGGAGCAGTTCGACCGGATCTTCGTCGACCGGCTGCGGGTCGCGCACGGGAAGATTTTCCCGATCATCGGCTACGTCCGGGCCGGCACGCGCAACGAGCTGGTCCGGGAGTTCGCCGCGACCGGCAACCTGTACGTCATGCGGCACATGAGCTACCTGGAGAGCAGCGGCCTGGTCGACTGGAACCAGGTGCCCGTGCCCCCAGACCCCATACAACCCGCTGACGTGACCACGATCGCGGGCGTCAACAGCCGGGGGCTCAACCCCCTCATCATCTGGATCGTGCTAGGGGCCGCTCTGGGCGCCGGCGCGATCACGGCCGTCCGCTTCGTTCGGGCCCGATAGCCCACCACAGAAAGGTGTCACAGGTGAACAGTCCACGAAGGCCCCACCGGCGGGTGCCCGGCTCGGGGCGCATGGCCGACCGGTGGCGGGACCGGGAACGCCTGGGCGCCCGCAGGGACGACGGATCGCCGTCGCGCATGGAGCCGCGCCGTCGCCGTCTTCTCGCGATCACCATCGGGCTCACGCTGCTCGGTGCCACGATCGCCATCGCCACGATGTCGTCGGCCGGCACCAACCGGCAGGCCAACCACAACTCGTCCACGTGCACCACGGCACCGGGCAACCCGGCGACCACCGATCCGACCGGCACCGCGGCCGCCCCGGCCGAAGGCGCGGCCGCTCCGGCCGACGCCCACCAACACGACACCAACGTGCAGGCGGGGTCCCGCCGCGGCGGTTCCTGCTCGCCCACCACCAGCAGCGGTCCGACCGCCTCGCCCGGACCGGTGATCCAGCCGGACAGCCCCGGCAACTCCTGTGACAACAGCAACCTGCCGATCCACGACGGCTTCCAGAACGGCAACCGCTGCGTGTCGACGGATCGTGGCGAGGTGCCGTTGGCGGAGAACGTCCCGCAGCTGCTCATCGTGTCCGCGCCACGGTTCGTGCGGGCCAACCAGCCGTTCGAGATCCGGATCAGCACGCGCAACCTCAACCGGTCCTTCTTCCTGCCCGCGGGGACGGGCGGCTACTACGTCACGCGCGCGTTCCTCAATGAGGAGGGCATCACCGTCGGCCACGCGCACACGGCCATCCGGCTGCTGAGCTCGACCCGGGTCGCGCCCGATCCGGCGCCGGTGGTGGCGTTCTTCAAGGCCACCGAGGACGGCCTCGGCGGCAAGGCTCCGGACACGTTCACGGTGTCGGTGCCGACCGGGATCCCGACCCCGGGGCTCTACCAGATCATCTCCTGGTGCGGCGACGCGTCGCACGCCATCCCGATGTCACAGCGGGCGAACCAGCCGCCGTGCGTCGACGCGGTGCGGCTGATCGTCGGCCGAGCCCGCTAGCGAGGCCGAGCGCACCAGATCGACAAAGACCCTTTTTGCGGTGGTCGATTGCGATCGATGGAAGGAGGTTCGGGCGCGCAGGGCGCGCATCCCCGCGGCGTGGGGATGCGCGCCCGTCACCGTATGTGACCGCGGTCAGGTCTGCTCGCGCGGACACCACCACGTCGTCCGGCCACCGACCGTGCCCCGGCTCATCGCCGTTCCGCACCGGGGGCAGACCGCACCGGGCATCCGGGCCGGAACGACCGACAGGGTGTGCACGCCGCCGCCGGCGATGGCCGAATCGACGGCGCCCCGCACGGCCCGCGACAGCCGGTCGACCTCGGCGCGGGACAGCTCGTCGACCGGTCGGGCCGGGTTGATCCGGGCCGCCCAGAGGGCCTGGTCCGCGAGCAGGTTGCCGACCCCGGCCAACGCCTCCTGGTCGAGCAGGCGGGCCTTCACCGGTGCCGTGCCCCGGGCCACGGCCGTGCGGAACTGAGCCGGCGTGATCCCGCGGGCGTCGGGCCCGAGCCTCTCCACCGGCGGGTCGAGGCGCACCCGGCTCAGCCGTCGCGGGTCGACCATGACCAGGGACGAGCCGTCGGCGAAGCGCAGCGAGAACCGGGAGAAGCGGTAGTCGCCGCGGGCCCGGCCGCGTTCCCAGTAGTCGCCGCCGTCCCGCTCCAGGCCGTGCCCGTCGGCGAACACGAGCCGCCCCGACATGCCGAGGTGGATGCCGAGTGTCGGGCCCGGCCGCCGGGATCGGCCGGTGCCGGACGTCTCGCACCACATGCTCTTGCCGCGCCGGTGCACCGTGGTCAGGCGGCGACCCAGCAGCGCCGTCCGGATCTCGCCGGGCCGGTGCGGCCGGCACACCCAGGGGTCGGTGTCGTCGACATCGGCGATCCGCCGCCCCAACGCCATCCCTTCGATGAGCGCTCGGGCGGACTCCACCTCGGGAAGCTCGGGCACGCCCGTCAGCATGACCGAGGAGCCCAGCACCGACGCGTCCGACCCCGGGCCGCCATTCCCGCGCCTCCTCAGGTACTTGAGCGATCGCTCAAAAACGGCTAACCTCCTGGTTGAGCACTCGCTCAATCACGGGAGGTTCGCATGGAGTGGGAGCCCAGTGCCGACGCGCCGGTCCGGCCGGGCCGGGCGAGATGGATCCTGGCCGGGCTCGTGACCGCCGCCGGAGCCGCCATGTTCGTCTGGACCGTGCGGTCGGGGCGGGCCGACAGTGCGCTGCTCTTCGTCGGCCTGCCCGTCGTGCTGGCGCTGGCGCTGGTACTCATACCGGGCCGCACCACGCACGGCCGGGTCTTCCAGATCACCACGGCGCTTCTGCTCGTCACCGCCGTCGCGTTGCACGAGGGCGCCATCTGCGTGATCCTGGCCGCGCCGCTGGTGTACGGGGCCGCGCACGGCACGGCCGCGCTGGTCCGCCTGGGCCGCAACCCGTACGCCCTCGTGCCGATTCCGCTTCTGCTTCTCAGCGCGGTCGAGGGCGTGCGCCCCGACCTGCGCTGGCACCCCGAGCAGACCGCGACGGCCGCCCGGGTCGTCGCGCTCACCCCGGACGAGGTCTGGCAGCGGCTGGCCCGTGGTCCGGCGCCGACGGCCGTCCGCTCGCTGCCGCTGCGACTGCTCGGCATGCCCACGCCCCACCACGTCACCGGCACCGGCCTGCGGCCCGGCGACCGCTGGGTGTTCCACTATCCGCACAGCTCCCACGGGTCCGGTGGCCAAACCGTGACCGAGGTGACCGCGGCCCGTGCCGGCCGGGTCAACTTCATCGTGGTGGAGGACTCGGCCATCACCTCCCGCTGGCTGGTCTGGCGGCACGCGACCGTCAGCTGGCGGCCGGTCGGCGACCACCGCACGGAGGTCACGGTGAGCCTGTCGTACCTGCGGCGGCTCGACCCGTCCTGGTACTTCGGGCCCCTTCAACAGGTGCTGATGGCCGACGGCGCCGGGTACCTGCTCGACGCGTTGGCCCTGACGTGACCGCCGCGCGTTACCTGTGCCTCGCGGTGCCCGCCGGGCTGGTACTCCTCTGTGGACACCTCGAGCGGGATCGTCGGTCGCGCACGGCGGCGCTGCTGGCCTTCATCGCGGCGGCCGTCGGCCTGGCCGTCCTGAACGAGGCGGCCCGCTGGTACTCCTTCGCCCCGGTCCACGGGACGTTTCGCGGGATGCCGATCGACCTCTGGCTCGCGTGGGCCGCTCTGTGGGGCGCGGTACCCGTGCTGTCCCGCCGGCTGCTGCCGGTGCCGGTCGCCCTGGGTCTGCTTCTGTGGCTCGACGCCGTGGCCATGCCGGCACTGCATCCGCTGGTGCGCCTGGAGCCCGGCTGGCTGCTGGGCGAGGCGATCGGCCTGCTGGGCGTCGCCCTACCGGCCCAGCTGCTCGGCCGGTGGACGGCCGAGCGCCGCCACCTCACCGCCCGGGTCGTGCTGCAGGTCGCCGTGTTCGCCACGCTCCTGCTGTGGCTGTTGCCCACGGCGGCCTTCGAGTCCGGCAACGGCTCGTGGGCGGCCCTGGCCGCCCTACCGCTTCCGGGGCTGATCGTGCTCGCCCAGGTGGGCCTGCTGCTCGCGCTGCCGGCGGTTCTCGCGGTGCGCGAGTTCGCCGTCCGCGGCGGCGGCACACCGTATCCGTGGGATCCGCCCGAGCGCCTCGTCACGACCGGACCGTACGCGTACCTGGCCAACCCCATGCAGGTCAGCGCGTCCGCCCTGCTGGCGCTGGTGGCCGGGGCGACCCGCAGCGCGGTCCTCGGCCTGGTCGCGATCGCCGCGGTGGCCTTCGGCATCGGCGTCGCCCGGCCCCACGAGAACCACGCGATGCACGCCCGGTTCGGCGCGCTCTGGCGCGGGTACCGGCGCGAGGTGCGCGACTGGCGTCCACGGTGGACGCCGTACCGTCCCGGCCGGCCCGCCGTGCTCTGGCTCGACCTCGGCTGTGTCGAATGCCGCGCGGTGGGCCGCTTCCTCGGCGAGCGCCGGGCCTTCGACCTGACCGTCACGGCGGCGCGCGACCACCGGACGCCACTGTGGCGAGCGCGCTATGCGGGCGTCGACGGTCATCAGGAACGGGGGGTGGCCGCCGTCGCCCGCGGGCTCGAGCACATCCACCTCGGGTGGGCGTACGTGGGCTGGTTCCTGCGCTGCCCCGGCCTCGCGGGGCTGGCCCAACTCGTGGTCGACGCCGCGATCGCCCCCCGGCGGCCGGCGGGCCGGGAACCGATGTGGTGGTCGCGCTTCCCGGGCTGGTGACCCACCATCGCCGCGGACGATGTTGAATGTACCCATGCCGTTGAATGGAGAGTACGAGCCCAGCCCCTCCGCGTGGGCCCGGGACCAGGCCGAACTGTACGAGCGGTCCGGTGGGACGCAGGGAGCAACCATGCGGGGCCGACCCGTCATCGTGTTGACATCGGTGGGCGCCCGAAGCGGGAAGCTGCGCAAGACGCCGCTCATGCGGGTGGAGCACGACGGTCAGTACGCGGTCGTGGCGTCGTTGGGCGGGGCGCCCAAGCATCCGGTGTGGTACCACAACCTGGTCGCGAACCCGTTGGTGGAGTTGCAGGACGGCCCGATCAGGAAGGACTACCTCGCCCGCGAGGTGTCCGGTGACGAACGCGACGAGTGGTGGCGGCGAGCCGTCGAGGCCTGGCCCGACTACGACACCTATCAGAAACGCACCAGCCGCGTGATCCCGGTCTTCGTGCTGACGCCGACCGCGGAGTCGTGACACGATCCGGAGGTATGGAGCCCACTCTCACCCCCGACCAGGTCGACCAGTTCCTCACCCGCGGCCACGTGGTCGTCCGCGGCTGCTTCACGGCCGAGGCGGCGGCCGAGTACACGGACACGCTCTGGACCCGCCTCGGGTACAACGAACAGGATCCCTCGACCTGGGCCCGGTCGTCGGTGCACATGCCCACGCATCGCGAGATCGACGTCGCCACGTTCGCGCCCAAGGCGTGGCGGGCCGTGTGCGAGCTGGTCGGCGGCGAGGAGCGGATCTCGACCGAGGTGCCGTACCGGTGGAACGACGCGTTCATCGTGAACCTGTGGGAGGGCACGGATCCGCCGTGGGTGGCCGGTGAATCCGGGCCGTGGGAGGACGCCGCGCCGGCCTCACCCGGTTGGCACAAGGACGGCGACTTCTTCCGTCACTTCCTGGACTCGCCGGAGCAGGGCCTGCTGACGCTCGTTCTCTGGTCGGACGTCCACCACCAGGGTGGCGCGACCTTCGTGGCCGCCGACTCGGTCGGGCCGGTGGCGCGCTTCCTCGCCGAACACCCCGAGGGCGTGGTCCCGCCCGACGGCGACGGGGTCCACTTCCCGTACCCGGAACTGGTCGGGCAGTGTCATGACTTCGTCGAGGCGACCGGCCAGCTCGGCGACGTGTACCTGCTGCACCCGTTCGTGCTGCACGCGAAGTCCCGCAACCGGCTGCGCCGCCCCCGGTTCATCACGAACCCGCCGCTGACCCTGGCCGAGCCGATGCGGTTCGACCGCGCCGACCCGTCCCCGGTCGAGCGGGCCGTCCTGCGCGGCCTCGGCGTGGACTCCTGCGAGTTCAGCCCGGCCGCGCCGCGCGAGGAGATCGTCCCCGAACGGGTACGGCGGCAGCGGGCCATGAAGCTTGATGAGGATCGGCGGCTCGCGGCGGCCCAGGAGACCTGACCCGGCGCTGATCGCGAAGGCCTGGTGTACCCCTGGGTACACCAGGCCTTCGCGATCAGGAACTCAGACGATCCGCCGGAGCGTGGCGTAGGCCCGGTCGGTGTCGCCGGCGGCCAGGGCCTGTTCGGCCTCGGCGATCAGCGCCGCCCAGTTGGCCGGCGCCCGGCCGGCCACGACTGCGTCCTGCGCGGCGTCCCGGATCGCCTCCCGGTCACCTCTCGCCGGGTCGGACCGGCCCGAGCGGGTGCGCAGCCCCCACCCGTACGGGAACAGCGGCCGGTAGTCGGCGTCGCCGACGTTGATCGGCACCTGGTCGGCCGAGCGCGGCCACGTCATCGGCAGCCGACCGGTGAACGGCCGGCGGCCGAACAGCACGTCGGCCACGCCGGCGCCCTCGCTGCCCGGCAGCCACGAGGCGACCAGCGCGTCGATCCGGCCGAGCTGGTCGGTGAGTACCTGCGGGCGCCCGGACACGACGAGCACCACGCACGTGGCGATCGCGTCGCACACCTTCTCGATGACCGCCCGGTCGCCCGGTTGCAGGCTCAGCGACTTCTCCTCCTGTAGCTCCGCCGGGCAGAAGCCGCACTCGGGCCCGCCGACATCGCCGAAGCCCTCGGCGTAGGGCGTCTCGCCGACGACCACCACGGCCACGTCGGCGTCGCCGGTGGGCGCGGACCCGTCCGGGCTGTAGGTGACCCGGGCCCGCGGCGCCACCTCACGGATGCCCTCGAGGATCGTGGTGCCTTCGATGGTGTCGCCGGACAGGCCCTGCCAGGCGATCGTCCAGCCGCCGGCCTGGTTGCCGATGTTGTCGGCGTTGCGCCCGGCGACGTAGATGTTGGCGTCGCGGCGCAGTGGCAGGGCCCGCCCGGAGTTCTTGAGCAGGACCTGCGACTGCGCGGCGGCCTGGCGGGCCACCGCCCGGTGCCGGGCGCTGCCCACTGTGTCTACATTGGATGGCGAGGCGAACGGGTGCTCGAAGAGCCCCAACCGGAACTTCGTCCGCAGGATGCGCCGCACCGCGTCGTCGATGCGGGCCCGGCCGACCCGTCCCGCTCGCACCTCGGCCAGCAGGAGCTCCTCGAACTGCTGGGCCGAGAACGGCTCCATGAACATGTCGGTGCCCGCGTTCACGCCGACCCTGACCTTGTACGGCGTGAGCCCGCCCACGCCAGGGTTGTCGGGGTCGGGGATCTGGTGGATGCCCTCCCAGTCGGAGACGAGGAAGCCGTCGAAGTCCAGCCGACCCTTGAGCGTGCCCGTGATCAGGTCGCCGAGGGCGTGCATCTTCGTCGGGTTGCCGATCCCGTCCTCGACCCAGTCCACGCTCGAGAACGACGGCATCACGCTGCCGACGTCGTGCCGGCGCACCGCCGCCGTGTAGGGCGACAGGTCGATCCGGTCGAAGTCCCGCCGGGTGGTGACGGTGATCCCCTGGTCGATGGTGTAGCGCTGCTCGTACCACGGCCGGCCGACGTTGTCGGCGGCGATCGCCTCGTCGTATTCGGTGTCGCCATCGCCCGCGTAATGCTTGGCCGTAGCCAGTACGCCGCCGTCCTGGAGGCCGTCGATGATGGTCTCCATCCGCACCACCAGGGCCGGATCCTCGCTGAAGCTCTCGTACGTCCGGCCCCACCGCTCGTCACGCGCCACGCAGACGCAGGGCGCGAAGTCCCATGGGATGCCGGTCGCGCGCATCTCGGCCGCCGTGACGCGCCCGACCCGCTCGACCAGATCCGGATCGCGGGTCGCGCCGAGCCCCACGTTGTGCGGGAAGATCGTCGCGCCGGCCACATTGCCGTGCCCGTGGACGGCGTCGATGCCGTAGATCAGCGGGATGCCCAGCCGGGTGCTCAGGGCCTGCCGCTGGAACTCGTTGACCATCGCGACCCACGCCTCGGGCGTGTTCGGCGTGGGCGTCGAGCCGCCACCGGACAGCACCGACCCGAGTCGCAGCTGGGCGATCAACGACGGGTCGTCGGTCACCGCGCCCCGCTCGGCCTGCGTCATCTGGCCGATCTTCTCCTCCAAGGTCATGCGGCCGAGGAGGTCGGACACCCGCCGCTCCACGGGTGCGCGGGCGTCCAGGTACACCGGCCGGGCCAGGCCCGTGGCGTCGGGGGCCGCCGTTGCCGCGCTGGCCGGGAGCAACGATGCGGCCAGGGCGGCGACGACGGCGATGAGCTTGCTGGTAGACACGCGGGATCTCATTCGGTCCTCCCCAGTGGGGGCGATCAAGCGCCCGGGCCGAGTGCCACGACGCATCTCGCCACCGCGGTCGATCCTGCCCGCCCTCGACGAGCCTCGCAATCGATAGCCGCCCATCTCCTCGACCTGTCGGTAGGGTGACCCCATACAACACAAAGTTTTTGCCGGGGGTCCCTGCATACACTCGGGTCGTGATCACGTACGCGGAGCTGGCGTTCCTCGGCGGCCCGGTGCACCTGGGCGGCGCCGACCGCTCCCCGCGCCGCGGCCTCGCCGTGCTCGACGGCCGCGTCGTGGCGATCGCCTAGGCGGCCGTACGGGAGCTGATCGGGCCGCGCACCGAGGTGGTCGACCTGCGCGGTCGCCTGCTCGTGTCCGGGTTCCGGGATGCCCACGTGCATCCGGTCCAGGCGGGCCTGGAGCTGGCGTCGTGCGACCTGAGCCAGGTGCGCACCGCGGCGGACTATCTCGCGGTGATCCGTGCGTACGCCGACGACAATCCCGGGCGGGACTGGATCACCGGTGGCGGCTGGGCCATGGGGGCGTTCCCGGGCGGCCGGCCCACCCGGGAAGCGCTCGATGCCGTGGTGCCTGACCGCCCCCGAGGTGTGTAAGGAGGGGCACCCTACAGTCACTTTTTGTACTGTAGGGTGCCCCTGCATACAGGGGGTCAGCGGTCACGGGTAGGCGAAGCGGTCCTCGACCGACCCGTCGGGCCCGACGTAGAAGATCTCCATGCTGCCGGGGATCCGGGACACGGCCGCGATCCGGCCGGTGGCCGAGGCGCTGCCGGCGGGGGAGATCTCGAAGCCCTGCCACTGGCCACCGTCGTACCAGAATCGGTCCTGAACCGATCCGTTCGCCCCGACGTACCAGAGCTCCATGCTGTTCGGGATGCGGGACACGGCCGCGATGCCGCCGGTGGTCGAGGCGCTGCCGGCCGGGGACAGTTCGAAGCCCTGCCACTGCCCACCGTCGTACCAGTAACGGTCCTGAATGGACCCGTTGCCCCCGACGTACCAGACCTCCATGCTGTTGTCGATCCGCGACACCGCGGTGATGCCGCCCGTGGTCGAGGCGCTGCCGGCCGGGGACAGTTCGAAGCCCTGCCACTGCCCGCCCTCGTACCAGTAACGGTCCTGAATGGACCCGTTGGCGCCGACGTACCAGAGCTCCATGCTGTTCGGGATCCGGGACACCGCCTTGATGCCGCCGGTGGTGGCGGCGCTGCCGGCCGGGGCGAGTTCGTAGCGTTGCCAGTTCGAGCCCTCGTACCAGTAGGCGGACTGGACCGACCCGTTGGCGCCGATCCACCACACCTCCATGCTGCCCGAGATGCGGGACACGGCGGTGATGCCGCCGGTGGTGGCGGCGCTGCCGGCCGGGGCGAGCTCGTAGCGTTGCCAGTTCGAGCCCTCGTACCAGTAGGCGGACTGGACCGACCCGTTGACGCCGATCCACCACACCTCCATGCTGCCCGGGATGCGGGACACGGCCGTGATGCCGCCGGTGGTGGCGGCGCTGCCGGCCGGGGCCAGCTCGAAGCCCTGCCACTGCCCGCCGTCGTACCAGTAGCGGTCCTGGACGGATCCGTTGCCGCCGACGTACCAGACCTCCATGCTGCCGGGAACGCGGGACACCGCGGTGATGCCGCCGGCCGGGCTGGCGCCGTCGGCCAGCCGGAAGCCGCGCCAACCTGGGTTGCGGGCCTCGAAGGTCAGTTCGTACCGGCCGCCGTCGCCGTTGATGTTGATCGTCGTACGGACCAGCTCGCCCGCCTCGGCCCGGCGCAGCTCGTCGGCGGTGAACCGCAGCTCGACCAGACCGACCTTGTCGTCGAAGTTCGGCGCCCCCGTCGGCGTACCCATGGCCGAGTCGATGTCGCGCATCAGCGCGGCCACCTTGTCGGCCCGCGTCGCCGTGAGGCTGCCGAACACCGAACCGCCGACGACGCCCTTCACCACACCGCGCAGCGCGTTGGGGTCCCCGTCGTCGTTCTCCATGAGACCGACCACGAAGATCACGCTGTCCGGATCGGTCAGTGGCGCCTGCCGCCCGTTGACCCCCCAGAACGACAGCGACGGACCTGGTGCGTCATGGGTCTCCTCGTCGTCGACGTCGTCGAAGCCGTACCGCACCACGTCGAACGCGGGCAGCGGCACCGGAAAGCCCGCCACCGGCACGGACGCGGCGAGGTCGACGGCCGTGACGAGCACGTACGGTTCGTCGGCGCCAACCTCGTTGGTCTCCTCGTGGCAGTGAATGCTGCGCAGGTAAATCTGGATCATGTCTCCTCCGCCCCACCGATGACGCGACCCGTGCCGCGTCGCCCATCACGTGGCGGCCCGCGCCCGCCAGATACACACCGGGCGGCGGCAATGCGAGCCCACGCCCGTGCTCGCTCCGTTGTATCTGGAGGAGCCGGCCCGTCCCTTCCAATCGGAGGGTGGACGCCGACCCGAGTCGGGAGAGGTCACGATGACGAGCAGCGTCGGCGGGGAGCCCGCCGAGAGGTGGTACGAGCCGGCCGGCCCGGACGAGGGTGATCCGAGCGCGGCGTGGCCGAGCGGCGGGCACCTGGCCGATCCGCCGGCCGCCGTGCTGGCCCGGCACAACGCCCGGGTGCTCGCCGCCGGGCGCCACGGCGCGGCCGCTTCGACGGTCTACCGGGCCGACGTTCTGCTCGTGCCGGGCGACCTGCCCCGGCTCCATCCGGAACTGTTCGACACGGAGCCGGACGCGCTGGATGGCCAGCTCAATGTGTTGCTGGCCGATTCCGGGCTCTACCTCACCCGGATGGACGAGGTCATGGCCTCCGCCTCCGCCTCCGCTTCCGCCTCCGACGAGCCGGCGGCCATCACCCTCCTGCTGCGACAGCTCTCCGATCGCCGTCCCGACGAACGCCCCGCGCGCCTGCCCGAGCTGGAACTCGACGCCGCCCTGGCCCTCCGGTACCTCCGGCTGGCCGCCCGGGACACCCCCTTGGCTGACGCGGTCGCCGAGATCGGACTCGACCACCTGCTATTCGCCACGACCGGCATCGGCGGGATGCCCATCACCGAGGGCCACCCGATCACCGAGGGCCACGGCGACCCCGGTCGGGTGCCGGTGGCCGTGGTCGGCCCGCCGCCGGCCCGGCGTACGCGCGCCCGCGTTCGTGGCGGTCGGCGGCCGGTCGTCGCGGTCCTCGACACGGCCGTCCGCCCCCATCCCTGGTTCGAGGAGGGTGCGGACCCGTTCCATGTGGACGCGACGACCCGGGGCTGGCAGCCCGGCCCCGGCACGCCGCCGAAGGAGACCACGGGTGTCTCCGATCCGCTGATCGGGACGCTGGATTCGCACGCGGGCCATGGCACGTTCATCGCCGGAATCGTCCGCCAGATCGCGGGGGACGCGACGGTGCTGTCGATGCACCTGATGCACGGCGACGGCGTGGTCTATGAGAGCCACCTCTGTAACGCGTTGAACCACCTGTACCAGGAGGTCAGCACGGGCGATCCGCACAGGTTCGTGGACGTGGTCATCCTGGCTTTGGGCTATCACGTGGAGAACGCCAATGATGCCGCCTTCACCGGGGTACTGGGAAAGGCGCTCGCTCGGCTCGGACAATGCGGCGTGCTGGTCGTCGCGTCGGCCGGCAACGACGCGACCAGCCGTCCCACCTACCCGGCGGCGCTGGCGGCGGCCGCGAAGCGCCCGCTGACACCGCTGGTCAGCGTGGGCTCGCTCAACCCCAACGGCGTCCGCGCCACCTATAGCAACACCGCGACCTGGGTCACCGACTGGGACCGGGGGACGGGCGTGGTCTCCACCCTGCCGCCCTTCAACGGCAGCCTCAGCCCCGCCCTGAGCGTGCCCGCCAAGGTCGCCGGCGTGGCCCGCGCGTCGCTGGACCCGGACGACTTCACGGGCCGCTTCGCGCGCTGGACCGGTACGTCCTTCGCGGCCGCGGTATTCGCGGCCCGCGTCACGCAGAAGATCATCTCCGTCGCCGGCAAGGATGCGTTGCTGGCGACCGACCCGACCTCGGCCAGCCAGCGGGTGGAGGCCGCGCTGGCCGCGTGCCGGTCGTGAGCGCCGGGGCCGGCCGCCGGGGCGCCACCACTGGATCCGATGTGGAGGTCGCGTCCGACCGCCACGACCGCCTGGCCCGGTGCCTGGAGCGGGCCCGCGCGGGCGATCACGGTGGGATCGACGCGATCGTCAACGAGCTCAACCCCCTGCTCTGGCACGTGGCCCGCTCCCAGACGCTCGCCAGCGACGAGGCGGCCGACGTGGTCCAGACCACATGGCTGGAGCTGTTGCGGCGGCTGCACGACATCCGGTCGCCGCGGGCGCTGACCGCGTGGCTGGTCAGCACCACGCGCCGCGAGGCGTGGCGGGTCAACGCCCGGCGCCGCCGCGACGGCGCGGCGGACCCGGCCGGACTCGACATGGTGGCCGAAGACGCCCCGTCCCCCGACGAACGGCTCGGCGCCGACGAGCGCGACCGGGCACTCTGGCGGCACTACCGGCGCCTGGACGAGCGGTGTCGTGCCCTGCTGCGGGTGGTGGCGCTGGTCGAGCGTCCGGACTACGACGATGTGGCCACAGCGCTGGAGATGCCGCGCGGCAGCATCGGCCCGACGCGGGGCCGGTGCCTGGACAAGTTGCGGGCGATGCTCCTGGCCGATCCCACCTGGAGCGCGTCATGAACGAGTTTCTCGATGATGTCGACGCGGCCATCCTCGGTCACCTGGCCCGGCTGCACGCGCGGCTCGATCCCCCGCCGGCCGACCTCAACGACCGGGTCCGGTTCGCCATCGCCCTGGAGAACATCGACCTGGAGGTCGCCCGGCTGGGCGAGGAGTTGCTGGTGGGCTCCGGTGCCCGGGCGGCCGAGCGCGTGAGCACCGTCACCTTCGAGTCGGCCAGCCTGACCATCATGGTGACGGTCACCGCGTCCGCGGCGGGGACGGTACGTCTCGACGGGTGGCTGGCCCCGGCCGCGCCGTTGCGGGTGGAGTTGCGCCTGCGGGCCGGCGGCCCGGGCGGTACCGGTGGCGGCGCTGTTGACGGTGGCCCCGCTTCGGGCGGCGAGGTGTTGTCGGTGACGGCCGACGAGGTCGGGCGGTTCGTCTTCGACGGCGTCCGGCCCGGGCTGGCCCAACTTCTGGTCCACCCGATCGCCGGCGGTGGCACCACCGTCGTCACGCCATCGCTGTCGCTGTAGATGGCCGACACGGCGCTGTGAACCTCGACACGCCCTCGGCCCTGCACCTGGAGGGCGTGCGGGCCACGGCGGAGATGCGCCCGGCCGAGGGCGAGCGCCTGCTGCGCGCCGCGCTGCGGCGCCTGCCGCGGTCGCCGGCGGCGGCCACACAGGCCCTGCGCGGGCGGATCCTGCTCAGCCTGGCCCACGCCCAGGCCGAACAGGGCCGGGTCGGCGCCGGCCTGCGGGTGCTCGCGCGAGCCGAGGCGCTGCTGCCGGCCACCGATCGCGGTGTCCTCTATGGACAGCGCGCGCTGATGCTGCTGCGCACCGGGCGCGACGACCTGGCGCTGCCCCAGTTCGACGCGGCAGTGGCCACATTGGACATGGAGGGCGAGCCCGAGGATCTGGCCCGGGCGCTGCTGAACCGGGCCGTACTGCACCTGGGCGCGGCCCGCGTACGCCGGGCCCGGGAGGACCTGGCCCGGTGTGCCGACGTCGCCGGCGAGTACGGCTTGGCCAAACTCGCGGCCAAGGCCCAGCACAACCTGGCCTACCTCGACTTCCTGGCCGGCGACCTGCCCCGCGCCCTGAGCACCTATGGCCGCGTCGCGGAGCGGTACGCCGAGCTGATGGCGTCGGCGCTGCCCGTGCTGGCGGTCGATCGGGCCCGGGCCCTGCTCGCGGCCGGACTGTTCGGGGAGGCCGACGCCGAACTGGCCGAAGCGATCGAGCGGTTCGGCCGGCAACGGCTGAGCCAGGATCACGCGGAGGCGACGCTGGCGCGGGCCGAGGCGGCCGTCCTGGCCGGCCAGCCGGAGGCCGCGCGGCAGTGGGCACGGCAGGCCCACCGTCGGTTCGTGCGGCGCGGCAACGCCCGCTGGGCTGCGCTGGCCGACCTGTGCCGGCTGCGGGCGGAGTTCGATTCCTGGGCGGGTTCGGTCCCCGGCGCCCCGGCGCCCGCCGATCCGGCTCTCGCGCGTCCCGTACCCGCGGAGGCCCCGGCCTTTGGCCGGCTGGCGTCCCGGCTGTCGGTGCTGTCCGTACGCCTGGACGGCCTTGGGCTCACCGACGACGCGCACCTGGCCCGGGCCTTCGGCGTGCGCGCCCGGGTGCGGGCCGGCCGGCGACCGGCCGCCGGTCGCGACTCCGCCGCGTTCGCGACGCCACCGGGTCTGCGCTTCGACGCCCGGCTGCAGTGGCGCCTCGCCCAGGCGGAGGTGGCCGCCGCGAACGGGCGGCCGGGCGAGGCCAACCGCCGACGGCGCGATGGACTGGGGGAGCTGCTGCGCTACCGCAGCCGGCTCGGCTGTCTGGACCTGCAGACGTCGGCGGCGGTGCACGGCCGCGAGCTGGCCGACCAGGGGTTGCGGGCCGCGATCGCCGCTGGTCGGCCGGCCGAGGTGTACCGCTGGTCCGAACGGGCCCGCGCCCAGGCCCTCCTGCTGGCGCCGGTCCTTCCCCCGGCCGATCCGGAGGCGGCCGCCATCATCGAGGAACTGCGCCAGGTCCACATCGGACTCCGTCAGGCCGAGCTGTCCGGGCGACCCACCGCCGGGCTGCGCGCCCGCCGGGCGGCGCTGCAACGCGCCCTGCGGGAGCGGGAGTGGGGCACACCCGGCTCGGGCCGCCCGGGTCGGCCGGCCCCGCTGGCCGCGGTCCGGGCCGAGCTGGGGTCGGCGGCGATGATGACATATCTGCGGGACGGCCCGGTGCTGCGCGCCCTGGTCGTGGCCGATGGGCAGGCGCGACTGTTGCGGCTCGGTGACTACGAGGCGGCCGCGCGGGCGCTGCTCCGGCTGCGGGCCGACCTCGACGCCCAGGCCGGGCGGGCCCTGCCGCCTCGCCTCGCCGAGACCGTTCGGACCGCCACCCGGCTTGATGTCGCCACCGTCCAGGACGCGCTGTTGAGCCCGCTCCTTCCGGCGATCGGCGACCGGGACCTGGTCGTCGTGCCCACCGGTGTACTGGTCACCACGCCGTGGGGCGTGCTACCGGCCTGCGCCGGCCGCCCGGTCACGGTGGCGCCGTCGGCCACCACCTGGATCGCGGCCCGCCAGCGAGCCGACCGCTCTCCGGACCGCCTCGACCTGGACGCGCCGACGGAGCCGGCGTTGCTGGTGGCCGGACCCGGCAACGCGGGCGGCGAGGACGAGATCCGGACGATCGCGGCGCTGCGTCGCGGCTCCACCGTGCTCACCGGCGCGGACGCCACCCCGGCGGCGACGCTACGCGGCATGGACGCGGCGACGGTCGTGCACATCGCCGCCCACGGTCACCACCAGACCGACAACCCGCTGTTCTCCACATTGGAACTGTCCGGCGGCCCGATCACGGGCCACGATCTGCAGCGGCTGTCCCGGCCACCCGCGCTCGTGGTGCTCTCGTCCTGCGATCTCGGTCTGGCCCAGGTACGACCGGGGGACGAACCCCTCGGGATGGCCGCCGCCCTGCTCAGCGTCGGGACCCACACCGTCATCGCCAGCGTCAGCCGGGTCGCCGACGACACCGCGATGGGCGTCATGACGCGCTACCACCGCGCGGCGACCGCCGGTCAACGCCCGGCCGTGGCCCTGGCTAAGGCGCGCTCGCCCGACCGGGTGGACGGTTTCATCTGCCTCGGCGCCGGCTGACGCGGCGGGACGCGGTCGACTGAGAGATCCAGCTTCGCTATGAGGTGTCGGGCGGGTCCTCGCGTCGGGCCGTGGGTGGGTTGTCCGCTTGGGTGGTGGGTGTGGTCCAGGGTCGGGTGGGTGCGAGGTCGTGGGGGGTGCCGTCGGGTCGTGTGACGTGGACCTGTCCGGTGGCCGGATCCAGGTGGATCCGCCACCGTCCTTCGTGGACGCACACGTGATGGTATCGGCACAGCAAGAGGAGATCTTCGACCCTGGTGACCCCGCCGTCGTGCCAGTGCCGCAGATGGTGGGCGTCGGTCCACGGGGCCGGGGTCGAGCAGCCGGGCCAGCGGCAGCCACGATCCCGGGCGTACAACGCTCGACGGATCCAGTGCGGCACGAGCCGGTGGGCCCGGCCGACGTCCAGCGGTAGGCCGGTGGTGGGATCCAGGACGATGCGCCAGATGTCGG
>Ga0307415_100000012_pt1 | contig 84249 bp, 90 predicted proteins | sample DK1Cmetagenome_FD_204524 | JGI IMG/M metagenome (GOLD analysis project Ga0307415, IMG submission 204524) | Maize rhizosphere microbial communities from greenhouse at UC Davis, California, United States - DK15-C-2 | ecosystem: Host-associated > Plants > Roots > Rhizosphere > Soil | place: USA... | reverse complement strand
GGCCAGCCAGTCGAGCGCGCGCGTGGCGGCCGGGCGGTGCAGGCCGTCGAGGTCGTCCAGTTCCCCGAGGTGGAAGCAGGTGGCGTCGATCGACGCGATGTTCCCGCCGCCCTGCGCCGGCCACCCCCCGGTCCCGGTCTGGCCGGCCTCGACGTGATGGATGATCTCCTCGGATGGCGTCGCGCCCGTGCGGAGGAAGGACAGGCGAGCCCGGTCCACCGCATCCCCCCGGGCGACGACGTACCCGATCGCCGCATCGATGTCGACCATGCCGAAAGGCTACCGGCCGGCCGGCGCCGGGACGGACGGTACCCGAAATAGACCAAGATCCTCAGTAGGCGGGCAGGGAGGGGTCGATCTGGCGCACCCAGGCCGACACTCCACCGTGGACATGCACGGCGTCGCGGAACCCGGCCGCCTTCAGAGCGGCGAGGGCCTCGGCGCTGCGTACCCCGGTCTTGCAGTACAGAACGATCTGGCGGTCCTGCGGCATCTCGGCCAGCGCGTTGCCGGAGAGGATCTCCCCCTTCGGCACGAGAATCGACCCCGGGATGCGCACGATCTCGTACTCGGCCGGCTCCCGCACGTCCACCAGATGGATGGCCTTGTCGGCCCTGATCCAGTCGTTGAGCTCCTGCACCGAGATGGTCGACCCGACGGCGGCGGCCGAGGCCTCCTCCGACACGGTGCCGCAGAAGTCGTCGTAGTCGATGAGCTCGGTGATGGTCGGGTTCTCCCCGCAGACCGCGCACTCCGGGTCCTTGCGTACCTTGATCTTCCGGTAGGTCATCTCCAGCGCGTCGTAGACGATGAGGCCGCCGACGAGGGGCTCGCCCACGCCGGTGAGCACCTTGATGGCCTCGGTGACCTGGATCGATCCGACCGACGCGCAGAGCACGCCGAGCACGCCACCCTCGGCGCAGGACGGCACCATGCCGGGCGGGGGCGGCTCGGGGTACAGGCACCGGTAGCACGGGCCGTGCTCGGCCCAGAAGACCGCGGCCTGTCCGTCGAAGCGATAGATCGAACCCCAGACGTACGGCTTGCCGAGCAGCACGCAGGCGTCGTTGACCATGTACCGGGTGGCGAAGTTGTCCGTACCGTCGACGATCAGGTCGTACTGGCCGAAGATGTCGAAGACGTTCTCATTGGACAGCGCCTCGTTGTGCACGACGACGCGCACGAGTGGGTTGATCTCACGGATCGAGTCGGCCGCCGACTCCGCCTTGGATCGGCCGATGTCGCTCTGCCCGTGGATCACCTGGCGTTGCAGGTTGGACTCGTCGACCGTGTCGAAGTCGACCACGCCGAGGGTGCCGACGCCGGCGGCGGCCAGGTACATCAGGGCCGGCGAGCCGAGCCCGCCCGCGCCGACGCAGAGCACCCGGGCGTTCTTGAGGCGCTTCTGCCCGGTGACTGCGACGTCGGGAATGATGAGGTGCCGCGAATAGCGGCGAACCTCGTCGACGGTGAGTTCGGTGGCGGGTTCGACGAGCGGCGGCAGCGACACGGGATCCTCCACGGAAGGCCGGGCAACAACCCATTGTCGCTCGCCGCTGCGCCGCCGGCCCGTGAGGTGGGACACGGCGGACCTCAGGCCCCGGGAACCTCGCCCAGCGGGCCCGCGTAGCGCCGACCCTCGAGGTACGGCCAGGCGTTGGCCACGCAGCCCAGCAGACCGAGCGTCTGCTGCTGCATGACCGGTGCCGGCTGGCCGGGTCCCGGGCAGAGCTCGTGGCCGTAGCCCAGTGCGTGCCCGACCTCATGGTTGATCGCGTACTGCCGATACGTCGGCAGCGGTGCGCCGTACCCCTCGACACCCGTCAGGTATCGAGCCAGGTTGATGACCACCTGGCCACCCACGCGGCAGGACGTGTACGGCTGGCCGGCCCGCCGGATGTCCACGCCGCCGGCCCGGCAGATCCGGTTCGCCGTCCCCGGCGTGGCGAGGTAGATCGTGAAGTCGGACCTTCCGGGCACCCGCCGCAGCTGGACGTCCCGCCCGCCGATCCAGCTGCGCGGGTCCCCCAGGGTCGCCTCGACCAGCATGGTGAACTCGGCCAGCGACACGGGAGCGCCGTTCTCGACGGCCAGGCGGTAGCGGCGCAGGGGGCCGGCCGAGCCGAGGACCGGGCCGTTGCCGCGGGCGACCACGAACGTCCCGGGACCGTTGACCGGGTACGGCTGGGGGGCGTTGACGGCGTACGAGGGCGGGGCATACGCGGACGATGCCGGCCCGGGCGGGGCCGCGGTCGGGGGACCGGCGACCGGCGGCGGTGGCACCGCGGCCGGTTGGGTGGCCCGGCGGACCACGACGGATGCGCCGCCCGCGATCGCGAGCACCAGCGCGATGGTCAGCCCGGCACCCGTCGAGCGACGCCGCGCCCTCGAATTCACAGCAGCGACATACCCTCCGTCGACCGGTCCACACGCGACGGTGTGCGGACGCCGGCCACCTCGTCGAGCATGCCGGCCACGGCCCGGGCCACCATGACCGGGCGTTCCATCTGGGCCACGTGCCCGACCCGGTCGAGCACCAGCAGGCGGCTGTCCGGGATGATCTTCGCGACGGCCGGCGCGACGCGCACGTCGACGAGGCGGTCCTGGCGACCCGTGATGACCAGGGTGGGAGCCATGATCCGCTGGGCCAGGCGCCACTGCGAGTTGGTCCCGGGCAGGTACGCGCGGAAGAAACTCACGACGAGGCCGCGCAGGGTCCGCAGGTACGCGTCGACGTACCACGGCGCCTCGTACCGGCGCCGGACCTCATCGACGGCCTCGGCCAGCCGCTGCGGCGCCAACAGCTCCGGCTCGGCGTAGCAGGCCGCGATGACCTGCGTGACCAGGTCCTCCGGCGCGATGGTGGCCAACCGCCGCGAGGCCAGCCGCCCGGTACCCGGCAGGAACACCAGCGGCACCAGCCGCGACTGCAGCGAACGGCGCGGATCCATGAACGGCATCGCCGGCGAGATCAGGGTGAGCGTGCGGACCAGGTCCGGCCTCAGCCCCGCCACGCGCACGGTGACCGCGCCGCCCAGCGAGTTGCCGAACAGGTGGACCGGCCCCCGGCCGGAGTGCTCGATCCACCGGACGACGCGATCGGCCAACGCCGCGATCCCGTAGGCGCGGCCCGGGTCGCTGTAGCCGAAGCCGGGCAGGTCGATCGCCTCGCCGTCGAGGCGGTCGGCGAGCAGGTAGGACAGGTCGGTCCAGTTCAGGGAGGAGCCACCGAGGCCGTGCACGAACAGGGCCGGTTCCGCTCCGGGCGCGGTGGCCGGCGTACGCCGGACAAACGTCGCCGTGCCGTCCACCGTGACCGCCTCGCCGGGCCACTGGGGGATGACCCGATCCAGCACGGGCAGTGACTCCTCGGGAACGAGAGCCGCGCGCTTCAACGAGCTTGCGAGTTGAAAGACGTGGCGCGGCATCTTCCAATTCTGCCCCGCCGGCGGCGGTTCGTGTCTGTCCTGCTCGCGACGTTATGCGAGCAGCGACTCCAGCCGCCGGTTGACCGCGGAGAGTGTCGCCCGGACTACCGCCTGGCGCGGGTCGCCGTTGATGAGGGCACATCCGGCCAGCTGCTCGGCGAACGTGCCGCAGACGAACAGCAGCACCACGACCGCGACCTCGCATCCGGCGAACGGCACCACGCCGACGTGCTCGACGAAGCACCGCCCGCGGGAGTCGCCCGTGGTCGGGTCGACCAGAAGCTGGTCCACCGCGTCGCCGGCCGCGTGGGCGGCCAGGCGGAGCAGGTACTGGTCGACCGCCGGCCCCTGGCCCTTGCCGACGGCCGAACCGCCCGTCGACACGTCCAGCCGTACCAGCACCGTGGCGTCGACGCCAAGCGTGGTGACCTGGACGTGGTCGAGGACCACGCGGGCCTTCGCGCCCGCCCTACCGGGCGGCGGCGGCAGCGGTCGGGTGCCGCGGGGGGCGAGGTCGGTGCGCTGCTGCTCCGGGGCGGGGTCGGGGGCCGGGCGGGGCCGCGGCGCCACCGGAGCCGCCGCCGGCGCGGCCGGCCGGGGCCGGATCGGACGGTCCAGAGTGGACTCTTCCGCGGTCAGCCGGGGCGCGCTGGGCTGAGCGGCCAGGCCCATCGTCTCCCGCAGGACCCGGGCCACCTCGCGGGTGACCTGGCCCTCGTCCGTGTCGTCGTGGAACTCGATGCGCAGCGTGTGACCGTACCCGGAACTCCAGCGCAGGTTCGCGTCGCGCACACCGGGCACGAGTCGCACCGCCTCCAGCACCGCGCCCATGTCGAACCCGTCGGGCCGATCGGTGGGGTCGGCCGTGGCGTCGCGCAGCCGGGCGGTGATCCGGGTCAGCTCCGCCTCGTCGGCCACCGGCGCGGCGTCCGGATCGCGGAGCGGATCATTGGGCGGCAGCGGTACCTCCGGCACGTCCGGCATGCCGGGGACCCGCTGGGGAAGCATCGGTTCGGTGTCGGTCTCGACCTGGTCGCGGGGATCGCGGGTTGCCGCCGGCCTCACCGTTCCCGGGGCGAACGGATCGGCCAGCACCGCCTCGGGCAGGGCCGGCTCGGGAAAGGCCACATCGGACATGACCGAGTCGGCGAACCCGAAGTCCGGCGGCTCATCGACGGCCGGTGGCCGGCGCTGGGTCGGGATGGCCGTGCCGGCCTGGGCCGTGGCCACCTCGCTCGCCGCCGGCTCGTACGGCCGGGCCGCCGGAGGCCGGGGAGGTGGCGGGGCCGGCGGGGCCACGGGCGGCGGGGGCGGCGTGGTGACCGCGGGCGGCTGTACGGGGGCCGGAGACACCGGCCGCACCGGAGGCGGGGGCGCGGGCGACACCGGCGGCGCCGGAGCCGTCGGCCTGGGCGGCACCGGATGCGGCACGGTCGGGACCTGGTGCAGGGCGGGAGCCGGCACCGTCGGGACCTGGTGCAGGGCCGGAGCCGGCACCGTCGGGACCTGGTGCAGGGCCGGAGCCGGCACCGTCGGGACCTGGTGCAGGGCCGGAGCCGGCACGGGTACGGGATGAAGCGCGGGCGCCGGGACCGGGGGCACCGCGTGCGGCCCGACCTGCGGAGGCGGGTTCCGGGCCGGTACGGAACCGGTGGCCGGGCCGGTCGCGACGGTGGGCAGCGCCGGATCGGTGTCGAACATCGGGAACTGGTTCGGCTCCACCGGCTCGAACAACCTCTGCGCGCCGCGCATCACGTAGCTGTTGCCGTTCGTCGCGGGCTCGCTGGGCCCCGATCCGCCCGCCGCCGGGCCGTCGGGCCCGGGCTGGCGGCGCTCGTGCCGCGGGCGGGTGAACCGGCCACCGTCCTTCCAGTGTGCGGTGACGATGGCCGCAGCGGCCTCGGCGAGACTTGTCTCGCCCGGTTCGTCGGACCGTCTCATTTCCACCACCGCCGCGCCCTGGTTCGCCTGCAGTGAGGCTACCGTGTGCAGGAAGTGAACGGCGTAGCACGATGCGACGAACCGGCGCCCGAGCGCGCCGAGCGGCTCGGGCGCAGGGGCCTCTGCGAACGCCCGCCGAGCACCAGGAGGTGAGCCATGCCGGCGAGTGGTACCCACACCGACGGTCGACCCACGAGGCTGCCCAGATCGGCGCGGAGGAAGCAACTCCTCGAGGCGGCCCAGGACGTCTTTGTCGCGCAGGGTTACCACGCGGCCGCCATGGACGACATCGCCGAACGCGCCGGCGTCTCGAAGCCCGTGCTCTACCAGCACTTTCCCGGCAAGCTCGAGCTGTACCTGGCATTGCTGGACACGCACTGTGACGCGATCGTGGCCAAGGTACGCAAGGCGATGTCCGCCAGTACCGACAACAAGCAACGGGTCGCGGGCGCCATCACCGCGTACTTCGAATTCATCGACCACGAGAGCGAGGCCTTCCGCCTCGTGTTCGAGTCGGACCTGCGCAACGATGCGGCCGTGCGGGAACGGGTGGAGCGGGTCGAGCGCGGCTGCGTCGAGGCCATCACCGACACGATCATGGCCGACACCGGTGTGAGCCGGGCCCGCGCCGAGCTGCTCGCGGCCGGCCTGTGCGGCGCCGCCGAGGTCGCCGCGCGGTTCTGGCTCACGGGCGGACGCAAGATCCCGAAGTCGGAGGCGGAGGCCCTCGTGGCGGCCCTGTCCTGGCGCGGGATCGCCAGCTTCCCGCTCGCCGAACATCCCTCCTGACCGGCTCGCCGAACATCCCTCCTGACCGGACCGCGCCGGTCGTCCCGCGAGCCTCATGACCACCGCAACTTCCCGAGTGACTGTGTGCTCGCGCACGCGTATCCAGTCGCGGGCGCGCCAGCGTGCGAGATCGCGATCCTCAGGACAAAGGTGCAGTTGGGCTCCACGATTGTCCTGAGGATCGCGATCATCCTTGCGTCAGCGACAGGTTCGGCCTGTGACGGCGAGCGAGGCGCGGGCGAAGCTGGGCCGATACCGCGGCCGGATCGGCTAGCCTGCAAGGTAGCCCGTACCCATCGAGGAGGACTTCCGTGGAGGTCAAGATCGGCGTGCAGTTCGCGCACCGCGAGCTGGTCCTGGAGAGCGCGCAGACGCCCGCCGACGTCGCCGAAGCCGTGACGAAGGCGCTCGCCGACTCCTCCGGTGTCCTCACGCTCGTGGACGAGAAGGGCAAGCGCGTGATCGTGCCTATCGAGAAGCTGGCCTACGTCGAGATCGCCGAGAGCACGTCACGCCCCGTGGGCTTCGTCGCCGGCTGACGCGGCCGGCCATCACGTGTTGAGGCCGATCGCCACCATGCGGTCGGTGTGGGCCGCGGTGAGGCGCCGGAGCAGGTCGGCCGCGCCGGTCAGGTCACCGGCGTCGTCGATGAGCAGCTCGGTGATCTTCTCCCGCGCGGCGGCGACGCGCTGCGCCTGGCGCAGGCCCTCGCCGACCAGGCGGCGGGCCCACATGGACAGCCGGTGCCCGACGCGGGGATCGGTGGCCAACGCCGAGCGGATCTCCGATGCGGCGTACTCGATGTAGCGCGAGTCGTGCAGGAGCTCCAGCACCAGCGACCGGTCGGAGTCGCCGAGGCGTTGGGCCATCTCCCGTACGAAGTCGTCGGTGATGCCGCGCCCGACGTAGGCCTTGGTCAGCGCCTCGAGCCAGTCGTGGGGTTCGGTCTGGTCGTGGTAGTCGTCGAGCGGCACCCGGAACGGCTCCATCGCGACGGCCGGGTCCGCGCCGACGGCACGCAGGCGCGTGGCGATGCGGCCGAAGTTGGCGATCTCGGAGCCGGCCATCTCGCTCAGCACGGCCCGCCGGGACAGGTCCGGGGCGAGCCGGGCGTCGGCGGCCATCCGGTCGAAGGCCAGCAACTCGCCGTAGGCGAGCATCCCGAGCAGGTCCACCACGGCCTCGGTCCGGTCCGTCACACGGGTCTCGGGCGTCGTCGAGGGGCCCGGGCCGGGTGGTTCTGACACGCCCGCAGGCTACCGCCACGACCTCCACGATCGCGCATCTGATCGGCGACTTCGCGCAAACGCCCAGGTAGCCGCTACCATGGGGGTGTCGTGATGGTCGCGGTCGACCATTACCCCGCGCAAGGCCCGCGACCATGATCTCCGTCGCGAGCGGCCCGCGCCAGAAGAACGAGCGCCACCCGTAGTCCGTTGGGGGGCGCTCCCGACGAGAGATTAGGGACACCCCACCACGTGACGAATATCGAAATACCAGAGCCGACGACCGAGCGAGGAACGAGCGAGGCGGAGGCGACCAGCGGAATACCCCAGCCGACGACCGAGCAAGGAACGAGCGAGGCGGAGGCGACCAGCGGAATACCCCAGCCGACGACCGAGCGAGGAACGAGCGAGGCGGAGGCGACCAGCGGAATACCGGAACAACAGGAAACTCTTTCGGAATTGGCCGCGCGGGCACCCGTACGCCCGGACTCCCCCACCTTCGCCGAGCTGGGCGCCCGCCCGGAGACCGTCGCCGCCCTCGAGGCGGTCGGCATCACCCGAGCGTTCGCGATCCAGGAGTACGCGGTCCCCATCGCCATGCGCGGCACCGACCTCATCGGCCAGGCGCCGACCGGTACCGGGAAGACGCTCGGGTTCGGCGTGCCGCTGCTGGACGCGGTCGTCGCCCCGGCCGAGGGTGCCGACGGCGCGCCGCAGGCCCTGGTCGTCGTGCCCACCCGCGAACTGGGACTGCAGGTCGCGCGCGACATCGAGACGGCCGGACGCACCCGCGGGGTGCGGGTCCTGCCCGTGTACGGGGGTGTCGCGTACGAACCGCAGACCGATGCCCTCAAGCGCGGTGTCGAGATCGTGGTCGGCACGCCGGGCCGGCTGCTCGACCTGGCCCGACCGGCCAAGGGCCGCGCCAAGCCCCACCTGCGGCTGGACAAGGTCAGCGCGCTCGTCCTCGACGAGGCCGACCGCATGCTCGACCTGGGCTTCCTCGACGACGTCGAGAAGATCCTGGCCATGCTGCCGCAGGAGCGGCAGACGATGCTCTTCTCGGCCACCATGCCCGAACCCATTGTGGCGCTGGCCCGCCGGTTCCTGATCAAGCCGGTCACCATCCACGCGCATCACGACGCGTCCAGCCCGCTGACCCGCCAGCTCGTGTACCGGACCCACCCGCTGAACAAGGTGGAGGTGGTCTCGCGCATCCTGCAGGCCACCGGACGGGGGCTGACCATGATCTTCACCCGGACCAAGCGGGCGGCCGACCGGGCCGCGGCCGACCTCGACGCGCGCGGCTTCGCCGTGGCCGCCGTCCACGGCGATCTCGGTCAGGGTGCCCGGGAGCGGGCTCTCCGGGCCTTCCGCAAGGGCAAGATCGACGTGCTGGTGGCGACCGACGTGGCGGCCCGGGGTCTGGACGTCCACGGCGTCACCCATGTGATCAACTACGACTGCCCCGAGGACCCGGACGCGTACACCCACCGGATCGGGCGAACCGGCCGGGCCGGCGCCACCGGCATGGCGGTCACGTTCGTCGACTGGGAGGACATGCCCCGCTGGCGGATCATCGACAAGACGCTCGGCCTGGACATGCCCGACCCGCCCGAGACCTACCACACGTCGCCCCACCTGTTCACCGACCTGGGCATCGACGCCAGCACGAGCGGCACCCTGCCCACCGCCGACCGGACCCGGGCCGGTCTGGACGCCGAGGTCGAGGAGGACCTGGGCGGGGGTCGCCGGCGTGAGCGGCGGAGCGGGGCCAAGGTGGCCGAGGACCGTCCGGGCCGCACCCGCACCCGGCGCCGCCGGGTGATCGGATCGGCCGATGCCGCGGAATCGACCGACTCGACGGCGTCCGATCCCGCGCCGACCCCCACCGCGGCGTCCGACTCCAGGCCGGGCGGCGCCGGTCGGCCGGCGACGTCCTCAATGGACGGTTCGCGATCCTCGCGTCCCCGCCGGCGGCGGGGCCCGGGCGCGACCCGGGGCGGGAGCGCGGGCGATCCCGGGCCGGTGGGGTAGCGTCGGCACGTGCAGCCGGACGACGCGCAGTGGCGGCGGCCGAGCGACGCGGATCCCGGGCAGCCGCCCACCCAGCCACCCGGCCCGAGCCCGGGCCCGCCGTACCCCGGCCAGCCCGGTTCGCCGTCCGAGGCCTCGCCCTATCCGGGGCTGGCCTACGTGGGGCCGCCACCCATGACGCCACCGCCCTCGGGCTGGCGGCCGCCGCGGGTGGTCGCCCCGGCCGACCCGCGCCACCTCCCTAGGCAGGACCACACCCGGATCGACGACGACGAGGCCCGGGCCCGCACGCTGACCAACGGGGTGGGGATCCTGGTCGGCGCGATCCTCGTGATCGCCCTCTGCGCGCTCTGCGCCCGCGCGTTCTTCTGAGCCCGCGGATCGCCCCGGTCAAGATCCACCTGATCATGGAGCTACGGACGCCGAACGCGCGGTTTCTGAGGGCTGGCTAGCGGCCGGTCCAGGTCATCTTGGCGCCGGTGTCGCCGGTGCGGAACACGTAGTACCCGGTCGCGCCGGCCGCCCCGAGCGTGGCGACGATCAGGACGATCGTCAGCGCGGTCCAGCCGGTGCCGCCGGAGCCCTCCTCGCCGCCGCGGGCCCGCATCACCTGCAGCCCGACCAGGACGAGCATCAGCACGCCGAGGGCGATCGACGAGTACATGGCGAGATCGGCGAAGTCGTTGTGCTCCTGGATCTTGGCCAGGACGCCGGCGTCGCTGGTTCCGTTGCGGATGAGGCGCTCACGCAGGGCGAGGCCGGACTCGCGGGCCACGAAGGCGGCCACCGGAGCGGCCACGGCGACGCCGACCGCGAACCAGCCGATGTAGCGGCGGAAGCGGGGCAGCACCCCGTATGCGATGCCGGCGGCGACCTGCAAGGGGAGCAGCACCACCACCGCGTGTACCAGCAGTGGATGCATCGGAATGCCCTGGAACTCCTCGAACACGGGGGTACCTCCTCGTGAGGGACTCGGGTCGCTCAGCGTACGCGGGGGCCTGAATGATCACACGCAGAGCGACCGGCATCCGGTTCATGGTAAGGAGCCGTGAGGAAGGTAACGGGTTCCGTTGGTTGAGTCGTCCCCATTTGCATGGTGTGATGGAGAAACGATGTCGCCGGAACAATTGTTGCGTGCCCACGGCCTGCGCGTGACGCGGCCGCGCTTGGCCGTGCTCGACGTGCTCGGACACGGTGGTCACCTCGAGGTTGACGAGATCGCCCTGCGGGTACGGCAGCGGCTCGACACCGTGTCTACGCAGGCCGTTTACGACGTGCTGGGCGCGCTCGCCCGGGTCGGGCTGGCCCGCCGGATCGAGCCGGCCGGCAGCCCCGCCCTGTACGAGCGGCGCGCGGGCGACAACCACCACCACGTCGTCTGCCGGGGCTGTGGCGCCGTGGCCGACGTGGACTGCGCCAAGGGTGAGGCGCCCTGCCTGGACCCGACGGCCGCTCAGGGATTCGTGGTTGACGAGGCCGAGGTCACATTCTGGGGTCTTTGCCCCGTCTGCCAGGTGACCACCGACGGCTGACCGGCCCAGATGGTGGCACCCTGATAGGTATGCGGGACCCCGATCTCGGGCTCTTCGGGCCTGACAGCGTGTCGTGGCGGCTGCACGCCGAGCCGATCCTGTGGATGGCCGGCTTCCGCGCCCTGCTTCTGCAGACCCTGCACCCACGGGCGCTGGCCGGCGTGCTGCAGAACTCGAACTTCCGTGAAGACCCGTGGGGTCGCCTCTTCCGTACGGCCCGCTTCTACGGGGACGTCGTGTACGGGCCGACGGATGTGGCGCGGAGGGCCGGAGCCCGGGTACGGGGTCTGCACTCGCGCCTGTCGGCGACCGACCCCGGCACCGGCGAGGCGTTCCGCGTGGACGACCCCGAGCTGCTGCTCTGGGTGTACGTCACGGCCACCGAGTCCTTCTGCACCACGGCCATGCGGGGCGGCCTGGCGCTCTCCGACGCCGACGTCCGGCGCTACTACCACGAGCAGCGCGCGGTGGCCGAGCTGGTCGGCCTGGAGCCGGAGTCGGTGCCGGCCACGCCGGCCGACATCGAGGCGTACTACGAGCGGGTACGCCCACGGCTGCGGGCCGGCGCCGATGCCCGGGCGACGGCGCGCTTCCTCACCCTGCCCACGTTCCCGTGGAAGCTCGGTTGGACGCCCGTGCGTCCACTGTGGATAGGCGTGGCCGCGTACGGCTTCAGCCTGCTTCCACCGTGGGCCCGGCGCCTGTACGGGCTGCCCGGCCTGCCGGCCACCGACCTGACCGCGACGTTGACCACCAGGGCCCTGAGCACCATGGTCCGAGCCCTCCCCAGCAGCGTGCTCGAGGGCCCGATCTACCGGGCCGCCCTGGAACGGGTCGCTCAGGCCGCGGCCCGCTCCACCGCGGTCCACGACTCGTTGCCGGGCCGCGCCGAACCGGCCGGGCAGACCCGTCGGTAGTCGCACCAGCCGCAGATCGAACCGGGCGTGGTCGGGAAGGCCTCGTCCGGATCGGCGCCGGCGGCGACATCCTTCCCGGCGGCGACGATGTCGGCCGCGGTCTGTTCGGCCCGGCGCAGATGCCGGCCCAGCGACTCCTCCGAGTGCTCATGGGCGGCCACCGTCCCGGTGGGCAGGTGATGCAGCTCCACCCGGCGGCACCGGCGGCGGAACATGCGCTCCGTCGCGACGGCGTAGAGGGCCAGGGCCCGGGAGCCGCGGGCGTCATCGGAGTCGAGCTCGGACCGACCCGTCTTGTAGTCGACGATGACCAGCTCGCCCCCGGCCACCTCGTCGATGCGGTCGACGCGCCCGGAGAACGCCAGCGCCGGCGTCTTCATCGCCACCGTGCGCTCCACGGCCAGCGGTTCGAAGTCGGGCTCGAGCTCCCGTACGTACCGGTGCAACCAGTCCAGGGCCCGCTCGAACACCTCGCGCTCCTGGGCGCCGTCGCGGTAGCCGTCGCTGACCCAGGTCGCCCGCAGCAGGCCCGCGAGCTGATCGGGACGGCGGCGCGCCGGCGGCAGATCGAACCAGGCCCGCAGCGCCGTGTGCGTACTGGCGCCCAGCGAGTTGTGCGCCCACGGCGGCCCCTTCGGCGGTGCCGGCCGGTCGACGTAGGTGAACCGGTAGCGGCGAGGGCATTCCTCATACGCGCCGAGCCTGCTGGGCGTACACACGAACAGCCGTTCCGGCTCGCGGAACAGGCCCATCTGTTCGGCGTGGTCGGGGTGGGCCGGACCAGCTGTTCGCACGCCTCGATACTCCCACCCGACCCCGACTCCGACCGAGTCAGCGCGCCCGGTACGTCGCGACGAACTCGCCGATCGCGTCGGCCACGAGCTGTACCGCGATCGCGGCCAGGAACAGACCGGCGATGCGGGTCAGCACCTCGATCCCGCCGCGCCGCAGCACCTTGACGATCAACCAGGAGAACCGCAGGGTGGTCCAGACCAGGCCGAGGACGATCAGCACCGCCAGCCCGATGGCCAGGTAGTCGCCCGGCCCGTCGGCCCGCTGGACGAACAGCATGGTGGCCACGATCGCGCCGGGCCCGGCGAGCAGCGGCGTGCCCAGCGGGACCAGGGCGACGTTCGAGGTGGACTGCCGGTCCGGGTCGTCGGCCCGCCCGGTGAGCAGCTCCAACGCGACCAGGAGGAGCAACAGGCCACCGGCCGCCTGCAGGGCGGGGAGGCCGATGCCGAGGTACCCGAGCACCTGCTGGCCGGCGACCGCGAAGCAGACGATCACGCCGCCGGCCAGGACGACCGCCTGCCACGCCGCCCGGGCCCGGTGCGCCGGGGACATCCCGCCGGTCAACGCCAGGAAGATCGGCACCGAGCCGGGCGGATCCATGATCACAAACAGGGTGACCAGCACCTCGCCGAACAACCTCCCGTCCACCCCACCCCCTCGCGATCATGGACCTAGGGACCGATTTTCGCGCCGATCATGGACCTAAGTCCATGATCGGCGCGATTTGGCGCCATGATCGGCGCGGTTTGGTCAGGGGCGGCGGGCGAGGAGGGCCTCGTAGGCCTCCGGAGCGGTGAGGTTCGCGCCCAGGCGCACCGGCTTGTTCGAGCCGTGGAAGTCGCTCGAGCCGGTGACCACGAGTCCCAGCCGGAGGGCGAGTGCGCGGATCTCCTCGCGTTCGGCCGGCGAGTGGTCCTCGTGGTCGGCCTCGAGCCCGACGAGACCGGACGGCGCCATCGACTCGATGAGCTCGTCCGGGACCACCCGCCCGCGTTTGGTGGCCCGGGGATGGGCGAACACCGGTATCCCGCCGGCGTCGAGCAGGAGCGACAGGGCCAGGAACACGTCGGTGTCGTCCTTGGGCAGTCGCCAGCGTTCGCCGAGCATCGAGGGCGCGAACGCCTCGGAGACCGTGGCGGCCAGGCCGCGCCGGATCAGCGCCTGGGCCATATGGGGCCGGCCGACCGTGTCGCCCTTCGCGTACCCCTGGACCTCCTCCCAGGTCACGTCCACTCCGTCGGCCCGCATGAGTTCGACGATGCGTTCCCCGCGACGCAGCCGGGCCTCGCGTACCCGCGCCATCTCCGCCGCCAGGCCGGGGTGGTCCGGGTCGGGAAGGTATCCGAGCAGGTGCAGCGGGATCGCGGGCTCGACGCCATACCACCGGCAGGACAGCTCGACACCGGGCACGAAGCCGATGCCGACCCTCTCGGCGGCCCGCGCGGCCTCGGCCCAGCCGCCGAGCCCGTCATGGTCGGTGAGGGCGACGATGTCCAGGCCGGCCTCGACGGCGGCCTCGATCACCTCGGTCGGCGTAAAAGTTCCGTCGGAGACGGTGGAGTGCGTGTGCAGGTCGATGCGCATCGCCCGCCGACGTTACCTTACGGCCGGGCCACCGGGATCGGGATGACGTCGCCGTCCGCCTCCGGGCCGACGGCGATCTCGTCGAGCCGGCCGGGAGTCTCGACGTACCCGCGCAGCAGCTCGCCGTGTCCATTGAGGACGAATTGGCCGTCGGTCAACCAGGCCGCGTGCTGGGCGACCACGGTCCACGAGGCGACCGGCGCCTGCAGCCGCCAGACCGCGCCGAGGTCGTACAGGTCGATCCGGTCCGGGGCCAACACGAGCAGCCACCGGCCGTCGGGCGACGGCACGAGGGTGTGGTCGAGCGCCAGGGACAGGTCGCAGGCCCGCCGGACCATGCTCAGGCCCAGCGGCGGGTCCAGCACGGCCAGGCACGGGTACGTCGAGCCGATCAGCGCGAACACCTGCGTGCCGTCGGCCGTGGCGGCCGCGACGCGGCCGTTGGTCCGCGGGGCCGGCACGTATCCGCCCGCGGCGGGATACCACATGTCGTACCCGCTCGAGGTTCCCTTCCTGGTACCCAGAACCAGCCCGCCGCCGGCGAACGCGACCGGCTCGAGGGCACCCGTGCCGCTCGTGTGGTGGTTCGTGGTCAGCTTTTGCCCGGCCCGCTCGCCGCTCCACACACCACCGTCGGCGCTCCAGGCCACCCGCCGGCCGTCGGGCGCGACGAGGATGCGATCGCCGACGGTGAGCCAGGTCGCGGTGCCGCCGTCGTCGATGTGGTAGAGCGCCTGCCCCGGTGGCCCGGCCGTGGTGACCAGCCAGCCGTCCTCGACGCGCAGCGCGTGGGCGACCGGGCCGCGCTGGGCCAGCGAGATCGTGCGGCCGTCCGTGGTGAGGATCGAGGTACCTGTGCGGACGTCCAGCGGGGGCGGCGGCACCGGTGCGACCGGGCGCCGCTCGGCGGCGCCCTGATGGGACGGCTGGGTCGCCACGGCGACGCCGCCGGCCACGAACGCGACGCTGGCCGCGACGGCCAGCACCCCGGCCAGGGCCCGGCGGCGGCGGAACCGCCCGGCCGCCTCGATCGCGCGCCCGGCCGGATCGTCCACCACCGGCGCCGTGCCGACCTGCGCGGCCAACGTGTCCCGCAGTGCCTCCTCGATCAGGCCCATCACGCTCTTCTTTCCACCACTCGGGCGATGGTTCGGCTCCGCCCGGCCGCCTCGACGCCCTCCTCGGCCAGCCGTACCCGCAACGTCGCCAGGGCGCGGGCACACTGGCTCTTCACGGTGCCGATCGAGACCCCGAGCACCCGCGCGGTCTCGGACTCGGTCAGGTCCTCGTAGAACCGCAGCACCAGCACGGCGCGCTGGCGGGCCGGGAGCGCGTGCACGTGGCGCCACATCGCCTGCCGCTCGATGTGCTCGTCGGCACCGTCCGGCGCCGGGCGCTCCGGCATCACCGCCGTGGGGCGCTCGCCGTGCCAGCGGCGGCGCCACCAGCTCGTGGCGGTGGTGACGAGCACCCGGCGGGCGTACCCCTCGACGGCCTCGATCTCGCCCAGCCGGCGCCAGGCGAGGTAGGTCTTGGTCAGCGACGTCTGCAGCACATCCTCGGCGTGCGACCAGTCGCCGACGAGCAGATAGGCGGTGCGCAGCAGCGACGCCGACCGGGCCGCGACGAACTGACGGAACTCGGTCTCCACCGAGTCGTCCGCCATGTGCGCTCCCTCACGGCCCGGTCGGTTTGGTCGGCCGTACGGCTCCCCGGCATCAGGAACGCGGTGGGGGCCCGCAACGGTTGTCAGGCAGAGTACCCGGACGCGTCGTCAGACTCCCGCGCCGTCGTCGGTCGGTGCCCCGGCCGAGCGGCGGGCCTCCGAGGCCTCCGGCTCGTACATCTCCTCGACGACCTGCAGGTAGAGGTCGGTCGGGTTGGGCAGGTTGCTGACGTTGCGCAGCGCCTGGTCCTGGCCGGCCGACTCGATCTCAAACGTGCCGAAGTTGAGCACCCGCCCCATCGGCGACTGGGTGTACTTCATGTCGGTCACGCGGGCCAGCGGCATCATGGCGACCCGGCGGGCGATAATGCCCTCGACGAGCATGATGCGTTTGTTGGTCAGCACGAAGCGGTCGTAGTACCACTCGACGACCTGCCACAGCACCCAGAACATGACCACGATCCAGATCAGCACCAGGATCGTCAGTCCCTCGGTGATCTGTTGCTTGGCCAGAAAGCCGGCCAGGTATCCGAGAATGAACGTGGCCAGCACGCCGATGCTCAGCCGGCGCGCCAGATGGATCCAATGGCGGCGCCATTCGCCGCGGAACTTCTCGGTCGGGTACAGGTAGCGCCGCACGAGATCGCTCGGGTCGGGTGTGGCGATGTACTCCACCGTCCCGCCGAATGGCCCGGTCGGCGCCGGCGTCGATGGCCCGCCACCGCCGACCGCGGCGCCCGCGTACTCCGGATAGGCGGCGAACTCGTCATCGTCAAACGCGGGGATACGCGGAAATGACTCGGTGTTCGGCTCGGGATTGCGTCGGTCCCCCGAACCGTTGTCCGGCCTGTTCATGCCGACCGATCAGGTCACGAGGTTCGTGAAGAAGTCACCGAACCCGGTGGCGATGTCCATGATCCCGGAGCCGATGGACTTGAACACGTCAGCGGCGTCCGCCGGGCGGAAGGCGATAAAGAAGATCACGAACGCAATGCCGCCCCAGGTGAGGATCTTCTTGACCATCCCGGGCTATCCTCCCTCTTCACGGCGGACCGGCCTGATGTGACAGACGGTATCAGTTGGCTGCCTGTAAGTTAACGTCTTTCTCATCAGACGCCACCTCAGGCGCGCCCGCCCCGTGAGACTACCGCTCCGCGCCGTCCGGACGCAGCCGGCGCGACGGCGCTCCGAACACCAACTCCGTGGGAATTGAGTCGGTCAGGTCGTGCAGCAGAATGTCCTCGGCCAACAGGTAGCCGGCGCTGGCCGGCCAGGTAACCGCGTACAGCCATAATCCCAAGGCCTCCCCCACGTAGGCACTGCGGTCGTCCGGAGACTTGATCGCCCACAGTGGAGTCGGGTGCCCGGCCGCCTTCACCTTCGCGTCGGCGTGGCTCAGCCCCACCGCGTCCGGGAAGGCCAGGCCGGGGTCGGGCCCGACGATGCCGGCGAGGTGGGTGCCCACGCCGACCCCCGGCTCCTCGGCCACGAGCACCATGTCGGCCGGCCCGTCGGCCAGCGGCGCGGGGCCAGACAGTGCCACCGCCGTCGCCCGCGGACCGGTCCGCTCGTCACCCGCCCAGGCGACACCGGTGACGGTCCAGTTCGGAAGCAGCGGCCATGGGCACCACATCGGAACGTGGCGGTCCCGGGCGACCGCCCGGTTCCGTACGACCGCCACGACCTCCGGGGAGATCGTCTCGAACACATGGAGAGGGTCGATCGGTCCGCACCGGTCGCAGCGCCAGTCGGCATGCGTCAGGCTGGGCGACCTTACCTCGCCTCCGCACCGCGGACAGCTCACTGCGACGGCCACGCCCATCATTGTGCCGCCCCGAGGGCGATAACACCCTCCTTCCCCGCATAGTTCGCCCTCATCGGGGCGGCGGGTCGGCGTGTTGCCTGATCCAGGTGTGCATCGCGATGCCGCTGGCCACGCCCGCGTTGATCGATCGGGTCGAGCCGTACTGGGCGATCGAACAGACGAGCGCGGCCGCCCCGCGGGCATCGCCCGACAGGCCGGGCCCCTCCTGCCCGAACAGCAGCAGGCTGCGCCGAGGCAGTTGGACCGTCTCGATCGGCACCGAGCCCGGCAGGTTGTCCACGCCGACGACCACCAGGTCCTGGCCGCGTGCCCACTCGGCCAGCTCGGCGGCGGTGGCGTGGTGACGCACGTGCTGGTACCGATCGGTGACCATGGCTCCGCGCCGGTTCCACCGCCGCCGGCCCACGATGTGCACCTCGCGGGCCAGAAAGGCGTTGGCCGTGCGTACCACGGTGCCGATGTTGAGGTCGTGCTGCCAGTTCTCGATCGCCACGTGGAAGTCGTGCCGCCGCGTGTCGAGGTCGGCCACGATCGCCTCGCGCCGCCAGTACCGGTAGCGGTCCACGACGTTGCGCCGATCGCCCTCGGCCAGCAGGCACGGGTCATAGTGGGGCTCGCTCGGCCAGGGGCCCGGCCAGGGGCCGACCCCGACGCCGGTCCCGGCCTCGTCGTCCTCGGGCTGCCCGGTCAGGCGCTGCTCCAGCCGTCGTAGGTGCCGCCGTGGCGCTCGACCGTCTCCTTCACGGTCCAGCTCAGCTCGTGCACCCCCGGCGGCGCCACCGGGTCTTCCCGGACCGCCGTGAGCACGAAGTCGCCCTCGTCGTCGCGGTCCACGCTCGCGGCGAACCCGGACGCGCCCAGGTCGTCGGCGGCGTCCTCCGCGGCGAGCAACTCGGCGAACACGGCGACATGGGCCACGTTCCGCGGGGTCGTCAGTGGGTCACCATCGTCTCGGAGCTGCCCGACGATGGCCAGGTCGGCGATCATTCGATGCTGGCGGTCGTCCGGCGCGAGCGCGTCCCGGACGTAGGCCCAGTGTGGGTCGTACTCGGTGCGTACCTCGCCGTCGGACAGGGTGACCGGTTGCGGCGGCTCGGCCGGGACGTGGGCCGTGAAGCGCACCCGGCCGTGACCGGCGACCCGTCCGACGTACGCGCCGTCCAGGCCCGACACGACGCGCCGCACCGCATCCTCCAGCCGGGTCACCTGAGTGCCGTCGGCGGGAAGTCCGTCGGCGTCGGCGGAGTATCTCGCCTCCACGTCGACCCGGACGGGAAGCGTCTGCACGGGCGCGGCGTCCACGGCGCCGAGGTCGACCGACCACAGCGCGGACGCGCCCTCGAGGGTGCCCGGGAAGGTGTGCCACGCCTCGTCCCAGCGCGGCTTCTGCCGTCCCAGCAGCCGTCCGAAGAGGCTCATCGACTCCTCCTTCGCTGCGGCGAGTGTCCCAGACGGCGGCGGCGTCGGGCCAGGTCACGCCATCGTGGTGGGAAAACCCGGGTACTCCTCGCCGGCCGGCTGCCGTTTGGGCACCATGACCCGCCGCCGGAACACGCACACGAGCGTCCCGTCCTGCTTGTAGCCCCGGGTCTCCACGGTGACCACCCCCCGGTCGGGCTTGGACTGGGACTCCTTCATGTCCAGTACCGTCGTCTCGCCGTAGAGGGTGTCTCCGTGGAACGTCGGCGCGACATGCCGTAGCGACTCGATCTCGAGGTTCGCGATGGCCCGGCCCGAGACGTCCGGCACCGACATGCCGATGAGCAGCGAGTAGACGAGGTTGCCGACCACGACGTTGCGGCCGAACTCGGTCGATGTCTCGGCGTAGTGGGCGTCCAGGTGGAGGGGGTGGTGGTTCATCGTGATGAGGCAGAAGAGGTGGTCGTCGCTCTCGGTGATCGTCTTGCCGGGCCAGTGGCGGTACACCGCGCCGACCTCGAACTCCTCGTAGTAGCGGCCGAACCGCATCTGAAGTGTCTCCGTTCACCCGTTTTGGTCGGTGGTCCGCTGGCGCGAACCGCCCACTAGCACTGTGAACGACCCCGGACGCAATGAGCGGCGGGGCCCTCCCCGGCGCCCGCCGCCCACGCTCTGATGCAAGGAATTGTGCAGGCGCCAGGTGCACGTGCACAGAGACCTGCGTCACAGTTACCAAACCGTGAGGATCGATGACTACGTTGCGTTATCGCGATCACCGACTGTTACCGTTAACAAGGCCCAACGGCGTCGTGATCGCCATTTCGACGTGTCCACCGCTGATCGAGGCCGATCTCGTGCACGACCAAGATCCGCACAACTGCAGGACAGTTGTTGCCTCGCAGGCCGTCTGACACCACGAGTGTCCTGCAGTTGTGATGACCTTCGGCCGGCGCGGGCTATCGCGCTACGCGGCGGCGGCGCGGGCGCGAACGTCGTCCATGTCGAGCTCGCGCACCTGGCTGATCAGCTGCTCGAGCGCCTGCTCGGGCAGCGCGCCGGGCCGCTGGTACACCATGACCCCGTCGCGGATCGCCATGATCGTCGGGATCGCCTGGATGTCGAACTCCTGCGCGAGCACGGGCTCCGCCTCGGTGTCCACCTTGGCGAACACGATGTCCGGGTGCTTCTCGGAGAGCCGCTCGTAGACGGGCGCGAACCTGACGCACGGTCCACACCAAGCGGCCCAGAAGTCGATGAGGACGATGCCGTCCCCGCCGGCTACCTCGGTGAAGTCGGCGGTCGTCAGTTGCTTGGTCGCCATCACGGTCTCCATTTCGCACGTTTGCTGGCTTCGCGATGCCGTACTTCGTCGGGCTCGCCTCTCAAGCCTCTTCCCGACACCGCCCTCACAGAAACACGCCGCCCGGTCTGCCCATTCCGCCCCGCACCGCTTCGCCCCGTGACGCACGCCCGCGCCTGCGGCGCCGCGTGGCGAGGTGGACACGACCCACGTACATGTGTTCGGATTAGAACATGCGTTGGGACTCCCTGACCGTCCGCGCCGACGAGGCGGGAACACTGCCGCTGGGCCTGCCGGAGGCCGTGGTGCGCACGTTCGACACCCCGAGCTTCGCCGGCATGACCTTCTATGAGATCCGCGCGAAGTCGATCATCAGCCGGGTGCCGGCGGCGTCGCGCGTGCCCTTCGAGTGGACCATCAACCCGTACCGGGGGTGCGGGCACGCGTGTGTCTACTGCCTCGCCCCGGAAACGCCGGTCCTGCTGGTCGACGGCGGCCAGCGTCCCATCGGCGACCTTCGCGTCGGGGACGCCATCGTCGGCACGGTGCCCGACGGCGGGCAGCGCCGGTGCCAGCCCACCCGCGTGCTCGCCGCCTGGTCCACGGTCAAGCCGGCGTACCGGGTGACCCTGGACGACGGCACGGAGCTGGTGGCCAGCTCGGATCATCGTTTCCTCAGCGACCGCGGCTGGCGCTACGTCGCCGCGGGCCATGAGGAACGTCTCGACGCCGGCGACAAGCTGGTCGCGGCCGGCCACGGCGACAGCGTCGCCACCGGCATGGCCGACGGTCTACGGGCCGTGGTGGCGGTCGAGGCACTCGGCACGCGCCAGCGGATGTGCGACATCACGACCGGCACCGGCGATTTCATCGCGGGCGGCGTGGTCAGCCACAACTGCTTCGCCCGCAACACCCATACGTACCTCGATCTCGACGCCGGCCACGACTTCGACACCAGGGTCGTGGTCAAGGTCAACGCGGCCGACCTGCTACGCCGGGAGCTGGCCGCGCCGCGGTGGTCCGGCGCGCACATCGCCATGGGTACCAATGTGGACTGTTATCAGCGCGCCGAGGGACGCTACCGGCTGATGCGCGGCATCATCGCCGCCCTACGCGATCACGCGAACCCGTTCTCGATCCTGACGAAGGGTACGTTGATCACCCGCGACCTGGATCTGCTGACGCAGGCGGCCCGGGTGACCGACGTCGGCATCAGCTTCTCGGTCGGCTTCGTCGACGAGGTGGTGTGGCGCTCCGCCGAGCCGGGCACGCCGAGCCCCCGTCGGCGGCTGGACGCGGTCCGCGCGTTCGCCGACGCCGGCTTCGCGCCCACCGTGCTGATCGCGCCCATCCTCCCGGGGTTGACGGACACGGACGAGTCGATCGACGAGACGGTGGCCGCCGTCACCGCGGCCGGTGCGGGGGGCGTGGTGCCCATCACGCTGCACCTGCGGCCCGGCGCGCGGGAATGGTACGCCGAATGGCTGGCCCGCACCCACCCGCACCTCGTCGACCGGTACCGCGAGATCTACGGGCGCGGCTCGTACGCGCCGAAGGCGTACCAGAAGGAGATCGGCGACCGGGTCGCCGAGGCCGCCCGCCGGCACGGATTGAACCGTCGGGCGGATCACCGTCGGCTCGAACGACCGCCCGTACCGGCGGCCCGACCGGCGCCGGTCGCGGAGCAGCTGACGCTGATGTGAACCTGTCCCGGGGCGGTGGGGTGGCTACGCTTCAGTCGTGCGCGGTCCCCGACAGATCCTCGAGGAGTCGACCACGATCGCGGTCGTGGGCGCCTCCCGGCACGAGTACAAGGCCGCGTACGCGGTCCCGCTGCAGATGCGTCTGCACGGCTGGCGCGTCATCCCGGTGAATCCGTACGCCGACCAGATCTGGGACGAGCCGTGCTATCCCCGCCTGGCCGACGTGCCCGAACCCATCGATCTCGTCGACGTATTCCGCCCGTCGGAGCAGGCGGCCGACGTGGTCCGCCAGGCCGTCCATGTGGGCGCCAAGGCGGTGTGGCTGCAGCAGGGCATCACCTCGCCCGAGGGCCGCCGGATCGCGCTCGAGGCCGGCCTGGACTACGTCGAGGACCTGTGCATCGCCGTCGAGCGGGCCCTCGGCCGCGTCACCAAGCGCACCTAAGAAGATCCGCCCGAGGGCGAGGGCTCAGAGGCGGTACTCCTTGAGGAGGCCGCGGGAGATGATCGTCTTCTGGATCTCCGACGTGCCCTCGCCGATCAGGAGGAACGGCGCCTCCCGCATCAGCCGCTCGATCTCGTACTCGGTCGAGAACCCGTACCCGCCGTGGATGCGGAAGGACTCCTGCACCACCTCGGCGCAGTACTCGGAGGCCAGCAGCTTCGCCATGCCGGCCTCGACGTCGTTGCGCTGGCCGGAGTCCTTGAGTCGGGCGGCGTTGACCATCAACGCGTGGGCGGCCTCGATCTTCGTACCCATCTCGGCCAGCTTGAACGCGACGGCCTGGTGCTGGGCGATCGGGCGGCCGAACGTCGAGCGCTGCTGGGCGTACGCGACGGCCAGCTCGAAGGCCCGCAACGCGACGCCGCAGCCGCGGGCGGCGACGTTGACCCGGCCGACCTCGATGCCGTCCATCATCTGGTAGAAGCCACGGCCGAGGCCCGCGTCCGGTCCACCGAGGACGGACGAGGCCGGCACCCGGTGGCCGTCCAGGACCATCTCGGTCGTCTCGACGCCCTTGTAGCCCATCTTGTCGATCTTGCCAGGGATGGTCAGGCCGGGAGCGGTCTCACCGAAGCCGGGTTCCTTCTCGAGCAGGAAGGTGGTCATGTTGCCATACACGGACTCGGCTCCGCGCTCGGTCCGGACGAGGGTGGCCACCAGGGACGAGTACGCGCCGTTGGTGAGCCACATCTTCTGTCCATTGACGACAAAACCGTCGCCGTCCGGTTCGGCCCGGGTCTGGATCGCGGCCACGTCCGACCCGCAACCGGGCTCCGACATCGAGAACGCGCCGCGCCGCTCGCCCGTGGCCATCGCCGGCAGCAGGCGGGCGCGCTGCTCCGGGCTGCCGTGCTGGGCGACGAGGTAGGCCACGATGAAATGCGTGTTCACGATGCCCGAGATGGACATCCACCCCCGCGACAGCTCCTCGACCACGAGGGCGTACGTGAGCAGGGACTCACCCAGCCCGCCGTACTCCTCCGGGATGGTCAGCCCGAACAGCCCCATCTCCCGCATGCCGTCCACGATCTCGGCCGGATAGGTGTCGGCGTGTTCGAGGCGCTGAGCGTGCGGGATGATCTCCTTGTCCACGAACTCGCGGACGGTCGATAGGATGTCGCGCTGGACCTCGGTGAGCCCGGGAGTCTGCGCCAGGCGGGCCATGGGTCACCTCCACCACGTGGGTTACCCGTGAGTATGGTCGGGCCGACCACGGGCGACGCCCATCGGGGTGGAGAATCTCACCACACGTCCCATTCGGACGAGAGGATGACGGAAATGACGTCGCCACCGCAGTCGGGCGGCACAAACGAGCCTATTTCGCCCAAGTCTCCGTATCAGCCGTACCAGCCACCGGGCCCCGACCAGCCAGGCGGGTCACCGCCGGCCCCGAGCCCGACCTGGTCGAGCGGCGAGCCGCCGCCGTCCTCGCCACCGCCCCCGCCAGCGGGTGAGTCTCCGGGCGGACCGCCGCCGTTCCCGGCCCCGCCGCCGTATCCGCCACCGCCGCCGATGTACCCACCGCCGGAGCCGCCCACGCAGGTCGTGCCGCCGCCGTACGGCGCTCCATCCCCACCGCCGTACGGGGCGCAACCGCCACCCCCGTACGGCGAGCAGGCGTCGCCGGCGGGGCCGCCGTTCGCCGGGCCGCAGCCGACCCCGATCCCCCCGCCGGTGGCCGACTACGGCCAGGCCTATCCCGGCGGGTACGCGCCCCAGGGTGGGTACGCGCAGCCGTACCCCACCTACGCCCAGGCCCGTGGCACCAACACGATGGCGATCCTGTCCCTGGTGCTGGCGCTCGTGTTCGCGCCGGCCGGCGTCATCTGCGGGCACATCGCGAAGAGGCAGATCGCCCAGACGGGCGAGGAGGGCTCGGGCCTGGCCACGGCCGGACTGGTGATCGGCTACATCCAGGTGGGCCTGGGCGTGCTGGCCTGCTGCATCGTCGGCATCGCCCTCGCCGCGGGTGGGGCCGCCGGCACCTAGCGGTACTGCGCCTCGCGCACGCTGTTGCCGCCGTCGATGATGAGGATCTGGCCGGTGATGTAGGACGCCGCCGGCGTACAGAGAAACGCGACGGCGGCGGCGACCTCGTCCGGTGAACCGGGCCGGCCCATGGGCGTGTCGAGGCCGCGCTTCAGCTCGGCCACGGTGGAACTGCCGGTACGGATGATGCCGGGCGCCACCGCGTTGACGGTCACGCCGTCGGCCACGACCTCCATCGCCAGCGCCCGGGTGAGCCCGAGCACACCGGCCTTGGCGGCCGCGTAGGCGGCCTCGGTGGGCAGCGCGTTGATGGGTCCCGCGGTGGCGGAGAGGTTGACGATGCGGCCCCAGCCGCGCTCGGCCATGGGGGTCACGAACGCGCGGCTGGCGAGAAACGTGGTGGTGAGGTTGCGGTCGATCTCGACCCGCCACTCGTCGATGGACAGTTGGGCCACCGGGCGTAGCACCTCGGGACTGGCCTTGCTGGCCAGACCGGCGTTGTTCACCAGGACGTGTACCTCGCCGAGCTGTTCGCCGATCGCGTCGGCCAGCGCGCCGACCTCCGCCTCGTCGGTCAGGTCGGCGACGAAGCCGGTCACGCCGAGTTCGGCCGCCCGATCGTGAATCCGTTTCGTGGTCGAGACAACTGCCACCTCCGCGCCCAGGTCCCTGAGCCTGGCCGCCGTGGCATAACCGATGCCGTCCGGACTGCCAGCCCCCGTGACCAGTGCGACCCGGCCGTCCAGCCGGTCACCGTCATAACCCATACACAGAATCCTGCCGGGGTCCCCACGGACGGGGCAATCCGGGGGGAGTCCCCATGGCTGAGGTGGCCAGTCGTGGGCGGGCCTTGATCACTGTCGATCGGGCCGGGCGACCGTTCGGCCGACCTCGCCGACGTGACCGGGCCCGCTACCCTGACGTGGCCCGGACGCATCCGGGGACGACACCCCAGCGAAGGCTCGCCATGACCAACCCCCCGCAGTCCGGCTGGTCCGACCCGACCCAACCGGGCCCGGCCTCGTCCGGCTGGTCCGACCAGGGCTCGGCCCAGGCGGGCTGGTCCGACCCGACGCAGCCCGGTGTTCCGGTACCCCTGGACGCGGGTGGGTACCCGTCGGCGCCCACCACGGCGCCGGCCTATCCCTATCCCTATCCGGCGCAGTACGGGCAGCCCGTCTACGTGCAACCGGTGGTCGTCAGCGCGCCGACCAACGGCCTGGCGATCGCGTCGCTGGTCTGCGCGGTGCTCGGCCTCGGCCCGGTCGCGGCTATCCTCGGCCACGTGGCCCGCAGGCAGATCCGCGAGACCGGCGAGCAGGGCGACGGCATGGCCCTGGCCGGCGTGATCGTCGGCTGGATCACGACCGGCATCTGGGTGTGCGTGTGCGGCGGCTACTTCGCGTTCTTCGCCGCCTTCGTGGGCACGGCGGGAACGGTGGGTGGCTAGATGAGTGACCCGACCGACCTGCCACCGGGACCCCGCCCGGCGCAGCCGGTGAGCCCGTCCGATCCGCCACCGGCCTTCCCGGCGCCACCGGAGTTCACCGTCGGGGCGGCCCCGGTTCCGGCGCCGCCGCAGGCGTTCGCCGCGCCCGACCCCGCGTTCGCCGTACCGGCCTTCCCGGCGCCCGACCCGGCCTACACCGCGACTCCGGCCGCGCCCGACCCGGCCATGTCGCCGTATCCGGCCTCGCCGTACCCGGCCCCGCCGTACGGCGCCTCGCCCTACGCCCCCCAGCCGTACGGGGGCCCGGCCTACTACCCGACCACCGGACCGCCGCCGTACCAGGCCGGATACGGCGGGTACGGCGCGATGCCCGGCTACCCGATGTACGTGCCGCAGACCAAGACCAACGGCATGGCCATCGGATCGATGGCCACCTCGATCGTGGGCGCCACGTTGCTGTTCTGCTACGGCGCCGGCCTGCCACTGGGCCTCGTCGGCGCGATCCTCGGCCACGTCTCGCGGCGACAGATCCGCAGTCGTGGCGAGGCCGGCGACGGCATGGCGCTGGCCGGCATCATCATCGGCTGGATCGTGGCGGGTATCGGACTGCTGGTCGTGGCCGGCGTCGTCTGGTTCTTCGCCTGGCTCAGCACGATGCCGCCGGTGCCCGACCAGTAGGTCAGGTCGCCGTCCGGGCCAGGCCGGCCGCCCGACCCTTGGCCGCGATGACCAGCGCCATCTTCCGCGACGCCTCGTCGATCATCTCGTCGCCGAGCATCACCGCGCCGATCCGGCCACCGGCGTCGGAGGTCGCGTGCCGGTACGCGTCGAGGATCCGTTCCGCCCGGTCGTAGTCCTCCGGGGCCGGGGAGTACACCTCGTTGGCGGCGTCGATCTGGCCCGGGTGCAGCACCCACTTGCCGTCGAAGCCCAGCGCGGCCGAGCGGCGAGCCACCTCGCGGAACCCGTCGACGTCGCGGATCTGAAGGTACGGACCGTCGATGGCCTGCAGATCGTGGGTACGAGCGGCGACGAGCAGTCGCATGAGGACATAGTGGTACGGGTCGCCGGGGTAGTCGGGGTGCAGGGCACCGACCGTCAACGACCGCATGTTGATCGACGCCATGAAGTCGGCCGGCCCGAAGATGATGGTCTCGATCCGCGCTGACGCGGCGGCGATCGCGTCCACATTGACCAGTCCCCGGGCGGTTTCGATCTGCGCCTCGATCCCGATCCGGCCGGGCGGCAGACCGAGCGATGTCTCCAACTGGCCGAGGGTGAGGTCGAGCCAGGCGATGTGCTCGGCCGACTGCACCTTCGGCAGCATCACGCAGTCGAGGTTCGCACCGGCGCCCTCGACGACCTCGATGACATCCCGGTACGCCCACGGCGTGGTCGCGTCGTTGACCCGCACGACGCGGGTCCGACCCTCCCAACCGCCCTCGTTGAGCGCGGCGATGACATTCTTGCGGGCCTCGGGCTTGGCCAGCGGCGCGACGGCGTCCTCCAGGTCGAGGAACACCTGGTCGGCCGGAAGACCGCGCGCCTTGTCCAGCATCTTCAGGCTGGATCCGGGCACGGCAAGGCACGACCGCCGGGATCGGTAGGTCTCCATGGCGCTCCTTCTGGACGATGCGCGGTGCGCGTACCCAACGGTAACCTCGCGCCATGATTCGGGAGAACGGGTCCGCGGAGAATTCGTCGGCGCCGCTCGCAAGCTCGCGTCGGCATGTCACGGGCCGCCGCGTCGCGGTGGTGACCGGTGCCAGCTCGGGCATCGGCCGGGCCGCGGCCACCGAGCTGTGCCGTCGGGGTTGGACGGTCGCGCTCGTCGGGCGCGACGAGGACCGCCTGGCCCGGGCCGTGGAGCTGGCCGGCGGGGCCGGCGCATCCGGGGCTTCCGGCGCATCGGGTACGGCCGAGGGCTTCCGGTGTGACTTCGGTCGACTCGACGACGTGCGCGCACTGGCGAAGCGCCTGCGCGAGCGGTACCCCCGCATCGACGTCCTGGCCAACAACGCCGGCGGCGCGTTCGCCCAGCGACGATCCACTGTGGATGGCCTGGACCAGACGATCCAGATCAACCACCTGGCCCCGTTCCTGCTCAGCCACGAGCTGCGGGAGACGCTGCGGTCGGGTCGCATCGTCAACACGTCCTCCGGCGCCCACGCGTCGGGCACGCTCGACCCCGACGACCTCGGCTCCGAGCGGCGGCGGTTCCGATCGCTGGCCGTCTACGGCAGCGCGAAGCAGGCCAACATCCTCTTCACCCGAGAGGCGACGCGCCGCTGGCCCGACATCCTGTCGACCTCCTTCCACCCGGGCGTGGTGCGCACGCGGTTCGGCAACGAGAGCCCGGTGATCGGGTTCTTCTTCCGGGCGGCCCCGTTCATCCGTACCCCGGAAAAGGGCGCCGAGACGCTGATATGGCTCGCCACGGCCGACGCGTCCGGGATCACGCCGGGCGGGTACTACATGGACCGCGAGGAGCGCCGGCCCACCGCCCGCGCCTCCGACCCGGATCTGGCCGCCCGCCTCTGGGAGGCCAGCCTGCGCGCCGTCGGCCTCTGATCTCCTTCCTCGATGCCTGTAGGGGCACCCTGCAAACACATAGGGACTGTAGGGGCACCCTGCATACACCCGAGGCGGGGTCAGAGCTGGTTGTCGGCGACGGCCGGGGCCCGCGCGCGGCGACCGGCCACGACCACGATGGCGACACCGGCGAGGAGCAGGCACAGGCCGGGCCAGGCCGAGGGCCGCGGTACCTGTCCGAGCCAGATCCAACCGAGCAGAGCGGCTCCCGGCACCTCGAGGAGGATCACGACCGCCACGGTGGTCGCCGCGATGCGGCGGAGCGCGAAGCTGAACAGCGTATGTCCCAGCAGCTGTGGGCCCACGGTGATCGCCCCGATGGCCAGCCAGGCCGTCGCCGGGTATCCGGCCAGCGGCACGCCGAGGGCGAGGCAGACCGGCAGCGTCAGGGCGGCCGATACGGCATAGCAGACGACCGTGTAGGCGGTCGTGCTCGTGGTCGCGCGTACCCGCTCGCCGAACGCCGTGTACGCGGCCACGGCCACCGCTCCGGCCAGCGCGAGCAGGTCGCCGAGGACCGCCTGCCGCGAGACGGCGAAGTCGGCACCGGTCGCGGCGACGGCGCCGCCGACCGCCACGGCGATGCCGATCCAGGTCCACAGGTCCGGGCGGCGGCCCTGCAGGGCCGCGATCAGGCCCTGCCAGACCGGCTGCGTCGCCACCAACGCGGCGGCCGTCGCGATGCCGGTGAGCTTGACACTGGGTACCCAGGTCATGAAGTGCACGGCGAGGGCGGCACCGGCCAGGACGGTGAACATTCCGTCCCGGCGGGCGGCGAGCGAGGCCAGTTCATCACGCCGCGTGACCGCGGCCGGGCCGAGCACGGCGGTGGCCAGAGCGGTCCGCCAGAACGCGATCGCCAGGGCCGGCGCCGCGGCGTAGGCGATCATCGGCCCGGAGGCCGACACCGCGGTCACGGCGATCGCGAGGGCGGCCACGCTCCTGGACTCCGACCCTGGTCGCACAGTGGAAGATCGTCGCACGGACGGCCGCCGCCGAGGTGCGGATCGTGCCGGCATGGTGTCTACTCACTGTGATTGATTCAATGCACTGTGTACATCCGGGCTTGGGGGGAGGGCCGGAGTTGGCAGACACGTACGGGGCGGTCGTGTTCGACTTCTTCGGCACACTGACGGGAGCCGTGGCGCGCAGCCGGGCACACATGCGGGTGGCGCGCGCCCTCGGGTGCGATCCGGTCGCCTTCAGCGTCCTGCTCGACCGCACCTACTCCGCCCGCGTGCGGGGCGACCTCGGCGACTCTCGCAACGCGATGCGCTGGATCGCCTGGCAACTCGGCCGGTCACCGACGGCCGCTCAGGTCACCGAGGCGCTACGGTTGCGCATGGCCGCCATGCGAGCGGCCGTCCACCTGCGGGCGGACGCGATGTATACACTGTGGACGCTGCGGTCGGCCGGGCTGCGCACGGCTCTGGTGAGCGACTGCACCGACGAGGTACCCGAACTGGTCGCGGAACTTCCGCTGGCCGATCTGCTGGACGCCACCGTGTTCTCCATCCACCTCGGCGTGGGTAAGCCACACGCGGCACTGTTCCTGACGGCGTCCGCCCGGTTGGGCGTGGCGCCGTCGCGGTGCCTCTACGTCGGCGACGGCGACGGCCGGGAGCTGACCGGCGCCCGGTCGGCCGGGATGACCCCGGTCCGGTTCGCCGCCCCCGACCTGGCCGGACACCTGGTCTTCGATCCGGAGCCGGACTGGACCGGGTACACCGTACGAAGCCTGAGCGCGGTGGTGGATTTGGCGTCGCCGGGGGTGATACTCAGCGCATGGGGGTGACGGCCGTGTTCCCACTGAGCCCCGCCGACGGCGAGGCCCTGGCCGAGATCGTCGCCGGGGCCGTCCGGGCCAACCTCGTCGACGCACCCGTGGACGGGCGCGTTCCCCGCTCGCGCGCCCTGCGGACGCTCGGCTCGTCGTTCGTCACGCTCGAGCGTGCCGGATCGCTGCGCGGCTGCGTGGGCACGCTCGACGGCGGCCGACCGCTGTACCGGGACGCCTGCCGCAACGCCGTACGAGCGATGGCCGATCCGCGCGTGCCCCCGGTGACGCGCGACGAGTGGCCCGCCCTGACGGTGAGCGTTTCGGTGCTCAGCCCGCCCGAGCCGCTGGTCGTCCGCAGCCTGGCCGAACTCTGCGAGGAGCTGCGCCCCAAGATCGACGGGCTCATCCTGGCCGTCGGCGCCCGCCAGGCGACGTTCCTGCCCACGGTGTGGCGCAAGCTGCCTGACCCGGTGGACTTCGTCCGGGCGCTGTTGCACAAGGGCGGCTGGCCGGACGACGAGCTGCCCGACGGTGCCCGAGCGCTGCGCTACACGGCGGACACCTTCCACGATCACGAGGCCCACGAGCCGCTGTGAGACGATGACCGGCATGCACGCCCTGGTATCCGAGGCGATGAAGAAGGCGGCCATCGCGTGGCTCACGGCCGGCGACAACGAGCCGTACGCCGTGTGGTGCCTGTGGATCGACGACGCGCTCTACGTCGTGACCGGCCCCGGCGAGCAGCCGGCGCCCGGCCTGGCCGACGCGTCCGAGGTCGCCGTCACGGCGCGGGGCGACCACGGTGGGCGGATCGTCACCTGGCCGGCCCGGGTCGAGCGGGTCGACCCCGCCGGGGAGGCCTGGGCGACCGTCGTGCCGCAGCTGACCGCGAAGCGCCTCAACGCGGAGTCGGCCGATGCGATGGCGCAGCGGTGGGCCCGGGAATGCGCGGTGTGTCGGCTCGTACCGGTCGACGGCCCCATCCGGTCCGGCAAGGATCTGCCCGACGGATCGCTGGCCGTCCCGGCCCCGCCGAGCCCGGCCGTGCGCTCGGCGTGGCGCCCGTTCCGCCTCCATCGGGTCCGCACGCCCCGCCCACCCCGCTGACCCCGATGGTCATACTGGGCGAGCGCCGAGCAGGAAGGAACGCCTCTTCGGCAGCGGCTCGGAGTCGAGCCTGTGGGCCCTCGAGGTCGCGCACCGCCGCTCGGCCTGACCGCCGCTTCGGCGGCTGCGGCACCGACGCTTAGCCGAGGATGCGTTTGGCGAGTTCTCGTGCGTCGCGGGCTGGCCGGCTGGCGGGCCGGGCCACGCCGGTGGCCAGGGTTCCTTCGATGAGAAGCATGAGCTGGTCGGTGATGCGCGCCGGGCGGGGCAGGCCCAGCCGTTTCACCTCGTATGCGAGGAGTTGGTGCAGCGCTTGCCGGTACTGCCGGGTGATGGCGTGTGCGGGATGGGCCTGCTCGGCGAGGGCGAGGTCGGCGCCCAGGTAGCGGCAGCCGCGGAAGTCCGGTGCGCTGACGATCTGGTCGAGCATGTCGAAGACGGCCAGTAGCCGCTGGCGTGGATCGTCACCGGCCGCCGCGATCGCCGACCGGTACCGGTTCAGGTCCTCGGCCGCCGCTCGGCGCAGTACTTCGGCGATCAGGCCGTCCTTGCCGCCGAAGTGTTCATACAGCGAGCGACGGGCCACGTTCGCCGCGCTCAGCAGCGCGTCGACGCCGACGTTGACGCCCTGCTGGTAGCTCAGCTGCTGCGCGACGGCGAGCAGACGCTCCCGCGGGCCTGGCTGGATCCGTGCAGTCACGAGCCAAGTTTGTCAGGCATTGACGAGTAGAACAACCGGTCGGTATATTGCTGAGTAGACCGAACGTTCTACTGGAGGGAGGTCGGCCATGTCCGACACCAGCGAGGTCATCCGGCGGTTCAACGATGCGTTCCTGCGTCACGATCCAGGTCAGCTCGACGAGCTGGTCGGCGACGAGTGCGTGATGGAGGCGATCCAGCCGGCCCCGGACGGGGCACGCTACGAGGGGCGCGCCGCATGCCTGGCGTTCTGGCAGGCGCTGGCCGGTGACCGCACCACCCAGTTCGAGGACGAGGAGATCACGGTGGCCGGTGACCGGGCGACCATCCGGTGGCGCTACCGGTACGGCACCGGCGCCGCTGACTACGTGCGCGGTGTCAACCTCATGCGGGTACGCGACGGCAAGATCGTCGAGGCGCTCGGCTACAGCAAGACACCCGGCGATGCGGCGGTGCCCTTGGCCGCTGATCCGTCCGGCCGGTAGTGCCCCGCATCGGCCGGGCCTGACCATCCGGCCCTGCACGGTGGCCGTTTCCGACGGACAGCAACGGTCCCGGAGACAGCCACCGCCGGGCCGCCGGATTCGACGGCCATCACCGTGCTGCCGCCGAACCTAGCCGAGGCGCTGGCTTGCGCCAGCTTGGCGTCAACTGCCGAGGCGCTGCCGGGCGAGAAACTTAGGCACCACCATGCGCCATGCCTCCGTGACCAACTCCGTCATGGTTCCATGGTCGAGCAGCGTGAGGCGACAGCACACCCAGTTGAAGCGAAGATCTGAGGTGTCGGGTAGGAGGAACAGCGCTGGGTCGCTCGCGATGAGCGCGTCCCGTGCGTCCTTGGGGTAGGCAAAGCCCATCGTCGTTTCATCGCGTGAGAATGCCACGTACACGATGGCGCCAACCCGGAACTTCACACGATCATGAATCACGTGCTCCGTGGTTCGCGGCAGCGTCCGGGCGAGCCTCCGAACGTCGGCGACGGTGATCACGGTTCGAGGATAACCGCGCGTCATGTGGACCCGCCCGAAGCGCTGGGTAGTGGTGCGGGCCACCGCTGGCGGGTGCTTGGCCAGCTGGCCAGTGACCGGGGCGCTCAGTCTGATCGAGGCGGGCCGCGTCAGCGTTGGACGCGGGCACCGGCACCCTTCACGAGCCGCTCCACCTCGGCCAGGCTGGCCATCGAGGTGTCGCCCGGCGTCGTCATGGCGAGCGCGCCGTGGGCCGCGCCGTACTCGACCGCCCGGGCGAGGTCGCCGAGGCACATGAGGCCGTAGATGAGGCCGGACGCGAAGCTGTCGCCGCCGCCCACCCGATCGAAGATCTCCAAACCGGGTCGGTGGGTCGCCTCGACGAAGCCGGTGGCGGCCGACCAGGCGATCGCGCCCCAGTCGTTGACGGTCGCGCTGCTCACCCCGCGCAGGGTGGTCGCCACGACGGCGAAGTTCGGGTACGCGGTGGTGACCTCGCCGATCATCTTCTGGAAGTTCGCGGCCTCCAGCGACGTCAGGTCGGCCGACGTGTCCGGGACCGCGAACCCGAGGCAGGCGGTGAAGTCCTCCTCGTTGCCGATCATCACGTCGACGTACCGGGCCAGCCGCCGGTTGACCTCCTGGGCGCGCGCCTGGCCGCCGATGGCCTTCCACAGACTTGGCCGGTAGTTGAGGTCGTACGAGACGACGGTTCCGTGGCGCTTGGCCGCGACCATCGCCTCCTCGACCACCTCGGGCGTGGTCTCCGACAGGCCGGCGAAGATGCCGCCGGTGTGCAGCCAGCGCACGCCGAGTGTGCCGAAGACGTGGTCCCAGTCGACGTCGCCGGCCCGCATCTGACTGGCCGCGCTGTTGCCGCGGTCGGAGCACCCGACCGCGCCCCGGACACCGAACCCGCGCTCGGTGAAGTTGAGTCCATTGCGGACGGTGCGGCCGATGCCGTCGTACGGCACCCAGCGGACCATCGAGGTGTCGACGCCGCCGGTCAGCATCAGGTCCTCGATGAGTCGGCCCACGTCGTTGTCGGCCAACGCGGTGACCACCGCGGTGCGCAGGCCGAAGCACCGCCGCAGGCCCCGGGCGACGTTGTACTCGCCACCACCCTCCCAGGCCTGGAACTGGCGCGCGGTGCGGACCCGCCCGTCACCCGGATCCAGCCGGAGCATCACCTCGCCGAGCGCCAGTGCGTCGTACCGGCAGGCGTCGGCGTCGCGGATCGGCAGCGATGTCATGTCAGTCTCCCGTCCGGGCGGCCACCGTGACGGCCTCCGCCGTGAGCCGCGTGATCTCGTCCCACTGTCCGCCGGCGATGAGCCTCGGCGCCACCATCCAGGATCCGCCGACGGCCGCCACCGCGGGGTGATTCAGATAGGCCGGCAGCTGCTGTGCCGTGATGCCCCCGGTCGGGATGAACCTCATCGACGGGAAGGGCCCGACCAGCGCACTGATCATCTTGACCCCGCCCAGGGGCTCGGCCGGGAAGAACTTGACGATGTCCAGCTCCTCCTGGACGGCGGCCATGATGTCGCTGGCGGTGGCCACCCCCGGGAACGTCGGCACCCCCAGTTCGACGCAGCGCCGCACCACCCCGAGGCTGAACCCCGGCGACACGATGAACGCCGCGCCGGCCTCCACGGCGGCGTCGACCTGGTCGGGCGTCACCACGGTGCCGGCGCCGACAAGGAGGCGACCATCCGCGGCCATCGTGCCCAGCGCGGCCCGGGCGGCCTTGGTGCGGAATGTCACCTCGGCGCACCGCAGTCCGCCGGCCACGAGCGCGTCGGCCAGCGGCTCGGCCGACGCCTCATCCTCCACCACGATGACCGGCACCAGCCGGCCCTGCTCGATCTCCGCCACCACCGACATATGACCGGACTCCTCGTCGACGTGCCCCGGTGAGCCATCCTCGCCCCAGGCAAACGCTTTCCACAACTCGCTCCGACCCGGACCCGCCGAGGCCTGTCGGGTCGACTCCATGATCCACCCAACTGCAAGACAATTGTGGTCTCCCGGGGTGGTTGAGACCACCGGGGCACCGCAGTTGCGGTGATCTTGAGGGCCGATGCGCGCGCATGGTGGACGCGGTGGGTGCGGAACGCGGGTCGGTGGTCGGCCGTCGATACCCTCGGTGCCGTGCACTCACAGGGTTCTCCGCCGGCCGACGGCCAGCGCCGGTTCGTGGTGTGCGGGACCAACCCGCTCGCCGCCCGTTTGGTCGAAGTGCTGATCAACCAGTACGAGGGCCATGTCACCGCCGTGGTCAAGTCCTCCCGGTCGGAATGGGCACCAATGATCTACGAGATTCCGGGCGTCGAGGTCATCGAGTCCGACCGGCTCGACGCCGCCGCGTTCGCCCGGGCGCGCCTGGCCGAGGCCGACGGACTGGCTCTGGTCGACCAGAACGACGCGGGCAACATCGACGCGGCCCTCCTGGCCCAGGAGATCAATCCCGACATCCGGACCGTCGTGCGGATGTTCAACAACTCGCTGGGCGAGCGGATCCGCGAGCTGCTCCACAACTCCGCCGTCCTGTCGGCCGCCGCGATCACCGCCCCGTCGTTCGTGGCGGCGGCGCTCGACGACACCACCACCGCGCCGATGACCGTGGCCGACCGTACCCTCGTCGGCACCGCCCGCTCCAAGGCCAGGTCCGACGACATCGTGGCCGGGCTGGCCGTGCTGGCCGGCCGGGACGAACCCGAGCGGCTGCCCCCGGACGACGACAGCGCCGACTTCGTGCTCGCCCGTATCCGCCGGCCCACCGCCCCGCCGACCCGGCGCCGGCGTGGCAGCGCCCTGCGGATGCTGTCGCTGGCCCTCGATTCCAGGATCCGCCGCGTACTCATGGCGCTGCTCATCCTTTTCCTGGCCGGCACGACCGTCATCACGTTCGTCGGCGGCCGCCATCCGTTGGAGGCCGCCTACATCGCCCTGCTGACGGAGTTCGGCGGGGCGACGGCGGACACCACGGCGCCGGTCACCGTCCGCCTCACGATCATCCTGTTGACCTTCGTGAGCATCGGAGTCATTCCGGTACTCACCGCGATGGTGGTCGACTCGGTCGTCCGGGCCCGGCTGCGCATCGAGGCCGGCGGTCTCGTCGAGCCGCTGTCCGACCACATCGTGGTGGTCGGACTCGGCGATGTCGGCACCCGCGTCGTGCGCGCGCTGGACGACCTCGGCATCACCGTGGTGGGCATCGACCGCGACCCGCAGGCCCGCGGCGTACGGCTGGCCCGGTCCCGCCGTATCCCGCTCATCATCGGCGACGCGACCCACGCGGACGTCCTCAACGCCGCCTCGGTGGCCACCTGCCGCACCCTGGTCGTGGTCTCCACCGATGACGCGTCCAATTTGGAGACCGCCCTGCTGGGTCGAACGGCGAACCCGGCCGTGCGCGTGGTGATGCGGCTCTTCGACGGCGAGTTCGCCGACCGCGTCCAGCGGGCCTTCTCGATCAACGTCTCGCAGAGCGTGTCGTACCTGGCCGCGCCCGCCTTCGCGGCGGCGCTGCTCGGCCGCCAGGTCCTGGGCACCATTCCGGTGGAACGCCATGTGCTGCTCGTCGCGGAGGTACCGGTCGGCGCGGAATCGGTGCTGGAGAGCATGACCGTGGGTGACCTGCAACGGCCACACGAGACGCGGATCATCGCCATCCGGGCGGCCGACGAACGGGTCCTGTGGGCCCCTCCTCCGGGTCGGCCCCTCCGGCGTACGGATCAGCTCGTGGTCGTCGCCACCCGGGCGGGGCTGTCGACGCTGCTCAATCACGCGGCGCCCGGACAGGTAGCCGACACCACACCATACCGGCTGTTGTCGCCCTGGCAGGCACCGCATGAGCGCCCCGGAGCGACCGCCGAGAGCAGCACCGCCTCCCCCGAAGGGCCCCCCGAGATTCCTCCGTTCGGGCCGGCAGACGCGGGCTCGACACGACCGGCATGATGGGGCCCGTGGGGATGAGCGACCAAACTTCGACGGGCACCGGTGTGCAGGAACGCAAGCCGATCGCCGCGTTCGACTCGACCGGCACGATCCGCATCGGCCGGGACGACGACAACGACATCGTGCTGCGCGACTTCTGGGTCTCGCGTCGGCACGCCGAGATCCGCCGGACGGCCGGCGAGCATCACCTCGTCGACCTGGGCAGCAGCAACGGATTGCACCACAACGGACGTCGGGTACCCCGGGCGGTGCTGGCTCCGGGCGACCGGTTCACGATCGGTCGCCACGAGTTCCTGTTCGACGGGACGCACTTCTACCAGCACGACGACATGGGTCCGACGTCGATCATCGCGGACGACCTGTCGGTCCACGTCGGCAAGGCGGTCCTGCTGGACGACGTGAGCTTCGCGCTGCGCCAGGGCACCCTGCTCGGCATCATCGGGCCCAGCGGATGCGGCAAGTCGACGCTGCTCAAGGCGATGACCGGTTTCCGGCCGGCGACCCAGGGCAAGCTGCTCTACGACGGCAAGGACCTGTACGAGCACTACTCCGAACTGCGCTACCGCATCGGCATGGTGCCGCAGGACGACGTGCTGCACCGCCAGCTCAAGGTGCGCCGGGCGCTGCGGTTCGCGGCCTCGCTGCGCTTCGCCGACGACGTCCCGCGCAAGCAGCGCTCAGCGCGGGTCGGTGAGGTCCTGGAGCTGCTGGGGCTGACGGCCCGGGCCCGGCAGCGCATCGACACGCTCTCGGGCGGCCAGCGCAAGCGCACGTCGGTGGCGCTGGAGCTGCTGACCGAGCCGTCGCTGCTGGCCCTCGACGAGCCCACGTCGGGCCTGGACCCAGCCTTGGACAAGGAGGTCATGCGGGAGCTCCGGCTGCTGGCCGACCGCGGCCGTACGGTCGTGGTGGTCACCCACAGCGTCCTGCACCTCGAGCTCTGCGACCACGTACTCGTGATGTGCCTGGGTGGACGCATGGGCTATTTCGGCCCGCCCGACATGCTGCTCGAGTTCTTCGAGGCCGAGGACTACGCCGACGTCTTCGACAAGGTGACCAACGACGCCTCCCGATGGGCCCAGCGGTACCGCAACTCGGAGATCTACCGCCGCTTCGTCGGCGAGGTCGCGCTCGAGCTGTCCAAGGCGAACTCCGGGTCGGTCGGTCCGGTCGAGATGCCGACGCCGCGGGCGGTCGAGGTGGCCGCGACCGAGGCCATGGCCGCCGCCACCGATGCGGTCGAGGCCGCCAACGAGGCGGTGGCCGCGGCCGCCCAGCTCGCCGCGATCGAGGAGGCCGGCGGCGGGGTGGCGACGGTGGCGACGACCAGCGCCCCCGATGCTTCGGCTGGGGCCGATGCCCAGTACCCCGGCGGCGCCGGCGCGATGCCGACGGGGGCCACGATTCCCCTGGCGACGGCGCCGAGTGGCGCCACGACGCACCCGATCTTCTCCGACACCCGCGCGCCCGCGCCCAAGGCCGCGTCGACCGCCTCGCGCGTGCAGGAACTGTCCGTACGGGATCGCGCCAAACATCCGGTCGCGCCGGTGCGCCAGTTCTTCACGCTCTGCCTGCGAATGTTGTCGGTCATCACCGCGGACCGCGGCTACGCGGTCTTCCTCATCGGCCTACCGCTCGCGCTCGGACTGCTCAGCCACACCGTCCCCGGCACGAAGGGGCTCGGAGCCGACCCGGCCGGCTACAGCCTCGAGGCGCAGCGAAGGCTGGTCGTCCTCGTCGTCGGGGCGGCGTTCATGGGTATAGCGGTCGCCATCCGGGAGATCGTGAACGAGCAGTCGATCTACCGGCGGGAACGGGCGATAGGACTCTCACCGACCGCCTACCTGGCGTCCAAGGTCGCCGTGTTCATCATCATCGACACGATCCAGGTCCTCCTCTTCGTCTACATCGCACTGCTCGGGCTGAAGGGGCCGGAGGACGAGATCATCTTCAAGTCGGCCATGGTGGACCTCGTCATCCCGATAGTCCTCGTGGCCATAGTGTCCACGTCGATCGGATTGCTGGCCAGCGCGCTCGTGCGGACCACCGAGCAGACCACGCCGGTACTCGTGGTCAGCGTGATGACCCAGCTCGTCCTGTCGGGCGGTCTCTTCGAGATCAGCGGGCAGGGCCTGCTGGACGTGGTGTCCTGGATCGACCCGTCCCGGTGGGGCTTCGCCTCGGCGGCGGCGGTGACGGACCTGAAGAACTTCCCCTTCATGGATCCGCTCTGGCTGCACGAGCCGAAGAACTGGTGGCGCGGGGTGATCATCCTGCTGGTGCAGGCGGCCATCCTGATCGCCGGTACCCGCCTGGCCCTTCGACGATTCGAACCCGGCCGGGACTGATCCCACTGCGTCGATCATGATGTTAGGGACACGAAATCGCGTCGATCATGGACCTAAGTCCATGATCGACGCGATGTGGTTCGTTGGGGGATCTTCAGGCTAGAGCTTTTCGTCGACGGCCGCGCCTCCGGCGTCGCGCTTGACCGCCTCGATCCCGTTGATTGCGCCCGCCTTGCTCGTGTAGCCCTCGCCGCCGGTGGCGATGACCTGTCCGTTAGCCGACTTCAGACGCCAGCGGTACTCGCCCTTACCGTCCTTGTAGAGCTCAAACTTCGCCATTTGCGGGTTTCTCCTTTGTCGAGCTTCGCCGACGCCTCGCTCGGTCGTCGGCTCGCGGTCCTCTACGCGTCGAACGCCACGGCCGACGTTAACCGGGCCGGATTGGTCTGACCAGCACCGACACCGCCAGCATCGGGTCGGCCGTTCGGCAGCCCTCGCGCCGGTCCGCCCCCACTCGAACCCCCAGTGGAAGGGCCGGGCACCTCGCCCACTGGAGCGAGGTGCCCGGCCCTCCTGGTCGGGCTCTACCCGTGTGTCACGGGCTGGAGCAGCTGATGGTCATATTTGTGCCGAGGGCGGTGCCGGTTCCGAGGAACCCGAACTGTGTAGTGCCGTTGGCGGGTATCTGGGCGTTGTAGTTGACGTTGGTGACCGCGGCGGCAGACCCACTAGCGCTGTATGTGCCGCTCCAGATCTGGGTGACCTGCGTGGCGGGCGGGTTGGTCCATCTGACCGTCCAGCCGTTCACCGGGGCCGTGCCGGCGGTGATCGTGACCTCGCCCTGGAAGCCCGAGTTCCACTCGTTCACCGTCCGGTAGCGCGCCGTGCAGGCGCCGCCACCGGGGTTCGACGTGGTGCCACCCGGCCTGGTCGTCGTACCCGGATTGGTCGTCGTCGTGGACGGCGGGGGCTGGCTGACCGAGGTCGGCGGCGGCTGGCTCTGGTTCGGGCCGACGCCGGTGACCTGGCCGTTGCCACCGTCGAAGACGATGTCGGAGCAGCTGAAGAAGTTCTCAGCGCTGTCGGACCGGATCCACTGGATGTAGAGAATGGCGTTACCGGAGCGACCGGACGGCATGGTCAGGTTCCACCAGTAGTAGTTCAGCGTGCCGGGCGGGCCGGTCGCCGGCGGGTCGGTGACCTCCTGGATCTGGGTCAGGTCCTGCCAGCGCAGCGCCGAGTTCGCGTTCCAGCCCTGCGGGGTGATCGAGACGCGGAATCTACCGGGATGCGCGGCCCAGTTGCTGTGCCGGATCTGGTACGTGTTACCCGAGGTCAGGTGCGTCCGCGGCCAGTCCGTGCGTACGGCGTTGTAGGCGGTGAAGTCGTACGGCCCGCCCCGGCCGCCGCTGCACAGCTCCCCGTCCGGGATGAAACCGGTGGTGCGGCCGGCCGCGTCGGAGCGGAGCACGGCGAACCAGTTGTAGAGGGGGGTCGTGCCGGTGGACGCGATGGCCGCCCCGCAGGCCGGGTTGAAGGCAATGATCTGACCGTTCTCGCGCAGACCGTCCTGCCAACACAGGAACGTGCGGTTGCCGGGGAACATCGTCGTACCGTGAGCCTGAGCCGCTTGTGGTGCGATCGCGACAGCCAGGCCCGTGGCGAGGACTATGGTGCCCGCCAAGGCGCCGAGCCTTCGAAGAAATCTCACTGAACTCTCCCTTCTCACGCCGAGGACGCTTTTGAGAAGCGGGGTGTGGTGAGACGAGCGCGCGCACGGCGACGACAGTTACAGATCGTCAGAGGGACACCGGCCCGTACGGGCGATGTCCCTAGCGCGGCTCCCCAGCCGGCCGGCTCGTCGCGACGCACTGCCCACGGTCGCCACGGCATCGATATTGCATCATGTCTCGAACCGGTTAAGCAACTATCGAGCTACCGATAAAAATCTTTGCAACTTTCGAAGTCACCGTCCGTCACCGCAGGCTGGCCACCCGATGCTGCACCGCCCACAGCGCCGCCTCGGTGCGCGAGGCCGACCGGGTCTTGCGCAGCAGGTTCGACACGTGGACTGTGACGGTTCGCGGGGATATGCCCAGCGAGCGGGCGACCTGCTTATTGGACATCCCGGCGGCGAGGCAGGTCAGTACATCGATCTCCCGCGCCGTCAGGTCGGCCGTGGGTCGGAGGTGATGGGCGTCCAGGCGTACGTGGTCGGGCAGCGGCCCGGTGGCCAGCTCGTCCGCACCGGCGGCGCCCGACGTCGCCATCATCTCCCGCAGCCAGTACGGGTTGCCGCCGGTCCGGTGATGGACGACCGCCGCCGCTCGGGGCGAGATCAGGCCACCCGGGAAGGCCTGGGCCAGGATCACCGTCACGTCCTCGACCCCGAGCGGACCCATGTGCTGGCGGATGGCGCCGGGCGCACCGGCGAGCCGGGCCAGTGTCCGGGCGGCCAGCCGGGGCGACACCGCGGCGTCCGGCGGCCGGCTCGTGACGATCAGCAGGGCCGGCAGCTCGGCCGCGGCCAGCTCGGCCACCAGATTGAGGCTGGCCGGGTCGAGGGCGTGCAGGTCCTCCACGACAACCACGGCTGGCCCGTCGGCGACCAGCGCCCGCACGGTTCGTACCGCCATGCGCAGCAGGGCTTCGGGCGCGTAGCGCTCGCCCCGGGCGTCCGGATGCTGGGCCAGCCAGGCCAGGGCGTCCTGGGGTACCGGCACCGCGTCGGTGTCGCGGCCGCTGAGCACGGCGGCCAGCCAGTCGTACGGCGCGGGAGCGTGCACCCGGGCGGTCCCGGACAGGACGGGTCGGGGTTGGGGGCGCAACGCGGCGACCGCGGTCGCGACCAGCAGGCTCTTGCCCATGCCGCCGTCCCCGGTGATGACCACCGGGCCGGCCGGGCGGCCCGCGGCGCGATCCGACCAGGCCCGCGCGAGCTCGGAGAGCTCCGGCTCCCGCCCGACCATGGACACTGGCATCATCGTGTCGAAGGCCCCTTCGCTTGCCCGGTAGGCCCACGATACGCAGGAGTGCGTAGAGACGGGGGACCACGTTCTTGAGATGCTGCATGCTATGAAGCTCATCCTCCGCTCGGCGAAGGTTACCCACGTCGGCCTGGTCCGGACGAACAATGAGGACTCGGCGTACGCCGGACGCCGGCTGGCCGCGGTCGCGGACGGTATGGGCGGGATGCCCGCCGGCGAGCTGGCCAGCGACATCGTGATGAGCGCCCTGGCCCCGCTGGACACATCCAAGGACCCCCGCGACGCCTCCCAGGCGCTGCGCGAGGCTCTCGACCGGGCCAACCAGCAGATCCGCGCGACGGCCGAGTCCGACGCCTCGCAGGACGGCATGGGCACCACCGTGACCTCGCTGCTGCTCTCGGGCGACACGATCACACTGGTGCATGTGGGCGATTCGCGCTGCTACATGCGGCGCGACGGAGAGGTCACCCAGCTGACCAAGGACGACACGTTCGTACAGTCGCTGGTCGACCAGGGCGTCCTCACGGCGGCGGAGGCACGGGCCCATCCCCGGAGGTCCATCGTGACCCAGGCCGTGCAGGGCGACGAGCTGGTGCCCGAAGTGGCGCAGATGACCGTAGGGCCGGGCGACCGCTTCCTGGTCTGTAGCGACGGCCTGTCCGACTGGGTGACCGCGGACAGCATCGTCGAGACGCTCACCTCGGTCGACGATCCGGACCTCTGCGCCGGGCGGCTGGTCGACCTCGCGCTGGTCGCGGGAGCCCCGGACAACGTCACGGTCGTCGTCGCCGACGTCGTCAAGGCGTGAGGCGGTGGACCCGGACGCTCTGCAGGCGCGGCGGACCTTTCTCGTGCGCCAGCGACTCACCCTCATGGTCAACCGGTACGAGGTCCGGGCGCTCGACGCGGCCGGCACGGCTGGCACGGCTGGCACGGCTGGCCCGGTGATCGCCTTCGCCCAGCAGAAGCGGATGGCGTTCCGGGAGCAGGTCACGCTCTACACGGACGAGTCCCGCCGTGAGGTGCTGGCCGGGTTCAAGGCGCGCAGCGTGATCGATATCGGGGCGACCTACGACGTGACCGACGGTTCGGGCGCGCCGATCGGCCTGTTCCGCAAGGACTTCGCCCGTTCTCTGCTCCGGTCGACCTGGCTGGTCGAGCAGCCCGGGCTGGCCACGATGAGCGGACAGGAGCGCGACGTCGTGGTGGCCGTGCTGCGGCGCTTCGCCGACCTGGACTTCTTGCCGTACCACTTCGACTTCGTCCGCGAGGGCGCGCCGGCGTTCTCGGTGACCAAGAAGTGGGGGATCCGGGACACGTACGTCGTGGCGGTCGACGACGACCAGGTCGACCGGCGTCTGGTCATCGCGATGGCGGTGGCCCTCGACGCGTTGCAGGGCCGCTGACCGGCTCCCGGCCCCGCCGGCTAGGCCATCCGTACCAGGGCGAGCTGCGTGGCCTGCACCACCACCCGGTCCCGGGCGTCCCACACCTCGCAGACCTGATCGACCATGCCGCCGGACAGCTGCCGGACGCGCTGGCGCACCCGCAGCCGGCCCGGCGCGGGTACGGCCCGCACGTACGCGGTCAGCTCCAGCGTGGGAACCCAGCCGACGCTGCCCAGCGTGAACGTGGCCGGGGGAAACGAGTCCGCCACATAGAGCAGGCTCACCGGGTCGAACGGCGTCTCGTCGCCGAAGCGCAGCCAGCCGCGGATGTCGCCGGCCCCGTCGGCCCCGCGGCGCAGCGTCGCCGGGTCCAGCCGCTGCTCGACCAGGTCGAGCATGGCCACCCTGACCCCGGCGCCCGGCGGCTCGGTCGGGCTGACCGGGCACTGGTCCGGCGGCGCCACGTCGGGCGGAGGGGCGTCGACCCAGCGGGGCCCATCGGCCTCGTCGAGACGGCCCAGCGTGAAAAGGGCCTCGACGCACGTGCGCTCGCCCTGGATCAGGCGCGCCCGGCTCTGGCTGGCCGCCCGACCCCGGCGCAGCGGCTCGACGACCACGGTGGCCGGGCCGACCTCGGGCGGCGCGACATACACCGCGCTGGCCGACAGGGGATGCGGCTGCTTGCCGTCGGCCGCGATCGCCGCGCGGGCCAGGATCGCGAGCAGGTACCCGCCGTGCGGGTTGCCGCTCACCGTCCACTCCGGATCGAGCCGAGCCTCGTACGTGCCGTTCACGCCGTCGACCGCGGTCGCCTCATCGAACCGTGCCATCGCCGCTCCCGAGATCGTGGTGGGGGTCCATTGTTACCCGGAGCGCGTGCGGGCCAGCGCATCGACCCGACGCAGCGCGTCCGGCAGCCGGTAGGGCCCGGCCATCCGGGTGACCAGCTCGACGGCCTCGCCCACGTCGATCCCCACGGCCGTGACGAACAGCGGCCGGGTGGCGGAGCCGCGCCGCACCGGCACCGCGTGGGTGGCCGTGCGGAAGCTGGACTTGGCCACACCCACCACCGGCACGGCGAACTCGGCATGGACGTGGGCGCCGAGGCCCGGCCGACCCTCCGGGTCGAGGTCCACGTAGCCGTCCACGACCAGCAGGTCCACGGCGGGCTCGGCGGGCAGCACCGCGCGCAGGGCGGGCAACTCCCGGACGAAGAACGCGCCCGGAGTGTACGGGGCGGGATCGGGCAACCAGGCCGTCCGCTCCTCCACGATGGACTCGAACCGGTCGTCCTCGGCCACGACCAGGGCGGCCCGCGCACCACCGGTGGCCGGATAGTGCACGTCCACCGCACCGAGCCGCCGCGGGCCCTGGACCGCCGGCGGTGATGTCATGATTGCCATTGTGACCGACGAGTACATCCCCACGCTCTCGGCCGATGACGTGGAGCGGATCCGGCGCTGGCACGAGGATGCCTACCAGAGCGGCCGGGCCGACGCCGATCGGACGTTCGAGCTCTTCGGTCGGGTCGTCGTCGTGCCACCACATGTGCAACCCATCAATCCCATGACCGACCTGCTCGGCGGCGCGGTCCTGGCCGAGGCGCGAGCCGACGACCGGGTGCTGGACATGGGTACCGGCAGCGGGATCCACGCGATCCTGGCCGCCTCGCGGGGGGCCACCGTGGTGGCCGTCGACGTCAACCCGCACGCGGTCGAGGCCGCCCGCCGTAACGCCGAGGCCAACGGCGTCGCCGACCGCGTCGAGGTCCGGCCGAGCGACGTCTTCAGCAATGTGGACGGTCGGTTCGACCTCATCGTCTTCGATCCGCCGTTCCGGTGGTTCGCCCCTCGTGACCTGTACGAGGTGGCCACGGCCGACGAGAACTACCGGGGGCTGACCGCGTTCTTCCGGCGGGCCCGGGACCATCTCACCGCGCGCGGACGCCTCCTCGTCTTCTTCGGCACCTCCGGCGACCTGGGCTACCTGATCCGCCTGGCCGACCGGGAGCGTTTCCGTCGTGAGATCGTGGCGTCGCGCGACCTGGTCAGGGACGGCTGGCGGGTCGAGTACCTCACGTTCCGGATGATTCCCGAGGCGGTGTGACCGATGGCCCTGCTGCGGTGCGAGTTCTTCTCCGACGTGCTCGGGCTGAACCTGACGATGACGGTGATCCTGCCGCAGGCGACCTCGTCGCAGATCGGTGTCCAGGGCGCGGCGGCCGCCGGCGGGTTTCCCACGCTGTACCTGCTGCACGGCCTGTCCGACGACGACTCGATCTGGCAGCGGTACACGTCCATCGAGCGGTACGTCGCACCGTTGGGGCTGGCCGTCGTCATGCCACAGGTGCACCGCAGCTTCTACGCCGACGAGCGCAGCGGCCACCGGTACTGGACGTTCCTGTCCGAGGAGCTGCCGGAGGTGGTCGGATCGTTCTTCCGCGTCTCGGACCGGCGGGAGGACACGTTCGTGGCCGGGCTGTCGATGGGCGGGTACGGGGCGTTCAAGTGGGCGCTACGCCAGCCGCACCGGTTCGCGGCCGCGGCCAGCCTCTCCGGCGCCATCGACATCGTGAGCATCCGCCGCACCCGCGAGCCGAAACCGGTCGACCCGGACCTGTTCGACCGGGTCTTCGGCGACCGGCTGGAGGGCACCGACGACGACCTGCTGTGGCTGCTGGATCGGGCCGATCCGGCGACGTTGCCCCGCCTGTACCTGTGCTGCGGCACCGAGGACGCCCTGTACCCGCACAGCGTCACGTTCCGCGACGCGTGCCAGGCCCGGGGCATACCGCTGACCGTCGACTTTGGACCGGGCGATCACGAGTGGGCGTACTGGGACGCGAGGATCGTCGACGTCCTGGCCTGGCTCAACCCGTCGGGGTCGGACCCCTCACCGTGAACGTCGTGATCTCCCGGCCCGCTCCGAGGCCCCCGTCGTCGCCCGGGCCGGTGAACTCGCCGTGGAAGACCTTCGCGGGTTGGCCGTCCACCCGGATCGTGACGACGTACCGGGTCCTCTCGACGCCGCAGTTCGACCAGTGGTCCACCCGGACCAGGTACGGGCCGGGCGGAGCCGACGGCCACGTGATGTTCTCGTTGCGCTTGTGATCGATCGTGCACTCCGCGTTGGAGTCCAGGTCGAGCTGGCCACCGGAGTCGACGACGGGCTGCTCGTAGTACACCTCGTCGCTGTTCGGGTCGAGCACATGGAGGTCGACGTCGCTGTCCGCGTCCCACGAGACGGTCACCTGGACCTGGCCCGTGCCGACCGTGAGCACGCCCACGCGTTCGCGGACCGGCGCACCCTGGGTGCCGTCCGCTCCGACGGCCGCGTAGTGGAGGAGCAACGACGTCCCCGGCAACGCCTGGGCCATCGTGAGCACCAGGTGGGCCTCGGCGGTGGCCTGTGTGAGAGTGAGCTCGTAGTACCCGGGTGCCGGGCCTGCTCCCGACACGGCTGGTGATGTCGGGGGGATCGGCTCCAGCGCGATCCGCAGCCGCTGGAACGGCTCGCTCGCGGTGAGGGGCTCGAGCAGGCTGCCGCCATTGACGATCGTCGTCTCGCTTCTCGCGGTCAGGGCGGGGCCGCCCGCGCCGCCCGCCGGCAGCGCCTCGCTCCGTACCTCGGTCGACGCCTCCCGACCGGTCACCTGGACGCCGGTCACGTACTCGGTGATGGTCGGCCCCGGTTGCGGTTCCGGCTCGGGCGGGGCACCGGTACAGCCCGCGACGGCCATCGCCACAACGGCGACGAGGGCCAGGCGGGTCGACGGCATGACGCCCACGCTACATTCGCGGCGTGAGCGACGGTGTGAGGCTACGGAGCCCAACCACTACGGCGGATGATCGCCGAGCACCGGAGCGTGAGTAGACATGGCCGCAGATCGGTCGCCGCTGTGGGCCTGCCCCACCTGTGGTCGCACGTTCGCCAACCGCAACCAGACCCACAGCTGCGCGACCATGACCGAGCTGGACGGTCATTTCGCCGGCAAGGACCCCGCCGTGCGCGCCACGTTCGACCGGATCGTCGAGGTCGTGTCGGGGCTCGGCCCGGTCAGCGTGCTGCCCGAGAAGACGCGCATCGCCCTGCACGTGCGGATGAGCTTCGCCGCGTTCATGCCACGCCGGCGTTGGCTGGACGGGCATCTCGTCCTCGCCCGCCACATCGACAGCCCGCGGTTTCGCCGCATCGAGACGTACTCGCCGCGCAACGTCCTGCACGCGTTCCGGCTGACCGGGCCGGCCGAGGCCGACGGCGAGTTCGCCGGATGGCTGGCCGAGGCGTACCGGGTCGGTGAGCAACGCCACCTCCGGCGGGTCACGCCAGACCCGTGAGCCGTGGATCGCTGGTCCGCCGCATCAGACGGGATCCACCGACCTGATCGGTGAAGCCGAACCGGCGGTAGAACGCCACCAGACCCTCCCGGCACGTCAGCTCCACGCTCGCCACGCCCGCCAGGCGCGGGTGGCGCAGGATCGCGTCCATCAGCGTGGCGCCCAGGCCCTCGCGGCGGCGGTCGGCGGCCACGATCACGTCCAGGACGAGCGCGACGTACGCGTCGTCGGTCAGCGCGCGGGCGAATGCGACGAGGCGGTCGTCGGCCCGGCTCACCAACGCGACCACGACATCCGACGCGGTCAGCATCCGCTCCACGTCGGCGGCGGTCCGGGTGGCGGTCCACCATTCACCCGCGTACAGGTCGAGCAGCTGCGCGATCCGTTCGGGCTCGAGCCCGTACCGCACCTCGAACTCTGGATCTGCCGAAGCCGTCATGCCGTCAGTGTGCCCCGAGACCCCGATCGTCGCGATCATGGACCTGGGGACATCAACTAGCGTCGATCATGGACCCTGGTCCATGATCGGCGGAGAAACTACTTCCAGCGGCGGCGCAGGCCGAGGAGTTCCTGGGCGTAGCCGAGCACCGAGACCGGCGACATGATCATCTGGTAGGCCACGATGTACAACAGGTAGCCGGACCGGTTGCTGCGTACCCGGAGGCGAAGCGGTCCGAAGACCTGGCGGAGCTGGTACCGGTACAGCAGCAGGTTGGCCAGGACGGTCAGGGGCAGCACCAGCAGCGTGTACGGGCCGACCACCCAGAACACGCCGAAGCAGGCCAGCACGAGGCCGGGCAGCCAGACGAACGTGTACGTCAGGTCCAGCAGTGGGATGACGAGGTCGGCGCCCGTCATGACCCGGGTCAGGCCGCGCGGCTGGCGCCACGGCGGCACGGACCGCAGGCCCTCGATCATGCCGCGGGCCCACCGGGCGCGCTGGCGGGCGAACGCCCGGAACCTCTCGGGTGCGTCGGTGAAGGCGACCGCGAGCGGCTCGAAGTACACCCGGGCGCCGCGCTTCATCAGCTCCCAGGTGACGACGATGTCCTCGCCGATGGCGTCGGGCCACCCGCCGATCTCCCGCAGGGCCTCGGTCCGGTACAGGCTGAACGCGCCCTGCGCGACGAGGGTGCCCTGGTACATGCCCTGCACCCGCTTGATGGAGGCGATGCCGAGGAAGTAGTCCCACTCCTGCATGCGGGTCCAGATCGACGCGCGGCTGTTGCGGACGAGCACGGCGCCGGCGACGGCGGTGACGTCGGGCGGCGAGCTGACCAGGCGGGCGACCAGGCCGCGTACCGCGGTGCGGTGCAGGGCGGTGTCGGCGTCAACGGTGATCACCAACGCGGTCCGTACGGCCGCCAGCGCGGTGTTGAGCGCGTGGGACTTGCCCGGCCGCTCCTCCCGTATGACCGACAGATCCAGGCCGAGCCGGGCCGCGGCCGCCTCGGCGACGGCCGCCGTCCCGTCCGTGGACCCGTTGTCGGCCAGCAGGACGGCGATCGGGCCGGCGTGGTCCTGGGCGGCGATGCGCTCCAGGGTGTCTTCGATGCCCGCCCGCTCGTTGCGGGCCGCGATGATGATCGTGACCGGGTCGGTGGGTGCCCCGACCCGCAGGGCCGGCTGCCGGTCGATGACCAGGCTCACGGTGAGGAAGGCGACCAGAAGGCCGGGGATCCAGGCGACCAGGGCGAGCAGGGCTACCGCCGGCACGATCCCGGCCGCCTGCTGGGTGTCCCGCAGCCAGGGCAGCGACAGCCACACCGACAGCCCCAGCCACCCGACCGCCCCGGTGACGGCGATGAGGAACTTTGTCCGGACCGACAGGTACCGCCCGGCGGGCGGGCGCGGTCGCGGGCGGGCCGGCGGCCGCGCCACCGAGGGAGCGGGGCGCTGCTTGGTGAGTAAGGGCATGTCGGTCCGTTCGGCGCGGACGGGTGTCGCCTACCCATCGGCGCCGAGCGGCCGGAGCTGAGTCCTACCGGTGGAGGTCTCCGGCGAGATACTTCAGACCGCTGTCGACCTGGACTGTGGCGACCCGGCGGCCCGGGCCGAGGCGTCGGGCCAGATCGAGCGCGGCGACGAGGTTGGCACCGGTGGACGGCCCGCAGAGGAGGCCTTCGGCCCGACCGGCTCGGCGCGCCATCGCGAAGGCGTCGGCCTCCGGCACCGCGACCACCTCGTCGAAGTCCTCCGGCCTGAGCATGGGCGGCCAGCGGCCGATGCCGCCGCCCTCGTTGTGATGGGTGCCCGGCGGGCCGCCGGAGAGCACCGCGGACTCCCCCGGCTCGACCACCACCCGGTGCAGGCCCGGCCAGGCGGCGGTCATCGCGCGGGTCATGCCGAGAAAGCAACCGGCCGTGCCGACGTAGGCGCAGTAGGCGTCCAGTGTGGAGAGCTGGTCGACCAGTTCGAGGCCCAGGCGGCGGTATCCCTCGATCATGTCCGCGTTGTTGAACTGGTCGGTCCAGAAGGCGCCGGTCTCGGCGGCGATCTCGCCGGCCCGCCGGATCATCGCCGGTACCAGGTCCGGCGTGATGCCCTCCGGGCTGGAGATCAACTCGACCTCGGCACCGAACGCCCGCATGGTGCGGATCTTCTCGACCGCGAACGCGTCCGAGGACACGATGCGCAACGGGTACCCCTTCACGGCGCACACGAACGCCAGCGATGAGCCGGTGCTGCCGCCGGTGTACTCGACGACGAGCTGGCCGGGTCGCAGCCGGCCGTCGCGCTCCGCGCCCTCGATCATGGCCAGCGCCATGCGGTCCTTGTAGGAGCCGGTCGGGTTGGCCGCCTCGAGCTTGACCCACACCTCCGCGCCGCCCTCGCCCGGCAGTCGCTCCAGCCGGACGACCGGCGTACCACCGATCGCGTCGAGCGCTCCCACCCGGCCGAGTCTAGGGCGTCGGCCCCCGGCGGCCGGCGGCCCGGGCGCGCTGCTCCCGCAGGGCCGGCCCCGTGTCGTCGCCCCCGGCCCTGGCCTTCGCCGCGTCGTCGAGCCAGAAGTTGGGTTGAAGCTCGACATTGGGCCACAGGCGGTGGAACGTCGGCGTCTGCGGCGGCACCGGGTGGGAATTGATCCAGCTCCAGTCCGCGTACGGGCAGCGACCCGCCTCCTCCTCGCGGGCGGCGAACCGCATGAAGTGCCGGGCCTCGCTGTGATGGTCGGTCATCGTGACGCCCGCGGTATCGAAGCTGTGCAGCACGGCCCGGTTGATCTCCACCACGGCGCGGTCGCGCCACAGGGTCCGGTCGCTGCCGAGGTTGAGTCCCATGCCGCGGGCGACGGCGGCGACCTGGTCATAGCGGTCGGTGTCGGAGAGGTTGCGGCTGGCGATCTCGTCGCCCATGTAGAAACCGCTGAACGGGGCGGCCGAGTAGTCGACGCCACCGATGTGAAGCCGCATGTGCGAGATGACCGGGAGCGCGTGCCAGCGCAGATCCAGGTCGCGGAACCAGCCGTACTCGGGATGGCTCAACGGCACCTCGAGCACGGCCCGCCGGGGTACGGCGAACGCCGTCGGTTCTTCGTCGACCGTCTCGATGATCCAGGGCAGCACGTCCCAGCGACCGGGGACCTGCGGTGGTCGCCAGCCGCGGCGCACGGCCATCTCGCTGAACCCGACGTTGCGCGGGTCGCCCAGCACCGGGCCGCCGGACTGGCGCCAGCCCGCGTACCGGATGAGTTGCTCGTTCCATATGCGCACCCGGGGACCGAGCCGGTCGTCCGGCGCGAACACCGTGATGGTGGACCGGATGCGACCACCGTTGGTGGCGAATCGCATGTGCCGCATCAGCTCCCGGTAGACCTGGCGGGCGCGGCCGACGTGGCGCGCGTCCCGGACCACCAGGGTCGGCCACCGCACCCGCCCGACGCAGCGCACCGAGTTGCGCCAGGCGACCCGGGCGCCGAACACGAGCTCGGCCCGGGTGTGCCGGTAGGTGCCGGTCTCGGCGACCTCGCGGCGGACCTGGGCCCAGCGGTCGCGCAGACTCCCCAGCTTGTCCGGGATCTCGCGATGGCACAGCACGAGGAAGTCCCACGCCCGAAGCAACAGTTCATCCACACTGGACCGTTGCGTCGGCGCGTCGCGCGTGTGCCTGGGTTGCAGGGGTGGGTCGTCGGGTCCGGATCGTCGAACTTCGCGCAGCCTAGCGGGTTGCTGCGAGACGGTCATCTGGTCACCCTTCGTCGGGCCGTTGAGCACCGATCCCCCAGGGTCGGCCCGGGCGGCCCGAGCCGATCGCACAACCGGTCCGTCGGCGGTCAGGGCTGCTGGAAGTCCCGCTGCTCCCAGATCCGCTGCCGCAGGTAGTCCTTGACCCGGCCCACGTACTGCTCGCCGGCGTCGGTGTGCCAGCGCCCGGAGAACCACCGACCCACGCAGCCCCAGGCGTCGCCCGACTTGTACTCGCGCCCACGCTCCACCGTGTTGAGCCAGGTCTCGTACCCCTCGAAGCACATGCGCCAGATCCCGTACGCCAGGTCGGCGCTCATGGCCGTCGAGTCGATCGCGCCGGGGAAGGCCGAGGCCATGTACGGGTACCGGTTCTGCATCACGCCGTAGCTCTCCGGGCACTTGCCGGCCTGGCCGTCCACGCCGAGCCCGTGGCCGGGCGGGCAGCGCGACGCGTCGGTGCCGAAGTCGCCCTTGGTGTCCTGCCGCCACCAGCTTTCGATCGCCGCCTGGGCCTTGACCAGGTCCTCGTCCACGCCCCACTTGCAGGCGGCCCACCGCAGTATCTCCTCGGTGGTGCCGGCGAACTTCCCGTCGATGCGCGGGGCCAGGCGCCGCGCCGCCCGCGGATCGTTGCCGGAGAACATGCCGGCGTCGACCCGGTGCCCCGTGACCCGGTTGTACGGTCGGTTGACGCCCTTGTTCTCGCGTTTCGGCCGGGCGCGCACCCAGGCCGCGCACTGGCTCCCCGACGGCAGGCTGGCGCCGGGCGGCCTGGTGGCGAAGTGGGTCGGCGCGGACTGAGAAGTCGGGCGCCGGCTCGGCGGCGCCGTGCCGGTCGGGCCAGGAGTCGCGGAGGGCGAGGAGGACGGACCGGCGGTGGGCGCGCCGGTGACGCCGGTCGGCGCCGGCCCGGACGCCCCGGGCGGCCGGGAATCGCCGCAGGCGGTCAGCGCCGCGACGGCCATGATGATCAAGAAGACGGTACGTGACCGCGTTCGCCGGATTCGCATCGGCGAGCAGCTAAGCGCGGGCAGCGCCGGATGTCAATCCCGTCTGCGATCTTGGATGATTCGGACGGCTGGGACGACCCAGATCATCCAAGATCGCAGTGCGGAGTGAAGCCTATACGCACCGTCGCCGTGCAGATGTAGAATGCAATTCTCGCTAACGCGAGTGGGAGCTCTCGCCGGTTGGAAACGGATACGGGAGCCATCCCGTTGGTTCGGGCCCTACCTGAACGGTCAGGTGGGGCTCGTTCGTGAAGAAATTGCCGACCGTCGGACAAACGGCAAGAAAAACCGCTGCCCGATGCGGTAGATCAAGGAAGGTCCAATTCTCCTCGGCAAGCCGAGTCGACAAAGTCCCTCCAGGACCCGACCTCGAACTCGAGGATGGGTCCGTCGGGATCCTTCGAGTCGCGCACCGCGACCGTTCCGGATCCGAACCGAACCTCAACGCAGTTGCCGTTGCCGGCGCTGCGGCTGCTCTTGCGCCAACGCAAGGCTTCCACCCCTTCCGGCACTGTGAGCATCCGCGCACCTCCTCTCACACGCTCACTAAGACAGGCACAGGGAACTTCCACGCAACAGTCCGGCATGACCGAACTTTCCGTACTTAGTCATAACTCGATGCTTGGCACGGCGGCAAACCGGTGCGTTTTGGAGCGACTTAACACGCGCACGCTAGCACCTCCGCCGCGATCACCAGCGCCTGGTCGGTCGCGGGCGTGGCGGCCCCGGCCTTGGCGGACTCGCCGCCGCGGCACCGTGGGGCGCCTACGGGCCATTCGGGCGCATGGGGCGCTGAAGCGTATCCAGGATTGTCTCGACCAGTCCCACGAGCACCTCGCGCCGCTGATGCGGCCTCAACGTCGAGAGCGGTCGGTCAGGTTGATTGACCGCCTGGAACTCGGTCAGCGGACCGAACAGGCTCACGGTCGAGAGGTGATGTGCAGCGACAGAATGACCAGCCCGTCCGACTCGGCCGCCTGAAGCAGCCGGGTTAGCTCCACCGTACGAATGAATTCTGAGGTCAGAAGGTTTTTGGCTCAGGAGAAGTAGTGCGATCGAGGACGTCGCCAACGCGCCGAGGATCTCGTCAAACCATTTTGATCCCGGGCGAATCTTTGTATCATCAAAGATGATGATCTCATAATCGGACTCCAACGGCCCAAGGAAGTCGCGAATCTCTTTCAACCAGGACCCATCTTTGCGGCTGTAACATATATCGGCAGCGGCCGTCGTACACGATGCACCACACACTCCGCCGCGACGGCTACGGCATCCCTTCGGCGAACGACTTGATCATTCCTAGGGACATTTCCGGATCCATTGCCGCCGTACGCAGTGCCTCGAAGCTCATCCAGTAACTCCGGATCTCCTCGAGCTTGCTCCGGAAGGATCCGCCGGTCATGCCCTCGTTGTAGACGAGCGGGCCCTCCAGTCCCTCGGCGAACTCGAGGATGACGAACGACCCCGACAACGCGCGGTGAGCGCCGGCCGTGAAGGGCAGCACCTGGATGGTGATCGTCGAATGCTCCGCGGCATCCGCCAGGTGATGAAGTTGCCGCCGCATCACGTCTTCGCCGCCCATCGGTCGGCGCAGGACCGCCTCGTCCAGGATGGCCCAGAGGGTGGGCGGTGTATCGCGCGTCAACACCGCCTGACGAGCCATCCGGACGGCGACCCGCTGCTCGATGACGCTGCGATCCCGGACCACGCCGTCGGCCAGCGTGACCGCACTGGCGTACTCGGCCGTCTGTAGGAGACCCGGAACCACCTGAGCCTCGTAGGTGGAGATGGCTGTGGCCTCGGCCTCGAAGCCGATGAACGTCTCGTACGCGCTCGGCAGCGCGTCGCCGTACGCCTCCCACCAACCCCGCTGACGTGCTTGACCAGCCAAAGCAACGAGACGGCCCCGGTCGAGCTCCCCGGTGTCGTAGAGGTCGAGCAGGCGCTGCAGGTCCGACAACCGGATGCCGCTATGAGCGGTTTCGATGCGACTGAGCTTTGATTCGGACCAACCCAGTTCGTGGGCCACGTCGGTGACCGTTCTCTGGCCACGCTCACGCATTCGTCGGAGCTCGGCGCCGAGCTGCCGGCGAAGCAGTGTGGGACCCGCCCTCGTGACCATCAATGCGAATCGTGCAACGCACGGCGGCACTGCGCAAGGTGCCTGGCTGAGGGGCAAATGCGCCGAATCGGTCGGACACCCAAGATCGCCACATTGGCGACGGCCAGGATGCAAGGGTCCACTCGGATTCGCACTTGCATCTTTGAGCGGCCGTATGCGTCAATGAAAGGCACAGATAGCGATGTTGATGGATTTGCCCCACTCGCCGGAAGTGGGGCGGTGCAGGAGGAAACCGCCGGTCGGAACCGCAAACCCGCGGATCCGGGCCGGTCAGCCAACGGCCGACTCCCGGGGCAACCGCCCAGGGGGTCGTCGAGTCCAGGGAGTGCACCATGAGTGCCGACCAGATCACCCCTCCCCGCGACGACATGCAGCAAGGTCCCGAGCAGCCGACGATCTTGTTCTACCGGCATGAGGGGCTCGTCGTGACCAACCGCTACTTCGCGGTCGACGGGCAGCGCTACGGGATCGAACATCTCACCGACCTGATGCAGGCCAAGGGCTCGCTACACCCGGTGGTCGTGGCCGGCCTCGTCACCGCCGCCGTCGAGGCGGTCGTCCTGATTCCGCTGGCCAGCATCCTTGAGCAGCCGCTGGTCTGGCTGCTCACCGTGGCCGCCCTCGCGGTGCCGTGCCTCGTCGCGACGATCTGCGCGGTGCGCTGGCCGGCCCGGTGGCGACTGTTCGGGCAGTACGGGGAACGGATGATCCCTCTGTACGCGACGCGAGACCATCTTGAGTTCAACAAGGCCTGCCGCGCCCTGCAGCGCGCATTGGAGGCCGACCGCCGCGGCTGACCAGCGAAATCGTGGATGGTTCGCGGGCGCCGATCCGCGAACCATCCGGATCTACGGGGGCGTTGGTGCCGCGGCAGCGGGCGCCGTGGCTGGGGTCGCGGCGCGGCGCCAGACGCCGCCGACCCAGCCACGGCGGCGTTTCAGCGGCGGAAGGGACCGGTCACCTCATAGGTGATTCCGCCGCTGGAGCTTCCGCTGGCGCCGCGCTGGGAGGAGAAGTACAGCCGGGAACCGTCCGGTGCGAACGCCGGGCCGGTGATCTCCGAAGAACCCTGATTGAGGATGCGCAGCATGGGCGCCACCACGCCCTGGGGCGTGATGATGTTGATCTCCATGTTTCCGCCGTCCTCGGCCACGTACAGATCGCCGGAGGCGACCCCGGTGATGTTGTCGACACCGGTGAGCGGCGCCGCGCCGTCGGGGACGAGCGAGTCGTCGTAGGCGAGGTCCAACGTGGAGCCGACCGCGTCGAAGGCCCACACCCGGTTGTCGCCCTTGCTCGTGAAGTAGCAGACGCCGCCCGCGTACCAGCACCCCTCCCCGCCGTCGAAATGGCGGGCCGCGCCGACCTGGTAGCGGGTCGGCACCGGGAACCCGTCCCGGTCGGGGATGTTCTGCCAGGTCACGGGACCGGTGGTGCCGCTACCGCACAGGACCTGGAGCTGGCCGGTGTTCAGGTCGCCCCACGTGTCGGGCCGGAAGCGGTAGAAGCAGCCGTCGGTCTCGTCCTCGGTCAGGTACACCACCCGCCGGTCCGGATCGCACGCGGCGGCCTCGTGCTTGAACCGACCCATCCGGGTCCGGGCGACGGCGGACCGGTCGCCGCGCGGGTACGTCTCGAAGACGCGCCCGAGCGGAACCTCTTCGCAGGACAGCCAGCTCCCCCACGGCGTCGCGCCGCCGGCGCAGTTGACGTTCGTGAAGGACAGGATCCGGTACGCCGAGACCACCCCGCCACTCGCGTTGAAGCGGATCGCGGAGGCACCACCGACGACGGGGATCTCCGAGTTGGACACGTAGATCCAGCCGGTGCCGTCGGGGAAGCAGGCACCGCCGTCGGGCGCGTCGTGCCACAGCAGCGCGGTGCCGGGGACGAACTGTCGCGAGCGGGCCACGACCCGGGAGCCGAAGCCGGCGGGCAGCTCGATGCCATTGCCGTCGGCCGGCAGCAGATCCCCGTACGGACTGGGCCCGGGCTGGGCGGTGGCGGCGAACGCGTTCTGCCACAGCGCACCGGCGAACGCGGCCGTACCGGCACCGACCAGACCGGCACGCAACAGGGTTCGACGGTCCACGGCAGCACCTCCATGCGACGGCTCACGGCTAGGCCGACCCTACGGGGGGCACGCATCGACCGCTAGCACTCCAGGGTGAACGCCGGATGTTGCCGCGGGTCAGGTCACGGGGAACGGTGGCTGCCACCACCACGGCGTGGACTGCAGCTCGATCCGGTCGACCCACTTGACCCACCAGAATCCGCGCCGGCCGGGCGCGACGAGCCGCAACGGGAAGCCGTGGCCACCCGACAGCGGCTGCCGGCCGACCTCCGTGGCGAGCAGCATCTCGTCCAGGTCGGACACCGGCAGCCGCACCCAGTACCCGGTCAGCGACCGCACCCGCAGGCTGCGGGCGTCGCCGACGTCCCGGACGAGCGCGCGGACCGGGGTTCCGGTCCAGTCCTGATGGGCGTACCAGCCCGAGGTGCAGTCGAGGGTGGCCCTCCGGGTGACCGGCGACCGGGTCAGGTCGGCCAGGGTGAACTCCCGGGAGCCGAGCGCGTCGACGACCGTCAACCGCCAGGCGCCCGGGTCCACCGTGGGTGATGTGTCGTCGAGCCAGATGGTGTTGGGCATGGCCGGCGGGTCGAAGGAGCCCTGCTCGTACGAGCCGGTGAAGCGTCGCCGCGCGCCGGGCAGTCCGGCCAGCGTCACCGTCGACGTCGTGGCCGCGTACAAACCGCCGGCCACGGCCGCCAGCAGGCCGGCCCGCAGCACGACCCGGCGCGAGAGGTCGCCCCGCCGCGGCCGCGCCGGACGGGCCCACGCGTGCCAGATCAGCAGCGGCGCGAGGGCCAGTGCGGCCGCGACGTGCCACCACATCCCGGGCAGGCCGCCGACCGAACGCACCAGACCGGTGCTGTAGGCCAGTCCGGCCAGCAGCGTGGTGACGGCCAGCGCCGCCAGGCCCAGCGACACCCACCGGCTGGGGCGGGCCCGGCGCAACCCGTGCCGTACCACTCTGGACTTCCAGGGGATCAGCAGGATGACCGCCATCGCGGCCACTCCGTGCCCGATGACCACCCAGCGGCCGCGTTCCGAGCCGGTGGCCACGGCCCCGACGCCGGTGGCGAAGGCCAGGGCCAGGGCCAGGAACAGCGCGAGGTTGGTCCGGCGGCCCGAACCCCGCAACCAGGTCACGGCCGCGACCCGACCACGGACGGCTGCCACGCACCCAGTCTCGCCCGCGGCGCGAGGGACAACCAGACCAGCGTCAGCCCGCGAGGACCTGCCGACAGCGCCCGATGTCAGCAGGGGCACCCTACAGAACAGAAACTGTCTGTAGGGTGCCCCTGCTTACACCCAACGGGTCAGAGGCGGCCGGTCGCCACGAAGTACTCGTGCAGGTCGGTGATGGTCTCAGACAGCGGGCGTGGATGGTGGCCGAGTTCGCGGGCCGCCTTCGAGCCGTCGACCCGGGGGAAGCTGCGCAGGGCCCGGAGGGCCTCGCGCGTGGGCAGCAGCGGGTTGCCGGTGCGGCGGGCGAGCAGGGTGGCCGCCGGCGCGGTCAGGCCGACGGCCCACAGCGGGGCGACCCGCCGGGCGACGTCCACATGGGAGCATCGGCGGGCCAGCTCGGCCAGTTCGGGCACCGCCGCCGCGTGTCCCGGCAGCAGGTAGCTCTCACCGGTGCGGCCACGCCGGGCGGCCGCCAGCATGGCGGACGTCACGTCCCGCACGTCCACCCAGTCGAAGCCGCCGCCGACCAGGGCCGGCATCCGGCGGCGCCACAACGCCAACATGACCGAGCCCATCCGGGACGGCGCCTCGTCGCGGGGCCCGATCACACCGGTCGGGTTGACCACGACGGCGTCCAGGCCGCGCTCGATGACGCGCCGGACCTCCGCCTCGCCGGCGGCCTTGGAGCGGTCGTAGACCGCGTCCCGACGCCCCGCACACCGGGCGGTCGATTCGTCGACGGTGCGGCCCACGCTGGCCGCCAGGTCGAAGGCGTGCACCGAGCTGCAGTGGACGAGGCGGCCCACGCCGGCGGCCAGGGCCGCCTCGGCCACCGTACGCGACCCGCCGACGTTGACCGACTCGACAAGGCCGCCGAGGCCGCCGACCACCGAGATGACGCCGGCGAGGTGGTAGACGACCGCGGCGCCGTCGAAGGCGGCCCGCATGGCGGTGGCGTCGCGCACGTCCGCCCGTACCCACGTGGCCCCGAGGGCCAGCGCGGTCGCCGGCTCGCGCAGGTCGACGACCCGGACATCGTGACCGCCGTCGCGCAGCGAGGCGACCAGGTCGGTCCCGAGGTGTCCCGCCCCACCGGTCACGACGGCCAGCACGCCGGTCAGCCGATCTCGGGGACCCGACGACCGCGGACCCACTCCTCGTAGGCGGCGACCGCGGTGGGCAGCGTCGGGAAGATGCGATCCTGGCCGATGGTCGCGGTCAGGCCGTACGCGTCGAGCTGGACCCGCAGATCCTGCTTGACCCGGGCCAGGGCGAGGACGATGCCCCGGCCGGCCAGCTCCGCCCGCAGCGCCTCGACCGCGTCCAGCGCGGTGATGTCAACCTCCACATTGGCCTCGGTATTGAGCACGAACCAGTCGACATCGCCGCCCTGGTCGACCGCGGCCAGCGCCCGGCGCCGGAAGTTCTCGGCGTTGGCGAAGAACAACGGGGAGTCGTACCGGTAGACGACCAGGCCCGGAATGGTCTGGGCCTGCGGGTAGTCGTCGACGTCGTGCATCCCGGCCAGGCCCGGCACGCGGCCGAGGACCCCGTCGTGGGGACGCGCCACCCGGTACAGCATCTCGGCCACCGACAGCGCCACGGCGAACAGCACGCCGTACAGGATGTTGAACACGAGAACCCCCACGAGCGTGGCCACGGCCAGCACCAGCTCGCTCCGGCGAAACGACGCCAGGCGCCGGAAACCGGGCAGGTCGACCAGGCGCACGGCGGCGTACACGACGATGGCGCCGAGGGCGGCCATCGGGAACCGGGCGAGCAGCGGGCCGAGGAACAGCAGCGTGGCGAGCACGCAGGCCAGGGCGACGAGGGAGTACAGCTGGGTGCGGCTCCCGGCCGAGGCGCCCAGAGCGGTCCGGCTACCACTGCTGCTGACCGGGAACCCGCGCATCAGTCCGGCGCCGATGTTGGCGGCGCCCAGCGCGACCAGCTCCCGGTTGGCGTCCACCTCGTAGCCACCCCGGGCGGCAAAGGCGCGGCCGGTGAGAATGTTGTCGGTGTAGCCGACGATCAGGATGCCCAGCGCCGGAAGCAGGAGCGAGCGCAGGTCGGTCAGGCCCGGCAGGCCCGGTCGGGGCAGGCCGGCGGGCACGGTGCCCACCACGTCGATGCCCCGCCGGTCCAGGTCGAAGGCGACAACGGCCGCCGTGGCCAGCAGGACCACCAGCAGCGGGACGGGCAGCGCGGGGAAACGCCACTGGGCCAGGAACAGGAAGGCCAGCACGGCCAGGGCGAACAGCGCCGTACTCAGGTCGGTCCGGCCGAGTCCGCCGACAAACGACACCAGCTGCTCGAAGAAGGCGTCGCCCGACACCGGTACGCCGGTGAGCTTCGACAGCTGGCCGACCATCATGACGAGGGCGACGCCGGCCAGATAGCCCACGAGAATCGGCTTGGACAGCAGGTCGGCCACGAAGCCCAGCCGCACCGCCCAGGCCGCCAGGCAGAGCGCCCCGACGAGCACCGCGAGCGCGGCGGCCAGGGCGGCGTAGCGTCCGGGATCGCCGCCGGCGAGCGGGGCCACGGCCACCGCGGTCATCAGGGCGGTCGTCGACTCCGGCCCGATGGACAGCTGTCGCGACGAGCCGAGCAGCGCGTACGCCAGGAGCGCCGGCATGATCGCCCACAGCCCGGAGACCGGGGGCAGGCCGGCCAGCGTGGCGTAGGCCATCACCTGCGGGATGAGGTACGCGGCCACGGTCAGCCCGGCCAGCACATCGCCCCGCAGCCAGGAGCGCCGGTAGCCGGCGAAGGCGTCGAGTCGCGGCCGAGGGGACATCGTCGGAGCATACCGTCGCCACGACGATTTCAAGATCGGGTGCGTGACCGCGCCGTCACGGCCCGCATGTAAATGTCACCTTGCTGGAGGCAGCAGGTCCTATTTGGAGACTCTTCGGCGGCCGCCGGCCCGTCCGGAACCGCCTCAGCCGTTCAGGTCGCAGCCCGGGAACGCCTTCTGGCTGGCGTCCATCACCGGCAGAACGCTGACGTGGTAGTGGTCGCGCGCGTCGACCTCCGCGGCGAACGCGTCCGCGGCGTCGGCCGCGTCAAGGATCAACTCACGTCGAAGTTCGGTGGTGGCCCGTCCGGCCGCCTCGCGTAGCGCCCCGGCGTACTTCCGGTAGGACAGCACGGTCTGCCGGGTCAGCGCCGCGTCGCTGTTCGGCGCCTCCATCAGCTCCTTGACGATGCTGCGGACGGCGTCGAGGGCGTAGCCACAAAGGACGTACTCCTCCATCGCCTGGCCGTTGTAGTACCCGGTCCGGGTCTCGAAGATCTGCCGCACGCCGCCGTGCTGGCAACCGGTCAGGAGAGAGAGCACGATCGTCCCCAGTACGAGTTGTCGGCGCACGTCATGCCTCCTCGCCCGGCCGCTCGTTACGACTGGTCTACCCCCATGGTCCCGCTCCTAACCCGGAAGCGGAAGGCCTAGGACTTCGACCGGCCCTCGGCCACGGCCCGCTCGAGATCGTCGTCGGAGAGAACCCGCCGATCAGGATCGGCTGCGAGCTCGGTCGGCGGCGCCAGGTGCAGCTTCTCCATGTACGGCGTGGGCTTCTGGCGCCGATAGTCCAGGAACTCCTTGGCGTAGTACTCGCGCGCCTCATCGACCGAGCGGCGGCCGGTGACGATGTCGTGCATGAGGTTGAGGGCCAAGAGGTTGGCCTGCTCGTCGTGGCACCGGGCCGATACCTCGCCGGCGGTGCGCTCCACGACCACGCTGCCGTCGAACGCGGCGAGCGGCGTGGCCATCTCCGGAGGCACCCGGTAGTCGATGACGGACTCGACCGAGTCGGTGTGCGGGGCCGGGAACTCGTGGTGGTAGAAGACCCGCGACGCGACCACCCGCTTCCACGGTCCGGCGTTGTACCAGATGAGCTGGGAATCAGTCGACTCGTCGGGCTCGCCATGGGTGTCGAGGACGAGCTTCGCGGCCTCGCGGGCCTCCTCCGGCCAGCCGCCGATGATGTCCGCCGCCTGCGTGGCCTTGGCCATGATCTTCTCCCTTCGTCTCAAGCTTGCTGGGTACCCCGGCCGGCAGACGCGAATCGCGGCGACCCGGCGTTCGCGGATTACGGTGTGGTTATGGCCGATCTCGGACGCGAGCCCCGCTTCGGGTACTTCCTCGTCCCCAACGCCGCGGACCCACTGCTCGAGACCGCCCGCGAGGTGGAGCGGCGTGGCCTGGACTACGTCGCGATCCAGGACCATCCGTACCAGCGCCGGTACGTGGACACGTGGTCGCTGATGGCGATGGTCCTGGCCGGCACGTCCCGCCTGCGGGTCTTCCCCGACGTGGCGAACGTGCCGCTGCGCCCGCCCGCGGTCATGGCCAAGGCGGCGGCCACGCTCGACCTGCTCGGCGATGGCCGGTTCGACCTCGGCCTCGGTGCCGGCGGATTCTGGGACGCGATCGAGGCGTACGGCGGCCCGCGGCGCTCCCCGGGCGAGGCGCTCGCCGCCCTGGCCGAGGCGGTCACCGTCATTCGCGCGATCTGGAGTGGCGAACGCAACCTGCGGGTGGACGGCACGTACTACCGGCTCGCCGGTGCGCACTCGGGGCCCGTGCCGGCGCACCCGATCGGTATCTGGCTCGGCGTGTACGGGCCGCGGGCCCTGCGCCTGGCCGCCCGGGAGGCCGACGGGTGGGTCCCGTCCTTTCGCGGCGACATGGGGCGGCTCCTCGAGATGACCACCCGCCTCGACGACGAGGCGGCCGCGGCCGGCCGGGATCCGCGCGAGATCCGCCGCGTCCTCAACGTCGCCGGCGAGGTCACCGACGCCTCGACCGGGCCGTTCCGCGGCCCACCCGACCGCTGGGTGGACGAGCTGACCGACCTGGCCGTGGCCCGCGGCTTCGACACGTTCGTGTTCTGGTCCGACGCGCCCGGCCAACTCCCGCGGTTCGCCGAGGAGGTCGTGCCGGCCGCGCGCGAGCAGATCGCCGCCGAGCGCCGCGGCTGACCCTGGCCGCTCGGGTCAGAGGTGGCGGGGACGGGCCGCGTCGGGTCGGGTGTAGTCGCACACGCCGGTGGGGAAGATCTCCTTCAGTCGGGCCAACTGGGTCGCGTCCGGCGACCACGAGCCGTACATGCCCCGGGCCACCGCCCTGTCGACCGACTGCAGCGCGCACGCGTACACGCTGCCCTCGATCGGGCCGCCGGCCACCGTGCGGGACGTGCCGTAGAGCGGGAACCGCTGTGTGCACGCGCCGGCCGGGCGGTCATTGAGAATGCCGTCCCACACCGTCGGGCCGGCGGCGATCTCGACGCCGGCGGTGCTGAAGCAGCGGTCGGTGGCCAGCGCCGGACGGTTCCCGACCACACCACGGCGCGGGTTGGCCGCGATGTTGGCCATCCACTCGTCCATCACGGTCAGCGCCTCGGGGGTCTGGTCGAAGGCGACCGCCGGGCGGGCATCGGTGAACCAGACGACCTGGTTGCCGGCCCGACCATCCCAGTCGAGCATGCGCTGGCGGGTCGCGAACGACTGGTGAGAGTTGTGCATGTCGAGCTGGTCCTCGAGGTAGTGGCGCCAGTCGATGATCGGCAGGTCGATGTCACCGACAAAGACGAGGCCGGACCGGTAGGCGGCCGCGATCGCCTCGCGGTCGCCCCGCACGCGCGGCGCCGGCGTCACCCCGCCGTCGGGCGACAGGCGCATGTTGCGCGCGCTCCACGGGTCGAACTGCGCGGGATCGGCGCACGCGGCCGGCGTGAACGGGCAGCCTTCCTGGACCATCTCCCCCGGCGGCTTCCAGCTTCCCACCCGGGCGTTGAGGTCGAGGAACTCGGCCGACGTGATGTTGCCGTCGAGGAGGGCGGTCAGGCCGTACTGCACGCCCACGTTGTCGTACGTGCTCCGGGCGTACCCGTCCTCGCCCACGCCGTAGATGTTGACGAGGTCGGCCCAGTGGGTCCACTGCACGGTCTGGGCCACGCCCGGCGGGTCCATCTGCGACCACAGCGGGTCGAGCTGCGTTCCCGGCCACAGTGGATTGTTGGCCAGCGGCGTCAGGCCGCGCCAGCCGCGCACGCACTCGGTCGAACCGGGAGCGTTGCCGCGGTACGGGTTGGGCACGGTCGGGCTGGCGTTGAGCCCGATGAGCCAGGTGCGGTTGTCCCAGTTCTGCCACTTCGGGTTCGTCCCGTCGGTGACGTCCATGTAGTACTCGAGCAGCTCGCAGTCGGAGACGTGGATGGTCTGCGTGACCATGTCGGAGTACGAGTACTGGGCGATGCCGGCGTCGATCACGCCGGTGCCGTGGTTCTGCCCGTACACGTACTGCTGGATGGCGCCGCCGGAGCCGCCGATGCCGACGGTGTAGCGCGGCACGCCGTGGCCCTCGATGAAGCGCTCCTTGACCATGAGCGCCACCTCGCCGCCCAGTACGAGGTTGTAGTGGGTGTTGGTCCGGTTCCCGCTGGAGGTGATGACGGCGTACCCACGCGCGAGCCCGGTGGGGTACAGCGCGTTGCCGGGGATGCGCCCCTGGTCGTGGCCGATCGCGACCCCGCCGTCGAACCAGAAGATCGTGCGACGGTTCCAGGCCGAGTCGTCGGGGGCGGACAGGCCGGTGCCGGCCGCCGCCTCGCTCAGCGGCGCGAGCATCGCGATGCTGTACAGGAACCGGTCGATCGTGCCCCGCTCGCGACGGACGACATAGTCGACGGTCTGGCCGTCAATCGTCGTGGTGGTGACGAGGTCGGCCGGCCGGGAGCCGTCGGCCGGCAGCGGCTTGAACGTGTTGTTGGTCGCTCGGTAGAGGTAGTCGACCACGGTCGGCGCGGCGCAGTCGCGGCTCCAGCCGACCACCGTCGTGGACTTGGTCCCGTCCGGGTTGAGCGCGTAGACGCGCATGCCCTGGCCGTCCTGGTTGTCCACAATGGGCTGACCGAGACCGGCCTGTTCGGTCCGGCACAGGAACGGGTACTGCTGGGGACCCGAGAAGACCGGACCGCTGATCGGATGGTTGCGCAGGACGAGCCAGCCGACGTGACCGCGGCCGTCGTGGGCCGTGATGAGATTGCGGCCCGCCCCGAGACCGGTCACCACGCCGATGAGCTGGCCGGCGGCCGGATCGGCCGTCAGCTGCGAGGTGACCTCGACACCGTTGCGCCGGACCCGTACGTCGTCGAGCCGGACGCGGTCGCCCACCCGCACACGCACCAGGGCATCGCCGCCGGTGACCCGGTCCGGAGTGCTCGAGAGCACGTCCACGCGGATCTCATGGTGACCGCCCGCTCCTCCGTTGGCCGACGCCGGTGCCGCCACCGCGGTGAGCAGCCCGACCGCGGCGACGACCACCGACTTCGTCCATAGCGGATAGCGACCACGCCGTCCCAGCGGCCCTCTGCCAGCCATCTCGATCCTCCGTCCGTGACACCTGTCGCGAACGGTGGCACGAATATCGGAAGATGTCGAGACGTCAGCCGGCGGTCAGGTAGTTGTGTACCTCGTGGAACGTGATCACGGGTGGAGCCGTGATGCCGGCCTGCTGGCTGAACGGGCCGATCTGCTCCTGCGCGAACCGCTCGAACTCCTCGCGGCTGGCCCACACATCGGTGACGCGGACGCCGGCGTCCGTCTGGGTGACCCAGTGGAACAGCCCACCCGGCGCGCCCCGCCCGCCGGGCTCAAAGCCCATCAGCTCCATGACCCGGTCATACTGGTCGAGCGTGCCACCCTCAAACTCCATCACCACTGCGATCGCCATCCGCCCACGATAGGTACATAAGCTGACGGATCCCCCGCCCGACACGCCGGCCCCGCCGGGGGGGCCTAGTCTCGATGACCATGGCAGGCACGCCGGCGATCCGGTTGGCCCCCAACGTGTGCTCGGCGAGGTCGGCTACGACGTGGCGGCCTTCACGCACGGGCCCGAGATCACCGACGGGGCCCGGGAGAGGGTACGGCGCCTCCTGTCCCGCGCGCGGACTCAGTAGTCGCGCGGACTCAGTAGTCGCGCGGCACCACGGCGGGCGCCGGCACCGGGGCGCCGAAGACCAGGGCGACGAGGTCGGTGAGCGCGTGCACCCCGCGGTCGATCCTGCCGCCACGCGGCGGCTGGTGGTACATCGCCGCCACCACGTACCGCTCGGCCGGCCCGACGAAACCCGCGGTCGCGGTGATCCAGATGTCGCGCCCCTTCTCCTTCTCGATCGACCACCCGTTCTTGACGCCCGGGCGCAACGCCGCGCCGGCACCCCAGACGCCCCAACGCTGAACCGGGCCGACCGAGCGCATGGAGTCCACAATGTACTGCCGATCGTCCGGGTGGGCCTTGTCGAGCACGTGCGACATCAGAGCGGCCAGGTCGGCCGGCGTGCACATCACGAAGCCCCACCGCGAGGGGAACCCACCGACGTACCGGGCCGAGGTCAGCCCGACCCGGCGCAACCGCTTGAGCCAGGTCGTGGCGTCACCATAGCCGTCCCACAGGGCGTCGGCCGCCCGGTTGTCGGAGACCGACAGCATCGCGGCGATCCGGCGGTGGGCCGCCGCGTCCAGCGCGACCGCTCCGGTCCGGGCCTCCTCCAGGAGCGCGACGGCCATGGCCAGCTTCGGCGTCGACCCGGCCCAGTAGTGCCCGTCGGCATCGCCGGCCGTCCAGGACCGGCCCGAGGCCCGATCCCGGACCAGCAGGCCGAGGCGCCCCGGCCGGGCGTCCAGGTACGCCCGGGCCCGCGTGAACCGCTCGGCCTGCGCGCAGTCCCAGCCACCCGCGCAGGTGGCCGGGGCCGACGGACTCATCGATGCGTTGTCTGTGGGTGTACCGGACGGTGACGCCGCGTCGCTGGATGGGGCCGCCGCGTCGTCGCGTCGAGCACAGGCCGCCACGGCCATGAGGGTGGCCAGAAGTACGGCGATCGACCAGACCGGACGGGGGGAGCGTCGACGGCGGCGAGGGGTGGCGCCCATCACCGGGCGATGGTACGCACCGCCCTGGACCGCGGCAAGGGTGGCGGCTACGGGCGGGGGGCCAGTCCCCTCATCAGCGTGTCCACAATGGCCGGTATCTGGATGGCCGGCGACGGGCGCGCGCCGGCCGGGAGCAGATGATGGGCCACGACGAGCACGAGGGCCGCGCCGGTCATCAGGACACTCGTCGCGGATGGGTCCACGTCATCGGCCAGGCGGCCGAGCGCCTGCTCCCGAGCGACGTAGTCGGTGAGGCGCCGCTGATTGTGCTGGGGGCCGAACGGCACGCCGTGGATCGCCTCGACGAACCGGTGCATGAGGACCGGCTCCGAGACCAGACCGGCGATCGTGGGCATGAGCCGGCCGTGCAGATCGAGCATGGCCTGGGCGAAGACCCGCAGGTTCTCCTCCACCGGGCCGGCACCCGGTTCGGGCAGGGCCACCTCGAACCGCTCGGCGAGCGCCCGGTAGCGCCTCAGCAGAGCGGCGAGCAGGAGGTCCTGTTTGTCGGCGAAGTAGTTGTAGAGCACCCCGTCGGAGACCGCCGCGGCGCGGGCGATGTCCCGCGTCGTGATGGTCGCGACGGGCCGTTCGGACAGCAGCCGCTCCGCGGTGTCGATGAGGTGCTCGCGCAGAGCGGTGGCCGGGTCCTGATCGACCCGGCCGGTGACCGCCTTGGCGCGCCTAGGTGACATCTCTTCGTACGGTCGTCGCCAACGCGGCCGCGGCGATCAGGCCCGCGTATCCGAGCAGCACGGCACCGCCGCCCCACTGCGGAAGCAGCGCCCCGGCGGCCGGCATGTCGTTCAGCGCCATGCCGGCGCGGTTGGGCAGCCAGCGTCCGAGGTCGCCGAGCAGGTTGGCCACCGTGGTCTCGACGAGCGCGATCCAGGTCAGAGCGACGATGACCGTCCCGGTGATGTTGCGTACCAGGGCGCCGAGGCTGACCCCGATGGCGGCGTAGGCGGCGTTGAGCGCCACGATTCCGGCGACGATGCGCCACACCCCGGAGTCGGTCAGATCCAGGCGCGCGCCCTCGGCGTAGCGCCACGCGCCGGTGGTGAGCAACCCGGTAACCGCGCTGATCACGCCCAGGCCCACGCCGGCGATCGTATACGCGGCGAGCTTGGCCGCCACGACCCGGCCGCGGCGCGGCGTGGCCAGCAGGGTGTCCGTGATGGTCTTGTGCCGGTATTCGCCGGCCACCGCGGTGATGCCCAGCACGAGCGTGAGGATGGCCGATGCCACGCCGGCGTGCGACAGCAGCCCGAACATCATCCGGCGCGAGGTGAGGTCGCCGGCCGCCGTCGCGATGCCCGACACCCCGGCGATGATGACCGCCTGCTGGATGGCCAGCAGCACCCACGGACCGCGCACCGTACGCAACTTGGTGAACTCGTTTCCGATCAACGTCATCATGTCGGACCTCCTCAGCGCGCGCCGGCGGCGGCCGGCTCCCCGTCAGTAGCGCGAACCAGGTCGAGGAACGCGGCCTCCAGCGACGCGTTCGTCTCGGTCAGTTCGGAAAGCACGATGCGCTCGTCCACGGCGATGCGGCCGACCTCTTCCGCGGTGGCGCCGCGCACGACCAGCGTCGTGTCGCCGGTCGAGGTGACGCCCAGGCCGCGGGCGGCCAGCGCGTCGCGGAGCCGGTCGGCCTCGGTCACCCGCACCGAGACCACACCACCCCCGAGGCCACGCAGCGGCCCCGCGTACCGCAGGCGACCGTGGTTGATGATCACCACATGGTCGGCCACCTGGGCGACCTCGCTCAGGACGTGGCTCGACACGAGGATCGTCCGTCCCTCGGTGGCCATGTCGCGCAGCAGTTGGCGCAGCCAGGCCATGCCCTCGGGATCGAGGCCGTTGGCCGGCTCGTCCAGCACGAGCGCCGCCGGGTCGCCCAGCAGCGCGGCGGCCAGGCCCAGGCGCTGGCGCATCCCGAGCGAGTACTCCCCGACCCGCCGGCGACCGTCGGCGGCCAGGCCGACGAGTTCCAGCACCTCGTCCACGCGGCCTCGCTCAACACCGGTGACCTGAGCGAGGACCCGCAGGTGGTCGAGGCCGCGACGGCCGGGATGGAACCCCGTGGCCTCGAGGACCGCGCCGACGACCCGGCGGGGCGCGGTGAGCTCGACGTAGCGCCGCCCGCCGATCAGTGCCGCACCGCTGGTCGGCCGCACCAGCCCCAGCAGCATGCGCAGCGTCGTGGTCTTGCCGGCACCGTTCGGGCCGAGGAAGCCGGTCACGCGCCCCGACGGCACCGCGAACGTCAGGTCCCGCACCGCGGGCACGTGACCGAAGACCTTCGTCACACCGCTTACCGACAGCTCCACCGCCGCCTCCTCTTATGAGCGATCGTTCATGAACGCACGCTCACTATAGCCGAGGCGGCCGGACCGTCAATACGTCAGCGGGTCAGCGGTCAGCGGGTGCTGTAGGGGCACCCTTATAGCGCCTGCGAGCCCGTAGGGTGCCCCTGCAGGCGGGGAGGGGGCGCGGCGTGGGTTCAGGGAGTGTGATCAAACCGGTCGACGACGACCACCGTGGTGCCGGCCGGCAGCTCGTCGAGCAGGAGCCGCTGGCCGCTCCTGGTCAGCCGTATGCATCCGTCCGATGTGTTCCGACCGAGATCACCATCGTGGTACCAGGTGTGGATGCCGATGTGAGCGCCGCGCAGACCGGATGGGATCGCGTTGACGTCGTCGGGCACCGAGCCCAGCGCGAAGACCATCGTGTCGGCGTAGACATCGCCGACCAGCATCGACCGGCCCAGGATGAACGTGCGGCCCAACGGGGTGGGCGAGGACCGCGCACCGAGCGTGACGCGCCAGGTCCGCTTGTGCACGTCGTCGCGGAACCACAGCAGCTCGTGCGTGGAGCGGGAGACGACGATCTGGTCCCGCAACTCCACCGTGGTCCACTTTCCCGGCGGTACCCAGGCGATGGTTCGGTTCACCGACGGCACCAGTATCGCCACCCAGCCCGATCGCCGGTCGACGATCGGCAGCGTCAACGGGGCACCGCGGATGTGCGGCGCGAGCATCACCTTGGCCGTACCGCCCGGTCTGTCATAGAGCCCGATGAGGCCGGTGGGGCGCAGACCCTCGGTCGGCCGCCGGAGCGACATCGGGGCCGGGTCCTTGGGTAGGCCGCGCGGCGACGGCCAGTAGTCGACGACCGGCAGGCCGGCCTTGGGCGGTACGACCCGCGGGGGCGCCTCGCTGGTTGCCGGGGCGGTGCTGGACGGGGGCGCGGCATCGCGGACCCGCGCGGCCTCGACGGTCACCGACGGCGACGCGCACGACGCCGCCAGGCCGACGCCCAGGAGCGTCACGAGCGACGCCATGCCGCGGATCACCCCCCCGATTGTAGGGAAGTCAGCGGCCGCCGGGCGCCTCCCGGGCCGGCGGCACGCCCCCGGGCGGATCGACGTTGTCACCGTCCGCGGGCCGCCGGCGCTCCGGTGCACCGGCGATCGCCCTGGTGGTGCCGTCGAGTCCCACGACCTCGATGCCGACGCCGGCCACCCGTGTCGCCGGGACCGGCCCGAACAGGCGGGAGTCGACCGCGGCGGCCCGGTTGTCGCCCAGGAGGAACAGCGCCGCGGCCGGCACCGTGCTCATCGGGAACGGCGCGGTGGCACCGGCCGGGAGAAACGGTTCCGGTACGGCGGAGCCATTGACGACCACCGCCACGCACCGTCCCGGTTCGACCTCGGGGCACCCGACCCGGTCGCCGGCCAGCCCGACGACGCGAAGGATGGAGTCGTACGGGCGTCCGTCCGCCTCCAGCCGTACCAGCACCACGTCGCCGCGCGCGGGCACGAGCGACCGGTCGAACACGACGCCCTCGCCGACCATGATCGAGGGTTGCATGGCGGAACTCGGTTCGATGACCGTGAAGTACGGGCTGCGCCCGGCCAGCATGCCGGCGGTCACGGCGGCGGCGACCGCCACGGCCCCAGCGGTCACGAGCCAGCGTGGCACCGGCCGGGCCCGAGCGGCGCGGTCGAGAACCACCCGCGCCAGATCGGGCCGGGCCGCCGCGGTCGGTGCCGCCGCGGCGGCGAGCGCCCGCAACCGCGTCGCCGTCTCGTCCAGGGCGGGATCGGTCAGGGTACTCATCGCGTCCTCTCCTCCAACGTGGCCCGCATCGCCGCCCGGGCCCGGTCCAGCCCACGAGCCAGGTTGCTCTTGACCGTGCCCGGGGAGCAATGCATCACCTCGGCGGTCTCGGCCTCGCTGAGGCCCTCGATGATCCGCAACACCACGGTGATCCGCTGTCGAACCGGTAGGGATCGCAACACTTCGTCGAGGCGTGAGCGCGCCGCGATGGCCTCGGCGTGGTCGGCGTCCGGGGCCACGACCCGATGGTCGGGCTCGGCCGGAACCGGTACGAGATGCCGGCGCCGCGCCCGGTCCCGGGTGAGGTTGACCAGCGTCGTCCGCACGTACGCGATCGGGGAATCCACGCGGTCCGACCAGTGACGGGCCAACCGGAGCAGGGCCGTCTGCAGCAGGTCCTCGGCTTCGCGGTCGTCCGGAACCAGCAGCCGCGCCTGCCGCAGCAGCCGGTCACCGTTGGCCCGAACGAAGTCGGTGAAGGCCCGTTCCTGTGAGGGCGTCACATCCCTGATCGACGAGATCCGTGCCGTACGCGTTGCATCACACCTCCCTCGGCATAATGGCGCGGTGATCGCTCCCGTGCTACAGACCGCCGTCTTCGTCGTCTCGCCGGACCGGACCCACGTGCTGCTCATGCACCGCGACAAATGGCCCGACGATGTGCACTTCGGCAAGTACCTCAGCCTGGGTGGGCACGTCGAACGCGACGAGGACGTGCTCACCGGCGCCCGCCGCGAGGTCTACGAGGAGTCCGGATTGACGGCAACCGAGGCGACGCTACGCGGCACGGTCATGTGGACGGTCTTCGGTCCCAAGCGCATGGACATCCTCTGCTTCATGTTCCGCGCCGACGCGTTCACCGGTACGCCGCACGGCGGCAACGAGGAGGGAACGCTCGAGTGGGTACCGATCGACGACCTGACCAGCCGCGAGATGTGGACAAGCGACCACCTGTGGCTGCCGATGGTCTTCGATGACGTGGCGACGCCTTTCCACGGAGTCATGCCGTACGACGGCACCACGATGCTGAGCTGGTCTTTCCAGCGGTGACGAGCCAACTGTCCAATTCGTACAGTCGTTGATCGCGAAATCCAGGTGCACGCCGGCGTACACCTGGCCTTCGCGATCACGCAAGGAGAGCTCGTGCAACCCACGGCACGTAGTCGGGCGTCTATGCTGTGAGACCACTGCCGACGCTCTCGGGGGAATCCGTGCGTACGCCTTCCATGCCGCGCGTCGCCGTGGCCGTTCTCCTGGTGGCCGGCCTGGCCGCGTGTGATGGCCCGACCCCACCACCGGCGACGCCGGATCTCGCCCCGCGCGACACGGCGATGACGACCACGACGCCGACGCGACAGGACCTGGCCAACCGGCTCAGCCTGTCCGGCACGGTGACGCTCGACCCCATCTTCGGCCTGGTCGCACCGGTGGCGGGCCAGGTGCGGTACCGGAACGTGACCAAGCCGTCCGGCACCCCGAAGCGGCCGACCCTGGTGGCATCGGTCTGGACCAACGGGAAGCGGCGCGACGTGCTCGTCCCGGCCGGTGCCGTCTTCGCCGGCCGGCTCGTGGACAACCGGTCCACGGTCGTGGCCGGAGTGCCGATCGTGTCGGCCAAGCACATCGGGTACGGGATCGTGGCCGACATCGATGGCGCCCACGCGTACAAGATCTCCGATGCGCTGGGCTCGGTGCGGGCCCAGATCGCGGGCGGCCCCGGCCCGTTCCGCTGCAAGCCCCTGGGTACCCTGGCCGCCCTGCCGGCGGGCGTCATCCCGGAGCCGCCGGCGCCTCCGGCTACGCAACCGGGACCGAGCGCGCCACCGGTCATGGTGCTGCCCCCGAACGGGGTGGAACCGGGGCTGGAGCCCTCCGAACCGACCGGACTGCGACTGGTCTGTGTGCCGCCGGCGGGCGTCAAGATGATCAACGGCGCCAGCGCCACGCTCGAGGTGGTGACGGAGCGGGCCAAGGACGCGCTCGTGCTGCCGGTCGAGGCCGTCGCCGGGGGTCAGGGTCGCGGGCAGGTCGAGGTGATCAAGCCGGACGGCACGCGCGAGATCCGGGAGGTGACGCTAGGTCTCACGGATGGCAAGGTGATCCAGATCAAGTCCGGCCTGAGTGGGACCGAGACGGTCGCCGTACCGGGCCCGAACATCCCCGCGCCCGCGCCGGATCCGGACGGCAGCCGCGGACCAGTGGTGATCGTCAAGTGACCCGGCTGCTCGAACTCACCGGGATCGGCAAGTCGCTGCGGGGTCAGGGCGAGCCGCGCACGGTGCTCGCGGGCCTCGATCTGGCCGTCCACAGTGGTGAGAGCCTGGCCATCGTGGGTCGCTCCGGGTCGGGAAAGAGCACCCTGCTGAGCCTCATCGGCCTCTTCGACCGGCCCGACGCCGGACGCTACGTGTGGGGCGAGCGGGACATCACCGCGCTGCCCGAGCGTCGGGCGGCCGCGCTGCGCAGCGCCGAATTCGGCTTCATCTTCCAGCGGTTCTTCCTGTTGAAGCACCTGACGGCGGCCCAGAACGTGGCCATGGCGCTCATCAACGGCCAGGGCTGGCTGCCCCGCCGGGCGCGACGGGAGCGGGTGCTGGCCGCCCTCGACCGCGTGGGCATAGCCAACCTGGCCCGGCATCGTCCGGCGCGCCTGTCCGGTGGGGAACAGCAACGGGTGGCGATCGCCCGGGCCCTGGTGCGGGGGCCGCGGCTGCTGCTGGCCGACGAGCCGACCGGTGCGCTGGATACCGAGACCGGCAACCTCGTCGTCGACGTGTTGCATGCGGCCACAAAGGACGGTTGCGGCCTGGTACTGGTCACGCACGACTGGGACCACGCGGCGCGGATGGGGCGCGTGCTGCGACTGGCCGACGGGGCGCTCGTCCCCGCGTCGGCGCCGGACCAACCGTCGGCGGGACAGCCATGACGCGGCCGTCGGGCGGGCTTCGCTCCGCGTTGGTCGTGGGGGTGCAGGGCATCCGGGCCCGCAAGCTGCGGACCCTGCTGTCGATGATCAGCCTGTTCCTCGGCGTCCTGGCGGTCGTGGTCGTGCAGGCGTCGGCCGAGACGGCCAACCGGGCGGCCGTGGCCGATGTGGAATTGACCATCGGCAAGGACGGCACCCGGCAGGCCTACCTGCCGCCCGACGGCAAGACCGTCCCGATCGCCCTGGACACGGCCGCGGGCCGGCCCGGTGTCGTGGTCCTGATCCAGGCACAGGCGATCATCGGTGAGCCCCGGGTCGGCCCGGTCAACCCCGGCGGCATGCCGTTCGACATGGCCGCGGGCGAACCGGACCTGGGCCGCTACAACCAGATGAACTGCAACCAGTACGGCTGTGTGGTCACGGAGGTGGACAAGGCGACCCAGGGCAGCGCGGTCGAACTCCGGCTGACCGGGCTCACGGCCGATGTGCGCCAGTTCCGGCCGTTCCGCCGGCTGTCCGGGCAGTGGCTGGACTTCACCTCACCTCCCTCGCTGTCGCCCCGCCTGGTGCTCAACCGCGAAGGGGCCAAGGGCCTGAACCGCCATCATGTGCCGGCCGAGATGCGACTGCCCGGCGCGTCCGTCAACGCGACCCCCCGCATCATCGGGGTGGTCGACGACGGCGACGCCGCACCCGCCGCCTACGTCCGGGCCGACGAACTGTTCAACTGGCTGAACCCGGCGACGCTGGCCAACGCCGGCACGGGGCTGCAGATGATGGTGTCCCCGGAGGCGGTGGACACGATCCAGATCCTGAAGGCCCGCCTGGCCGCGGCCGGCCTCGATCCCAACAGTGCCCAGTTCGAGACCATCGACTCGCGCGCCCGGGTCGACACGCAACTCGTCATCCTCCAGTGGATTTTCCTTGGCCTGGCCAGCCTCGTACTGCTCATCGGCGCCGCCGGCATCCTCAACGTCGGCCTGGCCACCGTGGGCGAGCGCGTCGAGGAGTTCGCCCTGCGCCGGGCCGTCGGCACGCCCCGTTCGCTGCTCGCCGGCATCGTGCTGGCCGAGACGCTCATCACCGGACTGCTCACGGCGTGCGCCGCCATCGGCGTCGTCGCCCTCGGCCTGCGCTATCTTGGCCGGTACGTCGAGGGCCGGCTTCCCATCCCTCTCGACACGAACTTTCCCTGGCAGGCGGCGGTCGCCGGCATCATCGCGGGCCTCGTCGCCGGCCTGCTCGGCGGCCTGATCCCGGCCATCCGGGCCGCCCGGATACCCATCGCCACCGTGATGCGGGCCTGAGTCACGGGCGTCCCTTTCGGACCTCGAGATAGACCGCCCGCACGGCGAGCGTGCGTTCGACGTCCGCGATGACCGGCTCGAAGAACTCGCGCCGGTACCCCTCCTGCGTCATTGTCGTGATGGCGAAGTACATGCTGCCGAAGCCGGCGAGCAACACCGCCGCGCGGAACAGCGCCACCGGCATGAACGGTACCCAGGCCGAGGTGAGCGGCTCGTCGCCGATCCAGAGGGCGGCAGTGGAGTCGTCAATCACGATCAACCCCAGGACGACGAAGAAGGCGAAGAGTCCCAGGCCGACGACGGCGGCCTGGATGAGCTGCCGGGTGGCCAGCACGAGCAGGACGTTGGTCTCCTGGATGGCGGTCAACCGCGGTGGTGGCGGTGGCGTCTCGACCGGGCCCAACGCCTCCAGCGGTGTACCGGCGCAGGCGGCGGAGAGCCGCTCCGGGTTGAGATCCTGCTCGACCCGGTCGACCTCGCCGCGCAGCCGGGCCGAGGTCGCCAGCACCGTCACCGCGGCGAACAGCGCCAGCACGAGCACGAGCCGGCCCCAGGCGAGGTGGTTCATCAGTTGCCACAGCTCGCCGGTGAAGAACAGGAAGAAGGTCACAAACAGCAGGGTGGGCAACGCCCGGGCCTGCAACTGAAGGCTGCCACGCATGTCCCCCATGGCGTGGCGCGTCGCCCCGACCGCGAGCGGCACCAGGCCGTACGACGTCACCAGAGCGGCGAGCACGAAGATGGCGGCGAACACGACCGCCAGGACGAGGCCGGTCACCGCGGCGACCTGCGCCGTGGACGTGCCGGGCCGGCCGATGCCCAGGGCGCTGTCGGTCCGGCCGTAAGCGCCCAGGAGCAGCAGGGGAATCAGGACCGGGGTCAGCGCGTACGCGACGAGCACGCTCGTCACGCCGGTGCGCGACCACCGCGGCAGCCGCCGGCTCAGCCGCGCGAGCGCGACCGGTACGGCCAGCAGGGCCGCCAACAGGGCCAGTCCGACGACGACGGCGACCACCCCGGGGCGGATGCGGGCGAGCAGCGCCGTGGATGCCAGGCCGATCACGATCACGCCGGCCAGGAACGGCAGCATGCGCGGCAGCACATGGGCGCGGAACCGGTAGTCGGCGATCAGGTGCGGTACACCCTGGCGGATGAGCCACCGTTCGGTGCGTCGCACCACGGCGTCGCCGCGTTTGCCTTCGCGGGCAGGCGACGGTCGGTCGACGAGAGGATCGGCCACGTCGACAGGCTAGCCAGATCCGGCGCGGGTCGGGGGGCACGGGGCCGTGCGGTGCCACTGGGGCGGATGCTCCCCGGAGGGGCGCGCCGGGTTTCGCGACGGCGCCGTGGGTGCCATGGGCCTGCTCTATCGTGTGACTAGTCCCCCCGGCCGCACCGTGGCTGGGTCGTGGCGCGGCGCCAGACGCGCCGAGCCGGCCATGGCGCCACGCGCGAATGGACGGGGGGCTGTGATGGGGCATTCGGCTCTTGCGACGGTGGGCGCCGCGAGCATTCAACGGTTGGTCGACTCGATCACCGACCTCGCGTTGATCCAACTCGATCGCAACGCGGTCGTACGCGGATGGCATGCGGCGGCCGAGGCGCTCACCGGTTATCCGGCCTCCGAGGCCGTCGGCGAGCCGATCACGCTGCTGTACACGGATAACGACGTCGCGGCGCGTCGGGCGAACGCCGACCAGCGCGCCGCGACGGAGACGGGACGCCACGAATTCCGCGGTTGGCTGGTACGCAAGGACGGTGCCCGCTTCTGGGCATCGGTGACCTTCTCGCCGCTGCGCGATGACGCCGGCAACCCGGAGGGCTATCTGAGTGTGATCCGCGATCTCACCGACGACCGGGCGGGTGAACTCGCGTTGCTGTCGATCGAGCAGATGGTCGACGCCATCACGGACTACGAGGTCATCCGGCTCGACCCCGACGGCGTGGTCCGGTCGTGGAGCGAGGGGGCCCGCCGGCTCAAGGGGTACAGCGAGGAGGAGATCGTCGGTCGTTCCGCCTCTTTGTTCTACACGGAGCAGGACTCCCGGGCCGGCGTGCTGAGCCGGGAGATGGAGACCGCCGCCCGCGCGGGGCGGGTCGAGGCCGAAGGATGGCGCGTACGCAAGGACGGCAGCCAGTTCTGGTGCAACATGATCATGAGTCCCATCCGGGACGCCGCCGGTGAGCTGCTCGGCTACGTGCGGGTCGGCCGCGACCTCACCGACCAGAAGGAGCAGACCCGGCTGCTGCAGCGCCAGCGTGAGGAGATCCTCGAGCTGTCCACCCCGGTCATCCAGGTGTGGGACAACGTCCTCGTGCTGCCGGTCATCGGCACCCTGGACAGCGCCCGCGCCGCTCGGCTGACCGAAAGCCTGCTGGATCGCATCGCCCAGATCCAGGCCGAGGTGGTCATCCTGGACATCAGCGGCGTTCCCGCCATCGACACCGACGTCGCCCAGCACATGCTCCGGACCGTGGAAGCGGCCCGGCTCATGGGCACGACGAGCATCCTCAGTGGAGTCCGGCCCGAGACCGCGCAATCCATCGTCCACCTCGGCATCGATCTGGGCACACTGCGCAGCCGCAACAGCCTCAAGGACGCCCTGCAACTGGCGCTCGGGCTGGTCGGCGCGGCGTCGTCGGACCGGGTGTCGTTCGATGCGTGACCAGGTGCCGATTCTCCGTATGGGCAACGACCTTCTCATCACGCTGCAGGGTGACCTGGACGACGCGACGGTGGAGCACATCGAACAGGTCGTCACGAGGGAGGTCGCCCGGGCCAGTGCCGCCGGTGCACTGATCGACATCAGCGGGCTGGCGGTGGTGGACTCCTTCGTGGCCCGGGTGCTGGCTCGACTGGTGGCGATGGTCCGCCTGCTCGGGGCGGAGGCCACCATCGTCGGCATCCAACCGGCCGTGGCCATCACCCTGGTGGAGCTGGGCGTGCCCATGGGACACGTCCGCACGGCGCTCAACGCCGAGCAGGGCATGGCCCAATTGCGTGGTGTGCGCGATGAGTCAACTTCTCGATAACCCGAACGCGCTGACCACGCCGATCCTCGGGGAGTCCGACCTGCTCCGGATCCGCTCCGCGCTGCGGGCCGAGGCGCAGAACGTCGGGATGGGGTTGACCGCCGCGACCAAGCTCATCACCGCCGGCAGTGAACTGGCCCGCAACATCGTCCGGTATGCCGTGGACGGTCGCGGCGAGGTGACCATCGAGCGGATCCGGGACGGTGACCGCCACGGGGTGCGGGTGGTCTTCCGGGACGCCGGCCCGGGCATCGCCGACATCGACGAGGCGATGCGGGACGGGTTCAGCACGGCCGGCAGCCTGGGTCTGGGGCTGCCGGGGACGCGCCGTCTGGTGGACGAGTTCGCCATCGACTCCGAACCCGGCCGCGGGACCACGGTGGTGATCGCGCAGTGGAGTCGCTGAGGCAGACCAGCCACGAGTGCATCCCGGTCTCCGAGGAGGCCGACATCGGTGTCCTTCGACGCGCCGCGGCCCGCTGCGCGGGGCGGCTCGGCGCCGACGATTCCGGCCGAGGTCGGGCCGAGCTGGTCGCCACCGAGCTGGCGACGAACCTCCTGCGCCACGCGGTGCCGGGCGGCTGGGCGCTGATCCGTCCCATCCCGCTGACCTCCGTCGAGATCATCACAGTGGACGACGGGCCGGGCATCGCCGACCTGGACGTCGCCCTGGCCGGACACCCACGCTCGGAAAAGGGCCTGGGCTGTGGCCTGGCCGCGGTGCGGCGGGCGTCGGCGCGGTTCGACGTGCACAGCCGCCCCGGCACCGGCACGACCGTGCTGGCGGTGGTGGACATCGACCGGGCGACCGCACCGAGGCCGGCACCGGCCCGCCTCTGGGGCGGCGTATCGGTACCGATGCAAGGCGCGTGCGGGGACGGGTGGGCCGGGACGCAGACGGCCGATCACGTGGCGATGGCGGTGGTTGACGGGTTGGGTCACGGTCCGCAGGCCTCGTTGGCGGCCGAGGCGGCCCTGAGCGCGTTCGCCGCGAACCCGACCGACCTGTCCGGCTACATCGCCCGGGCCAACGAGGCGACGCGCGACACCCGCGGAGCCGCGGTCGCGGCGTGCCTGATCCGGCGGGAGGCGGGCGAGCTCGACTACGTCGCCGTGGGAAACGTCAGCGCCCGGATCTGCTCGCCCGAGCGGGAGCGTGGCCTGGTGTCCTACGGCGGCACGGTCGGAACGCAGGCCAACCCACCCTCGGCGCGGGTCACCACCTACGAATGGCCCACCGGCGGCCGGCTCGTGCTCTGGACCGACGGCCTGACCAGCCGCATCGACCTGGCCGGCGACCCGGATCTGATGTCGCACGACCCGGCGGTCACGGCGGCGGTTCTGCATCGCAATCACACGCGCGGCCGCGACGACGCCACGGTGGTGGTCCTGGCCGACCCGGGCGTGCCATGAACGGCCATCGGATGCTGTTCGGCCCGGACGACGGTCCGTCCACGGTGTGGCCCCCGGTCGCCACGGCCGCCGCCGGGGCCGGGCTGGACGCACTGAGCGCCGTCAGGCTGGGCCTGGCGACCTCGGCCGTGATGGGCCGACGCCACGACCGGGCCGAGGTGGAGCTGGTCCGGCGCGGCGACTCCTCTCGCCCGCGCGTCGAGGCGGTGGTCCGCGGCGGCACGGGCGACTGCGCCGACATACCCGACGGGCTGGTCGACGGGTGTGACCGGCGGGTGGCCGCCGGGGTGGCCGAGCAGGTCGTCATCGTCGAGACCGGACCGACGGGAGCGATCCCCAGCGATCCAGACCTGGCCGGCCTGCATCACGTGCTCGGACCCGACGTGGATGTCCACAGTCTCCTGGGCGTGGCCCTGGCCGCGGTGGAACGGTTGCAGCGTCGGCGGGAGACGGATCGGGCGGAGATGCTGGCCCTGCGGGCCGAGCTCGAGGAGACCAGCCGCGGTCTGATCGCCGTCTATGCGGAGTCCTCCGACGAGCGGGAGCAGGTCGAGATCGCGCGCGACCACGCCCTCGAGGCCAGCCACGCCAAGGCGGAGTACCTGGCCAACATGAGCCACGAGATCCGGTCCCCGCTGTCGGCGGTCACGGGGTTCACCGGCCTGCTCCTGGAGACCGACCTGTCCGCCGAGCAGGCGGAGTACGCCGAGGCCATCAAGGCCGCCGGCGACCACCTGCGCGGTGTGGTCGATGACGTCCTCGACCTCTCCAAGATCGAGGCGGGTCGGCTGGACCTGGAGGACATCCCGTTCGACCTCATCGGGTGCGTCGAGGACGCGCTCGGGATCGTGAGCGCGACCGCCGAGGAGAAGGGCCTCCCGCTGGCCGCGCTCTTCGACGAGAACACGCCGCTGCGGGCCGGCGGCGACCCGGTCCGGATTCGCCAGATACTGGTCAACCTGCTGACCAACGCGGTGAAGTTCACCTCACGGGGCGAGGTCGTTGTGAGCGTCGAGGCGGCGTCGGAGCCGGGACCCGGCTGGCGGCTCACGTTCCACGTCCGCGACACCGGCATCGGGATCGCACCCGATGTCATCGACCGTGTCTTCTCCCGCTTCGGCCAGGCCGAGGCGGCCACCGCCCGGACCTTTGGCGGCACCGGACTCGGGTTGTCGATCTGTCAACAGCTCGCGCACCTCATGGGCGGCCAGCTGACCGTACGCTCGACGGTCGGGGTCGGCTCCACCTTCAGTTGTGCCGTCGTCCTCCGCGCCGTCCCGACGAGCGGGCCCGACCTGCTGCTGGCCGACCGGCATGTGCTGGTCGTGCACGATCACGGCTCCACCGCCGAGGCCGTGCGCCGCCATCTGGTGCGCTGGGGGGCGACGGTCGCTCATTTCACCACAGTGGACGAAGCCGTCGAGAGCGTCGACGCCTGGCGGGACGCGGCTCTGGCCGTCGTCGGCTCGGTTCGCTACTCTCCCCGCCTGGTCGAGGACGCCCGACGCCTGTCCGTCGACCTCCGCGGCCACCCGCTGCCGGCCGTGGCCGTGATACCGATCGCGGCCCGCCCCCAACTCAACGCGGCGCCCGACCACGTCCGGGCGGCCGTCTGCATGCCGGTGCGACGGGGCCAGCTCCGCGAGGCCGTGTTCGCCGCCCTGGGCCAGCCGCAACCCGCCTCGCCCGCCCGGCCCGGTCTCCCGCGGCCCATGGAGGACCTCATCGAATCCACGGGCGGCCCGCCGCGCGCCACGGAGCCCCCGATCGTTCGCCACATCCTGCACGTCGACGATGACCCGATGCTGGCCACGCTGGTCCAGCGCATCCTGGCGAGCCGGACCGACGTGCGCCTTCTCTCGGCGACCCACGGGCGCACCGCGATGGAGATGCTCTCCGAAACGCGGCCCGACCTGATCCTCCTGGATCTCCGCTTGCCCGACATGTCGGGCGAGGAGCTGTTGCGGCGGCTGCACACCGACAACCAGACCCGCGACATCCCGGTCGTCGTGCTCAGCGGCGACACGACGCCCGAGGTGATGACGAGGATGGTCACCCACGGTGCCACCGAGTACCTCGCAAAGCCGTTCACCGCCAGTCAGCTGCGCGCACTGGTGGCCGACCTCATCGACCATCGTTAGGGCCGCAGGTTTGGCGGAGTGACACCACTGGGCAACTGGACGGCATGACGACGAACGCGGCGACGGACCAGGCCCGCGTGGCCGCCGTCCGGGTGGCCGAGCACCCGGTGCTGGAAGCGCTGGCGCGCATCGGCTTCGTGGGGTACGGCGTCGTTCATCTGCTGGTGGCCTGGTTGGTTCTGCAGATCGCCCTCGGCCGGCCGGCACCGGACGGCGACCAGGCCGGCGCGCTACGGACCCTGGCCGGGCAGCCCTTCGGCCGCGTCGCGGTCATAGCCGTGGCGGTCGGGCTGGCGGCCATGGCGCTGTGGCAGGGCCTGGAGGCGCTGGTCGGGCACCGCGCCGATCGGGGTTGGATCCGGACGGGCGAGCGGCTCCTCTCGGTCGGACGCGCCGCGCTGTACGGGTACTTCGCCGTCCTGGCGGCCAAGGTGGTCCGGGACGCCGGGACATCCGCCGCCGAGTCTCAACAGGCGATGACGGCCCGCCTGCTCGCCACCTCCGGCGGCCGGGTGCTGGTGGTGGCGCTCGGCCTGGCCATAGCGGCGGCCGGCGCCGGGCTCGTGTGGTACGGAGCGACGCGGCACTTCGACAAGCACCTGGACCTCGGTCGCATGAGCGCACCGGCCCGGCGCCTCATCGGACGGATCGGCACCGTGGGTTACGTCGGAAAGGGTGTGGCGTACGGAATCGCCGGTCTGCTGCTCGCCTCGGCCGCGGTCACCTATGACGTCGACCGGGCCCGGGGTCTGGACGCGACCGTCCGCGAACTCGCCACCCGGCCCTACGGCACCATCGCCCTCTGGGCCGTGTCACTCGGTGTGGCCGGCTTCGGTGCGTTCGGGATCCTGCAGGCGCGCTACCGCCGGATCTGACCCGCCCACGGGCGCGGCCCCGCCGCCGGGACGGTCGCGAGTCGGCGGGGGCGGTCGCGAGTCGGCGGCCGGCCACGGAACGGCACACAGCCGTCGCCGCGAGCCGTATATCCACATTGGATATGGTCGGGGTTTGTCGCGCCGCCTGGCCCGGGGCCCGGGGTTCTCGTTGGTACCTGGCGGTCGCCGGGACCGGATTCGGTGGCGACACGCCAGGCGGGTTTCGTACATTTGTCGGACCCGGTTGGTAGGGTCTTGGTGTGCAGGTCAGCCCGTCCGTTCCGCGCTCGCGGCCCTCGTCGCCGGATCCGGTGGCCGGGTTGGAGGAGTTGCCGGCGGGTCCGGTGTTGGCGGCGGCGTTGGCCGGCATCGATCCGGCCGGGTTGGACGGGTTCGACGCGGTGCTGGTGCTCAAGGCGTGGGCCCGGCAGGCCAACCACGCCCGGGGCGAGCTGTTGGCGTCGGTGGCCGACGTGCTGTCCCGGCACGACCCGCACGGGCCGCCCACGTATACCCGCGACGCGTACGGGGTGTTCGAGGTGGCGGCCGGGTTGACCCTGTCCCGGTCGGCCGCGCGCGAGCTGTCCGAGCTGGCCTGGGATCTGGCCACCCGGCTGCCGGCCGTGCTGGCCGCGCTGCGGGCCGGTGAGTTGGATCAGACCAAGGCGGCGGTGTTCGCCGGCTACACCCTTGCGCT